>OCZT010001195.1_pt1 | contig 26912 bp, 25 predicted proteins | sample 1539031 | NCBI WGS metagenome assembly OCZT01 (sample SAMEA3539308, study PRJEB22396) | soil metagenome | biome: tundra; feature: field; material: soil | place: USA | collected 2010-05 | depth 0.15 m | reverse complement strand
GGGTAGTGGCGACAGCATGTACACAAGGAAAGCGTACGCAACACGGGAAGCCCCAAGGTGTGGCCAGCGATGACCATCCGGATGCCCGCGAGGGACAGGCCGGGCGCCCTGGGTTGGGCCAACTACTTCAGCGTTGGTACTGTTAACAAAGCGTATCGGGCGATCGACAATTACACCGCTGTGCGGTTGCGCCGGTGGTCGCGCATCAAGCACAAGGTCAGCGTCGCTAAGCGACGTCCGCAAGCGGAGGAACGACAGACTTGGAACCATTTCGCATTATGACTAAAGGCAGGCCCTGCCTCGGCCGAAATCCAAGCTGAAGACACGAGATTTCCGGCACAGGTAACGTAAATCAGCATTTGGGGTCGATCCCGCGCCGGGGGAACAAATACGTTGCAAACAAAGTGTCCTAACTTATTGCTTTGTCATTCACGTAACGTTTTGCCGACGCAGCCGCCTCGATTAGATCGCGTTGGATAATATCGACTACTGCGCGCGTCGCCGCAGAAACGCCCCGTCTCGGGCTGTGAACCCACGCAATGGAGCGTGAAATGCCCGGCCGTAAAAACCGGCGGGCTTGTATTCGTCCCGCGGCGAGCATCTGATGCAACGCAATGCTCGGGAGTACCGTGACTAGTTGCGTTGTGGCCACGACTTCGCAAATTGCAGAGAGTGTGTCGATTTCCAGTCGGGGCTTCAACTCTATACCCGCCTCGGCGGCGCGGTTTTCGAGAACCAGCCGCAGACCATGTCGCTTCGACGGAATAACGAGGTCAAACCGAGGGAGCTGTTCAAATCGGAGACCTTTGGAAACGACAACTTTGCTCGCCGCGCGATGGCCAAGCACCATCTCCTCGTCGAGTATATGGTGAGTAGCAAGCGCGGTCTTTCGGCGCGATATGTTGACGATTGCTACATCGAGTTGTCCGTTGACCACCCATTCAATCAGCGTTTCAGTATAGCCTTCACAAGCCGATAGTTCGACATCTGGATATTTCTGAGCAATCGTTGCAAATGACGGCGCGAGTGTGCTCTGCGCAACAGATGTGATAAGCCCTACCCTGACCCGACCTGAAACCTTGCCATCAAGCTGCGCCATTTCCTCTTCGACGCGCTCCGCGTCACGTACAATCGGCATCACGAGACGAACAAGCGTTTCGCCCGCGGGCGTGAGCGATACGCCGCGCGCGGCGCGGTGGAACAGCTTTTTGCCGAAGCCGGCCTCAAGCTTGGCGATTTGCATACTCAGCGCGGGCTGAACGATGTTGAGTTGCCGCGCGGCTCGCGTCACGTTGCCCTCTTCGGCAAGGCAGAGGAAGTACTGCATCTCCCTTAATTCCATGCTCCCTCCTGGAACTTGCCGACCAGCGAAAGGCATCATTTTCAGTGATGCCTTTTATAAGCAATGATTATTTGTGCTGATGGAAGCAATTTTCTAGCTTGGGACCGGCTGCGGCGGTGACTAAATTCACCATGGAGGGCTCTCAAAGGCCTTGAGGAACCGATGGTGCTTCAGAAACGGCAAACCTTGGTATGACTTGAAGATCTCGGATTCCAGTAAGAATCGGTTGATCGTCGGCATCTCCGGAGCATCCGGGGTGGCCTATGGCGTGCGCCTGCTACAGCTTCTTCGCAATGCAGGCGTCGAAACCCATCTGGTGATGTCCAAGACCGCCGAAATCGCCTTTGCCTACGAAACTGATCTGAAAATATCTGACGTCACCGCGCTGGCCGATAAGCACCATTCCATCAACGATATGGCGGCGTCGATTTCCAGTGGATCGTTCAGGACCATGGGAATGATCATCGCGCCCTGTTCGATGCGCTCGATGTCGGAGATCGCATCAGGGGTGACGACGACTCTTTTGACGCGCGCCGCTGACGTTACGCTCAAGGAAAGGCGGCGCTTGGTCTTGATGGTGCGGGAAACGCCGCTGCATACCGGCCATTTGCGAACCATGACCGCGCTGTCAGAGATCGGCGCAATCATCGCGCCGCCGGTGCCGGCGTTCTACGCCAAGCCCAATACGCTCGAAGACTTGATCGATCATACGGTAGGGCGGGTGCTCGATCTGTTCGATATCGATGTCGGGATCGTTCGGAGGTGGAGTGAAGATGCCGATCTCAGGCGCCGGCCCGATAGCCGCAAGGACCCGGCCTAGAGGTCCTGTCCGTCGTAGTTAGCCGAGGTGAGGAGTCCCGTATGCAAAATGATATCTCGGTGCGATCGATGGCGGGGCACAATGCCGTCACCGATCTGCGCGGTTGGCTGACGCAGCTCGAATCCAGCGGCCGGCTTGCGGTCGCAAAAGAAGGCATCTCGCTGATTGACGAACTTGCCGCGATTTCAAAGCGTCTTGAGCTTGAGCGCGCAGTGGTATTCCCGCGCCCCGGCGGCCACTTCATGCCCGTGGTTGCAAATGTATTTGCCGATCGTAGTTGGGTCGCGGAATCGATCGGGGTTTCGACCGATCAGCTGCTGAGCCGGTTTCAGGAAGCCGTTCGCCATCCTTTGCCCTGGGTCGAGGTGAACAGCGGACCCGCACAGGAAGTCGTGCATCGCGACATTGATCTCCTCAAGCTGTTGCCGATTCCGAAACACAATGAACTCGACAGCGGCCCCTACATTACGGCCGGCCTGTTGATCGCGCGAAATCCGCGGACTGGCGTGCAAAACGTCGCGATTCACCGCTGCCAAATCAGTGGACCGAATCGCATCGGTGTTCTTCTGCTACCTCGCCACACTCAGCACTATTTTCGCATGGCAGAAGAGGCCGGCAACGCGCTCGAAATAGCCTTGGTTATAGGGGTCCATCCGGTATGCTTGCTTGCATCGCAAGCCATCGCGGCGCTTGATGAGGATGAAATGGAGATTGCGGGCGCTCTCCTTGGGCATCCGGTCGAAATGGTGAAATGCAAGACCAATGCCGTGCGCGTTCCAGCGCACGCGGAAATCGTCATCGAGGGCCGTATTTTGCCGAATGTCCGCGAGCCGGAAGGTCCGTTTGGCGAATTCCCGCAATATTATGGGCCACGCGCTAACCGCGAGGTCATCCAGGTAGATGCAATCACGCATCGCAAAGATGCGATCTTCCATACCATCGTGGGCGGCGGAGCTGAACACCTCGTATTGGGCGAAGTTCCGCGGGAGGCTACGCTGCTGGAGCATTTGCAGCGCAGTTTTCCGAGCGTGCTCGATGTTCGTCTGACGCGCGGAGGCACTTGCCGCTATCATCTCGTGATCAAGATCGACAAGAAGAGCAATGGAGAGCCGAAGAATATCATCATGGGCGCTTTCGGAGGCCACTATGACGTGAAGCAGGTGGTTGTCGTCGATCAAGATGTCAGCATTGACGATCCGCACGAAATCGAATGGGCGATCGCGACGCGGTTTCAGGCGGATCGCGATCTCATCGTGGTGTCCGGCGCGCAGGGCTCTAAGCTTGATCCATCGTCGGACGGCGGCATCAGTGCGAAAATGGGAATCGATGCCACGAAGCCGGTGGAGGCCGAGCCGATGGTTTTCAAGCGTATTCACGTTCGGGGACAGGAAGATGTTGATCTCGAGCAGTCGTTGCAAATGGATTCCCGCGCCGCGCTGGCGCAGATTGTCGGGCACTGACGGTTCCCAAGCCGTGGTCAATTGTTGAAAAGCTGGCAAATTCTCTCAGAGTGAAACACCGAAAGAATTAAATTTCAAATGCAGATGCTCGATCGATGTTTTGCCTTAGGCGCGCTTCTCATCGCAACGTGTTTGACAACAACTAACGCCGATGCTCAACAGCCCGACGTCGTAAAGATCGGTGTGAATAACGTCATCAGCGATATCGTTTTCTACATTGCGCAAGAGCGTGGATTCTTCTCCGAACAAAAGCTCAAGGTCGAGATGATTCCGTTCGATTCCGGTCCGCGGATGATCGCTCCGCTTGGCGTCGGGCAGATCGACGTCGGCGCCGGCGCCTCGTCCGCCGGCCTTTACAACGCGGTGGCTCGCGGCATTGATGTCAAGATCGTCGCGGACAAAGGGTCGACACCACGCGGCTATGATTACATGCCATTGATCGTGCGCAAGGATCTCGCCGATTCCGGCAAAGTGAAGAGTTTCGCCGATCTCAAGGGTCTCAAGATCGCAGCCGCAGGTCCGGGATCTGCGACCAATTCAAAACTGAATGTGGCATTGAGGAAGGGCGGTCTAACCTACAAGGACTCACATAACGTCAACATGAGCTATCCGCAGCAGGTCGCGGCATTGACGTCGAAAGCCATCGACGCCTCGATTACTACCGAGCCTTTGGCTAGTCAGGCCATCAACGGGGGCATAGCGGTTCGCCTATCGGACGACACCCTTTATCCCGGCCAGCAAGTGGCGGTCCTCTTGTATGGCAGCGATCTCATTAACAAACGGCACGACGTCGCTGAGCGATTTATGATTGCTTACGTTAAAGCATCCCGAGTTTACAACGATGCCACCCGGGGCGGCCATTTCGATGGTCCGGGGGCAGACGCGGTCGTCGAGCTGATCATGAAAACGACGGGCTTGAAGGACCGGAATCTTTTCAAAAGCATGATTCCGAACGGAATATCGCCCGACGGTGCCGTTAACAAAGAGAGTCTTGCCGAAGATCTCCGTTTTTTCATAGCTGAAGGCTTGATCGAGAAGCCGGTCAAGGTCGATGACGTGCTGGATATGTCGTTCGTAGATAACGCAGTCAAGAAATTGGGACCCTATCAGCAGGCCCGGTAAGCGGATCGATCACCATGACTGTTGTTCGAATAGCCGACGCAAGATCTGCCTTGGCAGGTGTAGTTTCTCCACCTGCCCAAATATCGCTTACGGGCGTACGCAAATATTTCGGCAGTTCGGGATTCGTCGCACTTGACGACATTACCGTCGATATTCCGCAGGGCCAGTTTTTTGTGATCGTCGGGCCAAGCGGCTGCGGCAAGACAACGCTGCTTCGTATTCTTGCCGGACTGGATGCACAGAGCGAAGGGCAAGTCGAGGTTCGACAGTCAAACCCGGCGAGACCAACCAATTCAATGATTTTTCAAGGCGACTCTCTTTTCCCCTGGATGACTGTCTTCGATAATGCAGCCTATGGCCTGCGCATGCGCAAGGTCCGAGAGCAGGCAGTCGCCGATACCGTTCGTCTTTGGCTTGAGCGGATCGGGCTGTGGCGATTTCGCGACCGATACCCGCATCAACTCTCCGGCGGCATGAAGCAGCGCGTGTCGATTGTACGCGCTTTTGCCAACGATCCTGAGATTTTGCTGATGGATGAACCGTTTTCCGCACTTGATGAGCAGAACAAGCTTTTGCTGCACGAGGAATTGCTTCGGATCTGGGAGACCACAAAGAAGACGGTCGTCTTCATTACCCATAGCGTTGACGAAGCGGTGACATTGGGCGACCGGATCTTGGTCATGACAGCCAATCCCGGCCGCGCCAAGGCTATCATCGATGTGCCGTTCGAGCGTCCGCGCAACGTGCTTGAGTTACGTCACAACCCTGCTTACGGCGAACTAGTTTTCAGCATCTGGGAACAGCTTCGTGACGAGGTGCAGCGCGCCCGGCTCTCCGCCGAGGGGAGCCAGCCGTGACCGGGAAATCCAATGGTTTCGAACGCTTCATCGGCCTCCTTACGCCCGCTCTGCTATTGCTCGTTTGGGAAGGTGCGGCGCACTTTAAACTGATCGACGTTCGTTTCTTTCCACCGCCGAGCAGCATTGTTCATCAGATAGGCGTGTTGATAGCGTCGGGTGAATTGGCCGCTAACACGTTCGCAAGCCTGCGTCGGCTTGCGCTCGGCATGCTGCTCGGCGGCGTCCCAGCGCTTTTTCTCGGCCTCGCAATGGGTGTTTCGCGCCCGCTCCGCGCTGCGATCGACCCGCTTGTTTCCGCAACATACCCGATACCGAAAAGCGCTATTTTGCCCCTGGTGCTGCTGATATTCGGCCTCGGCGAAATGTCGAAAGTCGTCATGGTCGCGCTTGGCGCGTTCTATCCAATCTTGATTAATACGGTGTTGGGCGTCGTCAATCTGGACAAGGTTTATCTCGATGTCGGCCACAACTACCGTGCAAATCGCTGGCAGGTGTTTCGGACCATCGCGCTACCCGGAGCTCTGCCGTCCATCATGGCCGGCATCAAGCTGGCGATAGGCATGGGCCTCATTCTGATCGCGATTTCGGAAATGGTCGCAGCCAATGATGGCATCGGTTACATGATATGGAACTCCTGGCAGGTCCTGTCCGTCGATACGATGTATGTGGGATTGCTCGTCATCGCCATCCTCGGCTTCGTATTCTCGCTGGTGCTCGATGAGATTGAGCGTATGCTTATTCCCTGGAAAACAAACGCCTGATCGCGAGGGAGTGAGATGTCCACGGCGTTGCGCATTGTTCATGGAAGCTTTGGCCGGGTCGCATTGCTCGACATGGATGCGTCGCTGGTGCGTCACGCGCATCCGCATTGCCATGTTTTGTTGAAGGTCGAAGGCGCTGACACACAATTTCTGGTCGGCGATACCGTCGTCCCGCTGAACGATACCAGCGCCGTGATGGTCGATGGCTGGCAGCCCCATGCCTATGTTCACGATCCGGCGCGGCCACGCACGCTGATCCTGGCACTCTATATCGAACCTCAATGGCTGAAGGAATTTCGTCCGGCGTGGGCGGCCAGCGGAGCGCCGGGTTTCTTCGCGCAGCCTTGCGGTGAGATTTCGCCGCGCATTCGCCAGCTGACGCGGGATCTCGCGGCCGACATGGTGGCACGGCCCGATTGCCGCGGCGAGCACGAAGCGCTGCTGTCCGATCTGATGATTGCGGTGATCGAACGATTTACGCCGTGGCGGAGCTTTGCATCGTCGGTGAGGGCCATGAATACATCGCGACGGTCCGATTGGCGGATTCGCCGCGTCGCCGAGGCCATTCGCACCGATGTTTCCCGTAATGTGGACGTCAACATTTTAGCGAAGGAAGCCGGCTTGTCGCGGGCGCATTTCTTCCGGCTATTCGAGTCCTCCATCGGCGTTCCACCGCGAGTCTATCTCAACGTCATGCGGCTGGAGCGCGCAGTCGCGGCTGTCGTAAACGACAACGCTAACGTTGCCGCGATTGGCACGCAGCTGGGATTCGATATTCCTGCGCATTTCACGCGGTTTTTTCGCAACCATACCGGTGTCAGCCCCCGCGAATTCCGCGCGGCTTCGCGGCTGGCCAACTGATGTGTACTCGTATTGCGATGCAGCATGTGAAATGAGACTCGTTGGTAAGTTATGAGAGCGGACGGTATGGCCGTTCTCAGCGAGATCTCCGAAAAGTGGCCTGAAGCGCGTCCCGAAGAACGCGGCCGCAAGGACCATCGGGATGGAGCAATCCGCCAAAACATCTGTCGTAGAACCATTTCCGGACGGCTCATGGGTCGGCCGTTCGATCGAACGCGTGGAAGACGGCGCTCTTTTGACCGGCCGTGGCCGCTTTATCGACGACCTGGGTGTTGACATCGGCACCCTTCACGCCGCCATCCTTCGGTCCCCGCATGCTCATGCGGACGTGGTGTCGATCGACACGGCAGCTGCGAGAAAAGCTCCGGGGGTCGTCACCGTCCTGACGGGCTCTGATATCAAGGCATCAACCACAAGCCTTGTGGTGGGCGTCAAAGCCCCGGTCGAGTGCTGGCCGATTGCGGTGGACCGCGTTCGTTATGTAGGTGAACCGGTCGCGGTCGTTATCGCGTCGGACCGTTATAAGGCAGAGGACGCTGTCGATCTGATTGACGTGCGCTACGCGGTCCGCCCGGCTGTGATTGATCCGCTGAAAGCCATTGAGCCATCTGCGCCGCTGCTTCACGATGGATTCCCGACCAACATCGCGAGCGACCGACATTTCCGTTATGGAGATCCCGAAGCCGCCTTTGCCGGCGCAGCGCGGCGTGTCTCGATCGATATCCGCTATCCCCGCAATTCCTGCACGCCGATCGAAACCTACGGCGTCGTCGCGGATTACAACCCAAGCGAAGACGCTTTCGACATCCTGGCCAATTTTCAGGGGCCGTTCAGCATTCACGCGGTGATATCGCGCGCGCTCAAGGTGCCCGGCAACCGGCTGCGCTTGCGCACGCCGCCGGACTCCGGCGGCAGCTTCGGCGTCAAGCAAGGAGTGTTTCCTTACATTGTACTGATCGCCGCCGCTGCACGCATCGCCGGCCGTCCGGTGAAGTGGATCGAAGATCGGCTTGAGCATTTGTCCGCCTCAACATCGGCCACCAATCGCGCCACCACATTGTCGGCGGCCGTCGCTCCCGGCGGCAAAATTCTTGCGCTCGATTGGGATCAGGTCGAGGACTGCGGTGCCCATCTGCGCGCACCGGAGCCGGCGACGCTTTACCGGATGCACGGCAACCTCACCGGCGCTTACGACATTCGCAATCTCGCGGTTCGAAATCGTGTAGTTGTGACCAACAAGACTCCGACCGGACTCAATCGCGGCTTTGGAGGTCCGCAGGTCTATTTTGCGCTTGAGCGCCTTGTCCAACGCATCGCGGTCGAACTTGGTCTCGATCCGCTCGATGTCATCAGGCGCAACCTCGTGCCCACCGGCGCTTTTCCCTATCGCACGGCACCAGGTGCGCTACTCGATTCCGGGGATTATTCCGCCGGTGTCGATCTTGGCGTCGAGGCAGGCGGTCTTGATGAATTGAAGAAACGCCGCGATGCGGCGCGCGCGGAGGGACGGCTCTACGGGATCGGCTATGCCGCCGTGGTCGAACCCAGCGTTTCAAACATGGGCTACATCACGACGGTGCTGACGCCTGCCGAGCGGCGCAAGGCGGGCCCGAAGAATGGCGCGCAGGCGACCGCGACGGTGTCGATCGATCCCATTGGCGGGGTATCGGTGCACATCGCGTCGGTGCCACAGGGGCAGGGCCATCGTACGGTAATTTCCCAGGTGATCGCCGACATTTTCGGCATCGCGCCGGGAGACGTGCGCGTCAATACCGAGGTCGACACCGCGAAGGACGCATGGTCCATCGCCTCCGGTAATTATGCTAGCCGTTTTGCCGCCGCTGTCGCCGGTACAGCGAAGATCGCTGCTGATCGGCTTGCGACGCGTCTCGCGCGCATCGCCGCGGCACAACTGAACATCGACGCCAGCGACGTCGTGTTCGGGAAAGGCCGCGTCGGCTCCGGCACAAATCCCGACAATGCGGTGTCGTTCTCGCGTCTCGCAGCCCTGAGCCATTGGTCGCCGGGCTCGCTACCCGACGATGTCGGCCATACCATCCGCGAAACCGCGTTCTGGACTCCCCCGGAACTGACTCCCCCTGACGACGAGGACCACATCAATTCGTCGCTATGTCACGGCTTCATATTCGATTTTTGCGGCGTGGAAATCGACCGCATCACCGGCGAGACCCGCATCGATCGCTACGTGACGATGCACGACTGCGGCACAATTCTGCATCCGGGGATGGTCGATGGCCAGATCCGCGGTGGCTTTGGTCAGGGTCTTGGCGCGGCGCTGCTCGAAGAATTTTCTTATGCGCCTGACGGCAGCTTTCTGAGCGGCACCTTTGCCGATTATCTCGTGCCGACCGCCACGGAAATTCCAGAGCCCGTCATCATTCATATGGAGACCCCGTCTCCGTTCACGCCGCTGGGCGCCAAGGGCGTCGGCGAAGGTAACTGCATGTCGACGCCAGTTTGTATCGCGAACGCGGTCGCTGACGCATTGGGTGAAAAGAATATCGAGCTGCCGCTGGTTCCGGCGAGGCTCGCGGCGTTCATTCATGGCGAGGAGATCGCCGCGCCTGAGGGTGCGCCCGCATCGCCGCGGCCCGCTGCAAAGTCTGGCGAGCGCGGGCTGCATGGCGAAGGCCGCGCGCACGTCAATGCAGAGCCTGCCGCGGTGTGGGCGATGTTGCTCGATCCGAACACGCTTCAGGCGGTCATTCCCGGCTGCCATAGCGTGGAAAAGATATCGGACACCCATTTCCGCGCCGATGTAACGATTGGTATCGGTCCGGTTAAAGGCCGCTACCGCGCCGAAGTGGAGCTTTCTGACCTCGACCCTCCGCATGCGGTGACGCTGGGCGGATCAGCTGAAGGAGGTCTCGGGTTTGGCGGCGGTGAAGGCCGGATCACCCTGACGCCTGACCAGGCTGGTGGCACAACGCTCGATTATAGATATAACGCTGCTATCGGCGGCAAGGTCGCCAGCATCGGTGGGCGGCTGCTGGACGGCGCCGCGCGCGTGATCATCGGGCAATTCTTCGCAGGTCTCGCGCGCCATGCTGGCGGTGGCAAGGAATCATCCGGCGGATTCCTGTCGAAGGTGCGCAGGTTCATAGGGAGGCGCGAATGAAGCCCGCCGCCTTCGATTATGTTCGCGCAGAGTCTGCCGATGAAGTCCTGGCGATTCTGGCAGAAGAGGGCGCCGATGCGCGCATCATCGCCGGCGGTCAATCGTTCATGGCGATGCTCAACATGCGGCTGGCTCGGCCGAAGGTGCTGGTCGATATCATGCGCATCGGTTCTCTCGATCGCATCGAGGAAGCCAAGGGCGAGATTATTATCGGCGCGAGCGTCCGTCAGGCGATGCTGCTGGGGTGGGAGAAGCTCGCAGCGAAGCTGCCGCTAGTTGCGTTGGCGCTGCCGTGGACCGGACACGTCCAGACTCGGAGCCGCGGCACGATCTGCGGGTCTATCGCACATGCCGACCCAAGCGCGGAACTACCTCTGTCATTGATAGCACTCGGTGGGACCGTTCACTTGCGCAGCAGGAAGAAGCACCGCCGTGTTCCAGCCGCCGAATACGTCACGGGCATGATGAGCACGGCGCGTCGCGACGATGAAATGATCGAGGCAGTGTCATTCCCGGTGACCTCGGGACGCGGCTATGGATTTCGGGAGATTGCACGCCGGCACGGCGATTTCGCCATTGTGGCGTGCGCTGCGATCGTTAGTGATAAAGGTATCCGCTTTGCGGTCGCCGGTGTCGCCGACAAACCTGAGGCGCGAGACTGGCCTCGCCTGGATGGCAGCGCACTTGCCGACGCGCTCAACGCATTCGCCTACGAACTCGATGCGCGCGACGACGTCCATGCAAGTGGGCGTTATCGTCGCGAGCTCGTGCGGCGGGTCGGCCGCGCCGTGATCGAGGAGGCGATGCAATGCCACGGCTGAATTCCAACCAGCGGCATCGTGTCGCGTTCTCGCTAAACGGCCAGCCCGTAGAAGGTAATGCCGAGCCACGCATGCTGCTGACTGATTTTCTGCGTCACGAAATCGGCGCGACGGGGACTCACGTCGGATGCGAACATGGCGTGTGCGGCGCATGTACGATTTCCGTCGACGGCATGCTGACACGCGCATGCCTGACGCTCGCCGTCCAGATAGAAGGCTGCGAGCTCCGTACCGTCGAAGGTCTCGCGCCGGCGCCGAACAGGCTGTCGGTCTTGCAAGCGGCCTTCCGCCGTCACCACGCGTTGCAGTGCGGGTTTTGTACGGCGGGCATTTTGATGTCGCTGGATATCTTTCTGCGTACCAATCCAGATCCGACAGAAGCTCAAATTCGCGATCTACTCAGCGGTCATCTCTGTCGCTGCACCGGGTACACTCCCATCATTCTCGCGGCGATCGAAGCCGCCGCCGCGTTGGCGTCCGTAGTTTCGGATGAGCGCTGCCATCATGTTTGATCTCGGTACCAGCCTTCTCGCAAGTGTTGCAAGGGACCCTCATTCTCCGGCCATCATCGACGGGGAGATGCGTCTCACCTATCGCGAATGGCACGGCAAGATATCAGCGCTTGTCTCTGCCTTCGATCAACTGGGTCTGAAGCCCGGAGACCATATCATGACGGCGCTGCAAAACCGCTGGGAAGCGGCGACGCTGCATTGGGCCTGCCAACTCGCAGGCCTCGTCATAACACCGATTAACTGGCGCGCGAAAGCAGACGAGATCGACTTTTATCTTTCGGATTCCCAGGCCAAGGGTATCGTTTATCAGGATGTCTCTGAGGAAGCCGTCGAAAAATCCAGTGTTGCACACGGATTGTGCCGCATCTCAGTAGGTCTATCCGACCGCGGCGGCGCGGTTCCCTTTGCGCAGATGATCTCAGCTGAAACCAGCGATACCGCTCCACGCGTCTCCGCCGACGCGTGGTCGATCATGCTATATACATCAGGCACGACTTCGAAGCCGAAGGGAGTGCCGCGCCGCCATTGCGCCGAGCGCGCGGCGGGCATCGCGCATATTGCGCAAAATATGTATGGCCGCGGCGAACGGACTCTTGGCGTGATGCCCCTGTATCATACCATGGGTGTACGCTCGTTGATCGCGATGTCGCTGATCGGCGGGACGTTCGTCTGCCTGCCGCGATATGATTCTGTCCAGGCTCTGTCCGCCATCGAGAAAGAAAAAATAACCAATCTCTATCTGGTCCCAACGCTCTACCACGATTTGGTCTATCACCCTCAATTTGAAAAGACCGACGTGTCGAGCGTGCGCAAGCTGGGCTTCGCCGGGGCGTCGATGACTGACGGATTACTGAAGAAACTCGATCAGGCTTTCAAGCCGGATTTGTTTGTCAATCACTACGGAAGCTCGGAAATCTACACATTCACAGTCGACCAACGGCCCGTTGCCAAGCCCGGTTCAGCGGGCAGGGCCGGCATCAATCAACTGATCCGTGTGGTCAAGCTGGGCTCCAAGTCTGCATCTGATATAGCGGCTCCGGAAGTAGAGGGCGAAATCGTCGCGCTTCTCGGTGGCGACGAGTCCTTCGAAGGTTATTGGCAGCGACCTGAAGCCGACGCCAAATCGCTGCGCGACGGTTGGTATTTTACCGGCGACACCGGCTTTGTCGATGATGACGGCGATCTGTTCGTGACTGGCCGTGTCGATGACATGATCATTACCGGCGGTGAAAACGTGTCGCCCGTGGAAATCGAGAGTTGCCTTTCACTGCATCCTGCGGTCTCTGAGGTTGCGGTCGTCGGCCTTCCAGATGAGCGTTGGGGGAAGATTGTCACTGCCTTTGTCAAGCGCAAGTCGGCGGTTGAAACCGCCGAACTAGATCAATTTTGCCGATCGTCCGGCCTTGCGAACTTCAAGCGGCCGCGCCGATTTATCTTTGTCGACGCCATTCCGAAGTCGCCGGTAGGCAAGCTGCTGCGTCGTCTGCTGGTGTCTGGCGAATACGTTACCGAAAAACAGTCGCCCTCAAATCATAGTTGAAACCGTCAAACCACAAGGAACGATACTGATGTCTGCCTCTTACAATTTTGTCGATCCGCGCCTCGCCGAACTCGATGGTTTCCACGTCGAAATCGACGAGTCGCATGAGCGCGCTGATATTATTCTCGATCGTCCGCCATACAACATCGTGGCTATGCCGCAGCGCGATCAGCTCCGTCTCGTGTTCGAGACGTTAGATGAGGACAAGGGCGTCCGCATCATCGTCGTTCGAGCGATCGGGCAGCATTTTTCCAGCGGCGGTAACATCGGCGGCTTCCTGGAGGCCACGCCCGAGCATGTCTCCAAGCTCGCATGGAATATCGCGGCGCCGGCGCGGTGCAGCAAGCCGGTGATCGTCGCCAATCGCGGCTACTGTTTCGGCGTCGGCTTCGAATTTTCGCTGGCGTGCGATTTCCGCATCGCTTCGGAGACCACGTTCTACGCGCTTCCGGAACAGAAGCTCGGACAGATTCCGGGATCGGGTGGTTCGGCGCGGCTACAGAAAATGGTCGGCATCACCCGTACCAAGGACATTGTGATGCGCTCGAAGCGGATTCCGGCAAAGCAGGCATACGAATGGGGGATCGCAACGGAGTGCGTGCCGGATGCGGATCTTGAGAAAGTGACCGATGCGCTAGTCGATGAATTGCGCACGTTCTCGCCACTCGCACAGCGTACGGCAAAGAAGCTTCTGAACGATACCGAAGACTCGACACTTGCGATTGCCATCGAACTTGAAGGCCATTGTTATAGCCGTCTGCGCCAGTCCGAAGATTTCAAGGAAGGCGTCGAAGCATTTAACGGAAAGCGTCCGCCGCAGTTCAAGGGTTTGTAATGTCTTGTTCCATCTTAGGTGAGGATAAAGCATTCGTTGCCAAAGAAACGTAGCCACGTAAAGGAGATAAACGCCGTGACTAGAACGACAGTAATACTGGCAAGCTTGCTCGGCACCACCGCGCTGACCGTGCCAGCGGGTGCTGCGGATCCGATTAAGATCGGCGTCGTAACGCCGCTCTCGGGGACTTACACGCCCATTGGCCAACAGGTGAAGTGGGGGCTCGAACTCGCGACCAAGGAAGTTAACGCCGCCGGCGGCATCATGGGACGCCAGGTCGAATTGATTTTCGAGGATGAGGAGGCCAATCCGTCAGTCGCCGTTCAAAAGGCGGAGAAGCTGTTCGAGGTGCAGAAAGTCGATTTTCTCACCGGCACCGTTAATTCGGGATCAACTCTGGCGGTTGGGCAGACAGCCGAACGCGCTGGCAAGCTAATCGCGACTACGGTGTCCTTTGCGGACTCCATCACAGGTGACAAATGCTCGCCCAACGTCTTCCGCGTGAACGCGCGGGCTGGTCAGCAGTCGGCCGCGCTCGCGGCCTGGGTGGCGAAGCAGAAGCCGAAGGCAAAGGTGTTCTTCCTCGGTCCCGACTACGAGATGGGCCGCTCGACCGTCGCGACATTTAAGAAGGCGGTCGAAGGCCTTGGCGCGGAGTCGGTGGGAGAGGTGTTCGCACCGCTCGACAGCAAGGACTATACGCAATATTTCGGTCAGCTCCGCCAGGCAAAACCGGAGGTCCTATATACGTCGGTCGCCGGCAACGACACCGTGCGGCTGATGACGCAAATGCAGGACTTCGGTCTTGCCAAGAATCTTTTGATCGTCGGCGCCTCGGGCACTGTGACGTCGCAAAACATCGCTGCCATCGGCGCGGCGGCCGAAGGATTCGGGACCGGCGTCGGCTATTCGACGCAGATCGACACAGCCGAAAACAAGAAGTTCGTCGAGGCGTTCAAGGCGGCCAGCAAGGCCGATCCCGATCTTTACGGCGCCGACAGCTATGGTTTGATCTATTTCTACAAGGCGGCCGTAGAAAAGGCCAAGTCGACCGAGACCGACAAGGTGCGGGAAGCCATGCGCGGGCTGGAATGGATGACGCCCCAAGGCAAAAAGACGATGCGCGCGGGAGATCATCAGGCCATACAGCCAATGTATGTCGTACGGATCACCGGCGGGCAGTTCAAGATCGTTGGCGATGTCAGCGGCGCCGATGCGATCGGCGCCGATGACTGCAAGCGATTTTGATATTGAGCTATCAGGCGGCTTGGCTCGCGCCGAGCGGGGCGACTGGGAAATGTACCGCAACAGTGATGCCTGATGACCGTATTTCTTGAATATATCCAGTTCGTTCTTGCTCCGCAGATGATCACGGGACTCGCGCTCGGCGTCGCTGTTGTGCTCGTCGCATTAGGCCTCACCATCATCTTCGGCCTTCTCGATGTCATCAACATGGCCCACGGCGAATTCTATGCCGTGGGCGCCTACGTCGCATTGGCACTTGGTGCTTCCGGCGTCAGCTTCTGGCTACTTCTCGTTATCGTCCCACTCATCATGATCCCGATCGGCTATGCGGTGGAGCGCGGGCTGATTCAGCGCGTCTTCAACACACCCGACCGGCACGTAACGACATTGCTCCTCACCTTCGGCCTCGGTCTTGTCATCGAGGAGGCGCTGACGGTTGTGTTCGGTCCCAACACGCAGCGGCCGCCGACGCCGATTCCCGGTGCCATCGAAATCATGGGCGTCATATTGCCCACCTATCGCCTGTTCCTTATTGTTGTCGGCGCGGCGATCGTCGCCGCCGTCGCCGTCGTCGTCAACAAGACACGGCTCGGCGCCATCGTGCGCGCAGCCGCGTTTGACCGTAACATGGCGGCGTCGCTCGGCGTGCCCGTGACGCGGGTCTTTGCCGGGACCTTCGCGTTCGGTATCGCGCTTGCCGGTCTTGCGGGTGTGCTGCTGGCGCCGATCTACTCGGTGTTTCCCACGATGGGGCGTGACTTCATTTTTCTCGCCTTCACCGTGGTTATCGTCGGCGGTATGGGGTCGATCGCAGGCGCAGTCGTCGCCGGACTTTTGATTACCCAGGTGCAGGCGATGTCGAGCCTTATCGTTTCGCCAGTGTGGAGCGATCCGATCGTTTTCGGCATCATGGTTCTGGTGCTCGTCGTCAGGCCGCAGGGCCTGTTCGGTCGGCTCGGCCATGCATGATTCCGAGACTCCTACGAAATCGATTGCCGTCATAGACCGGCTTGGCATAGCGATGCGGGCCAGCCACGTTCTTGTCATCTTCTTTGTCATCGGTGGGATCGCCTTCGCGGCGATTGGGACGGCGATGGGCGACACTTTTTTTCTGCGACTCGCAACCGAGGCATTGATCTTTGCTGGCCTTGCGCTCTCCGTCGATATTCTGTTGGGCTATACCGGCATGTTGTCGCTGGGGCAGGCGCTCTATTTTGGCCTCGGCGCCTACGTCTCTGCGGTCGTGCTCAAACAGATTCCGTCGTTCTGGGTGGCGATGGGGTCGGTTTTGCTAGCTTCCCTCATCGTCGGCATCCTTGCCGGCCTTATCGCGAACCGGGTCCGCGGCGTCTATTTTGCCCTCGTCACGTTCGGGTTGGCGCAGGTCGTCGCAAAGGCCATCTACAATACCCGCGCGCTCGGCGCTTCTGATGGTCTGATCGGAGTGCCGATCGTGCCGATCGATTTCGGGGTCGCGACCGTGATGTCGAATGCGCCTGCCGGGTTCTTTTTGGTGACGCTCGGCGTCATCATCCTCCTCTATGCGATCAGCGCCTATCTGCTCGACACGCCTTTCGGACGGATTCTGGTCGCGCTACGCGCCAACGAACGCCGGGTGTCATTCCTTGGTTACTCCACGCGCAACGCGCGGTTGGCCGCGTACGTCATCGCGGCCGTCGTTGCGGCATTATCCGGCGCGCTGTATCCGATGTTGCGCGGCTTCGTATCGCCTGAGCTTTTGTTCTTCTCGACGTCCGGCAATGCGGTCATCACCGTCGTCATTGGAGGCGTCGGAACGCTCGTGGGCGCACTGTACGGGGGCGTGATCCTCACCGTTCTCAAATCTGTGGTTGGATCGATGACGCAGCACCACCTCATTGTGATCGGCCTGCTGTTCATGGCCGTGGTGATTTTTCTGCCCAAAGGCCTGCTCGGGTTCGTGAGGCCGCGGATCGAACGATTGCTGCGCGGGGGCATGCGATGACGCCGGTTCTCGAAGTCAATGGTCTTGGGGTTGCCTTCGGCGGCATCCGCGCGGTTGATGGGGTATCGTTCGCCGCCGAACAAAACGTCATCACGACGATCATCGGCCCCAATGGGGCTGGTAAGTCGACGCTGTTTAATCTGATCAGCGGCCTAATCCGGCCGGACTCCGGCCGTGTCGTCCTCGGGGGAGTCGATCGCACCGGCTACCCGCCCCATCTGATGCAGCGCGCCGGCCTTGGCCGCTCGTTTCAGATCACAAACCTGTTCTTCGAACTTACCGTGTTCGAGAACCTGAGACTTGCGGCACAGCGGCTCGAACCGACGAGCCGCTTCCTGTTGCCTACGGGCAAAAGCGATCGTGCCCTAGCTCGCGTCGATAGCTTGATCGATCGTTTTGGGCTGCAGGCCAAGATCGATCAACTTGCCGGCGCCCTCTCGCACGGAGAACAGCGACGCCTTGAAATCGCGGTCGCTCTGGCGGCCAAACCGTCGATCCTTCTGCTGGACGAGCCGACGCAGGGCATGAGCCACGCCGATACGGCGGATACCGCGAACCTGATCCGTGACCTTGCGCGCGACGTCACCATCCTGCTGATCGAGCACGATATCGGCGTGGTCATGGATATTTCCAACCACATCGTGGTGATGCACCAGGGCAAAAAACTGGCAGAAGGTGTGCCGTCGGTTGTGCGGGCTGACCCGGCGGTAAAGTCCGCCTATTTCGGACACGCGTGATGTTCAACATTGATAACCTTCACGTCCATTACGGACTCTCCCACATCATCCAAGGCGTGACGATCGAGGCGCGGCCGGGCGAGGTGGTAGGCATTTTCGGCCGTAACGGCGTCGGTAAGACGACGTTGCTGAAAACCGTTGCCGGCTGGGTAAGTCCGAGCGATGGCACCGTAAGTCTCGACGGGGAGCGTCTCGATGGGCTTCCACCCGACCGCATCTGCCGCCACGGCGTTGGGTTCGTACCCGAAGATCGCCGCATTTTTCCCGGCCTGAGCGTCGAGGAAAATCTATGCCTCGGTCTGATGCAACGTGCCGGCCGCTCCCGTGCCGAGCAGAAAGTCGAGATCGACCGCATCTATGCGCGCATGCCGCGCCTCGCCGAGCGCCGCCGCCAGGCCGGAACGACGTTGTCTGGCGGCGAGCAGCAGATGCTCGCGATGGCGCGCGTCATGATCGGCCGCCCCAGGCTTGTCCTCATCGATGAACCGAGCGAGGGGTTGGCGCCGATGATCGTCTCGGATATTTTCGGGATTATCACCGAGATGAAGCAGGCCGGCGCCATCGTCCTGCTGGTCGAACAGAACGTACATGGAGCACTCGCCGTCGCCGACCGCTTCTACGCCATCGAGCGCGGCGCCGTCATTCTCGCCGGCGACACCGCGAGCGAATCCGATAAAGCGCGGCTGATGGACGCCATCACCGTCTAGCCGGTCGGATTCACGCTTGGGACCGCTTTGGGGTTGCGGGCTGTTCACGGTCCGCGATCATCGTATTCACCTTTTCGCGGAGCTCGCGCTTCAGAACCTTGCCGAGCGAATTGCGCGGCAGCGCATCGACGAAGAAAATGTATTTCGGCTTTTTGTATCCGGCAATCAGGGTGCGGATGTGGCCGAGGATGGATATGTCGTTCAAGGCCGAATCCGGCAACACTTCGATGAATGCGACCACGGCCTCGCCGTAAACCGGATCGGGGACGCCGATCACCGCCGCGTCCGCTACATCGGGATGGTCTATGAGAGCCTGTTCGACTTCCTTGGTGTAGATATTGAAGCCACCGCTAAGGATCATATCCTTTTTGCGGTCGACAATATAGAGATAGCCCTCGCCATCGAGCGTGGCCATATCGCCGGTATGGATCCAGCCGTCTTCTATGGCCTTCGCGGTTTCTTCCGGCCGATTGTAATATCCGCGCATGACTGAATAACGGCCGGGCTCTCCGACCCGAACCAGCAGTTCCCCGGGTTCGCCGGGCGCGACATCCGTCCCAGCATCGTCGATAATGCGCACCTCGACCCCAGGTGTGGGTCGTCCGACAGAAGTTGCATGGGTAAACTGCTCTGCGTGCGACAGTGAAGTCACTCCGCCGACCTCCGTCATCGCGAAAAACGACACCAGCTTGACGTCGGGCAACAATTGGATCAGTTGCTTTTTGAGATCGACCGGGAAGGCTTCACCGGTGACGACGATCCGTCGTAGCGAAGCGCATCGCGACGGATCGGCTGATATCTCGGGTATCAGCATACGGCACACCGTCGGAACCATGCCGGCCACGGTCGCGCCTTCGCGGGCGATAGTAGCTACGGCGTCCCGCGGGTCGAATTTGGTCATGATGATCAACGTGCCGCCGAGGGTCAGCGCATTGCCGAGCCGGGCAAAGCCGGTGCGATGGGCGAGTGGCGTCGTGACGAGGAAGCGGTCGGCACGCGAGATGCCCCATTCGACCGCATTGATAAACCCATGCTGCGTGATGATGTTGGAATGCGTGATGATCGCACCCTTCGGCTTTCCCGTGGTGCCGGAGGTGTACATGATCAAGGCGTCGTCGAAGTCGACACGCAAACGTGGAAGCGTATCGGCCGTCTCCCGGCCCAGCGTCTCAAACGGCACCGCATCGCTCGTCGCTGACCCCACCGAAATCCGGATAGCCTGAGGATTACCGTCGAGCACAGCACGAATAGTCGCGCCGTCATTCTCAAAGGCAATCGCCGATGGCTGGCTGTCTTCGCAAATGTAGCCGAGTTCATGCGGCGTCAGCCGTGTGGTCACTGGCACAACAATTGCGCCAAGGGAAAAGGCCGCATAGAATAGCTCGACAATCGCGGTGCTGTTGGGAAGAAACAACACCACGCGATCGCCTTCGCGCACGCCCTGTCGCCGCAGACCGCTCGCGAGGCGAGCGATCCTGCCGTCGAGTTCGGCGTAACTGACGCGCTCTTCACCGCAGATCAGCGCGATTTTCTGCGGATATCGGACCGCCTGCGCGCGGAGAATGTGCTCAAGACGCATTCACGCGGCCTTTCCAGCCCCAACGATGTTGAAGCCCGGATACTTCACATCGTCGCCAAGGCGATCCCATGCCACTTCGACGCGCTGGCCGATCGCGACGCTGTTTGGATCGGCGTTCAGAATGTTTCCGATGATGCGGACATTCTCGTCGAGCTCGACAGTGACGACCGAAAGCGGAAGCCGGCCGTCAAGGCCGGGCCCGGGCACCCGGATCACCGTGCAGGCGTAGATCGTGCCTTTGCCCGACACTTCACGCCATTCAAGGTTTCGGCTGCCGGTGAAGATGCTGACCGGACGCGGATAATGCTGAAAGCGGCCAGTGTCTTTGCAGTATTGCAATACCAACTTGCCATTTTTCGCGCCTTCCCAGAATGGCGCTGTATCGACATAGGTTGAAGGTTTCGGAACGGGACGTCCCATTTTTTCGTCTGCCATTGTCAGGCCTCCAGGATCATGGCGGCGCTGGTACCCCAGTTCCGCGCGTAGGGAATGACGCCTATGCCGGTGACCAGCGCGTTCTTGGGATTGGCGACCTGCCGGCCGCCGCCTTCGCCGAACATTTGGCGCACGGCTTCCGCGAGATTGAGGCCACCGCTGGCGAGGCCGGGTTGCCCTGCAGAGATCTGTCCGCCGCCCGTGTTCAGCGGCAACTCGCCCTTGATCGAGAGATCAGTGTTGATGGTATAATCGCCGCCTTGCCCGCGTTTGCAAAATCCGAAATCCTCGAACTGAATCATCACCGCGATGGTGAAGTCATCATAAGGCTGGAACATCCGGATGTCGTGCGGCGCCAATCCGGACTGCTTGAACACCTTCGGCCCGATTTTTGAAAATCCGGTTTCGGTGATGTCGGGGCAGGACTGGTTGCCGTTGAAGTTGGTGACCTCGGCATATGCCGTCGGATACACCATCTTATTGATGCCGAGACGGCGCGCGGTCGCTTCCGAGGTCACGAGGAATGCGTTGGCGCCGTCGCAGAACATCACGCAGTCCAGCAATTTCAGCGGATCGGCGATCACACGCGATTTTTCGTAATCGGCCATCGTGATTGGGGTCTTGAACTTGCCGTAGGCGTTGTCATTATGCAGCGCGTGTTCACGCTGCGTAATGGCGATCTTGCCAAGCGCTTCGGATTTGATTCCGAACTGATGGTGATATCGGCTCATCAACAGTCCGAACGTCGCCGGCGGGCCCTGCACGCCCTGCGGATCCTGGAACTCCGGGCGATAGGCGCCGTAGTTCGCGCGCCAGGACGTGCTCGGCGCATCGGACGACAGCACCACCACGACTTCGCACAAGCCGTCGCGAATCGCGGAGGCGGCGCGGGCGACGCCGCCAGTGGCCGAGCAGCCACCCGTCCCTCCATAATTGAGCCAATCGGGTGTCAGGCCAAGCGCTTCACACATGTAGACCGCGAAAAACGGATTGGGGGTTTCGCTAAGCGGAGCGGTGACGGCGAGGCCATCAATTGCATCCTTCTCGATACCGGTGGCCGCGAGCAATTGTGCCAGTGCTTCGCCAGCCAGATCGTAGGCACTACGTCCAGTCTTGAAGTCGATCGCAGTCTCCGAATATCCGGCGATTACAATGTCTCTTTTTTTCATGACCAATTTATTCTCCGCGGAAGGTGGGTGACCGCTTCTCACGAAAGGCCTTGAGGCCTTCGTCGCGATCGTTGCTGAAATAGAGAAGGAAGGAGGCGTCGCTCTCGGCTTCGAAGCCGTCCGCCAGCGCCATGTCGACTCCGCGGTCGATGACCGACTTTGTCAGCATTACGGAGATCGGCGCGTTCTCGCTGATGCTGCGCGTAATCTCGCGCGCTTTCTCCAGCGCGTTGCCCTGTTCGGTGACATGATTGACTAGGCGATAGCGCTCGGCCTCTGCCGCGGTGAAGCGCCGGCCGGTCCACATCAATTCCTTGGCAAGCGGCTTTCCGATCAGGCGCGGGAGCGTCTGAGTGCCACCCCCGCCGGGCATCATGCCCAGTTTGATTTCCGGCAGGCCGAATTTTGCGTTCGCGCCGGCGACAATGATGTCCCCGACCAGCGCGAGTTCGAGACCGCCGCCAAGCGCAAAACCTTCGATGGCGGTGATGAGCGGCTTGGTAAAGCCTCCTATCTCGCGAAACAGCCGGTTCACCTTTCGGCCCCGCTTGCGAAAACGATAGAAATCGAAATAGCCGTTTTCTTCGATCTTAAACTCACTGGTGTCGATGCCGGTGCAAAACGCCTTGTCTGACCCCATAAGGATAACGGCGCGTACGTCGCGTTCATGCTCGACTTCGGACAGGATACTGAGAAGTTCCTCGGCGGTCTGTTCGCGCAGCGAATTGAGTTTCTCAGGCCGATTGATCGCGATTTCGATCCAAGTCGGTTGCCGTGTAAGGATCACATCCTGGTAACTCATGTTGTCTTCTCCTGCATTCGGGGGTCTGTTTGGGGCCGCGTGCTGATGTTCATCGCCGCGGCGATCTGGTCGTGGAGTATTGCGAGCTGGCGTTGGTCGCTGCGCGCGGCGTCATCAATTCTGACCTCAAGCGCGACCTTTGCCGGCGCACTGAGCACTAGCGCACGATCGGCCATTGCCAAGGCGTCATCGATGCGGTGGGTAATGAGCAGACACGTCTTTTTGAATTCACGCGCGATCTGGTAGAAATCGCGTCGCAGTGCCTCCGATGTTACGTGATCGAGCTGGCTGAAGGATTCATCGAGAAAAACGATCTCGGGATCGAGCGCAAGCGCACGCACCAGCGAAACACGCTGCCGCATTCCGCCCGACAGCTCGTGGATATATTTGTCTTCCGCACCGTCGAGCCGGACTCGCGCCAGCCATTCCCTTGCCCGCGCGCGCGCCTTGGATTTAGACCATCCAAGAATGAGCAGGCCGAGTTCGGCATTCTCGATCGCCGTTCGCCATGGCAACAGACGATCCGTTTGGAAGCTGACCGCAAGCTTGCCTTTTAGCGATTTGAACGATGCATGCGGATCGACTCCGGCCACGCGTATCTCGCCCTTGTCGGGTGCTGTGGTGCCCATCACGAGATTGAGTACCGTCGTCTTTCCAGCGCCAGTTTGTCCGAGCAAGACCACGATCTCGCCGCGCCGCACGTTCAGTGACAGATTGTCGACGGCGAGATACGAGCCGAAAGTCTTTGTGACGCCGCGTACCTCAATAAGATTGTCCGCTGTCATCGCACCGTCGCCTCCGGACGCCAGCGCAGTGCAAGCTTCTCCACACTGCTGACCGTCGTCTGCAGCAGAAGATTGAGAATGACGAGGAAGAAGGTCCAGGCGAAAACTTGATCGATCCGAAACGTCGATTGCGCGAGATTCATACGAGAGCCGATGCCGACGGCGGATGCCACCAGCTCGGCGAAGATCACCATGCGGATCGCGTATCCGATCACCGATTTTGTCGTCAGAAAGATATAGGCGACGATATGAGGCAGGATTAGATATCGCAAGATCTGCCAGCGGGACGGACGAAAGCTCTCGATCATGTCGACCAAGTCTTTTGGCAGCGCGCGCACGCCCTCGTAGATGTTCAAGGCATAGAACGGTAACAAGATCACGGTCAGAATGAAGAAAATCCGGGTCTCTGGATTCCTGAACCAGAACACCGCGACCAGCATCCACGACAGCGCCGGAATGCCCGTGTCGATGACGACGACCGCTTTCAGGTAGGGCCTGATCCACGGAAGAATACCCATCGCCAGGCCAATCAGCACACCGGCAACCATGGCAAACGTCACGGCGGCCGTGAGACGAAGCAGCGTCACCAGCACGTGGTAAGGGTCAGAAAAGAACAGCTCCTTCGCGGCCTTCAGTACGGCGAGCGGCGATGGCATGATGTAGTCGGGGACGTAGCGGCTCGTAACTTCCATCATGGCAATCAGAACCGCGACTACCACAATTGTCGCGAAAACATCGCGCATGTTCTCCGGGTCCTTGCGGACAACCGGCACGACCGAAACCGGCTTGGCAATGGACTGGTCGACCAGCAGTGTTGCTGCTGGCCGCCGAACTGCGTCGGTATGGAAATCGAGGGTCATCGCTTACGGTCAGACCGCAAAGAAGTCGTCATCGACTGCTTTTGGCAGAAGGCCGTTGCGCGTCAGGAACTCGCTCGCCTTGACAACGCTCGCGCGTGAATCGGGATCTGTCATTGGGCGATAGGTGAAGGTGAGCCGCTTCGATCCCATGGCCTCTTTCATCACTTCTGCGGCAATGCCAGTACGGCTTCCGAACAGATCGACCGCCTTGGACGTATCGGCGTTGATCCCGCTGAGACATTCTCCGAAAACGGTATTGAGGCGCTGTACGATGCCCGGATTCTTGTCGATCAGCTCCCTGCGGACGCCAACGCCAAAATACGGGAGGCTGCGTCCTGCAAGTTTCTGATAAACCTCGCCGGCATTGAATATGACACGCAGATCGGGCCGCTTCTGCATTCCGGTGGTGATGTTTGGCTCCCACGACAAGCCGGCGTCGGCGCGATCAGCCATCACCAGGGTGACGGACGCGGCAGGATTGTCGACGTTCTGAATCGTCGCGTCCTTTTCAATGTCGAAGCCATCGGCTTCCTTGATCAAGGCCTTGACCATCCGATACGTGCCGGTGGATTGCAGCGCGGCGATGGTTTTGCCCTTGAGCTGCATGACGTCGCTGACACCGCTCTTTGGCGCCAGCATCGCGATCATGTTCGCGTCGGTGATCGTGCAGAGATATTTGATCGGAACGCCCGCAAGATAGCGGGATGCGAACGTATCCCAACTGCCAATGCACACATCGTAATTACCGGCGATGAAGTCGTTATAATAAGTTGAGACCGCTGTGTAGGGCGACGGGTCGGGGAAATCTATTCCGTTTTTCTGGCCAAGCTTGTTGGCTAGGATGTATTGCACTGGCAGAACGGTAAAACCGGGTTGCAACGAAGCCCAACGGACTGCCACCGCTGCCTGAGCGCGTGCGTTTTTCATGCCCGCCAGTACCGTCAGCGAACCGAGGCCTGCGGCCGCCGCACCAACAAAATTACGGCGCGTCATGGTTCCGATCATTTGTCGTCCTCCCGAAGGCTTTGTTGGGCGACTTTTGCCGCGCGTCGTTGCATGCACACGTGCGGTACGAGCGACTGCTTTTATCGCTCAATTGATGGTAAGCTTGCCAAATGGGGAACGATAGCGCATTTTTAGCAGCGGTCGTTCCATTTTTGGAACGGAACCGCCTTTAAACGGGCTGCGCCCAAATGCAAACTTTTCAGGTGATCGTGTGATGACGCGAAAGATGGACCTCAATTCTCTCGTGCTTTTCTACGAGGTCGTGAACGCGCAGAGCATCAGCAAGGCATCGCGCAAGCTCGGAATTCCGAAATCCACTCTCAGCAGAAAATTGAGTTTTCTGGAGGATCAAGCCGGCGCAGTTCTTTTAAAAAAGGGAAGCCGCCGGTTGGCCACTACCGACATCGGCCAGGCGCTTTATGAACATTGCGAGCGCATTGCCGGCGAGATCGAGGACGCGGGACTTGGCGCCATACGAATGCAGACCGAATTGCGAGGTACATTACGTGTCAGCATGCCGGTCGATTTCGGAATTGCATGGTTAAGCCGGGCGATCGCTGCATTCGCCATCCGCTATCCCGAAATCCATCTAGTTATCGATGCGAACAGCCGCTGGATCGACGTAACTGAGGAGCCGTACGACGTCGCAGTTCAACTCGGCGTCTTGCGCGACATGCAATCAGGCGTTCGTCATCTGGCGAGCATCAATCGAGGCGTTTATGCCAGCCCGGCATTCCTACAGAGACAGGGCACCCCAGAAGAAATCGGCGATTTCGGCCGGTTCGACTGCATTGTCACCGAACACCAGCGCACCGAGGGTGTATGGACATTTCGCAGTGCCTCGGGCGACAAGATCATTGACGTGACCGGCCGAATTACGGTGAACCACATTGGTGTTGCGAGAGAATTGGTGATCGGCGGCGTTGGACTCGGGATACTGCCGAATATCATGTGCCAAAACGACATCAGAACCAATCGTTTGGTCCGCGTCCTGACAGATTGGGAAAGTCCCTCCCTCGAAGTTTCGGCAACATTTCTTGGGCGGCGTAAGGAATCCCGCAGATTGCGTGCATTCCTCGATGTCATGTCGGAGCAACTCAACGCAAGCGACCGAGCCCCCGCTTAAGGAATGTTCTCGCTTCCCATCCGGTGCGAAGCGGGTCGAATTTTTTCGGTAGCTCGGGGCTCGCGAGACTATCCTGGGGCGGCATAGGTTCGTTACCGGGTGAAAAAAGTTTCATAGAAAACGAGTTCCCGCGCTCGAGTAACTTCGGGATTAGTCGCGGGAAAGTTCGATGGACTCATCGCATCAATAAATTGACGAGCATAAAAACGGAGTTGCAATTTTGTTTTGTCGTCGACCTGAGCTCCCTCTACAAACTCGTGCAACTGCTTGGAACCCAGCAAATATGATTGTCTGAGAAGTTCATAGTAAGGCTGGTCGTATTTCCGACACCCTGTCCGACGCCTTTGTCAGCAATGTCGGAAACGTCGGAAATAAGATTGGCCGTCGATAAATGCCTGCAGAATA
>OCZT010001194.1_pt1 | contig 26935 bp, 22 predicted proteins | sample 1539031 | NCBI WGS metagenome assembly OCZT01 (sample SAMEA3539308, study PRJEB22396) | soil metagenome | biome: tundra; feature: field; material: soil | place: USA | collected 2010-05 | depth 0.15 m | reverse complement strand
TCTTTCCCTACACGACGCTCTTCCGATCTGAAAGTGCAACTGGTGCAGAGGCGCTTATCTTGTTGGCAGATGTCGGAATTGTTGGCGCAGAAGGTGGTGCTGAAGATGACGCCTTCCAAATATCAAGCGATGCAGATCCGCTCTGGTCTGCAACTATCGCCCATCCAGTGATGGTACCGGAATATGGGCACTGAATAAATCCCTTTATCCCGGTAGTTGGTACTGAACCACCTCCATCAATAGTAATTCCAACAATACCCACAGGGTTGGGAACTTCGACAGATACGTTGTAATAAGGATACCCAGTAGTAGGATCGATGCCGCCTGGAGTGGGATCTTTCTGCCACACCCCAAGAACTTTTCCTGCACTGGCAGTAGGATCAGCGCCATTCAGATTTATGATTGCACTCATACACCATTCACCAAGAATCCACTACCGGGGCCAACACCGCCCGGTACTCCCGTAAAGGCATACCCGTAAGCAGTGGCCACAGTCAGACTCTGTACGGCACCACCAAACGTGTTGAATGTTGGAAACTTGAAATAAATCGTAGTGCCAATCCAAGCGGGCGGAACAGTGACTTTCATAATGCCTTGCCCAGACGGATCCAAGAATGCAAACCGGCTGCTAGTGGGATGGTCCACACCGATGGCAGGGCTTGGCGCTGCATACACACCCCGCCTTAAGGCGTTGCCTGTACCAGTCGCTTTTACAGTGTAGTGATAAGCACTGGTGAGCACGGCGCTGTTGTAAGCAAAGAGTTCATAGGGAATGGTGTAGGTTCCACCGCCATGTATGTAGCACGGATACTGGAAGTTATCCCGCGCCACGGTGCTGAAACTAGCAAGTTGCCCATTGCTTTCAGTAAGATCAAGAAGAAGATCGTTAGTGGTATCTGGATCTGCGTGTGCAGGCCAATCAGCTGTGTTATGGCCTGTAGTGGCGCTGCCGACTAACGGACTGCCCAGCGGCACATAGCTTGCTCCACCGTCTGTACTCACATAGGGCTGGCAGCCGCCATAAGCCGCGCTGCTCGCGCTTATTGCAGCCCATATTTCACCCTGAGTAGGAAGACCGGATAATGCCGGAGTAGGCTCAAATAGAACTGGCGCGTTTACACTGCCAGCATTGGTATGCGTAGCAGGTGATGTAGGTGCAACCGGTGGATCTGTTACGAAGGGAGTGGGCGCATACATCCCGTAAATAAACGGCTCGGCTTCACAGGTAAGTGTTTCGTCAACATTCTCTTTGATACTGGTTATGCGAACTGGCACCTTTAGAATATTTGCCAGTGGGTCTGTTATAGTTATCAAGGAATCAATAACAGCTTTACCATCTGCTACAAATGCCACGGTTGGCAGTGGCGTAGATAATAAACTACGATAATAAATTGCTATACCGACAAAACCGACGCTACCTGCTCCACGCATTCCTGGGTTTGTGATAAACAATTCTGCATTTATAGTCACCCCTCCTATATTAGTGGCAGCCCCTATAGCAGGCAGGATATCGGGACCTATAAATAAGCCGGTTGCATTTCCAGGATAAGATATGATGGACGCGCCCATGTAGTGACACCCCAAGCTAAAGTTTCCTCCAGAATGGTCGCCACTAGAACTGATCACTGGAAGAATGCGGGTGATCAAAGTTGGGTCTACACCATAAGGAATTGAAAATCCAGCCCAGCCAGAAGTTGCTGTGACAAAGTATAAAAATCCCGCTCTACCATAAAACCCGCAAGAAGTAAGTCCTCCAGTAGCAGTAGCCCCACCTGAGTAAGGTGGTGAAGGTATCCCAAAAGTATGATAAGGCGTGTCCACCACGCCACTCTCAGCTGCAATTACCCAAGCTACAGATTCACCGACTGCCGGTAAAGGCAGTCCGCCACCAGGTATGTTTCCAAACCCCAGCGTCTGCACAAAATTACCGCCTCCACCTATGCCCATTGGAGCCAACAGGCACCACTTGGCGGGTAGTGTGAATTGATACTTATCACCATTGTACTGTTGATTCCTTACAGCTATGCCCAGCAGCTTCCTAGCAATCTGCACATCCTGAACAGCCGTGTTGACTATAGGATCAGCCTTACGAACGCCATACAGAGCAATTGAACCCTGCTCCGGTTGCTGAACCACGCTGGGATTGTAGTTGCTGCTCCGGTTTAGGCATTGCATCTGCAACACATTTGGTTGATTTACGCGTGCAGCCGTAGTCACCTTAATGGGTGGATCGCTACCCTGAGAAATGAAGTCACCATTTTCAGTGCTGAGATTATACTGTGGCCCGCCGCTGGTGGGCGCGGTATACACAGCTCCGTTGCCTGCTGTGCTGACTTCACTATATGGCCAACTGTACAGTTTGAAACCACAGAACACCGGAGCTGCATCTGCGGCTGCGTATAGAGTCTTCAAGTAGTCAGCAGCAGCTTGCTGACTTGACATGCTGAAACTGCCATACAAGCCGTTAGCACGGCACTGCGCCCGCACTAAGTCTAATGAATTTATATCAAAGAAATCACCGACCGGCATTGGATTGCTGGGCGGGCTAGAACTTTTGAACGCCAGCACGCACTGTGCCAGCAATCCGGCAGTAGGAAGACCAACAGTATAGGTTCCTGGAGAATCAAGTGGCCTTTCTTGAATAGAGTATCCATTAGCTGGGGTGTTGCCATAAAAATTTGGTGGTGTTAGCAAAGTCCATTGTGGAATTGCAGGCTGGCTAACAGTGGATGCTCCTGGATACAGTCCTATTGAAAGAAGATAAGCAGGCAGGTTCTGGCTATTGGTCGTAGTAATGCTGGCTGCTCCCGGCGCATTGGGTACATTGCCTATGACTACTGAATCAAAAGTATCAACTCCGGCAATTTCAATCAGTGTAGTAGCCCAGTTATTTCCCTGGCCTGTAACAGTGACTGTAACTGGACAAGTGGCGTTGGCCTGCGTGTACCACACCTGCATTGCTGATGTACCCGTGAACACAGCAGTCCAACTATTGCTGGCAGAATCAGAAATAGATAATGCTCCACCTCCGCTGCCATTCGTAACGGCGACAACTACCAGAAAGTCACCTTCAGTAACCTGCATGTTGTAAGCTATGGGAGCTATGCTGACACTGCTGGCAGCCGTCAAGCATTTCATTTGCACACAGCCAGGAAAACTGTAGCACGATAATCCGTGCTCTAGACGAGTATAGGGAAGCGTTCCAGTAGTGGCTCCCACGGCGGCCTGTGCCAGTCCACTTTTGAAGATATCCTCAATCATATCTACAAAGTCAGCATCGCCAGTAGAATACACGCCCCATTTGAACTGAACTTCTGCCTGTAGTTGAGGAATAACACCGGCAGAACCCAGGTCTAATGAAGCAGAACCAATTCCTGCGTACATGGGATACAAAATCTGCTGTGTAGCTAGCGGTGTGCTGGTTCCTGTGAAAACTCCTGTATACTCATCGCCATCACCCAACACATTTTCAAAATGTAACCGCGTACGAACAAGAGGAGTTTGGTAGCTGGTAGCTGCCGTCAACTGGGCATAGTACACAGTTACCGTAGCGCCTGCAAAAATGTCATCCGCATCTGCATGAATAACAGCTCCATAACTGGGCTGCCAGCGGTAACAGTACGGGTAGTTTCTATATCCTGAATTCCTAACCGGATCTGGACCAGTCATCAACTCATTCCACAAAGGAACTTGGTAGGTGCCACTTTCAGTAACTGGACTACCACCGTAATCATCAAAACTTACATTGTAAGTTTCAGCGACACTGGCTCCTATCACCGCGTAGAAGTGTGGATCAGTAATCGTCCATGGGCCGGGGCCGGTAAATGCCTGCGAAGTATAGGAAAGTGGAATCGTAGCGCTATTGTTCCAAATCTGGTTTACACCCACCACCGGGCTATGAGCCAGCACAAAACTGATGTTCTCACAGTAAGCGGGTACGCTTTTCTTCAGCGATTTGAATTTCTTATTGGAGTTGAATGCCCTCAGGTTTGCCGTCCAAGTAGCCAGCAGCGGAGAAATCGTCAGCCCATAGCCGATTGGAATGGCTACACCATAGGTAGCCGCTTGAAGCAGACTTCCGTAGGCGTAGGGAGCGACACCGGCTTGGCTTTTGCCACTTATCATACTTCACTCCAAGGATCAAAAATACACATCTCAGCAAAACTAGTCAAGTAGTGCTGGGTGGCATTGCTCTCAACCACACAGGGGTCAACAGCGTGTATAATCTTAGGCCAGTCAGTGATAATACCTCCATGATTATACAGTGGTGATCTAGCAGACTTGAACAGCACCAGGCAACCGGGCCTAGCTTCACTAGCCGCACCACGGCACACACCTTCCAGTGCCTTCCTAGCATGTCGTATCAACCGCAGCAAATAACGCTCTTCGCTAGTGTTACAAAACCAGTCATTAGAATACAGACCAATATCCTCCAATGACTCACGAGTACATATTCCACATTCAATTGCCCACTCAGCCAATAGAGTTCCACAATCACACCCCGCACTCTTCACTCTGCCACCCAGCACATAAGGCGTCATCACCCAGCTACGGGCTACATCAACTGCTGATTCACGGGTTATCATAGTAGTCGTCATTTACACAGCGCTCTGGGGGCTGGGAACGTACGGAAATCCGTAGTAATCGCCATCTGCTATATTGATAGGCGCAGTTGGTGAAACGTAAAATTCATCAACGTGCGGTGTGGGTGCCCACGGCAGCGCCACATACAATGCGAAGGCGCTATGGGTGTTGAAGTTTCCATCTGTAAATGAGCCATTGTTGCCTATGGCGCTCCACACTCCTACAAGTGTAGCTCCAACTCCAGACTTGAATACAAGGTATCCTCCAACAAAGATGTTTCCTGGATATATTTTGTTGACTGTTGGTGACAAACAGTCAGCAATGATGGATGTAGGTGTAGATTGTTCATTGACGATAAATGTAGGCTGGCTGGTTTCACCGGCGACCAAGCTGGCCCCTGTGTACCCAGCCAGTGTTGATGTAGATTCGATTAAGTTTGCGGGTATCTTCTGCGTAACTACATCCAGAAAACTGGAGCAACTGAATACCAGTCCGTTACGCCCATAAATTACCTCGCCCACGCGCCCGCCGAACCATGCACATCCGCCTAGTGTAGCCGCATCACCCGGAACTGGCATGAAAATCTTCCAGATTCGTACAGGCCAATTATCGTAGAAGTGTGCTGCCGCTAACTGGATTGGATTGGCCGTAGCAACGCTGCTGCTAAAAGCCGTCGTGCCAGCTTGTAGACTGCCTGGAGTCCAAGTTATGCTGGTCTGCTGTATCTCTAAACCGATTTTGCAGGTAACAGCGCCCCTCTTCACTACGGCTGGACTAAACGTTCCCCACGGAGCATACACCACTGGACCCTCATAATCAGTTAGGCGTATGGCGTTGGGATTGTCAGGATTTCCAATTAAGTAAAGATGTCGGATATTGGGCGTGCTGGTGCCTAACAGGTATGCCATGCAGCTACCTGTTGTATCTACACCGTATCCATTAATGCATTGCCTCATAGCGGTGTTGGTCTCGCTGTGCAGAGTTTCAGGCTACCTCGACCGCCCGCACCTTCACTGCCGCCGATAGTCCACAGATACTGCATGAACTGCTCAAAATCTTGGTCATCCATTTCAAAGCGTACACGGAAGTAGAAATTGAAACTTGTAGTGATTGGTCCAACGGGGCCAGAATTATAGCCCCCATCCTGCCAGGTAAGCACCTGCCCATTATCACGCCATACAAGCATGATATTAAGATCTAGCCACACTACCGTATTATCAGTAGTGTTTGACCCCAGATCATTGAATGTAGGAATAGTTCCGCCGCTAGTTCCTGCTGTGGTAACCTGCTGAATGTGCCCGGCTGGGTCAAGAATATTAGTTCCAAGTGCATAGGTATTTCCAGCCACCCATGCCGGTATAAATCCTTCATCCTGCCATACTACCGTATTGTCTGTAGTGGTGCTGCCGCTGTCATTGAATACGGGGCGTGGCACTCCGCTGGTTCCTGCCGTAGTCACTTGCTGAATATGCCCAGCAGAATCAAGTATTTGTTTTCCTAATGCGTACACATAGCTAGTCTGCCAAGGTATGCGCCATCCCTCGTAAGTAAAGCCACCTGCATGATTGAATACGGGATTGATGCCACCAGAAGTTCCGCCCGTACTGGTGTGCTGAATATGCCCAGCATAGTCAAGAATTTGATCAGCTGGCGCGTAGGTATTCATAACCTGCCAGCCTAACAGAGTGCTATCATAAGTCACACCGCCGGTGGCGTTAAACACGGGAATACTGCCGCCGCTAGTACCGGCAAGAGAAACTTGCTGGATGTGCCCATTTGGATCAAGGATCTGGGCGGCTAGTGCGTAGGCGTGACTGGTCTGCCATAGCGGCGGCGCGGCCCACTTGATGTACATGCCCATATAGCTATACAGAGGCAGGCCAAGCCCTGGACCGAATGGTCCAGTATAATCTGTGCCTGGTGTCTTAAGTACGCCATTAGCATACACAGCGCCCAGAGCTCCAGCCAAATCAGTAACATCTTCCCAGTCCAAACCGCTCAGCGTACGTTGCAGAGGGCTATAGTAGTTTCCAGCACCGTCATTGACTATGGGTAGGCTGGCCAACAGGTTAGGAAAGCCCGCGCTGCTATATGTTCCCATATCAAGCCAAATGGCAGTGCCATCCGTAGTGGTGCTGCCAGCATGGTTGAATGTTGGAATCGTACTACCTGTAGTTCCAGCAGTCTGCACCTGCTGCCAGTGGTTTGCACTGTCAAGAACACCAGTTCCCACTTGGACATACAGGTGCGCCTGCCAAGCCGTAGTCAAGCGAGCCGGCCCCACGCTATTGTCTGTAGGGTCCGTGTACAGAAAGGACCCTTGCTTGCCGCGCATGGAATTGAAGAAACCCAGCAGCATCCTAGTTTCAGTAATAGTGTTGTACCCGGCAGTTGTGTAGTCTCGCAGAACGTCAAATATGAATGTCCAGTGCCAGAATGGGTTGATGCTCTGGGCTATGCGCACACTATAGAAATTCGGCGCCACCTGGTCTAGAGTATTGAACTCTGGTGTCTTCACCACGGTAAAGGTAAGCCCCGGCAATACTGGGAACGTGAGCATTATGGCCGACTCAACTTTCCTGTACGCAATGCATCTTGTACAATATCTACTATAACATCCGCATGGCCGTGCAGCGTATTGCCAAGCCCTGCACTGTCATAAGCACTTACGCGAGGATTATAGTTCAAGTGTACACTACGACTATTGCTGGCGGTGGTGGTCATGTTAGTTACCATCTTGTCAAATGTGCTAGTCTGGCCAGTAGTGAGCACCCGCTCACCACCATGCCCTAGAATCGGCACCGCACCGCTTCCTGGAATTACGCCGCCTTGGTCATAGCCACCTCCCAGTGTACCTAACGCCATTACCGCTGCAAACGTAATTCCTGCAGCTACCGCGCCCAGCTCTGGACCAACGAGAGGAATACCAGCCATTGATTTGAATGCACCCGCAGCAGCTTCTTTAGCGAATATAAAAATCTGCTTCATACCGGAAGATGCGGCGATACTATTTGATGTAGCGGCTGCTGCTGCATCCGTGGCAACCATACCCCCCTTTACAGCTAGATGAATCAACAACATCATTGCCTCATGCTCGGCCCACTTAAGTACCATTTTTTCAGCTGATTCTTCCATCTGTTGAACAATATCAACGCCCATTTTACCAAACGCGCGACTTACACTCATAGTACCGTTGATAATGCTCTGCTGTGCCTTGAAGAAGTCACTTTCAATAGTTTTGAAAGCTTTGTCAAAAGGTGCAACTATTTCCTGTTCAACCTTACCCTTATCAGTAACTGCCTGCGCTAATGACTGTCCCTCCAATTTTTCAATCTGGTTTTTCAGGTCAGCTTGCTGAGTTTGGTTCTGTTCATACCCAGGCCCAGCGGGTTGCATTGGATTGGGCACGCGCATTCCTGCGCCTATATCAGTCCAACCGGGCGCCAACCCCACAGCCGCTTTCTCTAAATCTGCAAGTTCTTTCTTCAGTTCAGCAAGCTTTAGAGCGTATTCCTTAGCATCTAGCGAGGCAGAACTCTGCGCTACACCCAAGGCGGTAGTCATTCCTAGTGCTGAAGATTGAGATAGTGCAGCCCGGTCAAGTGAAATAGTGTTTAGATCTTGGATATCAGTGGCTTCAGCAACATACCGGGCATACTCATGCCAGCGCTCGCCGGTGCGCGTAAGGTCTTCAGCAAACCTAAGCTGTTCATCATCATATGCTTTCATGCTGGGCGGATTCATCATAGCTAACTCGCCCATCATCGTATTGTACTTCTTTATCTCTGTTTGAAACTTAGCGTGATTTTCATCTAATGCGTGCACATAATTCGCTAGTACGCGATTAGTTTCAGATACACCTTTTTCACCATACTGCTTGAAAGCATCAAGATATGGTTGCCAGAACGCAGCGGCCTGCCCTGCTGTAAGGCCATGCCCGGTAACCAGTGATTCCTGCAAGCCCTTTGTTTCAAAATCTTGTTCAATGAGCCTTAACTTTTCCGCGGCAGGATTTCCACTGCCTTTAGGTGGCTCAGCATTCCTCTGTTCTTGAAGGTTGTTTTGTTCACGCTCAGCTTTAATTTCATCTAACCGCGCCTTGGCTGCGTCTAGTTCTTTCGAAGTTGTGGCTACGCCAGGACTGTAATCAATATCTGACTTTCCACGCGCTGCGCCAATTAGACCGCCAATACCTGGAGCTAACATTCCAGCAGCTATGGCTACAGGAGTTGGCACCTTTGCAGCAGGACCATGCAGTGCCTCATTATTCTTACGCTGAAGTTCTAATTCTTTATCGTTCTTGGTACTGGTATCTTCTATGTATTTCTGCTGCCTATTTATAAGAGCGTTGTAGAGAGTATCGTTAGCCTTTATGCGCTCAGCATCAATTGCAGCTTTTTCCTCTTTCGTCTTCGCAGCAGGGGCACGAGTCTTGATATCTTCTATTGTAGTCTTATATGCATCGCGCAACTTCTGCTCATCTGTATCTTTAGCCTGTGAATCGGCAACCATACCCTTATCGAGTTTTGTAGTGGCTTCGACACCGGTCATGAGTCCTTGAAAAGTAGATACCGAGTGTGTCTTTAGCAACCTATCTAAAGACTCTGTATCTGCATTCAAACTCTTCAGCAATTTATCAGCAGACTCAATTGCCTCATCCAATGTAAGTTTCAACCCATTGTTCGGCACATGATTGAACTTATCAATCTGCTGCTGAAGTTTGTCATTCTCTACGTTGATAGCAGCGGTCTGTGCTTCAATTGAATCTACATTTTTGTTGCCTTCAAGGGCAAGTTCCTCACCTGCTTGATGGGCTTTCGTGTACATGCTGTAGTACGCATCGCCCATATCGTAAAGCAAATATAGGCCAACTGCCCAGATGGCTACTGGCATCATAGTCTGTAGTATGCTGCTAACTGCCTTGCTGCTAGCAGCGATACGCGCCAAACCATACTCCATACCCGTAACATTTCCACCCATCGAACTGGCGATAACACGCGCAGTGCCCATCGCCTCGCCACGGTTTACTGCCATGGCTGCGGTGTTAGTTTCCAATGACTCAGTGTTCAGGTTGTTTGCGCCTGTGCTCTGGTTGACGGCTGCCACAGCAGCTTCAAGAGCTTCAACCTCGCTAAGCCCTGCATCTACTGCCTGAGTATATGCAGCGCCCATCGCCTTTATCGCTGCTGTGCCTCGCGCAGATGCAGCAGTGTAAGCATTGACGGCAGCTTGATCACGAAGTTGTGCTGCATCAGCAGCCTCAAGCGCGACAACCCTGGCAGCAGCGGCAGTGGTAGCAGCCTCATTAGCTGCTACCGTAGCGGCAACCGCTGTGCTATCCGCTGTAGCAGATTCTGCATCAGCTATAAAAGCAGTGTTTTCAGTGTTGATTGCAGCGGTAGCTACAGCAGTCTGTTCAGCTACAGCGGCTTGAGACGCAGCCATTGCATCTGTAGCAGCTATGTCCTCAGTTCCTGCTGCTGCCGTCCCAGTAGCGGCTACACCGGCGGCGGGCGCGGCGCTCACTATAGCAGCGGGTGCAGTACTTGCCAATTCTGTATATGCGGCAGTAACCGCTTGCACCGATGCAGCGTAGTCTATATTAGACCTAACAGCAAAACCAGTTTCTTCATTCAACCTTACTTGATCAGCGAATGAAGTAACATAAGAACTACGAAGAGCATTGTTGCTATTGATTTCTGCCTGCGTACGCTTAGTGGTGAGCTCGCCGAGTATAGCCTGTGCAACCGCTTGGCTGCCAGTAGCCTCCGCAGCTGCTTCACTAGTGGCAATCTGCTGACGCATCGCTTCTTCGTAAGCGTTGCTCTCAGCAATAGCGCCCGCCAGAATTTCGTCAAATGCCGTTAGCCCAGCAGAATTCTTCTCGACGAACACGTCCCACACAGCGTCAACAGCTCTGACGCTAGCCTGTGTAGCAGCACTGAATTCTTCAACAGCACCTTGCCCAGCATCTAAACCGGCATTCAACCCGGTAAGATCTACGTTAGTTGTGAAGTTCAGAGTGTTGTCTGCTGGCATTATGTTCCCTTCGCCTTGAGGTCAGCAAATGCTTTCTGTAACCCAGGACTATTTTTCATCCATTGAGGAGCTGGCTGCTTAGTCTTCACAAAGGGCAGAATGTTAGCACTTACTTCTGCATCAGTAGCATTCCGCGCTTTATTCTCAACTCTTACTTCACTGCTTTTATGTCCCAAGAACGTCGCCAGCAGAACATGCGTGGGAGGTTCGATGGACATGTACTCCATAGCCTCCCACGTTTCGGTTAACAGCATGGTATCAATAAACGGCCAACTATAGCCAAAACTCATAGCCAGCCGCCCATAGATAACTAGCCAGTCTATTCCACCGCCGGACTCGGCTCGGCCTCGGCTTTTCCCTTTGTCTGCATTCCGTTTACATAGTACGTAGCTGTCTGAAAATCGCTGAAAGCAGTGCCCAGAAATAACGGCAAGCTATCAACTAAACTCTGCGCCTCTGCACTTGTCATTCCACCAGCTACTAGAGATGCTGTAATCAGTCTACTGGTATTTTCGAGTGGGGGCAGCGGCTTACCTTCTGCGGTGGCAAACACGAAACTCTTGGCTACGATATTAGTGATGGTAGCCAGGGTGTAATCTTTTTCATCATACTGCACTACTCGGGTAAGCTGCATAGCTCGTATCTCCTCGCTTGGTTAAACTGCCGGGCGAGTATTTCGCCACCAGAGCAGTGTTCAGTTAGAATGCGTTGTACCAGTTCATGGGATTGCCACCAGCCCCGGCAAACGCGCTAAAGTCAGTGGTTAGCATACTGTAGTCATCCAATTTAGTAGCAAGGTCAATCTTGCCCAGGCGTACATTGGGAAGACTGATTGTGTTCTTAGTTCCCTGATACAGCAACGGAATAGACATACTGAGAATTGGACCGAATCCCATTGTATGGTTGGCAACAGTCAACGTAGTGCCCACTGCGCTCTGGCTGTAAGTATAACTGATGGCGACACTGAGATCTGTATCGGCAGCATCAAAGGTGTAAACGCCTGTAGTCGTATTTACCGCGTACTGATTGGCACCCGATGCAGTGGCAACCTTCGTCATAGGAAGACCAGTGGTAAGGTCGACTACACCAAGATCACTTACGAATACACCGCTGCCAGGTGGCACTATAGTAACGGTGAACGGAGTAACTGGGATTGAATGCGCCTCACGATATGCGACTGATACAATTCCTGTCGTAATAACGTCAGAGAAAAAGCACTCATTGAAAAACTCATTGCTCATCTGAGCAAACTCAAAGCTGCCCTTGATACTACGCTTACCCACTGCACTGTCAATAGCCCATTGATTCTGTCCAAACAATTCCTTGATATCACCAGAAATAGTCATTTTGATATTCTGCATAATACCGACTTCTTGTGGCTGGGGCAGTGCTGGACTGACGGCAGCGAGTTGTCCAGCAGTGGGTGTGGCAAACAAAACGCCAGAGCCAAACTGAATTCCAGGAAGAGGTGCCATGTGTATCGTCTCCTTGTAGCGTTAGATGCCCACCAGAATCTTGATGGGTATGTGAATGAGTGATGGAGTTTCCAGCAATCCCTCGTCTGTTAGGCCATCACCTTCCTTGTAGCATTGAGTTGCCAATCCGCCCAATGTTTGCGGCATACCGGCGTGCTGCCCATTCAATATAGCCACGCCAGCTACGAAACTTGTAGTAAGCAGAGCATCACTCAATATGTCATAATAATTATTCAGCGCTGGGCTGACTACATCATCTAAAGATTGACTTCCGGGCAAGTATACAAACCAGCTGACTCCTATTGTTTCCACAGGCAGCTTACGTACACCACCCACTGTGTTCCGAGTAGGATTCTGAAACTGGAAAAAGGCTGGATACAAGCTGGGATCTACATCCTTGAAATGGCGAAATCGCCTGCTCATCAAATTGAATGATACTGGGTTATCAGGAGATGCAGCCACGGCCTTCACGATGGAAAACAGGCGCTGAATAATAGTCTCGGTATTAATGGCCACCGGCTACCTCCTTCATAGCAGCGGATAACTGCACAGCCATCTCACCACTCGCCCAGTCAACTGCCGGGCCAAACCACGGCTTTAGCGGAATAGGCGGATGGTGTACCAGCTTGGCAAAAATCTTCTGTCCCTCTACCATAAACATCAACGCTCGGCGATAGATTGGTATGATTTCAAAAGCGTGTGTGCCGCCCTCTTCAAAGTAAACGCCGTAAGGTGCCTCTGGCCCACCAGCCGTAACCGTCCCGCTTACAAGGTTACCGCTTAGAAAACGAGCAGGAAATTGCCTCACCGTACCCCGCAGCCTGCCGCTGCCTAACTTCAACACTTCGCCAGACAGGTTAGTGCGCACCATGTCGGCCATCATGGCATTCACAGAATTCACACGTTCAACAATTACACTCTGGGCCAGTATCTTCTTAGATTCAAGATACTCAACCACATTGGCCGCGCTGTCCGTAATTGTGAACGCCTTGCCCATCGCTAATTCCCTATTCCAACACGCTTGTAGTAACCGACAACTCGTAGAATTTCTGGATCAAGTACCAGTGTGTAGCTGGTATTGCCGACATCCTTCATAGCTATACTCTTCTGTCCAACCCATTGGCGGCGCTTGAAGTTCAAAGCAACCATCTGGTTTACTGCCAACGTGATATCTGCTGGCGTGCCCGCCGCTGTGTAGTTGATGAGAACCTGTTTCCCAGCGTCAGCAGCGGCAAACAGATAAGTTCCATTTCCCTGAGCGTAGTATTGTCCTGCTGTGGGCGATATCATCGCAGGAACAAGCGCCGCACCACCTATAAAGAAATTCACACCACCGTCTGCAATCCAGGAATACCCACTAGCCACGCTGCCCACGGCAACGGTGTATGGCCCACTGACTGGAATCGTATCTAGCTCACCAATTATAGTCTGCGCAGCAAATCCAGCGGTGTAGACAATTTTGATGTTACTTTGTCCGCGTGGAAATCCATACCTGCCAGCCCCACGACCACTATACGGGTAGTTGTAGAACGTATCCGGAGCACTGCCCACACCGCCTAGCAGCACCACACTGCGCCCGCTGTTGCCTATGGCATAACCAGCCTGCCCAGCTCCAGTGCTCGCTACGATGCCTTGGCCGTTTACTGTGATGGAAGCTATGGCCGTAATAGGAAAATTACGTGTGAAGAGTTCAGTATTGCCATTGCCGTTGTACGTTTCAGTGTAGCTTACAGATTGCGTAAAAGGCGAACTGAACGGCACTGCAAAGTTCATCGGGCCACGCCCGGTAAGACGAAGAAATTCAATACTCGCAGCGGCCAAGCAAGCAGCCACGTTACCGGCAACATTCGATATATCCGGACTAGGCAGCGTGATGCCACCCCAGCTCGCTGCCGCCTGTACTGTACTAAGATTTACGCTGCCCATACATTCCTTTCAAAGGTGGGCGACGATGGTGTAACTCAGCCCGAGTTCCCCACCATCGCCGCCATTCCTCCAACACTGCAAAGCGAGGGCAATACAGTGTTAGCTTTGACCGATACCAGTGATTACACCCGTCAGCCACGGAGTATAGTGACCAAGAGTTTCATCAACATAAGTACCGAACGCCCATGCACGGTTGATGGCGGGCCACTCATATCCGTAGTAGTCGCGCATCAACATGATAGCGCGGGTATACGGAATACGTGACATAACGTAAGGATTCTTCGTGATGTCAAAGTAAATGGTGCCTACGGGCAGCATGGGGTGAATGTGCAGTGGAATGATGTTAGCGCCTGTGGGCGAGTCAACAGCATAACGGCTCTGGTATCCAGACACGATAAGACCGCCAACAATGTTGTTCTGGTCGTCCCGCGTAAGGTATACCTGATAACCGCCTGCTACCTGACTGCCGTTTTTCAGCACCGTGCGCTGCATGCTGGTAATCGCATCTGGGCTTCCCCAGATAGCATCAACACCAGCCTGGAAGTTGGTGAAGAAGTATTCCAGCGCAGTTTCAATCTCACCAACTTGGCCACCTTGCAGGCTAGTAAGCTGTGCTCCCTGCAAATCACGCCAGTAACCGCTGACAGCAGCGTAGGTCAACAGACCAGTAAAGTCTGTAGGCTGGAAACTATGATCAGTGCTAAGACCGGCAGAGTTAGCAAGTTGAGTTGAAGTAATTGGATTGGTTGTCTGCGTGTAAGTACCATACTGCGTAATTGCCTGAAGATGCGCGTTTGCAGTAGTGGGACTGCCATTGGTGCTGACGAACCAAGCGAAACCAAACGTACCGTTCGGGTATCCGCCTGCGCCTACCAAACTGGCAGGCTGCACCGTGAATGAAGCAGACTGAAGAGCAGCCGGAGATGCACCAGAGTTAGTAGTCACACTGTTGCTGGCTACGCTTATGGCACTCATGCCGCCGTTGTAAGTAATGCTGGTGCCAGTACCCGGCGCGTTCACCGTGAAACTGGGAACCAGTCCATTTGTGACGTTGGGGCCAGCCTGATACCCATACTGGCTGTTGCTGGGATTGCCCATACCGGTAAGCAGGACAACGAAGGCAGTCAGTACAGTAGCAGTAGTCACAGCACCAAGAGCCACCAGCGCTGCCACTGGAGCCGGAGCAGTGCCAAGGGCAAATCCGTTCTGGCCGATGCTGCCAGTTCCGTCGTTACCCAACAGGATAATGCCCTCCTCTTGCAGCCACAGGCTCTGCAGTCCGCGCAAATGCTCATCAGCAAGGTTGCCGGTAAATCCTTCACCAGCCCACTCTGCTTCTACAGTCACATTGCGCTCAACGCCGAGACCCTTGTAGGTAGCTGCATAGTTGTTCTCGTCGGGCACGCTTACCTGCGCCCGCTGCCCCTCCGGTACTCCGGCGTACTGGCTGCCCACTACGCGCGTAGCCTTCCACTGTGCCATGGTGCCCGTACCGGTATTACCGCCTCCAATACGCGGAATCTGGTCACGGAAAGGTGTATTCACAGGATATAGCAATGCGGCAGGACCACGAAGATCGATAAAGTTGTATCCCAAGCTGGTAGTGACACCAGCCTTGGACAACCCAATTTGCGGATCGCGCGACCATGTACCCTTGACAATCTGGCGCATGACAACTTCAGCAGTCGCCATACGATCGTCAGCTTGTTTAATTGCATCCTTGAACAGCAGCGGAAATCGGCTGCCCTTGGCTACATCACGACGATATGTGTCAATCTTAGCAGGAAGCCAGTTGAGCTCTGTGCTCTTGGCTGCCGCCGCCTTGAACTTCGTCAAATATGCGTCATTGGCATCCGTGAGCATTTTATGCATCACAGGATTGAAGCCACTAACGCTGCTTGCGCCTACCCGAACGGTTTGCATGTTGTCTTCTCCTAAAGTACGAAGTGTGCTGCCAAGTTGTTTCCTCACGCTTGCGCGTTAGGAAAAGATACTCATGCCATGTCCGCTCGCCACAGCACAAGAGATATCAGTTTACAGTCCTGCTGTGGATGTGCTGGTACCGGCACCCACCAGTTCAAATTCGCCTTGCGCCTTATTGTCACGTGCCACGGCACGCGTACCCTTGCTGATATCAATAGTACCATCCGCAGGAATCACACGTACACCATCCGGAGCCAAAGTCTCACCACGAAGTTTCTCAATTTCTTGGTCAACCTTCTCCTTTGCAATTTTCGCGATTGCATCTTTGTACTCTTTACCTTCGCGAAGAGCAACGGCGGCAGTGTCAACATCCTGCTGAAGAGTAGGTGCAGCCTTTGTAATGGCAACAGGGGCAGGCTCAGCAGCAACCTCAGCCTTAATAGCCGCTACGGTCTTGGTATGCTCCTCACCATCTGCTGAATCTGACATCTTGTGGTAGTGTGCCGCCATGGCCGTATGCGCTCTTCCATTAGCCGTATACGCTTTAGCCATCTTGGTGTGGTAATCGCCAGAAGTTTTGTGGAAGGTAACTTGATTGGCGATAACCTCTTCAACCTCAGCATGTGGATGATCACCACCTACATTAGCCTTATTCGCCGTCTTTGTAGATGTCGTTTTGTGATACTCAGCCATCCCAGTATGATACTCAGCTTTATTTGTTTCACTGGCATCAAGCTTTTCATGATGGGCAGCTACGCGTGCGAAGTGGGCCGCAAGGGATTTCTTCGCCAGCTTCTCAGCATCTTCACGCTGCTTTTGCAGTTCCTGTTCTGTCATTGTCTTTTCTCCTGTGCTGGTTTTGTTGTTATCTACCACCTGTTGAAGTTCCCTTGCCTCTTCCTCAGCCATTGCCAAGAAAGTCTCAATTAAGGAATCAAGATCCTCAGCGATTGCCTCTGGTATTTCAGATTCATCGCCTTCCATATCGCGCTCGTATACAGAGTCTCTGTACAGGAATGCCATTACCTGTAACAACTCCGCAAAACGACCTACCTCATACAAGCCCTTGCGGAAACCCTTGGCAGCAGCCGCTTTATCAACTGCATCGCTAATGAACTTAGGAAGAACCGCTAGTGCAGCCAGAGTTTTCGCTGTAGTGTCGATGCCATATTTCTTAGCGGCGGCAACTATTTTAGCTTTGACTTCATCTTTTTTATCAGCCGGGATCCCCTTCGTTTGGTTGAAGCGGGCCAGCGCATTCCGGATATGCTTTTTGGTTTTTTCATCGTCACCTGGAAACTCAATGGGCAGCTTCCAAGTGCTGGGATTTTCAGCATCGCCCACCCATGCAAAGCTGCTAGTCGGTAGAGCTACCCCGGCTATGGTCTTAGTTTTCGCCATACTGCCTTCCTTTCGCTGGAACTTAACAATCGCCCGGCTGCCGTTCGCCTTTACATACTCAAAACCCTCATCAGTACAAGGTGCGTCGACATAACTAACTTCTGCCAAGCTGGCTAGCCCGTATAATACCAAAACATTTTTCTTGCACACAGGGCAGTAATTGCTCCGCTGCTTAGTCGCCAACTCAGTATCACAAACAATGCACTTGCGCCAAGCGTAGCTGCCACCCTGGCTGTAACCAGTATAGAATCCCTCTTTCAACTGGCTATGTACATCTTCATCAATCGGCTCACTACCCAGCCATATTTCCCTGGCCTCATCGTCAAAGTCTATCTTGGTGGCCTTGCCACCTACTGTAAGGCCATGTTGAATACGGATGTTGCCAAGGCTGGGTTTTTGCCCAGCCTTGGCGGTGCGGCGCAACGCATCAGCACTCCAGCGTTCATACACTGGCTTGGCAGTGTCGTAGTGGCATACTTCGTCATCCAAGTCAGGTTTCTCGAAGGTGCTTATGCCCCAGATTGTAGGCTGCCCCTTGGTCTTCTCTTCAACTTTACGAAATTGTATGAACTTCGTAAAGCCGTTTTCAACCAAAGAAGCTGATGCAGTTGCCATGATTGTGCTCCTTAGTAGCTGTATTCCTGGTCTGCAGTCTGTGCCGGGCTGCTGCTATCGGTTACAGTTACAGTGTAAGCCCAGGACGGTGTGAGGGGTTGAGTGGCCGTGCCTGAAATTACTCCACCCTTACTGAGACTTAAGCCAGTCGGCAGGCTGCCCTTAGTTACCGCAAACGAGTAAGGCAGCACGCCGCCATTAGCCAGTACAGTTTGCGTGTATGCAGTCTTGACTACTGACGCGGGCAGTGCCGTAGTGACGATGCGCAACTTACCGCTCTTTCCGGCCAGCACGCTACCGGCAATAGGCTGCGGTTCTTTCGTCTGTTGATACTTATCCTGTGACTGATCCCTTACCGTGCCACTTTCATCCAACACGTTGCCGTCAATAGACTGCGGTGTTTTCGTCTTCAGATATTGCGATTGTGATGTACCCTTCACTGCATCCTTATTGAGCATGGCGAATGCGAGCATACTATGCAGCACGCCAACAGTAACTCCGGGCGTAAGCCAATGCGGCTCGCCAACGGAAATGGACAAAATCTGTGTATCCGGATTGTAATTGAATGCGACTGGCACTTTGTCAAATTCAACGGTCTCGGCGCCAGAACCGCTAGTGATATTGAGACCCTTGGCGCGTGCCTGATAACGAAAAGCATCGTACTGCGCCTGGGTGATGTTGGTATAAGTGGTGTCAGATGACATTTGCATTAGATTCTCCTGAACGCAGACTAGTGGTTGAAAGAAATTGAGTGTAGCGCCGCGACAAGCGGGCCAATTTGAAATAGAAACACCAGCAATCCAACCCAGAACATATGCAGCCCTATATTCGCAGTTCGCGGATCAGCAGGTGGGTTACGGTAGTGCAGCAACAGACCAAACACCAGCACCAGCAGCGGAATGAGTGGTATAAGTATCGTCACTTCAAAGTCTCCCTGTGACTAACAAAACAATGAGAAGGATCAGCAGAATACCACCAAGACTAAATCCTGGAGTGCGCAAACTGCCATCGTTATAAAAGTGGCCGCCAAGGCCAAATAGCAAATAAGAACGATTAGCAGAATAAGCACAGTCATCTCCTTAGGGTTGCAACGTGGGCGTGCCGGGTATGACGTTAGACTGTGGAATGTTTGGCCGCACATTGCCAGCTAGTGGCGCATTCGCTGTGCCTCCTGGTAATGGTTTGGGCTGCGTGTTAGTTACCGGGTACGGCATTGTTGGCGGAGCTGAGCGCATAGCGTATTCTCCTCTGTTCTGTAATTGCATCTTTAGTAAGTTCCCTGAACTGCTTCCGTCGTAGTTTCCTGAACTCTGCCGCTGGCATTCCAACCGGCTTCATACTTGTATAACAGCGCTGCACTCCATCTTGCAGCATACGCGGCTTAGGCAGTATTACCGGCGGACCGTTACGGGCTACACGGCGCTGCTGTATGATCATGGCACGCGCTGCCGGGCTCTTCAACTGATCAAGGATATTAGCGGGCACCGTGCTGGTATCTCCAACAATGTTTCCTTCTTTGTCAGTAGATATACTGGCACCGGGCGCTGCTACTTCAGCTCCCAGGCGCACCTGTTCTATCGGACCACTGAACTTTCCACCCTTGAACATATTGGTAAACCGCTCCAGCATCCCGACTACTCCTAGCGATTGTTTGCATTGTTGCACTAACCTATGCTGCAATGCAAGCGGTTAAAATTACGACTGCCCAGCGGGTGTGCTAGGACTAAGCGGCAGCGCCTCTGCATCAGCGCGTTCCTTAGCGCCTACCAACGGCACTGGGCCATTCTGTGTAATCAGCATAAGCTGGTTGGCTTCTGGCTCGTCGCGAGTGGTTAACCCACGCGCATCCCTTATTTCATTGATTGTTTCTGTCGCACAGCTAAGGTAAATCTTATCAATAGTGGCTTGTTTCACTGGATCTACATCAGCATCAGTATCGAAGACCATTTCATAGCCAGGAAATCCCATCTTCTTTTGAATAATGAAGTCAATGGTCTTCTTGAGCCACACCACGCGCGGGCGTAACCCTTCCTTCTCACTGGCTTGCTGCCCAGCTTCTGCACTGGCACGATTCATAGACTTCTGTAACCGCTGGCTGCTGGTTCCATACCCAAAACTGATTTTACGTATCAAGTAATCATCAAATACATCAGCCAGCACCGGTTCAGGTATCTGTAGAATTTGGTCTTGCTTGCTGTCACTAGTATTATGGAAGCCAGGCAGGAGTCGCCACTGTCTCCTTCTAGCAAGGCTCCCAGCCAGTTCGCTGTTCATGGCATTCATGGTTTCATTGATCGTATCTGGGGTGATATCACTAGGAACAATATGAACCAAGCCGGGTACGCTGCCCTGAGTATAGTAGGCAAGAACGAATTTCAAGCGCTCAATGCCAATGGTGATTTCCTCAGCCAGTTGCTCGGTAACTCCATATCCGTATAGGTGGCTGGCCAGAGTATTACGCGGAGCGATGTTGCTGGGGTGGTACACCAGTTGATCAGTCGTCAGCATTACACGCGGCACACCGTTCCATAGCTGTGTGTATGCCGGACTGGGAGCTTGGGGTGTGTAGCCTTGATCATCAATCAAGCGCAGTATATCTGCACCATCAACTACTCGGCACTTCACCACTTTGTTGCTGAGCGTGCGCTGGAGCAGAATACTGGGGGCATCGATCACCAGCAGGTCTTCAATCAGTGGACGTCCCCAGTCACTCCACGGCACTTCACCGTCAGGATAAGACCAGAACTCTGTCAGCTGTGGTATGTTATCATCTATCTTTTCTCGCCCACGTTTTTCTTTTATTGTTTCATTGACTTTCCGACGAAGTTGAATAGTCCACGGCAGACACAGCAGTTGATCCTTTACATTCTCAATACAGATACGGGCCAATGGGTAGGTGCTTAGATCACGAAGTTTTTCAAAGGTAAGTGGCGCATCCACGCGTGGAGTTATATTCTGGTTTACACCCTGCCAGAAAGACCACTTCAGCGGCTTGCTGCCCGGAGGGCCAACCGGCTGCACCGGCTGAAGAGCGCTGGGCCAATTAGTTGGATCCACGCCTTCAATAGCTACCGGCGGCGCAGTGTACAGCCTGCCGCGCATGGCAGCGAACATGCGAGCGACTCCGCTTAATGCGATTTGATTGCTTGCCGTGGGCATACCTCTAGCCTACTTTCTGCTGTTCAGGTTTATCTTCAGGACGAATCAGTGCTGGGCCTCTTGACTGTCGTAGAACTGGTGGTTCGTTGAACACAGCTCCACACACATGGCAGGTATGCTGGCATACCTGCTGTCCATTCTCTACCATAGCACGCATATGCCCATCTTTGTGGCCACAGCAGGGGCAAGGAGCGTTGATATCACGCACTGGCAGGTACGGTTCTGGTACTGGTGGTATGAGCAGCGATTTTAGAAATGCAACGAAATTGTTGATCCAAACCCAGATCATTTATTACCTCGCTTATCCTAATTCCTTCCCGTACAGCGTGAAGCGTGAGGCTAACTTATGGCGTACACGAATAGTCGATGTCCACACTCAACCCCGTAACCGCCGTCAGCGAGGTGATGTTCATGCCGGTAGCTGTTGCAACCGAGTGATAGCCGATGCTCGCGCCGGTTGCGTTGTTGAGTACGCTCGCCGAGCAGACATAGGCGGTGGTTGTGGTGGGCCAAACGAGAGCGAGTAGCGTACCTGTAGCGAATGTCCCGCCAGCAACCGTGTAGCTGCCGCGAAGGTTGGTACAAGATGCTGTAGCACAGGTGACCGTACCGGTACCGCTGCCTCCGGTAGCTGATGTGATGGAATTCGAGACTGTGCCGGATGGACACGGATTTACGAAAGTACAAATCTGAGACCCATTTGCCTGCGCATCAGCTGGAACATCAGTAAGGATATTGACTGGTAGACCTGCTCCTTGTTCTTGAATGACGATTCCAGTTCCATGCACTCCGGTATCATAAATTGAGATACCACCAGCAGAATCCACCGAGATATTACCCACTCCAAGATTTTGAATTTCAATGGCAGCACCATCTACTAAATTCACTTGCTGAGAATTAGTTGTTAGCTGGAGTGTTCCACCTGTACTCGATTCCTGAATCTCAAAACCATTGTCTGCGTTGTTGTCCGCTAGATAAGTTCCGCCTTGTGAGTCAGAACCAATACCGCCCGTTAGTGCAGTAAGCTGAATAGGCTTAGTACCATCTTCATATATTGTGATCCCACCGTTTACAGTATCCATGTCATGCAGTCGTAATCCTAGTCCAGAGTATAGGGCAATACTATCAGTTGTAGTGCAGCCGATTTCAGTTGTTGATGTCCCAGTACACGGCCCACTGCCACCCGAACTAGGTGGACTGGGCGCACTGCTGAAGATTGAACTTACATTGTCTGTAGCCCCAGTCACTGCCGCTGTGTTGCTGTAGCAGGTAGTCTGATACGGCGCAGCGGCACAGATGTTGAATTGAGTTAGTGATGGCGCATACCCAGAATACCGATTGTCCCACACAGCTAGACTGAACACCCCACTGCCGTTGATGGCGCCGCTTACCCGCTGCACGCTGGGCGCTCCACCACCTTGGCGTTGGAACGTAGCTGTAACCGTACCGCCTGCGTAGGGAGCGATCGTAGCCGTCGCAGTGCTGCGCTGTGCCAGCGCCGGTGCAGCCGCCAACAGTAGTATGCTTAGATATCGTAGCAATTTCATTCCGCGCTCCTCCTATGCTGTGAACCAAGTTGTTCCATCGCAGAATACTGGGCAGGTTACAGCCCCGCTACCAGCATACGCCACCATCCATACAGGTGTAGTCGCATCACTTACCACGGCCCGTGCTCCCTTCAATCCAGAACTTGGCGTGGGTAGCGGTGTTCCGGCAACGCTGTAAATAGTACCGGGGACTGCAAGTCCACTCACAATAGCGGCACCTGGTAAGCTCGTCAAATTTGCCCCACTGACCACTGGAGCTAACGTGTTTGGAAAGTCAGCATCAACCAAAGCGCGAAAAGTGGGCTTCGCTGCGCTGCCCGTAGTCGGTCCGGCAAGCAACAGGTTTGCAGTCTGCACTAATGCGGTAGCCAGAGCCGTCCCAGAACCTGTAACCGCACTAGATGGAGTAGAAGAATCTACTATTCCATTACCTGTAAACGTCACCGACGTTACAGTACCGCTGCCGTCACCAGTACCGGGCACGGCATTTCCACTAACATCAGTACCCAGCAATAAACTCCCAGGTATGCCAATATGTGCGCCCACCACGGTAAGTGCTCCTGCAATCTGCGCAGTAATGTTCTTCGCTCCGGGTGCCAGGACTACACTAAGACTAAGCGGTAGGTAAGGAGCGCCCAGCGGCGGGGTAAGAACGATAGTCTGCGTGGCTGGGCTTGGGCGTACAGGAACTGAGAAGTTACCCTGTTGATCGATCGGCGCCATGGCAGTGCCCACTTTAGCACTGCCGCCTGCATACGGCGGTATAACTCCGGTGATACTATTCGGTTGTGTCACTATTAATCCTCTTTCTTCTATTTTCCTAATGATGTAATTATCTGTGCTTGAACTCGGCTCCTGGTCAGGTGGTTGTGCTGTTGCTCTTTCGCTCGCCGGTCAGCTGTCACGATTGCCTCTGCTAGCGATTCCCGACTGGGGTATTTCGCTGCGAACCAGAGCGCAAGTTCCACGCGATTCACTGACCCCACTTTCTCACTGGCTTTGAAAATACGCTTCTTGATCGTTCCATGGTTGACTCCAAGTTTAGATCCAATCTCTCGTGCCGTTTTGCCCTCAGTCAGTAACTGACAGGTTTCCAATTCCACTGTAGTCAGCATGTCCTCAGGTAGCAGCTTTGTTTTCAGTTTGGATGGCCGGCGACGGACAGCATCGGGCCTAGTCACAAACGATTCGGCGGAGCGCTTCGCTTGGGCGGTTCGGGTTCTGGAAAGCCAGCCGTCTACCATGTGCTCGCAGGCCAACAGATAACCCTCACGGCGGCGCGTTGGCGTCGGGAAATGCTGATCGAACCAGTCTTTCAGGGCCTCTCGCTTCTCCACCCAATCACGGTGCCCACGGCCTCTTCCATTGACGCGGTGGTTCGCTTTAGGTTCTTCCTGATGCCGCACAGCTTTGATGCGCAGCTTACGATAGGCACGGTAGATCAGTTCATTGACGGTGCGCTGCTTGATGTGGAGCGCAGCTATGATCTCAACCGCAACCATCTCAGACGCGACACATTCTGCCACTTGGAACTCGCGGGGAGTGAGTCGGGTTGGAGTGCGCGGCGGTCTGATCATAGCTACCTTTTCACCAAAAATCTTATTTCGATGATTCTCCACGCCGCAAACGTGGCCCCACCAATAAACCACTTCATCCAAGTAGCTAGGTGCTCTACCTTAGTCCCATAGCGTGTTTCGGTTTGAGTGGTAACGGTCTTTTCTACCTGCTGCTGTACGATAGTAAGATTAAGTTTTTCAAATTGATTTCTTACATCGTGGCGAAAGGTAGCAGCTTTTTCTTCAGCATCGTCAAATGCCGTCTTCACTTCTCTCTGTGAAGTTTCTAACGCGCCCTTCACTTCTTTCTGTGCATCTTTCATTTCATCAAGTATCCCAACCCTACCCGATCCATTTCCGTACATCGCATCTACTTTACAGTCAATCTTGGCAAGCATTGTACTCTGAGCAGATAGTATATCCCTGCTTTCATCACGACCTTTCTTCAACTCTTCGTACCGTTGCAGATCTATTTTCTCATGATCATTTACAACACCGCTTACTATGCGATATACGCGGTCTTCATTTAGCTCAGCCACCGTAGCCCCATTTCATTTAGCGCTGCACTGGCCAGCCAGTCTTACGGAATTGGCCCAGATCAGGCGGAGGAGCGTTGGCGTTCAACGGGCGCTGATGCCCGCATTGAGCACAGCGCCAGCCACCGCTTATGCGCTGCATTAGCACGCATCCGCAGATTTCACCGTCCACTATATTCTGGCAACTCAGAGTATCGTCGCCCACCACTACTTTCGCCATTCTGGGTTCAGTTACTTTGGCAACTGCCAGATCGTCACCGGGTTTAGGGCGATTTTCTGGCGGTCTGTAAGTTCCATTTCTCTTAGCCACTGCATCCACCTCCTGTTGCTTTATCCAATCAACCAGCCCGTTCCGGAAACCCCGCGCCTGCAAGTATACACCCGCCTGCGTAGTCATATCTACGTCATCATCGTGCAGCACTGCTGGGAACTTACACATATGCTGTATGTATGGCCCAGTCCACGCGGCGGTGCGGCTCACGTACCAGTTGTGCGTCTGCCACTCGCCGCAAATTGCGTACATGCGGCTGACTTTTCCACCTTGGGGATTCACCGCTACGATTCCAGGCACCTTTTTCCTCATGTTGGCGATCACAGCGGAACCATTGGCCTTGTCCTCAATCAAATTGATGCGCGCTTTCCAGTACAAGCGCTGCCGGTTGATCTCCTTTTCAGTGGCTGGGCTATCTAGATGAGCGGTTACGACTTCCAACACGTAACGGTCTGGCCCTCGCACGGCCACCGTGCCCACGCACACGAAGTCACTAGACTCAGTATCCTTGAAAGTGGCGTCGGTGCTGGTGAGAACAAGATCAAAACGATCGGGCAGGTCACGATCATCCCTCCCAGTGATAGGATCTTTGCCGCCGTAGTACATGATATCGCTCTTCCGAATCATGTTACCTTCAAGTGGGGAGGGTCTACCCTGGTACTGAGTAGTCCAGATGATGCGCAATATCTTCCAAGCACCTACCACCTGAGGAGGAAAGCGGCTGGGCTGCAACACGTCTCCCAGCTTGCGCCGGTGTATTTTCTTGCTTATGGGGAACTTGAACACCTGGAGCAGCGTAGTTTTGTCAACTGCTTCCTCATCCGCCTCAAGGGGGATGCACAGTTTAGTCCACTCAGGATCCTGCTTGTTCGCCTTCAGCATGGTATCTGCGTCTTCACAGAATCCAGTGAGGTCAAACTCACCGCTGCGCTGTTCAACAATGATTATTACGTCCTCGGCGGGGTTGTTCAGGCGAGAGCGTAGAGTGTTTGTGAACCAGTTGTGCAGCGCGGTAATGGCTGGCTCACTGGCAATTTCGTCTGGCTTCAATGAGTCATCGATAATGGCGAAGTTACCGCCAATTCCCGTCAGGGTGCCACCCACTGACGTAGCAAACATCTGACCATTGAAGTTATTCTGGAACTTTGATTTCTGGTTTTGGTCACGCTGCAACCAAACGCGATCTCCCCAGCGAGTACGGAACCATGCAGATTCAATCAAACGGCGTCGCTTTACGCTGTGTTCTTCTGAGAGGAGCTGGGCGTAGCTGGCACAAACGAAACTCTGACCTGCCAGGGATCGGGGCGGGTCATCTCCTCTGGCGGTCTGCAACTGAATCCACACCCACACTGGAAACATGATTGTAATGAGCGTGCTCTTCAGAGTTCTCGGAGGGATGTTTATGATAAGGCGCTGTAACTTTTTGTCCTTGCAGAGGGTGAGATACTCTGCAATAAGATCATAGTGCCATGACCATGTGAGTGGCACGCCGGGTTCAAGGGTTTCCCAGGCTGCCTTGGCAAATTCGCTGAATGAGGCTTGGTATTTCGTACGCTCTTCATCTAATTGCTTCTGCTCTTGGGTTTTAACCGCATCGCGGGCCTGGCTTTCGAGCAGTAACAGCAGCTCGTCCTGCTCGGATTCAGTAAGCAGCTCCAAGTTCATGGTGTTACAAGCTATACCACTTAGCAGGGCGCTGGGGCAAGTGCTAAGTACCCTAGGCGTAAACTTTCAGCCTTGCACTCTAGTAGGGCTAGAAAAGTACACTGTTAGTAGGGCGCCTGTTTGTCTAAGCCTGGCTCTCCTGTGGTTCTTCACTTCTTTAGTTCTTCACACTCAACTCCCCGCAGGATCAATGATGCTCGTTTATCATCGTGTATTCTCGGAGTGACTACGAACTGCC
>OCZT010001193.1_pt1 | contig 26942 bp, 22 predicted proteins | sample 1539031 | NCBI WGS metagenome assembly OCZT01 (sample SAMEA3539308, study PRJEB22396) | soil metagenome | biome: tundra; feature: field; material: soil | place: USA | collected 2010-05 | depth 0.15 m | reverse complement strand
CAGGCGCTCTTGCCAGTGAGCTTCGCGCGGCCGCATTCCCAGATATCAGCGCGTTGCTGTCTGCAGGCCTGACCGACGCTGTTTATATCGGCGTTCCGCACCACCTGCACCTGCCTGCGTGCCTCCAGGCAGCGGCGGCCGGCATGAACGTGCTGGTGGACAAGCCGCTTTGCAACACTGAAGCAGAGGCGGAGGCCATCGAGGCAGCGGCGCTCAGCAGCGGCGCCACCTGGATGGTCGGCTTCAGTTACCGGTTCCGAGCCGAGTGGCGGCGGGCACGTGAGCTGTTAGCTGCGGGTCGGATTGGTGAGCCGGTCGCCATTATCGACGTCATCGCCGAGGCGGCCGAGCAGACGCCCGCTTGGTACTGGGATCCGGGCAGCGGCGGTGGGGTGTTACAACTGCAGGCCCACCACTGTTTCGACCGTATCGCCTGGCTCACGAACCGCCCGGTTCGCGACGTGAGTTGTTGGGTCTACGCGCCCCCGGCCGGCGCCGCGACGGCGGCGCAGATCACGGCCCGCCTCGAGGGTGGGGCGGTGGCTGGGATCGCGCTGACGTTCGGTACCGGCTACGCGGCCCCGGTCCGGGCGCTGTTCGTGTTGAAGGGCACAACTGGACAGCTTGAGATCACCCAAGACGGCTGCCTGACCATGTCCGCTGCGGACGGCGGGTTGATCGAGCACTACGGCGACGACGACTGGCTCAGCCGAGAATTGACGGAGTTCGCCGGTGCCGTCAAGCGGGGCGCGCCGCCGACCGCGACCGTAGCCGACGGCCGCGCAGCGCTGAGCTGCGCTCTTGCTGCCGCCCAGTCGGCGACAACCGGCGCACGCGTGACCGTGGTCGCATGAACGAGGCACCTCTCCTCCTTCGCGGCGGGTCAGTTTTCGATCCGGTGACCGGCTCCACGCGAAGGGCAGACGTCCGGATGGGCGGTCATGTGGTGGACGATGTCGGCGCCGGACTCCGCGCAAACGGCAGCAAGGTCATCGACGTCACCGGCCTGCTGCTGACGCCTGGATGGGTGGACCTGCACACGCACGTCTTCGTCGGCCAAGACCTCGGCGTGGACCCAGCGGCCCTCGGACCGCCGTCCGGCGTCACTACGATGATCGACACCGGCAGCGCCGGTGCGCACCTGTTCGGCGCGTTCGTGGCGGCCTCCTTGACCCGATCAGGTCCACGGATCTGGAATTTCCTGAACGTGTCCTCGATCGGCACGACCAGCATCTTGCTGGCTGGCGAGCTGGCCACCATCGGTTACGTCGACGAGGCCGCCGCCGTCGCCTGCGCGCGCGCGTACCCCGATCGGATCATCGGTATCAAGGCCCGCGCATCGGGCAACGTCTGCGGCGACAACGCGCCCGAGGTCCTGCGCCGCTCTCGCGCTATCGCTGACGAGTTGAATCTGCCGCTGATGCTCCACATCGGGCCACCGCCCCCAACGTTGCCCGAGGTGCTCGCCGTGCTGCGTGCCGGAGATATCGTCACCCACGCGTTCACCGCGCTGGCCGAGCCACGACTGGCGGCGAATGGTCGCGTTCTGGCCGAGGCGCAAGCTGCCCGCGACCGTGGCGTGCTCTTCGATGTCGGCCATGGGATGTCCGGTTTCGACGCCGTCGTAGCTCGGGACGCAATTGCGGCCGGCTTCCTGCCCGACACGATCAGCACAGACGCGCACACGTACTCGATCGGAAGCGTGCTCAACCTGCCGGCCGTCGTTAGCAAGTTCCTGGCCCTTGGGCTGACGCTGCGTGAGGTTCTTACTCGGGTGACGCTCGCACCCGCCCGCGCCGCCGGTTTGGACGGGCTGAGCATCGGTCTCCTGGTGCCTGGCGGCCCGGCCGACGTGACCGCGATCCGGATGATCGACGAGAGGACGGACTTTGAAGACCCGCAGGGAAACCGGTTCAGCGGCCATTTATCGGTCCAAGTGGAACTGACAGTTCAAGGTGGTTCAGTTGTTTTTGATGGAAAATCGCAGTCTCTTGCACAAAGTGCACCGAACTAAGGAGGGGGAGGATGGACTTCGCAGCAGAACTCGGGGTGAGGCCGATCGTCAACGCGGTCGGCCCCGCCACCAGGCTCGGGGGCCTACCCTTGTCTGACGGCGTGCTGGCAGCGATGCGGGCGGCGATCGAGCGCAATGTTCGGATGGATGAGCTGCAGGAGGCCGCCGGGGCACGATTGGCCGAGCTGCTCGGCGTGCCAGCGGTCTATGTGACATCGGGGGCGTCAGCGGGGCTGACCTTGGCCACGGCAGTCTGTATCGCGGGCGACGATCTCGCTCAGGCGGATGCTCTGCCGCGCGTCCTCGGCCCGCGGCGGCGAGTAATCATTCAGCGCGGCCACCGCGATCCTTATGACCACGCGCTCACGGCAGCTGGGGTTGAGCTCACAGACGTCGGCTTCGCCGGGTCGACGCGGCCTAGTGAATTGGAGCGTGAGCTCGACGGGACCGCCGTGGCCGTGCTGTGGCGGCCCGTGCCGACACATGACCTGCTCGCCTTGGACACGGTCGCCGGATTGGCACACAAGGTTGGTGTCCCGGTGATCGTGGACGCTGCGATGGACGTCCCGCCGGTAAACCGGCTGCAGGAATTCTTCGCAGCGGGAGCTGATCTGGTGGTCGTCTCCGGCGGCAAGGGGTTCCGGGGCCCGCACACGTCCGGTTTGTTGTGCGGGAGCCCAGAGCTGATCCGGGCCGTGCCCGTGCACCATCTCGATATGGACATCCGCGAGCAAACGTGGGCGGCATCTGAAGTCACCGGCGCCAGCCCCCAGTTGGGTCGTCATGGCATAGGGCGTGGGATGAAAGTAGGACGCGAGCAGATCGCCGGTGTGCTAGCCGCGGTGGCGGAGTACGTCGCCGACCCGTTGCGCCATGAGGCAAGCTACGACGCGGAACTGACCGCGATCGAAGCGGGTCTGACCGGAGATCCGCGACTTAACGTTTACCGCGCGCTCAACGAGCGGCTCTGGGTGCCCGAGCTGCGTATCGACGTCAGCGGAGCCGGAGTGCTGGGCGACGTCGTTGTCCGCGCGCTGGAGGACGGTGAGCCGCGTATCCACGTCGGAGAAGACGAGGCCTGGCGGGGGGTCCTCGTGGTGAACCCAATGGGGCTACGCGAAGGTGAGGGCGCGCGGTTCGCGGCGCGGATGCGAGAGATCTGCGCGGGGCAGCCGTGACGACGCCTCTCTACAGCCTGCACGCGATTCCGATCGCGACCCTCCCGGCCCCGGGTTGGGAGGTGTACTTCGGTCTCAACGACAATAGTTTCTATGATCTCAACTTTTATATCTGGGTTGTGACCGACGGCGTCAGACTCGGGCTCATCGACACCGGGCTGCCGCTTGATCCGGCCGCACGGGCCAGGTTGGATGAGGCCAACCGCAAGGTCGACGAACGTGCCACGTTCTCCGGTGTCCGCACGATCACGCAGGTGTTAAACGAATACGGTATCGCGCCGCAGGACGTCGACTTCGTTGCGATCACGCAGACGATCAGCTATCACACGGGCGGGCTCGAAGCCGCCGTCCTGCCGCGGGCTGAGGTCTACTTGTCCAGGGCCGGCGTGCACGAGATGCTTGGCGAGCCGCCGGGCCATCCGCCCACAGAGCATTACTTCACCGAAGCCTCATGGGCATCCCTCCGGCAGTTCGCCATCGAGGGCAGGCTCCACTGCGTGGACGAGATGACCGTGATCGCGCCGGGAATCCAGTTCGAGACCACCGGGGGGCACCATCCCGGATCGGCAGCGCTGCAGATCGCGACGCAGGAAGGGGTGACAGGCTTGCTGGAGACTGCTTTCCTGCAACGCAACGTGGAAGAAGGCCTGCCGATCGGCATAGCGGAGGACACTGCGCTATGCCGGCGGGTGATCAAGCGATACCGGCGCGAATGCGATCAGGTGATCGCGCTGCACGATCCCGCGAACGCGGAGCGGTTCCCGGCCTCGGTCCTTCCTCAGCGGTTGGTGCGGAGATGACGACATGGATAATGAGGAGTTGACGCTCCGCGTGATCCGCGTCGCGGTTCCGGTGACAGACGATAGTGGAGCGATAGTTGCGGAGATCAGCACGCCCGTCCCACCGGTCCGCGCCACGTCGCAGTTCAAGCGACAAGCTGTGCAGGTCCTCGTCGAACAGGCGTCCGCTTTATCGCGGCTCCTCGGTGGCCCCCAGGCCCGGCCCCAGTCGGCAATGGCTCATGACTTCGAGGAGGCTCGGCGACCAGAACTAGTACCGTCCAACCAATCATCGATTTGCACCAGAGCGAGGTAAGCACAGAATGACAACAGAGGGCAAGCAGGTTATGACCGTCCGCGGGCCCGTGCGGTCGGAGGGGCTCATGCTAGGGGGCCTGTGTACCTGGCCAATAAGTGGTCGGTAGTGGGACTTTCGTATGCCCTGAGACAGGGGCTCCGAAGGGATCTTGTACGTGTGACTCTTGTCGGGCCTGGCATCGCCGACACTCCCATGACCGGGCTCTCACCGGGCTCCAAGGAGTGGCTGCAAGCCGTCGAGCCGCTTCATCCGGAGGATCTGGCCGAAGCGATCGTGTACGCCCTCTGCCAGTCTCCCCACATCTCGATCCACGGCGCGCCGTTACGACTTTCGGCGCAGGAGTTATGACATGCAATTGCAAGCCCAGTCGTTAGATCTGGTTGTGCGCGGCGGTCGAGTCATCGACCCCGCCCGGGATGTCGACCAAGTCCTCGATGTCGGAGTTCGTTACGGGCGCATCGCGGCGATTGCGCCCGATCTCTCCGACCTCGTCGCACCCCCTCGTTCTGACTATCCGCCCAATGTGGGCACGACCGTGGTCGATGCCACCGGCAAACTCGTCCTTCCGGGGCTCGTGGATCTCCACGCGCACGTCTATACGGGAATCTGCCCTCTCACGGTCGGCGCCGATGAGACTTCCGCGCCAGGCGGCGTTACGACGGTCGTGAGCGCAGGGGATGCGGGAGCCCACACGATCGAAGGATTCCGCCGACTTGTTGTCGAGCCGAGCCGGACCCGTGTGCTGGCGTTCTTGCACATCTCGACGATCGGGTTGGCGGGCTGGCCAGAGGGTGAAGCGCACGAGCTCGCCTATCTCGATGTCGACAAGGCCGTCCGGGCTGCAGTCGAGAACCGCGACGTCGTCGTCGGAATCAAGGTGCGCGAGCAGGCTCCCCTCATTGTCGGAGTCAATGGCCTCGAGCCAGTCCGGCGGGCAGTTGAGGCCGGACGGCGGGCGGAGTTGCCTGTCATGGTCCACATCGGCGGCGCGCCCGTTCAGCTCGGAGATTTGATGGAGTTGTTGCGGCCTGGCGACATTGTCACGCACTGTTTCACACCCGCACAGAACGGAGTCGTCGAGACCGGGCGTCTCATCGATGCGGTCTGGTCTGCGCGCGAGCGGGGAGTCATCTTCGACGTCGGGCACGGATTCGGGAGTTTTTCCTACGGCGTTGCCGAACTGGCCGTCGCCCACGGTTTCTGGCCAGACACCATCTCCACGGATCTGCACAGTTTGAGCGCCACGGGTCCCGTTCGGGACTTACCTACAACGATGACAAAGTTCTTCAATCTCGGAATGCCACTGAACGAAGTCATCCGGGCGGTGACTTCGCGCCCGGCCGAGGTCCTCAAGCGATCAGATTCTTTCGGCTCGCTTCGGGTGAACGGCGTCGCTGATATCACGGTTCTCGGCCTAGAGTCAGACGAGACGGAGCTCACGGACTCCTCGGGTGCCCGCCGGTACGCCTCGCAAGTCTTTCGCGCACATGCGACAATTCGTGCGGGAATTCCGTGGGTGGGGCCCGCACCACACCCCGGCCGCGCCGGCGGCAGCCGTTCTCATCTCGATCTCAGAACGGATTCGTAGGCCGATGGTCACGTTGGATGGATGCGCCGGCGTCGTGACCGGTGCGGACGGCGATTTCGGACGCGAGATAGCTTTGGAGTTGGCTCGCGAGGGCGCTCACCTCCTCCTGCTCGATGATGATGCCGACGCACTCAAGACGCTGGTTATCGCGATCGCCGCAGACGGCCGCCGCTCGACTTCAGCACGGGTAGATTCGACCGACGCGTTCACGCTCGATTCGGCGATCCGATCTTTCGAGGCCGAACATCGTCCCTTTGACTTCCTCGTTGCCGCCACTGAAGAGATCGAGTCGACAGGATTCGGGGAAGGTGACCCCGACAGGTGGCACAGTCTGGCGGATGTGAACATCCTCGACGCCCTGTTTGCAGTCCGAGCCACGCTGCCCTCCCTCCTGGCCAACGGAATGGGTCACATCGTGCTGTTGGGAAGCGTTGCCGGAAGGAAGGCCTGTCGGGACGCGGCGCTGTACTGTGCCACGAAGCGGGCGGTCACCGACCTAGGACATGCACTACGCGCCGAGGGGGAGTCCCCCGGTGTCGCTGCGACCATTGTCGAGCCGGGAGCCTCGTTACTGTCCGATGCACGCTCCTGGCTCTCACATACTCAACCGGAATCCGGTGGGGGAATGGGACGTGCCGCGGCGAGAACCGTCGTTTTCGTTCTCACGCAGCCTTTGAATGCATCGATCACCGACGTCGTCGTGAGGGGCCCGTTGGCCGATAACTCGGAGTCATCAAGTCCAGGGAAGGAGCCATCATGAGCAGTCGTGGAGAGCAGGGGGTTATCGAGTTGAAGCTCGCCGAGCGGGGACTGACGATTCCCCCTAGTCAGGTCCCACCATCGGGAGTTCGCCTGACCTATAGGCGACTGGTTCGGCACGGTCCCATTGTCTACGTCGCGGGACACGGACCGAGTTACGGAGAGGGATGGGGCTACCTGGGCAAGATCGGGGAGGATCTCAGCGTCGAAGAAGGAGTGAAGGCCGCGGAGCTCACAGCACTGAACATGCTCGGAACGATCAAGCGCGAGCTTGGAAACCTCGAATGCGTTACGACCTGGCTGAAGGTGACTGGGTACGTCAACGCGGTGAAGGGCTTCACCGAACAGGCCAGGATCATAAACGGTTTCTCTGACCTGTTGCTCGACCTCTACGGCAGTGAAAGGCTTGCAGCGCGGACATCGATCGGGGTCCCCGACCTCCCCTTCAACATGCCGGTCGAAATCGATGCCGTGCTCGCGTGGTCGGAATGACGTTCGAGCGAGCAGTCGAACTGATTGATGACACACCCACCGTCGTGATCGACTGGGAGGTGGTCGAGCGAAATGTCGAGCGAATGGCTCGACTCGCCAATGAACGGATGGTCAATCTCCGTCCTCACATGAAGACTCACAAGATGAACGCCCTCGCAGAGCTCCAGATGCGCAATGGCGCAGTCGGTCTGACCGTCGCAAAGCTGGGCGAGGCGGAGGTCATGATCAACTCTGGCGTTCGCGACCTGCTCGTTGGGTACCCGATTGTTGGCCAGTCGCACGTTCGGCGACTGTTTGACCTCGCCGCGCAGGCTGAGCTGACGGTCGCAGTGGATTCCTGGGATGTAGCTGACCCGATTGCGCGAGAAGCAAGGCGCCGATCGATGGTAATGGCGATCGTGGTCGAAATCGACACCGGGCTCCACCGCTGCGGTGTCGGACCGGGCACTCCAGCCGTCGAACTAGCACAGAGGATTGTCGACACCAAGGGACTTGAGTTTCGTGGGCTCATGACCCATGAAGGTCACGCCTACGCCTGTTCTACGATTGAGGAACTTCGTGACGCGACGATCGCTGCGGGCATGGCGATGAAGAACACAGCCGATGAGCTGACTAGAAAAGGGATCCCCCCGAAAGTGGTCAGCATGGGCTCCGCGGGCACGGCACGATTCGGCATCGGGCTCGAGGGTGTGAACGAGTTCCGACCCGGTACCTACGTCTTCAACGACAGGACTCAGGTGGCGCTCGGCGCTTGTGGGATTGAGGACTGCGCCGTTGTGGTCATCGCAACGGTTATCAGCCGTTCGCAGCCCGGAGAAGCCGTGATCGACGCCGGTTCCAAAGTATTGAGTTCCGACAGAAAACTCACCTCTGGGTCGAACGCGACCTACGGTGAGGTCGCGAACGACTCCGAATGCCAGGTGATCCGTATCAGCGAAGAGCATGCGATCTTAAGTGGCGGCATGGCTGGAGCTCTTTCGGTCGGCGATCGCGTCGCCATCATTCCCAGTCACGTCTGTCCGGTCATCAATCTCTCCGACAGAGTCAGCATTGTAGGAATAGGCGACGGGATCGTCGATCAAATTGTCGATGCTCGAGGAATGTCGCGATGAAAGTACAGCTCAAAGGTCGGCGAGCATTCACTACCGGTGCCGTGGGAGGCGTAGGTGGTACCGCTGCTGCGCGACTCAGTTCTTTGGGGGTTGATGTTGTCGACCTCGACCGCGAGGAAGTTGCCGATCTCCTAATCGATCTCGCATCGACTAACGTGGTGCGCCCAGCGCTTGCACGACTACTTGAATGTATGGAAAAGGTTGACGACAAGATCGCCGAACTTAAGCCGCGACCGGAACTGAAGGGAGTCGAGCGGGGTAACCAGATGAAGACGGGAGAGCTTGAGAGGCCAAGAGCATCGCGATTCATCCCTCAAAACATCCCTCACACTTATCCGACGGCACACGACAGAACCGACAGGGCGCGACAGAATTCTCAGTAAATATCGACAAAAGCGACCATCGACAACCGATGACGACGAATCGATTCCCATTTACACTCAGCAGGTCGGGGGTTCGAGTCCCTCAGCGCCCACCATATGTAGTAGGGAAAGGTGATAGGGACGTCTGAAACGTCCGCGACTCGTCTCAGGGCTGAATTTGGGAGAGAGCTTGACCTCATGCGCCGAATGGTGGGAAAGCCTACCCCCGTGGAGAGTGCGACCAGCTGCAGATGGTTGTCGGGTTCGAGGATTGCGAGATGTAATGCAGCCTCAAGCATTTCGTAAGCGTTGGCAAGGCAACAGGTGTAGCGTTCCGAATTAGGTGAGGGGAGGAGGTCGTCTGTGAGGCGGAGAGTGCCGCATTTCCCTCTAACTCCTCGGCACCCTTTACGAGTCGGCCAGGTCTTCGGCAGGTATTTCGCGGCGACCCTCTTGTCGGCAGGCCTCCTTGTTCCACTCACAACGCTACTTACTCCGGCGACACGTTCAGCGTCAATGACGATTTCCGTTTCGTTCGCTTCGAGCAAACCCGCCGTTGCCGCCAATGTCCAAGCTGGGCTGGTGTCCAACTACCCCGACACCAGCGGCGGTGAGCCAGGTGGTCTCACCATCGGCCCCGACGGCGCCCTTTGGTTCCCAAACGGGACCGACACCATCTCACGGATGACCACCTCCGGGGTGATCACCAACAATTACACGAGCCCCCGCATCGGCGGAGCCTCGTGGCTCACCGCCGGCCCGGACGGTGCCCTGTGGTTCACCAACTACACGGGCAACTCGATCGGGAGAATCACAACCTCCGGCGTGGTCACCAACACCTACACCGATCCAAGCATCAGCTCGCCCAACTCGATCGCCGTAGGTTCCGACGGCGCTCTGTGGTTCACCAACTGGTCCAACGACTCGATTGGACGAATCACGACCTCCGGGGTGGTATCCAACTTTCCAGCTCCTCGTCCCGGCGGCGGGAACCCCACCCATCCCAATATCATCGTGGCCGGACCCGACGGTGCCTTGTGGTTCACCTACCACTACTTCGACGAGATCGGACGGATCACGACGGCTGGGGTGTTGACCAACTATCCCGGTACCGGGGTCAGCTACCCGGGCGGTATCGCAGTCGGTTCCGACAGCGCCCTGTGGTTCACCAACCCGGGCAACTCGTCCATCGGACGGATCACAACCTCCGGGTTGGTGTCCAATTACACAGACCCCGGCATCACCGGTCCCAACGAAATCGCCGCCGGACCCGACGGCGCCCTGTGGTTCACCAATTACTACAGCGGCAATTCGATCGGACGGATCACCACTTCCGGCAAAGTGACCAACGTCTACACCGATCCCACCATCAACCTGCCCAACGGCATCACCGCCGGCCCCGACGGCGCCATGTGGTTCTACAACAGCGGCACCAACTCGATTGGTCGTATTACGACCACCACCAACTCACCTCAACCACTTCGAATCAATCCGTATTCGGAAAGTGTGGCTTCACCTGGCGTTCCTTATCATCTGCAATTCTCGGCGTCGGGCGGAAGGTTACCGTTGCACTGGTCCATTTCGAAAGGAGTCTTGCCCGAGGGGCTAACGCTTGATCGAGTGACTGGTGAGATTTCCGGTAGACCCACTACTTCGGCCCTAATTGGGGTAACCGTGAAGGTCACCGATTCGAGCAGGCCAGAACCTCAGACTGCGACGGTGAGAGTTCTTGTGTCCGTGGACTATCAGTTCGAAGTATTCGCAGTACCCATCAGAACCGTGGTTCGCCAAGCGGTTAGCGGCGTTGTGGCGCACATGTCATATCGACTGAATGGCCTGCCTCCGATTGCGGCATCACGATTGAGGTCGACAATTCATTGGGGAGACGGTACGTCGAGTGCCGGGATTGTGAAACTCGTTGGTCCTCCAATGGCGGGCTACGCCAGTTACTCAGTCACTCCGGCATCTCCGCATATGTATTCGCACGTGGCAGTCACCTCTCCTTTGACTTCATCAGTCAGCGTTGTGGAGTCGAGGGCCTCGGTGGCGGCCTCTGAATCTGAGGTTCTTGTATACCCGAAGCACCCGTCTGGCAAGTTCTTGGTCAATCCAAGTAACCCCCCTAATAATGGGCTGGCACTGCTAATGCCCGAAGAGCCATTGCCGGGTCAGTCACGAATCGACAAGTACGTGTGGACTTTCCTCGACGACTACAACAAAGTCACTGATAACGCGTCGACGCAACCGATCTACAGAGACCTTCTCGGGAAACTTCTCGCAAGTCCCGGCGACCTCGGACTCCAAGGTGAAGCAATCGCGTTAGGCATCCTGCCAACTGATGCGCTGGGAGCACTCAACTCGGATCAGATCAAGCAGATTGCCAATGTGTGGGAGAGCTACTTCCCGCACCATATTGTTCCGCACTATTTCGACGTTGGGACCGGCCGCGTTGGAATACAACTTGAGGTGAGCTACAAGAAGAGCTCAAAGTCACATGTCAGCACAACTCAGCAGAAGGTGACTATCGGCACACCTGGTTGTCTACCCTGGGGTGGCGCAGCTTCCAAGTGGTTCGGAGGCTTTACGACTTGCGACACCATAAACGGAATCGAGTCAGTGATTGGACCGAAGAGGACTCCGGACTACGTGGCGCTCGGCCTCTCAGCTGGCTCGGCCCAACGCGGAATTGGGTTGTCTTCGGGCATGAGCTTGGTAGTGACGAGTGGGATACTAGATCCCTCTTCCAAATGCAAGAGCGTCTACCTCGAGCTAACTTTCGATGGATCGGTCGGAATCTCTGCTCCATACGCTGGCTCATTTGCAAAGGGCTGGGTTGGACCACCCGCATTAGGGCAGAGTGCCCCCAGCTCCTGTCACATTGCCGGTTTCGTTAATGGAAAGACTTTGGCGGCAGGTTTCAACATCGGCGTCGGTTTCGCAGCGGTCCTTAGCCCGAAAGGAGATACCAACTTCAACGCGGGATTCGAAGAGACTCTCAAACTGAGCGCGGGCGGTTCATTTGTTGTAGCTTGTTCGATCCCGTTGTCTTTCGGCCGAGATTCAGTGAATGAACTGGAGAGCGCATTCATGTCGCTCTCAACGGGCTCACTGGTGCCTTCATTGGGATCAGCAAATGCACTTCTCGATGCAGTCTTAAAGAACCCCGGCGCAATCGCACGTGCCGTCCAATCTGATCTCTACAGCTGCTAGACCCAATGATTTGACTTGGCAGTCCGGAACTTGAACCTTGGTATCGGACAGGTTGGTTCCATTGAGCCCGCGATGACCATGGGCCACCTGCTCCGTCGTTACATCGGACTCGATGGGGATGAGATTTCCGACGACCGAAAGATATCCGAACGGTCCCTCGGCGCAAAGAGATTTCTGGTTAGTTATCAAGGAATTGTTCGAACTCCAGATAACTCGACGAAGCAAGGAGGCCCGGAAGTACTTCGGCAGTGGCTATTCCTGGCAAAACGTATTGAACTTCTGGACTCACAACTACTCCAACCACTCTCGCGCCCTCGGAGACGACCTTTATAGCGGGGTGCTCGGCCAATTCAACAATCTTGTCGCTCCAGTCCTTAATCGCGTTTTCTACGTCGATCACTCTGTGGTCGATAGATCCAAACTCGCCAAACTCCAACATCTCGGGCTGTGTCCAGGCCTTAACGCTTACTAGCAAGAGCACCCCATCACGCATTGCAATGGCGTCTATTTCTGTTATTGCACTTCCGTCATTTCTTCGAAGTGTTCGGTGGCGCAGCGATCGAACACTTTCTCTAGGCTTCCAGTCGCTGGAATCTATTGCACTTTGGACTTGGTCTTCGAAATGAGTCGTCCATTCTGTTACCACGCTTCCATCCGTAGGTCGTCTATAAGGACTATCCACCGCGGAAGTACCCGCAATCAGATCTACTAACACGAGTTGATCCGTTAGCGGAAGAATGACAGCTAGATCTGAATCGACCCAATCCAACTCCATTGAAGTGGACCTCAACGCCGCTAGCGCTGCCTCCGGGGTCCACGAAGGTTGCAATGGCAACGCATAGGGCGTGAATCTGGTGAGACGTTCGGAGAGTTTCGCCAAGTCCAACGCGTGAACACCCCAAAGAGACCAGTTTCCTTTGGGAGGGCGAATGCGGTGTCCGCGATTCAGCCCAATGTCTTGCCAACAAGCATTGAGCGCCACTGCCGCGGCGAGGCTCTTGATCGACGGTGGTTGAGAAGTTGGTCGGTCTAAAAGTTCTGCCGGGTCCCTAAATGAAGGACGAAAATGGGTTCGCCACCGAAGCGCGGATTTGTGTCGATCATCTGCTGAACCATATTCGTAGAACCCTGCAAACGCACCCTCGTAGGGGGACTCCTTCGGGCTCGGCGCAAACCTGCGTCTCACTGTTCCAGAGTATGGGGAAGGTTCGAGTTGAGAGTCTCGATATTTTCGCTGTCTTCGGGTTTCAAACAGAGAAATTGCATCAACGACCTGAGGATCTGTTTGTGCAGTCGCCCCTACGAATAGTGGGCTACGAGCAATCGTGACGACCAAACCTTTGACAACGGTCCGGAACGCTCGACCCACATGCCACATGGCAGACGTCACCATGATCAAGTCGTGCAAATCCTTCAAATCTGACGGATTTGATTTATGCCTCCTCCCGTAGAGTCTCTGGTCTTGGTTTGGCGTAGAACTTCTTCGAATGAAAGATTCGATGAACCAGTCGGGCGCCATTGAGACTCCATCGAATGGGGCGATGAACGCTCGTCGAAGCATTAATAGCCATTGTGTAGAGGATCGCCGCTGCACGACAGACGTCGCGATATCTCGGAGTTCCTCGAACAGTTCGCGAAGTTCTACTGCCCCCTCTTTTCCAGAGAAGTACATTGGACCCTCGGCCTTCATGGAGTCGTATTTGGACATGAGCGTTCTTGTTAGATCCGTAGCTTTGAGTAGGAATACCGTCTCAGAGCGAAAGTTGGAACATATAACAAGTTCAAAAAGTTCAAATCTACGCCTCCGGGATAGCATTCGGTTCACTAAGCGGTACTTGATGGGTAGTCTCGAGGATTCTTTACCTTCAGCGCGAGGAATTCTTTTTGCGGGAAGATGCAAGAACTCACCACTCACTCCGACCGCTTGGGCTCTCTGTTCAGAGGCAAGACGCGCTTGTCGGCGACTTGTATCTTCTGAGATGTCCATCATTCGTCTCCAATCAATTTCTTTGGGTTCTCCAAGGAGCAATCACCTTTCTCGATAGTTGCAACCTTTATTACTTGGTGTAATTACGACATCGAAATACGGTAGGGAAGAATGGCGGTGCCTCACAAGGGCAACAACGTGAAGATTCTGTTGTGCATAAATCGCCTTAACCATCGCGGTTACGATAAAGAGATTGCCTCCACTTGACTCGACTCTCGACGATTGGTGATGCGAGCGAGTTCAGCCAATGCCTCCCAATGCCTCTCCGCGGGAACTAGTTTCCCTGACCTAATTACCGAGGCAGTGGACTTGGCCACCCCGCAAGCTGCGATGATCCTCGAAAGAGGTACATCTTTGAGCCCAGGGTTGATGTCCCTTAAGTACTCCTCTGGGTTCCTCCTCTCCCCAGAGTGCCCCTCCTTCCACTCCCTCTCCTTCCCCTTGGCGACTGCTATTGCCTTACCCCTCCTCTTACGCATCTCAATTCCCTGATCAAACTGGCTCTCCCAACACTGGGGGCACCGTACGTGCCTAGTTCGGGAGAGGGGACCCCCACACTCAACACAGTTCCGGGTAGGGGTCGGAGGGTTCCCAGAGGGCTTTTGCCGCGGGACAGTTTCCCTCGTGGAGGCGAGCTTTCTATAGACCCTTTCCTTGGCCTTGCGGGCCTTAACGACCCTTTGGGAGGCCTTCTGGTTGCTCCCCGTCAGGGGGGTCACAGGGACGTACTTTCCCTTAACGACATCCCCAAAGAGGTGGGTGATCTCCTCCACCCACGGCGAAACTTCCTTCTTCCACTGACCCATTGAGCCAGCGAGTTCGTGAGTCAAGGGGGCCAGGAGTCGTACGTGACCGTCACTGGTCTCGAGGAACTCATTGCGCTTAAAGGAACGGTTCCTCAGGAGGTCCAGGGTCCACGCCTCCACCTTCGGTCGGACGGGCTCCATGAGGTCCAGGGCCATCGAGGAACGGTTCTTCTGATCCAGGTGCATGATGCCCATGCTCGGGTCGAGTCCCACGACGTGACAGGCCAGCACTGTCTCGACTTCCACGAGGGCGAAGAGGTAATTGAGGATGGCATTGACAGGGCGCTCGGCTTTCCGGTTGCCATTGTTGGACCGCAGGACTGACCCGCGACCGTCGTAACGGAGCCAGTGCTCCGGGACCTCCGTGATGTCCTTAGGAACGAATCTGGGCACGATTAAGGAGGAACCACTCCACACCCTGAAGTAGCAAGCCGCCGCCGAGGCCTCAAGTTGGCGCAACTCTTCCACGTCGGATGCCTCAGAGAGTCCTTCGCGCAGGGACATGATGGTGTCAACCGAGGACGCTGAGTCGAAGTTCTTCTTGAGCACTTCCGCCTGCCCCTCGAGCTTGGCTGAGAGGAGTCGACGCGTAACTTCGATTCCCACGCCACTCTCGGGAGCGAGTGCCTGGACTCTTCGAAGTCTGGCGTCGTTCGTACTGGAGGGCAGGGCCATGAAACTGGGGCGAACCTCGTTCGCGTCGATTACCACGACATTGATGCGGAGCCTGTCGCAGTAACGCAGTGCGTCAAGACTGAGGGTCCCCGAAGAACCGAGGATGACGAGACGGGATAGGCCATGTGTCGCCTTGTGGAATCGCCGCTCCCGGCGCTGCCGACCGATTCCGTCCGATACGAGGAGATGACCTCGGTCGATGCGAATCGATAGTCCGACGCCGTCTACAACGCAGATACCACTTTCTGAAGATCTAGCAAAGGTCGCTTCAACCGCGCTGACTACTTGTGAGGTCGCGGCGTTAGTGTTGCACTTACTCATGGAACTCATCCTTCCTGGGTCACGCCCCCGGACTGTTATCGCAGTCGCGGGGGCTTTACGTTCAATTGTTAGCCAGCTCTCCCGCGCATTGCCTTAGGTAGCAGCTCCTTTCGTCTCGCGGTAGCAACCCAACCCGCAGCAGTACTACGGCTGACGTGATGTTCTTCGGAGATTCGCTTCGTAGGTGCGGATTCACCCAAAGCGAATAGTTCGTCATATCTTCTGGCGATATCCTCATAGTGCGATTCTGGATGGCCCTTTCGGCCTGGGCGCTTCAACGCATCAGTCCGGTGCATCTTGCGACCTTCGGCAGCCGCCATGACGGCCTCCTTCCAATGTTCGCTCTCGCGCTTCGCGTCTTCGGTGCCCCAGACGAATCGGGACTGGCGCCTCTCGGCCTCGGCAATTTGCAAGTAACGCTTCCATGCGAAACGAGAGAGCATCGTTGGAGTCACGCCGTCAGGATTACGAAGTACGACAGCGACGACTTTGCCGTCTTCGTTGGGATCGTACGTCACGTAGATCCACACTGGCCCCCAGGGTTCGAGCCATACGACGACTTCCGCCGTGTTCTCTTCAAGGTGGAATCTGCTCATCGGCCCGAGGTCACCGTCAGGTTCCACGAACATCGCGTGAAACCCTTCAAGATTGGACTTGCCCCCTCTTGAAGACTGCCTCAAGCGTCGGTTGGTCTTGGGCGAATCGTTCACCACGCAAGATTAGCCAATTTGCAACAGTAATGCATCAGTGTTGGATTATTTCTCTGAAAGACCAGAAATAACCTATACAGTACCGACGTTAATCTGCAATATTTGCATAGGTGTTGCTATATCTTGGGCAGATGAGCAACCTGACAATCACACTGAAGGCCCGCCAACTCGGACGAGACAACGCCGGAAGACTTCTGCGAGAGAACGCTGGAATCTCAGTTCGGCAACTTGCGAAGACCCTGCAGATCGACGTTGCCACTCTGTCCCGTTGGGAACGAGGCGAATGCCTATCACGGGATGCAAATGCGGTTCGGTGGGTCGAAGCCTGCAACCTCATTCAACAGAGCCTCCAAACGGAGGTCAGCAGCGAAAACCTTGAGGCAAGGAAATGAAGCAACGCCCGTCGACGAGTGCGAAGAGAACGACTAACGGTCCGTCTCCCCGGGTCAAAGGCCGCTCCACCTACGAACGACTCACGCCGTCACAGCGTGAGGCCCGTCACCGCGCCTATGAAGTCATCGGTGAGATGCGAAGTCGCGACATTTCGCTACAGGCGGCCTCCAGATTCGTCGGCACTACACCCGCCTCGGTCCGTCGCCACGCCGCCGACGCACTCGTGAAGGAGAAAGGGCGCTACCGAGCGACGACGGCGGACCGCGCGTACATGCGGATGTCGGTACTCTCCGTCGATGGGGTCGTCGACATCGACACCCGCGGATCACGCATCCGTTCGCTGGTGGGTCGGCACTGGAACGCAATCCAACGCTTTGGCGTAACCGGCGACGTGACCTACTTACGTCCTTTCGTCGGCAAGCGAGCCGGAGGGATGGAGCTTGCCAGCGACCCCGACTTGATCGAGGAGTACCTACGTCAAGGGGAGATCGATATCGATGACATTTACGCCTAATCCCAAACCTCCGAAGGGGAGTTCGCGACCGGAACAGAACCCAATCGACGTGGCGGTGCGTGCGGCCCGCCGCACGCGGCGTCTCCCGCCCGACGCCGCGTGCGCTCTCTGTGGTGAGACCAATCCCACCACGCTGACGACCCGCCCGCGAGCGCATGTTCTCGAGCAACACCACGCGGCCGGGATCGACAACGACCACGATCTCGTCGTCGTCCTGTGTCTGAATCACCACGCCGCCATCACCGCCGAACAACTCGACGCGGGTGCGCTGACTCCAGTGCCAATGACGTCCGCATTGGAGAAGATGCAGTTGGCGTTGGCTTCACTCGGAATCTTCTTCGACTATTTGGCACATGCCCTCTATCGATTCGCCACTCAAATTGGTCAGGTGGTTCTCTCCCTTGACGCCAATGCACCAGGTTGGCGTCTCTTCCCCGGAATGCCGTGAGCGACGAACTTCCCATCGCACACCGAGTGTGGGCCGAACCATTGGCGCGCAACGGATCGCAACGAAAGTCGAGGAAGAAGTCCGGGAGAACAACTCCGTCAAACATCAAGAAAGGGAGACAACCCTCTACGGCGAATAAAGAACCTGGATACATCTTGTTCTTCGATACTGAGACGACGACCGATCACCGTCAGAACCTGATCTTCGGTTGCTGGCGTTACTGCCGCGTTGACGATGGTGGGCTCCACGTTGTTGACGAAGGCATCTTTCACCGTGACGATCTCGTCACGATAGACCGCGAGGCCATGGAAGTTCTTCGTCGCTACGTCGAGACCCACCAAGCTACGACGGAACGTGAACGGCCCTTGCGACTGCTCAGCCGAGCTGAGTTTGTGGAGAAGGTCTTTTTCAAAGCGGGATACGAAGGTCGAGCCCGCATCGTCGGGTTCAACTTGCCTTTTGATATTTCTCGTCTGGCCATCGGAGTGGAAGAAGGACGTGGTAAGAATTTCGACGGCTTCTCCTTCATTCTGTGGCCCGGTACCCCGGGGAGTGCCCACAAGGAGCGTCGGCACCGTCCCCGAGTCAACGTGAAGAACCTCGACAACAAAGGGGCCTTCATTTCCTTTGGAAAACCCCTAGGGGTCGAGGACGACGATCTCATCCCCGAGGGCAGTCCCGACGGGGTCGCTGATTCCGCTTACGCGTGGCGAGGACGTTTCCTCGATCTCGGAACCCTGGCCTTTGCACTCACGAGTGTCTCCTACTCCCTCGACGGAGCGTGCCGATCCTTTGGGGTTCCGGGCAAGTCAGAATCCGGGGGTCACGGGGTGGTCACCGAAAAGTACGTGGATTACTGCCGCCAGGACGTGGGGGCAACCATGAACCTCTACGAGGCACTGATGGAAGAGTTCCGACTACACCCCATCGACCTCGCACCAGAAAAGGCCTTCTCACCAGCGTCGATTTCTAAGGCGTATCTGGCGGCTATGGGCATCACTCCACTGCTCACCCGTCACCCCGACTTCCCCCGCGAGGTTCTCGGTTACTCCATGGCGGCGTTCTTCGGAGGCCGCGCCGAGTGCCGCATTAGGCGAACGCCGGTCCCAGTCGCGCTCGTGGACTTCACTTCCATGTACCCGACCGTTGATACGTTGTTGGATCTTCACCGCCTGCAAGTGGCCGAGCGCATCGAGATTGAGGACGTCACGTCCGACGTGGCGAAACTCCTCTCGACCGTCACCCTCGACGAGTGTCTGGTGCCGGATCTCTGGCCGCAGTTGGTGGGTTTTGCTCTCGTGGAGCCCCACGAAGACATCTTGCCCGTGCGAGGACTCTTCAACGGCAAGACCTTTAACATTGCCGTGACCCCCGTGACTTCGAGCGAACCGCTTTGGTACTCACTCGCCGACTGCGTCGCGTCGAAGATTCTCACGGGCCGAGTCCCGATGATCCTGCGAGCGGTGCGTCTCGTCCCCCAGGGAAACAACTCGCGCCTGCAAACGGTCAAGGTGCGTGGCACGTTGACCGTTGATCCATCGCTGCTCGATCCGATGACCGTGATGACTGAAGAACGCCAGCGAGTCAAGAGGGACAAATCGCTTGGAAAAATCGAACGGGACCGCCTCGACCAAGCCCTCAAGATCGTCGTCAACGCGGGGTCCTACGGGATCTACAGCGAGTTCAATGCCCGGGAACGGCGGGTGGGTGAGAAGACTCCCGTCCTCGTTCACGGCCGAACCGACCCTTTCAACGACAGGGTGGCTGCCCCGGAAGACCCCGGGCGCTACTGCTTTCCACCCTTCGCAAGCTGCATCACCGGGGCGGCCCGATTAATGCTCGCATTGCTCGAACGCGTGGTCACCAATCTCGGGGGCGTGTGGGCGTTCTGCGATACCGACTCGATGGCGATAATCGCGACGAAGAGAGGTGAACTGGTTCGTTGTCTCGGTGGACCCGAGCGTCTGTCTGACGGGGCCGAAGCGGTGCGAGCCCTCTCTTTCGAGCAAGTCGAATCAATCCGGGAACGACTGAACGAATTGAACCCCTTCGACCGTGAGGCCGTGCCCGACATATTGAAACTGGAAGCAAAGGCGACGTGCTTCGCGATCTCGGTGAAGCGTTACGCCTTGTTCAACATGGACCCAGAAGGTGACGCGACGTTTCTCCATGACCATCCACCGTCGGAGAACGGACTCGGGCACTTCCTCAACCCCGATGATCTGGGCAGCAAGAGCAAGAATTGGATCAAAGAAATCTGGCGAATTATCATCGACCGCGCCTGCGGTCACGAAGTCACCTTGCCCCACTGGATCCATCGGGCGACGATCGTTCGCACGACCGTGACTTCAAAACCGGTCCAGCGCGCCTTTCGTCATTTGAACGGCGACGCCTCTTATGTCGATTGCGTCAAGCCCTTCAACTTCATGTTGTCCGCAGTTGGTGCAAAGCCTCCGGCTGGAGTACCGGTCGGGACCTCGTTTCATCTGGTCGCGCCCTACGAGACGGACCCTCGTGCCTGGGAGACCCTGCAATGGATCGACACGCACGATCCCGCTAAGGGCTTGTACGGTATCGCCACTCGTGATGGTCGCCCCGGCGTCGCTCGTGTGGACACGTTCCTAGACGTCACGAACAAGTACGAGACGCATCCGGAGACCAAAGCCTTGAGTCCCGATGGGAGTGTCTGCGACCGCAAGACGATTGGGCTGCTGCGACGACGCCCCGTCATTGTCGGCAAGATCGTATTGATTGGCAAGGAAGCGAACAAACTTGAGCAACGAACAACCGGTGAACTTGACGTCAACAGTCTTGGCGAACGACTAACCATTTACCACGATGATGATGAGTGGAAGAGAATTGTGCTGCCGAATCTCCGAGAGATTGGTGCGAAGGTATTGGCCGAGGTCGTTGGGGTGAGCGAGCGGCGAGTTCGAGATTGGTTGAGTGGCAGAGCGATGCCGCACGCGAAGACGAGGATGGCTCTCATTGACTTTGCGAGAAACGCGCGAGCCGATGGACAGTGAATGGGCAACTAACTTCACCCGTCGTGAGTCGCTCAACGAGGTTCCCGACCTGAAAAGCAGCGTTGCAATCGGCAAGTCCTGTGTACTCGATCGGCTTCGCACTTGACGGGGCTGACATGAACAATTTTCCTGAGGCGGCCAGAAAGAAGGTGTAGTGCGGCGCGTTGTGCAGAGTGATTTTGAAATGGCCCGAGGTGGAGAGTTCGGAAAGTAAGATCTGATCAACGTTCTTTGCGGCCTTAATAGACCGGATGCACGAACTCAGGCCGTCCTCATCAACGATAGCGAACTTCGTGCTTCTTACCGCGGGTAGGACGGCCATGCTGTAACGGTATGGGAAAAAACGACGCTGTCCAGAGCGGTAGGTCTCGCACCCAGTTCTGGATCCGCCAGTAGTCGCACGTAGGGGCAACCGACGTCCAAGCGACCGCGGAGTTCGGCCGACGCGTATGGCCGCGCCACTACTACCATGGGGCGTGGCCAGACCACCGTCAAAGAGCAGATCAGCCAGGTTGCCTCCAAGTCCGACTCGGACGCGCGACAAATCCGACTATAGCGAGGTACTCCTTAGCGGGGTCCGGGCTGAATTTCGCGACGCTCTCCGCCACGAAATCGAGGCGTCGCGTCGGAACGCTTCGAGCGCCGCGGTGCCACTGATCAACGGACGTCGAATTGCACAAGTTGGATCGGGATTCCAATACATCTTCGACGTCGAGAGTGCCCTTACCGCTCCGGGTGATGCCCCTGGTGATCTAATTATCGCCGGGCAGGTCCCAATCGAGGTAACCATCGTTTCGGTCGATGGGATGGCGGTGATCCTCAGCGTCCCGAGGGACCTCGGAGAATTCGTCCCAACCGCTCGGCTTCAGTCCAACCTCACTCAGCTAATGCGCAAGCTGATCGTGCGAATCGAAAACCTCGCGGAGAATCCGAATCCGGCTGGTGAACGGATCCGAGGAAAAGGACCAGTCGCGGGCCGTCCTGTGTCCGTCACCGTTCCCGGACTGAATCTCGGACAAACCGTTGCACTTCAGTCAGTGCTGGGTCGTAACACAACATTTATTTGGGGGCCACCTGGCACAGGCAAGACCCGCACCATCGGTGCTATCGGCCACGAACTCTTTGCCCGGAACCGATCGGTCCTCATGGTGTCGCATACAAATACCGCCGTCGACCAGGCCCTGCTCAAAATTGCCGAGCAGTTTGGCCACGGTCACGAGGCCATACGCGCCGGAAAAGTGCTGCGAGTCGGGGACCCAGCAGACCCGCAGCTATCGACCATGGTTGACCTCCTGCTCGGGACGCACGTCGCCCGACGTTCGGCGGAGATGGCAGCTCGTCGTGAGGAACTTGCGTGTGACCGCGAGGGACTGGTCGGAGAGGCGCTGGCATTGGGTCGCCGAATTGCGGTCGCGGAATGGGTCGCGGATGCTGCAACCGACATCGCAACCATGAATATCGAGATGGCAGAGATCCATGGGATTGAGTCGGAGCTCATATCAGCCAGGTCAGATCTTGCCGAGCTTCGAGTGGACGAATCCCGCTGGGAGTCGGCAAAGCTCGCCGCCCATGAAGCGCTCGAAGCAATGCAGGATCTCGCTGCAGTGAACGTTTCGGTCATCGATCGCCGCCTTGCAGCCACCAATTCAGCCAAGAAACACGAAGGGCTCGGCGAGCGTCTCATCTCGGCTGAAGCGACACTCGACGAGGTAACTCGCATGGGAGGTCTGTCCCGTCGTTGGCGGCGGCTTCCTTCTCCAGACGACCAACAGCTCATCGTTGAGGAACTCCGTGAGAAGTGTCGCGGCGCCGAGATCGAGATGAACGACACTACTCATCTATTGACGAAGTCGGAAGTACGGGCGGTCGAGTTGGAACACGACCTGGATCGGTTCAGATCTCAATACGGCAATCCCGATGATGTGATTGCGCAGGCGGCAGGTCACGCGGCGAAGATCGAAGAGTGCCTGACTATGGCCGATCGGCTGAATCGCCATGCCGAGGACCGTCGCGAGGCTCTTTCTGACCTACTGACCGCCCGAATCGCAGCCCTGCGTGAGTGGGAGCTCACCGATGCTCGACCAAGCACTCTCGAATCCATGTTGGAGGCCGTCGTAACCGCCCATCACCGAGCGGCTGCGCATGCAATCAACGATGACCCGTCAGCGCTACGTCGTGAGCAGTCGCTAGTTAATGCTCGGATCGTCGCGATTGAATCGGAGATCACGAGCATCGATGAGCAGCTCAAGAAGGTCGAGCAACTTGTCATTGCGGACGCGGCGATCGTCGCGACCACGCTCACGAGGACCTACCTGCGAGACAGCATCTTCGCCCGCCGATTCGACACCGTTGTGCTTGACGAAGCGTCTATGGCTCCAATCCCAGCGCTATGGGTAGCCGCGAGCTTGGCCGACGCCAACGTTGTGGCCGTCGGGGACTACAAGCAACTGCCTCCCATCGTCATATCCTCGAGCCCAGAAGCCCAGGAATGGCTCGGCCGGGACATCTTCGAGGCCGCAGGCATCGTGGACCATCGAACTGCGCCCGACCATTTCGTCAAATTGACGGAGCAGTTCCGTATGCATCCGTCCATCAGTGCCATCTCGAATGAACTGATCTACGACGGACTGCTCACTGACGGTCCTGGCACCGAAGATGGTGCTGGAGTTCCCGATTGGTATCGCTCTGAATGGGGACACGACAACCCGGTTCTGTTGGTCGACATGGCTGCGACGAATGCCTGGGTCACGAGCGTGTCCCGCGGAGAGCGAGCGAGTCGCCTCAACTTCCTATCGGCGACAGTGAGCGTCGATCTCGCGGAACAGCTGCTTCGTGTCGATCGAGCCACCCTTCCGCCAGGGATGGCAGCGCGAATCCTCATCGTGTCGCCGTACCGACCCCACTCCAAGCTCGTGGAGCTTTTGGTGCGGGAATCTCATCTGGCGGGGGAAGTTCGGGCTGGAACGACGCATAGCTTTCAGGGCTCTGAGGCTGATGTGGTGATCGTCGACTTGGTCAATGACGAACCCCACTGGAGAGTAAACCTATTCACCCCGGGTTTGGACGAATCGACCCGAAGGCTGTTCAACGTCGCTCTCACGCGGGCTCGTCGACGCTTGATCATTCTTGGAGACTTTGACTACAACGCAAAGTTCGCAAAGAACGCCTTTCTCGGTCGGAAACTGCTCCCCTTCCTGCGCCGCTATCCAGTTGTCGACGCGCTTGATGTCGTGCCATCGGGTCTGGCAGCGCGTGCAGTTGCGGCCCAGACGGCCATCCTGGGTGGTGAGATCGAACCCGAATCGGATCGGGTCGTTGTCACGCAACGACATTTCTTTTCGATGTTCGCTGGAGATCTCACTCGCGCGCGCCGCCGAATCGTGATCTATTCGCCTTTCATCACGGAGAATCGAATTGCGCAGCTCGAGCCACCACTAAAGGCGGCAGTAGCTCGCGGAATACAGGTCTTCGTTGTCACGAAGGCAATGGGTGATCGGTCAAAGCGTGACGCTCAGACGTACCGAAGATTGGAGCAGAGCCTTGACGATTGGGGACTCGTCGTCGTGCACAAGCGCAACATGCACGAGAAGCTCGTTTTCATTGACGACGAGGTTCTGTGGTCCGGATCCCTGAATCCGTTGAGCTTTTCCGACACTCAGGAGGTCATGGAACGCCGTCGGAACCGTCAAGTCGTAGCCAGCTACGTCGAGACCCTCCGGGTCAATGATCTTGTCGGCGAGTATCAAGAGATGTCACCGAGCTGTCCGATCTGCGGCTCCGAAGTTGTGGCCAGCGAGGGGGTTGAAGAGCCGTTCTACTGGCGTTGTGTCGAAGACGATTGTTACAGCCGGAGCATTGATGGGCCGCGCTTCACTGGAGGCATGGTCACCTGCTCCAACTGCGCTGCACCAGTCGCGTTCGGCGAGTGGGGCGACGAGTACAAATGGCGCTGTACCGCCAACGCAAGACATCGCCAAAACATCGCGAGAACTCACCTTCGTTTGCCGGGAATGCGAGCGCTCGTTCCGCCGAGGATGCTTCGCCAGCTGGACCGCAAATTTGGTCTGCTCGAAACTCGTGCTCGTCCGACAGTCGAATTGCCCTAAGAGGGTCAGCTGAACCTTTAAGCCCGCAGTTTGCACCACCAATCTGAGGTTAGTAAATCAAGCCCAGCGTTTTGTTCACATATGTCACATCGTCAGGACAAAACTTGACGACGAAGTGGTAAGAGTGATCTCCCTGAATCCAAGGAGGACTCTTATCCAGGATGGGGCATCCGCTGATGTGATCAGGTGGCGACTTACAGTCTGCGTTGCTTGTACCGTCACCACACTTTGGGCCAGTGACCAACAACTGGCGCTGCAACGTATCATTCCCGCCACCATATCCAAACACCTTTTCTCCCCAAGTCCCCAAGAATCGAAATGGATAACCTTGCGAAGCGTCAATCGGCAAGTAACGGGCCCCAACTTTATCGCGCTCATCGTAAACGGGATACCCGACTGGTCCGGCGCACTGAGAAACAAACACACAGACTCCGTTAACCGGAGAGTCGAGGGAAAATAAATGGGTGACCCCCTTGGAGGCATTGGCATCGGCTCCATGAGACTGCCACCACTTGAACGCAATAAGTCCACCTTGGCTGTGCCCGAAGATGATGATTCGAGCATCCCGCCAGACAGATCGAATCGATTTGATCTCGTTGTCGAGCATCGCCACGTCCTGGCCAATCGATCGGTTGTAATTACAGCCGTACGAACCGAAACTTGGTGTCGCATCACATGCAGTGTAGGATTGGAACTTGAAGAGCGGACTTTGTCCGGGGGGTTGCGTAAGAGACGCGCCCTTATAGCTATATGGAAGAATTACCGCTCCGGTTGCGGCAATCGCGTCGAGCATGAAGGCATGAGTGTCCTTACCCGTTTGCACATCCCGAGGCGTCGAATAACTCTGTTCCGCGCTTGATGCGAAATTCCACTTGTTGAAGAATTCCCAAGGGCCATTTGGACTTCCGGCGAAGTCCGCCTCCGCCTCCGAGGGCGGCTTCGTGGCAGAATTCCACGACTCAGGGCAGTAACTCGGTTCTCCATCCAAAGTTGGTTGAAGAGGATTCATTCTGAACCAAGGTTTTGCCTCATTGATACCATCAATCAAGATCACAACGTACTTAGGTGGTTTCCCTTGCGAGATGATTCCTGATGGTCGGAATGATCGCGAGGTAACAACTAATCCCGATCGATACTTATTCTTGGCCACGACTCGGACCTTATAGCGCTGGTGACAGTCCGCAACGAGACCAACAACATTAACGGATGTCTGTGACGCGGGAACCGTTCGCAGTACCCAGGTAGCGCCGGGGTCGGGTAGGCGATCCGTGTAGAAAGGTCGAACACCGATTACGTACCCGGTGATGGGAGATCCGCCGTCGCTCTTAGGAGGACTCCATCGCACCGTGACACTCCCATTGGCGGGAGTAACTTGTAGTCGTGTTGGAGATGAGGGCTTAAGCGCAGTGCTAGTGACACTGGTCGTAATACGACCAATCGAGTTCGAGTTATAGCCGTTATTTGTGAACCAGAGCGCTCCGTCGGGACCAACAGTGATTCCCGTCGGGGTGGCGATGCCAGCGCCCGTGAAATTGGTGACGGTCCCGCCCGTAGTTATCCGACCAATCGAGTTCCCCAAAAGATTTGTGAACCAGAGCGCTCCGTCGGGACCAACAGTGATTCCCTGCGGGCCGGCGATGCCAGCGCCCGTGAAATTGGTGACGGTCCCGCCCGTAGTTATCCGACCAATCGAGTTCCCCGAAAAATTTGTGAACCAAAGCGCTCCGTCGGGACCGGTGGTGATTCCCCCCGGATTGTTGATGCCAGCGCCCGTGAAATTGGTGACTGTACCTCCAGTGGCAGTTGCTGAAGGTGCGGCCAAGTTCAACATTCCGGTGAAGATGATGGAAGCAACCACGAGCGCTCGCACACTTTGATTCCGCCCAAAAAAGAATGTCACAATTGACAAAGTACCTCCCCAGAACTTGAAATTCTCGGTAGCCTCAAAGAGCAGAGGTACATAAAGCAGAAACGGTACGAGCCCGCTAAAGCCGGTCGCTAGCAAACTATCACACTGTTTTTCTCATTTCCCGGGGGCTACTGAGGGTTGTGTCTCGTGCGAATCCCACGGAAATGAGTCACTGCTACTGAATGCCCAGATCGGAAGAGCGTCGTGTAGGGAAAGAGTGTAGATCTCGGTGGT
>OCZT010001192.1_pt1 | contig 26943 bp, 23 predicted proteins | sample 1539031 | NCBI WGS metagenome assembly OCZT01 (sample SAMEA3539308, study PRJEB22396) | soil metagenome | biome: tundra; feature: field; material: soil | place: USA | collected 2010-05 | depth 0.15 m | reverse complement strand
GTGGCCGCGACACGCGGCCTCGAGCTCGCGTCGGTCGGCGTCGATTCCTGGGCCGTCGATTACGGCCTGCTGGATTCATCGGGACATCTTCTGCGCCTACCGGCGCACCACCGTGATCCGCGGACCAACGTGTCCTTCGCTGCGGTGACTTCGACGATCGACCCTTGGTCGCTTTATCAGCGCAACGGCATCGCGCTCTTGACCTTCAACACCTTGTTCCAGCTCGTTGCCGATGGTGATCTGGCACGATCGGCGCAGAGTATGTTGCTCATCCCGGACCTGGTGAACTACTTCCTCTGCGGACAGCGCGCGTGGGAAATCACCAACGCTTCGACCACGCAGTTGCTCGATCTCACTCGTCAATGGGACGACGAACTCTTCGAGCGTTTTTCGCTGCCCCGACACCTGGTGGGCGAACTCACCGAGCCTGGTCAAGTCCTCGGAACCGTCATCGCGCCGACCGCCATTGCGGCCGGGGCGTCGCTGAACACTCTGGTTGTCTGCGTGGCGTCGCACGACACCGCGTCGGCGGTCCTCGCGGTTCCGGCCCAGGATGGGAACTTCGCCTACATCTCTTCAGGAACCTGGTCCTTAGTGGGCGTTGAGCTCGACGAACCGCTTATTGATCACGCCGCTTTCGAGGCCGGTTACACCAATGAGCTCGGGGCGTTCGGTCGCACGCGCTTCTTGCGTAACGTCATGGGTTTCTGGCTCCTACAAGAAGTGATCCGGGAGTTCGCCCTCGACGGCCAGGATTTTGACGCCGCCACACTGACCGGTGAAGCGCAATCAATCACGCCCCGTCGATTCCTGGTGGACGCCGAGAGCGACGAGTTGCTCGGCACCGGCGATATGCGTGGACGTCTCGCGGCGCAGTGCGTGCGACTGGGTACTGAGGTGCCCGTCACCGCGGCGGAGTTCACTCGCTGCATCATGGACTCGCTCGCCCTGGCATATCGTCGTGCCCTGCGTGGAATCTCTGCGGTGACGGGCACTCGCGTCGACGTCGTGCACATCGTGGGAGGTGGAGCACTCAATGAGGTGCTCTGTCAGCTCACCGCCGACGCGTGCGGCATCACGGTGCAGGCCGGTCCCGTCGAGGCCGCGGCCATTGGCAATGCGCTCATGCAGTTGCAGGGTCTCGGCGCGCTCGGGGCGGATCTGGGCGCGATGCGGCACCTGGTGTCCGCGTCATTCCCGCCCATTCATTTCGAGCCGGTTCGTGACGACGCCGACGCGTGGGATGAGGCTGATTCGGTGCTCGAAGTGGGCCGTCAGTCGAGTTGAACGCCCACCGGCCTGGTGACGCACGACTCGGAATCGGCCAACCCTCTCGCGGCGAGAGGTGGGACGGGGATGGTCATCATGGCGGACGTGCTCGCGGAAGACGCGCCGGAAATCAGGGTAATCAGTAGTCCCGAGTCAAGGGCCCTACGCCGACACGACGGGACAGTATTCCCATTGCCCACCTTCTCGGCGTGGCCTACCGCCGCTCTACGCCGACACGACGCGGATGCGCGAACACGGACCCCACTGCTTACCTTCGTGTCGTGAAGAACCGATTCCTTACCGGCTTCAGCCGAGGCCCAAGCCGGATCCCGACGCCCGTCCCGACAGACTCGCAATCAACTGCGGTGTGATGACGGTGGCTCCGGACGGCGCGTTGATGCTGTCGGACTGGTGTGCGATCGTGGCGGTGACTTGGACAGTCATGTCACCACTGGTGCCGTTGGGAGCGGTGATGGCAATGTCGGCGCCAGTGGCGGTTGATCCGGACAGCGAGATGCCGACCTGATAGGTCCCGGGCACCTTGCCGTTGTGTACGGGCGTCGAGGTGATGCCCGCCATTACCGGCGCGAGTGCGTCGGCGACTGACTGCAGCGTTCCTTTTTCTTGGTAACCGCCGCCGGACAGGGTGGTGTACTTCGTCTTGTCAATCAAAGCGGTCAGGGCGTCGACCACCTTCTGCTCGACCGCGTGCTGACGGGCGGTCTGGGACTTGACCTGCGCCTTGGAGGGCAGGTAGTTGTTCAGTAGGCTGGACGGCAATTCGAACCATCGTGCGCCGAGCAGCAGTTGCAGGCCAGCAGTTTGCGCGCTCGAGACGCCGGCGCTCGGAATCTGCGCCAGTGAGGTGAAGTCGACCTTGGCGTAGATGTCGGTGCCGATCTCGATCACGTCGACGAGCTTCCGCGAGCCAACGCTGATCGCGATTTCCTCATTGATCTTGCCGGCCGACTTCGACAGCGCGGTGCCGCTCGTGCTCTGTTCGGTGATGTCGTAGGACAAGTGGCTCAACACCTTCTCCACCTTGGTCGCCTGCGCGGACGAGGCACCCGTCGCCGTGGCACTCGCGGTCAGGTGCACTTGGAGATACTGCTGTGCGCCGACTGAGGCCGTGGCCCCCTTCAAAGTGGATTGGACGCTGGCGCCACACGCCGAGAGTCCGAGGGACGCCACGGCTCCCAGAGTCAAAACTTTCCAGCCCAGTCGTAACACGTTGCTTCTCCTTGCTCAGGTGCCGTTGTGCCGCGCTTCCCGTGACGAAAGGGCGGCTAAACGAACAGTCTCAATCTATACGGGCGCCAGCGAAATTTCGACGAAATCTCATAGCAATGGTGATATCGGGCTCACTTGACGCGTTCAACAGCACGGTCGCACCAGATGTGTCCTCCTGCTCGGCCAGTGTCGGCGACTCGTCGTCTCCGTGATGGCGTCACGAAGGGCGAATCAACCTCACCGTCATCGTCACGCCCCTACCAGCAGACGCAGAAGTGGAACATCACCTCAGCCTGCGGAGACGGTGGACACACCGAAGACGTGCAAGATGCCGCCACCATTGGAGCCGGCACTAATGCTCGTCAATTGCTTAATCAGCGCGGGGGTAATCACGAGGGGATACGTCGGCGTGCTGACGCGAACATCCTGGTGCGCAAAAGTTGCCGCCACCGTCAGAGTCGCGTTGCCGTTCGGGGGACTCGGAGCCGTTATCGATGCGGTGGCACTCGTCGCCTGGGCGCCGGCCATCGTGACCGCAACGTTGTACGTGCCGTTGACGTTGGCCGTCGGCAATGTCGTCGCTCCAGCCGCGGGCACAATCGCCTCGAGGGTCTTCACCAGCGACGCGAGCGTACCCGCCTCGGTGAAGCCGTGCGCCACCGTGGTGGTCTGGCCACTCGCCAGCGCCGCCACCAGAGCATTCGTCACGAGGATCTCTGCGCTCGCCCATGAGGAGCGCTTGAGTGAGAAGTGCGTCGACTTCTTCGCGTACTGGTAGATCAAGGTGAAGGGGAATTCGATCCAACGGTTACCGAGGATGAGGTTGACGGCGGTTAATTCTTGCCCAGGAATCTTGGCGTTCGACAGATGACCGATCGCGGGGACGTTGACGTTGACGTACAGGTTGGACTTGTGGTCGACGATGGTCATCAGGCGCTGCGAGCCGTTCCAGACGACGAGGCTCTGGTTGACCTTGTTGAGGGCGTGCGACAGGGGTGCACCGTTCGCGCTCTCCTCGTTGAGATTGAAGCTCAGGCCCCTCAGGACCTTCTCTTCTTGCACCACACTGGCTCCCGAACCCGCGAAGGCGACCTTGAAGTGGACCTGGAGATACTGGCTACCCCCGAGAGTGGCGCTGGCCTGCGAAAGGGCCATCGGAATAGTGCAGGCCGATAGTCCGAGTGACGCGGCCGCAGCCAGCGCAATCAACTTTCCACTCTTTCGTGTCACAGGTTTTCTCCTCGGTTCGTTGGTTCGCTAGGCCTTTCGATGTGCTCGCGCGGTCGAACGTGGACCAATTCTACTGGACTCGCGCCGCATGATTTTCTTAGTGTCATTCAGTCAAAGCGACGAGGTGACCAGAACGACATCGAGCGTGCGTGGGCCGTGGACGCCTTCAATTCGCTCGAGTTCGATGTCGGAGGTCGCCGAAGGACCCGAGATCCACGTCTGGGTCGAATTCGCGGCAACCCGGGCGATTCCCTCGGGCACCACTTCGAGAATCTGATCGTCGTGGATAACGACGATCAAGTGGTCGGGTATGAGTGAGAGTGCCCGGCGACCTTGGTGGGGCCCTGAATCGAGAACGATGGTTCCGGTTTGGGCGATGGCGACGGCACAGCCCGACAGCGTCGAGTCGATAGCGTCGAGGTCGGTCACTGAGAGAGCCGGCTCGTCGAGGTGAACTGTGGCAGCGATCTCGCTCAGCCACTGCGCGGGCGTATCGGCGGCTGCGGCGACGGATTGGCTGGCGTGGGCCACGAGGAGTTGATTGATCGTGGACGCCAAGGTCTGCGAATCGCATTCGACCACGTTCGCACGGTAGTCGACCAAGCGATCCTTCAACAATCCGCGCCGAGCGTCCGCGTCCAAAGTGCCGGCAATTCGGTAGTCGCGTTGACTGGACAACGTAGACGTGTGCCCCTTGGTACCTAGCGCGGTGCTAATGGAACTGAGCACTCCCTCGCGGCCCGCGACGTCGCTGCCGACGTGTCCGGGTTTGGCGTCGTGCAGGGCGTCGTGATGATGAACCATCGGCGCGGTCGATGTCACCGGAACGGGGGACGAAATGTTCTCTTCGGGGTGGGTCCGGGCGAACCACGATCGAAATGACGTCGCCGGCGGCAACGGGGCGTCGCGGGCTGCGCTCCACTTGTTCAGTGGCGGCGGAAGAAGGCGCAACGTCGTGAGGGGGAGTCGCCCGACGAGTCCGCCCAGGGCAATGGCGCGCTGGAAGAGACGGGCCGAGGAGAAGCCCTTCTCAATGACCCTCATTGACAGCAACTCGGGGTCGCGAGGGTGTTCGCGACGCTTCTCATCGACGACTTCAGATCGAAGTCGTACCAGAATCTTGGGGATATCAATCTTCACCGGGCACGCGACGTAACACGCGCCGCAGAGCGAGGAGGCGTAGGGCAGGGAATCCTCGAGCGGGGTGCGCTGGCCACGGCGCAATTGGGGGACCAGCACCGCGCCGATGGGACCGGGGTAGGGGTTGCCGTAGGTGTGCCCGCCGGTGCGCTCGTAGACCGGACAAACATTGAGGCAGGCCGAACAGCGAATACAGCGCAGCACGTCGCGTCCGGTCTCTTCGGCCAGGGCGGAACTGCGTCCGTTGTCGATCAGCACCAGGTGGAAATCCGAGGGTCCGTTACCCGGGGTCGCTCCCGTGAAGATCGAGGTGTAGGGATTCATCCGCTCGCCGGTCGACGAACGCGGCAGTAATTGCATGAAGACTTCGAGGCTCTGCCAATTCGGCAGTACCTTTTCGATACCCACGACCGAGATCAATGTCTCGGGCAGCGTCAGGCACATGCGGCCGTTGCCCTCGGACTCGACCACCACCAAGGCACCGGTGTCGGCGATGACGAAGTTGGCGCCCGAGATAGCGACCTTGGCCGAGAGGAAGCGCTGGCGTAGGTGCGCGCGAGCCGCCGCGGCCAACTCCTGGGGGTCATTGGACAGGTCCGCCGGGGCCGCCAGTCCGGACTTGCCCATCTCGTCGAGGAAGATCTGGCGGATCTGCGAGCGGTTCTTGTGGATCGCGGGCACCAGGATGTGTGAGGGTAGGTCGTCGCCCAATTGCACGATGAGCTCGGCGAGGTCGGTCTCGTAGGCGGTGATGCCGTGCTTTTCGAGGGCGACGTTGAGCTCGATCTCGGCGGTGGCCATGGATTTGACCTTGACGACGGAGTCAACGCCGGTGGCTTGCACGAGTTTGACGACGATGTCGTTGGCCTCCGCAGCGTCGCGAGCCCAGTGGACCACGCCGCCGTGGGCGGTCACGTTCTTTTCGAGCTCCACGCAGAGTTCGTCGAGGTGATCGAGGGAGTAGTCCTTGATGGCTGCGCCGGCGTTGCGCAATTCTTCCCAGTCGTCGAGTTCGGCGACGACCTTCAAGCGCTTGTTGCGAATCGTGGTCGTCGCGTGCGCCAAATTCGCGCGTAGTTGCGTATCAGCGAGCGCGGTCTTGGCGAGGGTGGGGAAGGGAAGTTCGGTGTCGAAAACCTTAGACATGCGCGGCTCCCTCACGGCTCGCGAGTATTTCGGCGACGTGCATGATCTTGATACCGCTCTTGGCGCGCGAGGCGAGCCCTCCGATGTGGGTGAGGCAGGAATTGTCGAGCGCGCACAGGACATCGGCGCCCGTGGCGCGCACGTGGGCGAACTTGTCCTGGCCCATGGCGACCGAGGTGTCGGAGTTCTTGATCGAGAACATGCCGCCGAAGCCACAACAGGCGTCCTCTTCGGGAATCTCGACGAGAGTAAGGCCCTCGACGTTGCGCAGCAACGTCTTGGGGGCTTCGTCGAGTCCCAGTACGCGAAGCGAGTGGCACGTCGGGTGGTACGCCACGCGGTGGGGGAAGCTCGCACCCACGTTGGTGACCTTGAGGACGTCGGTCAGGAATTCAGAGAACTCGTACGTGCGCCGCCCGACTTCTTCGAACTCGTCGGCGAGTGCGTCGTCTCCGAGGGATCGGGCCGACGTGGCGTAGAGATCGCGCACGGTACCGACGCACGACGCCGAGGGTGAGACGATGACGTCGTACTCGCTGAAGACCTCGCGAAAGCGCTGCGCCAAGTGCAATCCCTCCTGGCGATAGCCCGCGTTCAGGTGCATCTGGCCACAACAGGTCTGCTGGGTCGGGAAGACGACCTCGTGCCCCAGGCGTTCGAGAACTTCGACCACCGCGCGGGGAGTGTTCGGGAAGAGGCCGTCGTTGACGCAGGTAATAAAGAGGGCAACCTTCACCGACGTAACCTATCGGTCGCGGTGCCTGACGGGTCGGGCGAATCCGGGGTTGCAATCACGTGGCACTCGCTTCATTGAGGTGAGCGTTATTTTAACGTTTCATTTCTGCGGCGGGAGAAATTCCCCTTCTCCGCATTCCGGCTCCCCCCCAAACTCCCCAAAAGTGACAGACAAACTGAACTAATAGTTTCGTCATAATGGCGAAACGGCTTGCACAGTTTGTACGACAATCATATAATCGCTCCATGAGTAACTTCTTGGGACTCGTCGCCCGAAGGCGGCGATCATGAGGGTTTTGTCGACATGGGGGAAATATGGCATCAATTGATTCAGTGTGGTCCGTCCGCTACGGCGAGAGGGTCGTGAGGAAGAATGACGTTTTCTACGACTACGCCCAGTACGGACTGCCCGACGGCGACCTTCACATGGATTACAACTTCTGGGTGATCCGTTCGGGCGAGAAGGTCATCTTGATGGACACGGGCTACGACATCTCCGCGCGCGACTGGCTCGGCGAACTCAGCGTGATGCCGACTCCCGAGGGTCTCGAACTGATCGGCCTCGATCCGCTTGACGTCAACATGGTGATCACCAGCCACTTCCACTACGACCACATCGGCTACTTGGGCCTCTTCAAGAACGCGCAAGTGGTGTCCGGTGCCGACGAGTATGAATACTGGTTCGGCAAGCGCAATTCGAATGCCCTCGAGGGCGAATTCACCACTGAGGAGAACCTCGTCCCAGTCGAAGCGGCTGAGAAGGAGGGTCGTCTGCGCCTCATCTCGGAGCCCACTGAAGTGTTCCCCGGTATCACCGTGTACCAGGTGGGCGGGCACTGCCCGGGCGAAGTGATCGCCCACATCGATACCGAAGGTAGCGGACTCATCCTGGCGAGCGACGCGGCGCACTTCTACGAGCAAATCGAGCACGAGTGGCCGTTCTTCGCCTACACGAACCTCGATCAGATGCGTGCTGCCATGACGTTCCTCTCGAAGCTCGCCAAGGAGACCGGTGCCACCATCATCCCAGGTCATGACGGGCGAACTCGCGATCGCTTCGCCGCGGTTCCGGGCGATGCCGGTCGCATCGCTACGGTGCTGGCTTAATAGCCACCGTTCGTCAACCGAACGTGTGGCCTCGGTCCAGAAAGGTTCATGGTGGACACTCCCCATAGTCAATACCAAGTGACGATTGTCAAGTACGGAACACGTTCGACTCGCAAGAGCGACGTGTACTTGAACTTTCCCCTGTACCACGAAGACGATGAACCCATTGGCATGGACTACTTCTTTTGGATCCTCCAAGGGCAGGATCGAACGGTCGTCGTCGACACCGGGTTCTCGAGGCGGGGTGGTGAGCTGAGGAGCCGCACGTCACTCGCCGACGTCTCGGAACTGTTCTCGGCCTTCGGGGTGGACCCGCTCTCGGGACCCGACGTGGTGGTGACGCACGCGCACTACGACCACATTGGCAACTTGAGTCTCTTCGCCAACTCGAGAGTCATCATGGCTCGCGCGGAGTTTGATTTTTGGTCGAGCCGACACGCGGGGCGCACCATGTTCCACCATTCGGTGGAAGACGATGAACTGGACTACTTGCGACGCGTCAATGATGACGGCCGTTTGGTGTTGTTCGATGATGGGTTCGACGTCGCCCCCGGGATTAGCGTGATGCGCGTCGGAGGTCACACACCCGGACAGAGTGTGGTGCGAGTGGATACTTCAGAGGGCGTGGTGCTCCTAGCGAGCGACGCAATCCACTACTACGAGGAATACGAGCGCGACATGCTGTTCATGTCGGTGGCGGACCTGGTGGCGATGTACGAGGGCTTCGACCGGATCCGCGAGCTCGTCAGCGGTGGCGACGTGGCTCACCTGGTCTCCGGCCACGACCCCGACACCTTGAGTCGCTTCACGCGCGCGATTGGTGAATACTCGCATTTGGCGGCCACCATTGGCACCCTCGACGGCGCCTCTCGCGGGATGGCATCATGAGTAGTCGATTTGATGGACGGGTGGTGGTGGTCACGGGCGCCGCGGGCGGGCTCGGGCGTGCCAGTGCCGAACGCCTCGCCAGCGAGGGGGCTCACGTCATTGCGGTCGATATCAATGATCAAGCGGTTCAGGAGCTCGTCGCGTCCTTGCCGACCACGTCATTGGCGGTGGCGGCGGACATCTCTGATGAAGCGGCGGTCGAGGCATACATGAGCGCCGCCATCGAGACCTTCGGCGTTATTGACCACTACCACCTCAACGCCGGTATTTTCGGCAGTTTCGTCACCTTGCCCGACCTCACGACCGAAGAATTCGACCGCGTGATGGCGATCAACGTGCGCGGGCAGTTCCTCGGTCTGCGCGCCGCCTTTCGCCAGTATGGCGCCCAGAACTCGGTGGGCAACATCGTGGTCACCGCCTCGATCGCGTCCTTGACCGGCAGCGCTGACCTCCTGGCGTACCAGACCTCCAAGCACGCCGTCGTGGGTCTCATCCACGGGGCCGCGGTGTACGGGGGGCCACTGGGAATTCGCGTCAACGGCGTGGCGCCGGGGATCGTTCCGACGGACCTCTTTGCCGCAGCCGCGTCGGCGACCGGAGGAAAGAACGACATGGAGAAGCGAGCGTCGACCACGCCACTTCGCCGTGCGGGTCGCGCGGCGGAAATCGCCGCCGCGGTGGCGTTCCTGCTGTCGGAGGATTCGTCGTACATCACGGGTCAAGTTGTCAGCGCCGACGGCGGTGCCACCATCATCAACACGGTGCGGCCCTCGGGCGGAGCAGGCGCGTGGGACACCAACGCAGTCGACACGCATCTCTACGGACATAGGTAGGAAGGGTATTCATGGCAACAACTGACATTGGCTTCATTGGACTGGGGAACATGGGCGGACGCATGAGCAAATGCATCGTGCGAGGCGGCGGCGTCGTCGTCGGATTTGACGCCAATCCCGGGGTCATCGCGGAATCGGGCGCGTTGCCGACGGGCTCGATTCGAGAGGTTCTTGAGCGCTGCGACGTGATCCTCTTGTCGTTGCCCGACAGCCGCGTCGTCGAGAAGGTGGTGTTGGGTCCCGACGGAATCCTGGCCCACGCCCGCGACGGTCAGATCGTGGTAGACCTCTCGACGGCGGCACCCGAGTCGACCCGGCGAATCCATGCCCTGCTCGGCGAGAAGGGCGCGTCGTATCTGGACGCGGGCATCTCCGGTGGGGCGGCAGCCGCCGACGTGGGAAAACTGACACTCATGGTGGGTGGCGAGCCCGAGGTCTTGGAGAAAGTGCGCCCCGTCTTCGAACATTTCGCGACGAATATCTTTTACGTCGGCGAGAGCGGTGCGGGCCACGTGGCCAAGCTGCTCAATAACTTTCTCAACGCCGTGTCGCTCTCCGCGACCGCCGAAGTCATGGTCGCCGGTAAGAAGGCGGGTCTTGACCTGGCGGTGCTGCTCGACGTCTTGAACAAGAGCTCGGGCGTCAACTTCGCAACACTTAATCGATTCCCCAAAATCATCACCGGTGACTACCTCAAGGGAGGTCTCTCCAACACGCTGATGATGAAAGACGTCGTTCTCTACACCGAACTGGTGAGCCAGCTCGGCATGTCGAGTCTGAACGCTTCGGGCCCCCTCGCCGCCTTCGGGTTGGCGAAGGCGTTGGGCTACGCCGACGAAATCAGCAACACCGTCGTCGACGCCATCGGCGACATCTCGGGAGGCGTTCGCCTTCATGAAACCAAGGAGTAAGACGTGAAGATCATTCCCTCAACCGAGCACGCCGGTATCGCCGGAAAAGTTGGCTCGCAATTCTCGGGCGCGGTATACCCGTACATGACGATGCCCTCAACGGATGGTGTCGTCATCAATACCGTCAATTTCACGCCGTGCGCGCGAACCTATTGGCATTCCCACGAGGGTGGGCAGATCCTCATTGTCCTCGCTGGGCGGGGTTTGATCCAGGCCGAGGGTGGACCGGTGCGAATCCTGCGAGCCGGCGATACCGTGTGGGCTCCCCCGGGCGAGCGCCACTGGCACGGCGGATCGGGAGATTCCTTCATGACCCACACGGCGATTTCGCTAGGCGTCACCTCGTGGGCCGAAGAAGTGACGGACGAGCAATTCAGCGCAACACCAAGTGACGGGAAGAAGTAATGCCATCGAATAAGTCTCACGAAGAGAGTTTCCAAGAGGGTTTGCAGAACCGCCGCGAGGTGCTGGGCGCGGAGCACGTGGACCGCTCCCTCGCGCAAGTGAGCGAGTTCTCCCGACCGATCCAGGAGTTCGTCACCGAGTACTGCTGGGGAATGATCTGGGGTCGAGACGGGCTGCCCCGACAGACCCGCAGCCTGCTCAACATCGTGATGCTGACAGCCCTCAATCGTTCACACGAGTTAGGTGTTCACGTGCGTGGTGCGCTCAACAACGGTGTCACGCCCGAGGAGATCCAAGAGGCGTTGCTCCAAGCCGCCGTCTACGTGGGCGTGCCCGCGGCACTTGAGTCTTTTCGCATCGCCGAGGCCGTAATGAAGGAGCGTCGTGACTCCTAGTTCAACCCGGCGCGTCGGCTTCGTCGGTCTGGGCGCCATGGGAACACCCATGTCGCAGCGACTCCTGGCGGCTGATTTTGAGGTGGTCGGCTTCGATCTGTCAGACGCCGCGCGAGCGCAGTTCGCTGACGCGGGCGGCCAGGCCGTTGACTCGGCGACCCGTGCGGTGAACGCAGTGGACGTCGTCATCTTGATGTTGCCCGACTCCAACGTGGTCGAAGCAGTGGTGCGCGACCCCGCGTTCCTCGAGTCCCTGCAGACCTCGACGGTGGTGATCGACATGAGTTCGTCGGAGCCGCTGCGAACTCGCGAACTCGCGGCGTACCTTGGGGCACACGGCGTTCGCATGATCGACGCCCCAGTGTCGGGTGGCGTCGTCGGTGCGCAGAAGGGAAGTCTGACCGTGATGGTGGGCGGTGAACCCGATGACGTTGCCGCCGTGAAGGACGTGTTGGACGTCTTTGGCCGCGTAATGGGCGTTGGTCCCGTGGGGTCGGGGCACGCCATCAAGGCCCTCAACAACCTGTTGTCAGCGACGCACTTGCTCGCGACGTGCGAGGCGATGTTGGCTGGCCAACAGTTCGGGCTCGATCCCGGGGTGATGCTGGCGGTGTTCAACTCGTCGAGTGGCCGCAGCGGCTCCACCGAAACCAAGTTCCCCAACTTCGTCCTGCCCGGGACCTTCAATTCGGGTTTCGGGCTGCGCCTGATGCTCAAGGACATGAAGATCGCCGTGCAACTGGCTGATCAGGGTGGCGCGCCCTGTGATCTCGGCAAGGAGGCGGTCGCTCTCTGGTCGCAGGCGGCGGAGGAGCTCGACGCGCGCGCGGACCATACTGAGATCGCACGTTGGTTGAAAATCGTTGAGGCGAACGGTGCGCCGTAGCGCCGGATGCGGCCCGGGCGCAACGTGGCGGCGGAAAACCCTCTCGCCGCCCGGATTGAAGTATTTAGGATAACTCCATGCCAAACTCCTACACCCTGAACAATTCGGGATTGCGACCAATCAATCAAAAGTCGGCAGTTCCCGTACGAGAACAAACCGTCCAGATTCTGCGCGAGTCGATACTGAATTTCGACTTACGTCCTGGTCAACGTCTCATCGAACGAGAATTCATCGACCGACTCGGAATATCTCGTACGACGTTCCGCGAGGCGCTGCGCGAACTGTCGACCGAAGGTCTCGTGACGGTGGTGGCCCAAAAGGGCGCCCGAGTGTCGACGCCGACCAAGAAGGAGGCTGCCGACCTGTACGAGATCCGCGCGGCCCTGGAGTCTCTGGTGGTGACGAGGTTCATCGAGCGTGCCAGTGACGACGAGATCCGCGCGTTGGCGGCAACGATCGACGCCTTCCAAGACGTCGTATTGCGCACCACGGACACCATCGAACTGCTCGAGGTCAAGGAGACGTTCTACCGGGTCCTGCTGAACGGCGCACACAGTGACGCACTCGAGCAGGTCCTCAACGGCATCAAGGCCCGAGTGCGCGCATTGCGTTCGACGTCGCTGTCCAAACCGGGTCGCGCCAACGAGACGGTGGTCGAACTCCGGGCGATTGTCGTCGCCATTTCCCGCCGTGACGCGGCGGCGGCGGCGCGTCTCAATCACGAGCACGTGCAGCGGGCGTGCTCAATCGCGCTGGACCAGTTGCCCAGCCAGGATCTGGATGAACCGGAGTCGGCGGCGTCATAGAGGACGTCGCTGATCAAGACAACAAGGAGTAGTGATGGCCCTCACCCCAGTGCAGCAAGACATTAAGGACGAGTTCATTCGGATTCGTGGAACGTGGGGTGACACCTGGGAGACGATCTTGCAGCTCGATCCCGAATTCATGCGCTCCTATCTCAATTTCTCGGCGGTTCCGTGGAAGAAGAACCACCTGGACGACAAGACCAAGGAGTTCATGTACATCGCGGTCGACGCGGCCGCCACGCACCTGTACGTCCCCGGCATTCGCCAACACATTGCGGCTGCATTGCGCCACGGTGCCACGGTCCAGGAGATTATGGAGGTCTTGGAACTGTCCTCCACCCTCGGGATCCACGCCATGAACATCGGTGTACCGATCCTGGTGGAAGTACTGGTGGAGAAGGGTCTTCGCACCGGCCCCGCAGAACTCAATGCCTATCAGGAAGAGGTCAAGGCTGACTTCACGAACACTCGTGGGTACTGGCACCCCTTCTGGGATGAGATGCTCGAACTCGACCCCGAGTTGTTCGCGGCCTACACCGAGTTCTCCTCGGTGCCGTGGCGTTCGGGCACCCTCTCGCCCAAGGTCAAGGAGTTCGTGTATATCGCCTTCGACACCGCGGCCACGCACCTGTACGTCAAGGGCCTCAAGTTGCACATCGAGAACGCGATTGGCTACGGAGCCACGCCCCAGGAAATCCTCGAAGTGATGGAGATCGCGAGCGTGCTCGGCATTCACGCCACGACGACCGGTGCGCCGATTCTCGTCGAAGAGGCGGCCAAGTACGCCGCCGAACAGGCTGCGTCCTAACGGTTCGCAGCGGCCACTGTTTTGTTGACGACTTGGCCGAGGTGACCTCGCGGATGGGCACGGGCGGACCTGAGGATTCGCACGTGCTCAGCCGAGGTACGCGTCGATAAGGGCGCGGCCGTCCTCGCCGATGTCGGCGGTGGCCCTCTCGTCGATCAGACGCCCGTCGGACAGCACGTAGATGCGGTCGCACACCGTGAGGGCGATGTCGACACGCTGCTCAACCAGCAGAATTGAACGACCCTGCTCGCGCAGTTTCACCAGCGCTTGCGCCATGTCGGTAATCGCCAAGGGAGCTAGTCCTAAGGACGGCTCGTCCAAGAGCATCAGGGCCGGGTCGTTCATCATCATGCGGCCAATCGCCACCATTTGTTGCTCGCCGCCACTCAGGGCCGCCGCCGGACGGGCGCGGTAGTGCTCCACCACGGGAAAGAGCTCGAAGACTGAGCCCATGAGCTCTTGAACCTTGGCTGAATCACGACGGTGACGCATACCCCCCAGTCGAAGGTTGTCCTCAACCGACTGATTCAAGAACAATCGGCGGCCCTCGGGGACCAGTGCCGCGTGACCCCCGGCCACCCTGTGCGCGGGCATGCGCGAGACGTCGGTGTCGCCCACGACGATGGAACCGGTGCGGTGCTTGATCAGACCCATGATGGAGCGAAGTACCGATGTCTTGCCCGCGCCGTTGGGCCCTAGCAGGGCCACGGCCTCACCGTTGTTGATGTGCATCGTGATGTCGTGAACGACATTGAACCGTCCGTAGCCGGCGGACAAGTCGTTGATTTGCAGGACGGGAGTCGTCATTGGCCGAGGTACACCTCTCGCACCCGTTCGTCCAAACGAACGTCGCCGGCGGTCCCGGTCTTGATCAGTTGGCCTGCGGCCAGCACGGTCACGTCGTCGCAGACGTCGAAGATGAACCTCGTCTGGTGTTCGATGACAATCGTCGTGACGCCCTGTTCGCGCAGGCGCCGCAAGATCCTAGCGACCTGGTCGACTTCCCCACCCGACAAGCCGGCGAGGGGTTCGTCGAGAACGAGGACCGAGGGCCTTCCCACGCACGCCGCGGCCAATTGCGTCAACTGCTCAACGCCGTGAGGAATATCAGCGACGCGCGTCGTGTTCCATTCGCGAGCCAGACCAACCTCCGCGAGTGCCGATGTTGCCTGGCGGCGCATCTCGCGAGAGTCTCGTCGACCGCTGGAGAGCAGCGGCCATACGATGGCGCGCGACAGCATTCGGCGATATTGATGGAAGAGGCCAATCGTCACGTTGTCGCGAGTGGTGATCTCACGGACCATCACCGCAGTCTGGAAGGTGCGCATCAGGCCCTTCGCGGGACGTGACCACGCCGACAAGTGGTCGACGCGTTCGTCGTTGAGTTCAATGGTGCCCTTCGAGGGTGAGAGTTGTCCGCAAATCAGATTCACCATCGTGCTCTTGCCCGATCCGTTGGGTCCAATGAGTCCGTGGATGGTTCCCGGGCGGACCAGGAAATCAATGTCCTCGAGCACGGGGACACCTTCGAGGTAATGAAAGGAGATGCCTCGTGCCGCCAGTGCGAATTGCGCTGTGGGGTGGGCGAGGGTTGGCACCGGGGTCGGCGAAGTTGGGGCCGGGCCGATCCCGGTGCTCGAAGGTTCGTTGACGAATCGACGGCGAATCAACCGACCAACTCGCGACACGACGCCGATGAAGCCCTCGGGAAAGAAGACAATGACGAAGATGAAGATTGCTCCGAACAAGATCTCCTGCCACAGGGGATTCCAATTGAAGACGACGGGAAAGAGTGAGATGAAGACCGCGCCCACAATCGGACCAAGTCGGGTGTTCATTCCTCCCAGGATGACCATCACCAAGATGTTGATGGTCGCAGTGCCGTTGAACTGTCCTGGTGTGATATAGCCGAGGAAGCAGAACGTCCAACCGGCCAGACCTGCCAGAGCGGCGGACAGCGAGAACATCATGACCCGGGTGAAGGCAGTCTTCACCCCCGCCGACGCGGCGAATGGTTCCGCGTCGCGTATGGCGAGAAGAACGGGATAGAGAGCGGAGCTACGAATACTCCAAATTGCCACCACCGTCACTAGCAAGGCGCCGCTGATTGCCCAGACGAGGGCGGTACCCATGCCCGACAATGCGTGCGGGAAGTTCGGAAAGGCCGGTCCCGCGAGACCCTGAAACCCGCCGGTGATGGAGGAGTCACTGGCCACGACACCCACGATCAGGGTGAAGACGAATGTCGTGATGGCGAAATAGAGGCCGCTGACCCTGAGGGCGAGCGCGCCGATGATGATGCCGAGCACTGCTCCTACCAAAACGACGACCGGCAGTGCGAGGAAGATGTTCCAGTGGTACTTCGTCGCGAGAATTGTTGTCGCGTACGCCCCGATCGCGAAAAGACCAGCGTGTCCGAGGGAATACAATCCCAGCATTCCGGCCACGAGGTCCAAACTCAGTGCGAGAATCGAGAAGACCGCAGCGACCAGGAGAAGTCCTTGGTTGTAATTCGAACTGTGGGCGAGACCCACCGTGGCCGCCAGGTACGCCAGCGCCGCCGCAGCGTACGTCGACGTCTTCAAACCTGAGCGGTGCGAGATGGCAACACTCATGGAGCGACCTTCGTACGTGCGCGAGTTGCCCATCGCATCATGCTCTTGATCGACGATCCCGCCATGAAGACCCCGTTGGGGGAGATGATCAAAACCACGACGACGACGATGAAGGGGAACCAATCCGACGCTTGGGAGTTGATATAGGTGTTGGCGAGGACGGTGAGGACTCCGAGGATTAGCCCTCCGCCCATGGATGCGGCGGGACGTTCGATCCCACCAATCATCAACGCCACGAATCCGGAAATTCCAAAGGATTCTCCGAGGTACGGACTGGCGAAGGAAAACGGACCGACGAGGACTCCCGCGATTCCCGCCAGGAGACCGCCCAGGGCGAAGGCGAAGATCGTGTATCGCGTGACGTTGGCGCCCATGGACGAGGCGATATCCGGGTCACTCGATATCGCCATTCCGATTTTGCCAAACAGGGTCTTGGTGCGCAGTAACTCAAAGAGTCCGACGACGGCGATGCCCACCACGATGGTGATGATCTGTTGCCACGTCAACTTGGCATTGAGGATTGAAACGTCGCGTCCGTTGAGCAGGTTAGGGAACGGGAGCGATGACGTGCCCCATTTAAGAGCGGCCAGCGATTCGAGAATGATGCCGACTCCCAGGGTGCTGACCAACCAGGCGAAGCTGAACCGGTCGAAGCGGAGCACCGGTCGTACGGCTATGAAGTACACGACCACGCCACCGACTGAGGATGTCGCGAAACCGGCCAGAATTGCCCACCAAATGGAGAACCCAGCGTTCGAGACCGCCATGGTGATCATGATGCAGGCCATGAAGAGTTGGCCCGTCGCGAAGTTGATGACACGGGTGACGTAAAAGACGACGGCGTACGCCATCGCAATCAATCCGTAAATCGCACCGGTAGCGAGACCGGTTAGGAGGACTTGAAACATCGAACTCTCTTTACAGGAGGCGGGTGTTAATTAAAGTACCTCGCCCAGTTGGACGACTACTGGCTCACGGAGCATTCCGTGAGCCAGTAGTCGTAATGAGACAATTTCCGGCTAGCCGATGGGCTTCCAGGACTTCGATGCGGTGGAGTATCGCACCGACGTCAACTGGGGAGCGTTGATGGTCACGTGGATTTGCTTCGTGAAAGTCAACTTGCCGGTCAAACCGTTGTAGTTGGTGATCTTGTTCAGTTGGGTCTGAATCGAGGCGGCCGACGTCGACTTACCGGCCGTAATGGCCTTGGCCAGCATGTAGACCGCATCGTAACTCAGTTCCGCAAAGGGCGTCGTCGCCACCTTGAACTTCTTCAAGTACGCAGCGGCGAATGCCTTGACCGTCGCGTTAGGAGCGTACGCCGCCGTCAATTCCGCCGAAATCATGCCGTTGGCGTTGGCCTTGGCCAGACCAGCGAATGTCGCGTCAGCCGAGGTCTCGTCGTTGCCCAGGACCGTGAACTTGTCTCCGAGGTTTTTCATCTCGTTGACGAAAGTCGCCTGGTCCTGTGGGGTCAGCCATACGTCGACGCACTTGGCGCCCGACGACTTGACCTTGGCAATCTCGGAGTCCATCGTGGCCGCGGCGGGAGAAGAGGACGACCAGTTTTCAGTGATGGCATCGTTCAACTTCAGATGCTTCTTGTAGGTCTGCTGGATTCCAGCCAAACCGCCCATTCCGTAGAATGTCGGGTCGTGCAGGACCGCTAGTCCCGTCGGGCAGCTCTTGGTGGCGTAGTTGCCTACCGCCTGTCCCCACGCGTAGGTGTTGAGGCTGTTACTCCACGCCCAGGGAGCGGGCTTGCCCGAGGGCCCATTGGGATAGATCGCGGGTCCTCCATCATCGATGGCGCCCAAGTCAGGAATCTTCATTGAGTCTGCCAGAGTGACTGTGGTGGTCGCGGTGTCGGGCGACCCGAGCATGGCGATTGCCCCTTCGGAAACGAACTTCTTGAAGTCCAGCGCTGAAGTGGTGGCGCTGGCATTGTCGTTGCCCCAGACTAATTTCAGCTGACGCCCCATGACTCCGCCCGCGGCATTGATTTTGGCAACGGCCATCTGCGTGCCATTAATTACTGCCACGCCAGTTGATCCGTAGGCACCGGTGGTGCCAGCGATGGCGCCGATGACGATTGGCTTGGTCGACGCGGAGGCGCCCACCGTGCCCAGCAATCCCGATCCAACGCTCAGCGTCAGAGCAAGACCTGTGGTTACTAATTTCTTCAAGGTTCCCCCCTCATAAAGTTGATTGCATCATTCGATGAGCGACAAACCCTTGGTGGCCCGTCGCTCGCCGAGTTGATGTTTAATTCTTACAACCTGTAACTGTATGACAATCTATGACTACGTAGGGCGCAATGTCAAAGAAACCTTGAAATAATTGGGAAATTAACTGAACCCAATTATTACATTTTCGCTAAATCTTGTCGTACGCTACGAATTTTCGCTACCGGAGGTGTACGCACTTTGGTGGTGATACTTCTCTCGAAATGACGAGGAAGTGAGCCGAGGCACTTCACCACTGCAGGCCACGGGACCGGGCAATGGCGCGGTGTCGCGCGTTGCATTTCGGCCGCATCGCGTGACAACCTGGCATGTCCACTTCATCGTGGTGATGTCCCGTTCCCTCGTGAGAAAGTTCTCCTTTTAGTAGGTGGAGTGTTCGCGACCGTGCGAGGGACATCAAGAATTCCGAAGCGGTGACTGACGGCCGGTGTAGTTTGGCCCAGAGCCGCCCACCTTTTCTAAGAAGGACTCAGTCAATGAGTGAACGTGAGAACGACGACACAATGACGCCACGACACTCACGACCACTGGCCCTCGTCACCGTGTGTTTCATCATGTTCTTGACCTTCATGGATATGACGATTGTGTCGGTGGCGTTGGGCAGCGTGCGGTCCAACCTGCACGCGGGCGTCACCCAGTTGCAGTGGGTGGTCAACGGTTACGGGCTGACCTTCGCCAGTTTCATGCTGCTCGGCGGGTCATTGGGGGACCGTCTGGGTCGCAAGAAGATCATGTTGTTCGGACTGGCTCTCTTTGCGGCCGGATCGCTCGTCGGCGCACTGGCAACTACTCCTCGCGTTTTGATCATGGCTCGCGTGATCATGGGGGTGGGTGCGGCCGCCTCGGAGCCCGGGACCTTGTCGGTGCTGCGCCAGATGTATCCCGAGCCACGCCTGCGCGCCAGAGCCATCGGAACCTGGGCGGCCGTGTCCGGTCTGGCGCTCGCTTTGGGACCCGTCATCGGTGGTCTCTTGGTCTCTGCGGACAACTGGCAAGGGGTCTTCTGGTTCAATGTCGCGGCGGCTGTTCTCATTATTGCTCTCGCCGCCGGCAGCGTTCCCGAATCGTCGAGTCCCCAAACGGGTCGGCTCGACGTGGGGGGCTTCGTCACCGGAGCGCTCGCAATAGGGGCCTTGACGTTCGCGGTGATTCTGGGCGAGACCAGCGGCTACGAGAGTTCGAGAGTGATTGAATTGTTCCTGCTCGGTGTGGTGTCCCTTGTCGCCTTCGTCCGAGTCGAACGACGCGTGCGGTCACCCTTGCTAGATCTGCAGTACTTCCGTTCGTCGCGATTTAGTGGCGCGATGGTGGTGGCGTTCATCTTGTACTTCTCGATATTTTCGATCTTCTTTTTCACTGCGCTCTATCTCACCGCGGTTATCAACTACAGCGGCGTACGGATTGCCGTGGAATTTGTGCCGATGGCGGCGGCCATGATTTTGGCCTCGGTGTTCGCCGGTCGTCGCGTCGCGCGTATTGGCCCACGTTCCCCGATGGCCGAAGGGTGCGTCATGGCCGGAGCCGGGATTCTCCTGTCCGCCTTGTTGCTCAAGTCAGCGCATCCGTCTCTCTGGCTGATGGCAACGCTGGCTCTCTCGGGCTACGGCTTCGGATCGAGCGTCGTGCCCATGACAACGGTGGCCCTGAACGAAGTCTCGCCGGAGCGATCGGGCATGGCGGCCTCGGCGACGAACACTTCGCGCGAACTGGGCGCCGTCTTCGGTGTAGCGGTCCTGGGTGCCCTCGTGAACGCCGAATTGACCGGAGGATTGACGAAGCGACTGCGCGTGCTCAAGATTCCCTCGGGCTTCTTCCAAGAGATCATCACGTTCATTGAGAACGGGACAGCGCCCAAGGGAATTGTGGTGGGCAACGGGACCGGCAACAGCATTGAAGATCACGTCGTTCAGGCCGTCTATAACGCGTTTCGCAGTGGCTTGGAGAAGTCACTGGTGGTCGCGGGTGTGGGTATGTTGGTAGCGGCGGCCATCGCGGTACGAACCCTAGGACCGCGGGCGCACTCGAGTGACCCACACGAGGATTTTGATTTTTAGTGCCGTGACGGGCGGCGGCCAAGATTGTGAATGAAAAACTCCCCCTAGCGTTACTAATGTTGATGCGATAAGAAATTGGTAACCCGATGTAGCAAAGGAGACTCTCATGCGACTCTCGTTTCGATCTTCTCTGGTGGGAGGGCTCGCCGTGACCGTAGGGGTGTTGTTCGCGGCACCGGCCCTCGGCTCCTCGAACAGACCGTCCGCACCCAGGTCGGTGCACGCGAGCGCCTCGAGTGCGGCCGTCACGGTGTCGTGGGCGAAGCCCTCGAGCTCCGGTGGGTCGCCGATAACCAAATACGTTGTCACGTCACTGCCGTCGGCGAAGAAGTGCACCACGACGAAGCTGACCTGCAAGGTGTTGGGCCTGAAGAATGGCGCTTCCTATAGCTTCACGGTCGTGGCCTACAACAAGCACGGCGCGGGCGCGCGTTCAGCGGCGTCGAAGAAAGTGACGCCGAAGGCCAGCACGGGCAATCCACGGGTATTGGTCGCCACCCCCTCGACGGGACTGAGTAACGGTGAGTCGGTCAAAGTCACTGGCTCGGGCTTTACTCCGGGTGACTCGGTGTTCTTGATTGAGTGCCTCGCGACCTCGACAAATCAGTCGGGTTGTGACGTTGCGTCGGCGACGCCAGTCACCGTGAGCGCGAAGGGAACGATTGCGTCGACCACCTTCAAGGTGCTTACCGGCAGGATTGGAAACGGCACCTGCGGAACGACGAGCGCGAACGCGGGAGCGTGCGCCATCAACGCGGGCAATATGACGGGCGGCGATTCGAGTCAAGCCGTCATCAAGTTCAAGTCGTAGGCGACACACGCCCCCGTCGCCGCGTACGACAGATCGTCGCAACCTGTTCATGCCAATTGATGGACCGTCCGGGCCTCGAATTCAGCACCTTGAGAGCGTTGGCTTGACGTCGAGTGACATCTTTCAGTGACCACATTTGCGGGGCAAAAGCTTGGTGTGCCTACCGACGACTTCTGACGTCCCCCTACGTGTGACTTCGTGGCGACACAGTCGGCCAGACCAGGGATTGTTTCAAGGTCATGCCATTTTTAACTTCGAAGGGTTGACGGCGAGGTGTTCGACCCACGACTGGGTGAGGAGTAGATGATCTCTCTGACGATCAAGTGACCACGATTCCCGTCGCGCCCATTGTCGTATCGTGAGAATGTGATCACAATCCCACGAACCCGTCCTCGCGCGGGAGTGCGCCACCAATGAGATATCTGCGAAAGGCTACTCGTTCCAGCGGTTTTCGCACCGCGGCCGCCTTCACTGTCGTGGCCGTTGTCGCGATGATCGATATTGCATCGTCCACCGCGGCGCCGCTTTCCGTGGTCACCGCCGCTACGAAGGTCTCCCCGGCTGCCTCTGCCAGGACCAGTGAAAAAGGGCTTCACATATACGCAATCAGCGGTCGCCGCTACGGCGTCTTCACCGCGATCCACGTCCTGACCTTCAGTCGGTCTCAGTACAAAGTAAAAATTGACCTCGCCCACCACGCCATCGACAAGGGTGAGCAGACCACCAGTTCGATGTGCCAGACCACCACCGACTGCGTGGCGGCCGTCAACGGTGACTTCTTTGACGTGACCCATCCTCATGCGCCCAACCCTGGTGACGAGGTGGGGGGGATTATTCAAGATTGTGTCCTCCTTCACACCCCCGAGATCGCGCATCAGCAGGCCAATCTCGATGGGCAGTCAGTCAGCGAGGGGCTCAACTGGAGTGCCACTGTCGATGTCAACCGCGTCAGCGTGCCGATCACCGCGATAAACCAGGAACGACCGATGTCGTACGCCAACGTCCACCTACCGTTGGCCGGAACCCTACTCTTCACCGCGCCGTACGCCCTCCGAACCCCGTCCGTGAGGGGGCGAGTCACGTATGAGTTCACTCCCATTGTTGGCCCCGCCCGACCAACCACAATCAACTCGACGACTGAGCTCGAATTCGTGGCGCAGTCGCAAAGGGCGGTGAAGGTCAATGCCGGTTACGTCGATATCTCCGCGCGAACGGGATCGAGGTTCGCCACCCTGCGGGCCGGCGACACCGTAACCATGACAACTATTTCAACCGCTGGGTGCAACAACATTGGGGGTCACCCGATCCTCCTCGATCACGGCGTGGTTGCGCCAATAGCGCGAGCGGATACCTACTTGGCCAGGCGATATGCGCGCACCGCGATCGGCTGGACGGCGTCGGGCGGGACTGTCATCATGACCGTCGACGGCAGCGATGGCGTGTCGGGCGCCACGGCGCACCAGCTAGTCAGCCTGCTACAGTCGCTCAACGTTGTGACCGCCATTGATCTCGATGGAGGTAACTCCACAACGTTCTATGCCAAAGGACGCGTGCTGAATCCGCCCTCTCATGGCACTGAGCGGCCCGTGTCGACCGCTCTGCTCGTCGTCCAGAACTCATAGAAGAGTTCGCCGCCGAGGCTGTTCACTGAATCGCTCTGGGAATTGAGTTGACGAAGATCCTTCACTTTCGCTGAATTCACGCCCCAGATCGCCACCAGCAAGACAGTTGCAATCTAAGAGCATGAACAGTCAAATTTCTGGTGGGCCGCCTGGGTCTCAATCTGCGGGGATCAAGGAGGTGCCCGCTACTATCTAAAATGATCGGGTTTCTCATTTGACCTGACGGGTTCCGTTCTCGGTCTCGACAGTTCGGCAATTGGCACACTCGTCGAACGCACCACTCGTTTCATCAGGCTGTTGCACTTGCCGCGCATTAATGAACACTGACAAATTCCAGCGATCAAGAACGGACCACCGCTGGCTCGACAGGGCGCCGAAGCAGTGCGCAACGCCATTGCGACTTCGATTGCGACATTGCCCGACGAACTGTGACGATCATTCACCTGGGATAGTCAGAATGTGGGGACCGGTTACTTCGGGTGTCCGCGGTGGGTCCATGCGCTCCAAGCCGATGAGCCAATTGATGGTGGACCTGGGCGTCACCAGGAGCCACAGCCGACCCCACGTCTCGAACGACAAGCCATTCTCCGAGGCGACTTTCAAGACACTCAAGTACTGTCGAACGTTCCCCGAGCGCTTCGGCTGCATTGAAGACGCACGCGCATTTGGTGACGTGTTCTTCGATCACTACAACCACGTTCACCGTCACTCGGGCATTGGACTGCACACTCCCGCCTCAGTGCACTACGGCACCCACCTCGAGAATCGAGAGCAACGCCAAGTCACGATGATGGCTGCATTCGAGCTGAATCCGACTCGCCTTCGTCGGATCGCGCCGCAGGCGCCTACCATCCCCGAAGTCGTATGGATCAATCCACCGATTGAAGAGGTGCTCGCTACTATCTAGAACGACCGAGTGTCTCATTCGATCTGACGGGTTCCGCCCTCTGTGTCAACCTCAAGTGAGACAATCTGCGCTGACCAATTAATCAACTAAGAGGGCGGAGAAGGTTCCCCCAGCCGTCGCGGCGTGACCACTGCTCGTCACTGGTCCACAACGAGAGCGCATTCATTAGCCGCTCGTGTTGCCATCGCCACTCGAGTACCGACTTCCGCCGGTGTGTCACGAGGACCTGAGAGTTAGGGCTTTTGGCCCGGCGCGAATTGATCCGATATCCATAGGGTCATCAGTGAGGAGTCAAACCTTGGCTCTCGGGGAAGAGGTGAGGCCATGTCTGTCACCCATCAAGTATTAGACCATTCAACTACGAGAGAGGGCGCAACTCAGCAACCTCGGTCACTTTCTCCGTTGGAGCATAAAGTTGAGGATCCGGTTCGTCCTTTCTGGGCGGTAATCGGTCTCGTGGGCCTTCGCCTCGCCCTCGGATTTGAGTTCCTCTGGGCTTTTCTCGACAAGACCTTCGGTCTGGGCTATTCGACTTCAAGCGCACAAGCGTGGATCAATGGAGGGTCGCCGACCAAGGGCTTCTTGAGCGGGGCTAACGTCGGACCCTTTCAGGGGATTTTTCGCTCGCTCGCCGGTGTGCCGGGGATGGACTGGCTCTTCATGGCCGGACTCCTGGGCGTCGGGCTCGCCTTCATCCTCGGTGTGGCCATTCGCCCTGCCGCCGTCTCGGGCGCGCTGCTTTTGGCGTTGATGTGGGCCGCAGTGTGGGTGCCAGCAAAAGTTGCGGGGGGCCAACCTAGTGGTTCCACTAACCCGATCGTCGACGAGCACATCGTTGGCATCTTCGGTTTCATCGTGGTCGGTGCCCTGGCTTCCTGGGGGGTCGGATATCTGGGACGCAAATGGAGTTCGCTCCGAATCGTCAAGTCACATTCGTGGCTTCGCTGAATAGTCATCTCAGTAGGAAAGTCTCGAATGGCGGCATCGCGAGATGAGGTCGGCCTCGCGAAGCCTGACCTCGCGTCTGCTGCCCTCGAAATCAGAAACTCTTTTTTGGGGAAGTAACTCTTGAAGAGAGGCGGCCTTAGCCGGGACTAGTGGGCCGACCGTAGGCCTTAAAGATGGACGATGACGGGTCTTTGGGCTCGATTTGGTCCTCCTGCACGCGCCGTTAGTGTGGGATTTTCGCGGGTAAGTGATTGGATCGGGATCGCTACCGGATGACCTGCCCCATGGTTTAGTTACCCGCTGAGGTGTGAAGATTAGGCAGTTGGGGCTGCCAACGTCCGCTGACGTCCTCCCAGGTTTGAATTCGTGGCTGGATAGTTGGCTAGACCAAGGCTCATTTGAAGGTGAGGTCACTGTGCAGAGTTGGAGCCCGGGCGACGAGACGTGTGACCTGCCACTGGAGGTCGAAGCGAGGCGTGATCAATCAGGTTGATTTAATGCAGTTTGCAACATTTATCGACGGATTCGTGGAGATTCATTCGGATGATGTCCTACCTTGAAACTCGTTGGATCGGGTTCCACAGGAAGGACAAAAGTGAGTTGCGGGCCCGAGTGTCTGCGAGCACTTGGAGCATCGCCCGTCCTTGTTCGGGCCAGAGGCGAGGATGAAGACACCTGCGCCGACGGCGAGAAGAATGAGTCCCGCAACTAGCAACACCCATGGATTCCATTCCTGGCCACAACTAGGGCTTACCCCGATGGCACTCTGACTCGTCGTGCAAACGTAGCCCGGTCCGCTGCGATTGAGATACGCCACGAAAAACAAGGGAAGTGCGAGTCCAGCGAACAGCCCAGGAACGCCCCGTCTCGAGGACGGATCGCGCACCAGGAATACGGTGGCGATGACCGCTGGCGGGATAAAGAAGATACCGATCGCAAAAGCTCCGGCAATGACCATGGCGTACGCACCGCCGACGAGCATCCAGATAGCGAAGTAGTTCCATGGTCTCCGCGAGGCGACGACAGGCGACTTGGTCAATGCTTCACGCCCCCCGTTTCTGACCTTTGGTCGTATGGAAAACAGGTAGATGAGCGCCAAGATCGGTCCGACGATGCCGAGGAAGAGAGTGCCCCCCGCGATCAGGGTTATCCATAGTGACTTAGATTCGCTGACGGCGACAAAGGCCTTCGATGGCCTCAGAGCCGCATCGCCAATGGCCCAGATTGAAATACAAAGGAACACGACCAGGAGCACGATGAGGACGACGGTCACGGGGAGCACTCAGCTTTCGTGGAAATCTCTCGGTTGAGGCGCGTCACGCGAAGAATGACTTTCGACGGAGCCCCGACTGCCGGCAGTGACTTGGGGTGCAAGAACGCCGCGCACGGTAATGGCGGATCGGCTCAGTCGAGGGCTTCGGTTACGAGTCAACCCCTCGTCCCTCTTCATCATCGATCACTCGAGGTAGCAAAGTGACGCTTGAGTTCGTTAGCGTAGGTGAGCCCAAGGATGGGTGCGTGTTCGACCAACCAGTCCGAGAGCAACGTCGATCCGGTCGCCGGGCCCTCGGTGTCAGCGAGTCCATCGGCCATTGCTCGGTACTCGTCTCGGGTCAAGAGCACGTCGCCGACGACGGCTCCGACGACCCGAGAGAAGAGAGGCAATACGGCTCCGGGAACGTGGACCAGGAGTGAGCGGCTCTTGACGGCGTCCTTGATTGAGTTGACCAACTCGACAAACGTCGGCCGTTCCGGACCCACCGCGTCACTCACGCTGTCGAAGCTCTCCGCACCCTTTTGGAGACAGAGCTGGGCGAGATCGTCGACGTGGATCCCTCGGATTCGGTAGTCGCGTGTGCCGCCGATGGCGAACACTGGCAAATGGCGTAGCAGCCAGGCGATGTTATTGAGATCGGAAGAGCGTCGTGTAGGGAAAGAGTGTAGATCTCGG
>OCZT010001190.1_pt1 | contig 26966 bp, 24 predicted proteins | sample 1539031 | NCBI WGS metagenome assembly OCZT01 (sample SAMEA3539308, study PRJEB22396) | soil metagenome | biome: tundra; feature: field; material: soil | place: USA | collected 2010-05 | depth 0.15 m | reverse complement strand
GCCAACGATCCAGCCCCAGCCCTTGAGGCTACGTGAGTGAAGGGGATACCCATTTACCAGAAAAGGGGACCTTGAACCACCCCCAAAAGGTAATGGCCGGGCTTGGCCCGGCCATCTGCCTTGTCGGAGGTAGCTCTGCGCCGGCCCGAATTAGAACGCGGCGGCGCAGTCGCGGGTGGGGGTTCTGCGCGGGGACCTTGGTTCCCACAACCTGCCAATTCCGCCTTTTTGTGATGGCCAGCACAATCTCCAAACCCGCCTCCAACTAGTCTGAAGCTCATGCAAGTGCGATTTGCGCTTGCGGGAAAAATCAGGAGCGGACGATGAACGCCCCCACTCGTAGCGGCCCGCACGACGGCCTGGCGATTGAGATCGCGGCTGGCCAGATCGGCGCGCCCAGGAAGGCTGGCAAATCGAAGAACGCTATCAAGAGCATTCGCGACTCTCCCGCCGTCTCCCGACTGATGATTCACAAATCTAAAACCAACGTGCTCTTTCGTCGAATCTGGCCCACAGCAGCGGTAGTTTGCGGAATAGGGTTAACGGCGGCTTGGGCAGCTCTCTTGGGATGCGTGATTATTAGCCTCATCATGCGGGCGTTTTAGACTGCGTCAGTCGGCGGCGTCTTTTAAAAGACCCAATGAATTCCAAAATATTGTCGCCTACATTGCAACGCGGTTTCGTCGCTGGGAGCCGGTCAGGGCCGCCCCATTGCCCGCATTTCTTCGTCTCATTCGATGCGCAAGAGTGGCAGCTTTAGTCACTGATATATGGACAATTTTCATTGCAGTTCTAATTGTTGGCTGGCAGATAATTATTTTTCTTAGAAGAGGGAGCTGGCCCGCCCTGTCGCTGTCATCCTTCTTCAACAAGCTGTGACCTGACGGTTTTTTTGTACCAGCGGGATAGAGAGATTATTGCCGTGCAAAGTGAGCCCCAGCAAGCGGCTTGCCATCATGGGCGCGGAGCATGGTGACTCTTCTGGCAACAAGACGGAACAATACCTAGTTATTTAATAATCAGGTTCCGTCAGCTGCTGCCCAAATTTATTCACTCAAGGGTGGCAAGCTCTCGACGCGATGGAAAAGGTTGTCCGCATGACAAAATTGGCAAAGACCTTATGTGCGTTTATCGTTCTCGTTGTACCGGCGTATTTGTCGTACGCCGAGCCGGCGTCGGCGATCAGCGTCGAACTTGTAAAGAAATGTCGGGAATTGACCGTCAAAGCTCATCCGACCCCAACGGCGGGGAGCAAGGCGACGGGAGCCGAGAAAGCCCAACGCGACTATTACCAGGCATGTATCGCCAAGGGCATTGCAGGCGCCCATGCGCAGCGCTCCGGCAACACAAGTGGCACTGGGATGGGCGGCACCGCGGCTACTGGGACTGGGGTTAAGACCGGTCATGGTCCCTTATCACAACCAATCCCTCCGGCAGTTAGTACAACAAATCCTCGGTAAAATCCTCAGCAAAATCCTCAACGCCCGCAAAATATGCAGGGACCCGCGCAAACCAACCCACCACAGGAACCATTCGGATCGCGATAAAACCCTTCGGCGCGTGACGAAAATGAATCTCACGCGGCGGGTTGGCCTCTGCGTAAGACATGCGCCATCATCAAGTTAATATGGATTAATCGCGCCTTCGTTGGGCCTCCTAACGGATCGCTGCGCGATGAATGCCTGAACGTGCATTGGTTTGAGACGATCAACGACGCGCGCCATCTGATCGAAGCGTGGAGGATCGACTACAACGAGAGCCGGCCTCACATGGCTCTTGGAAATATCCCGCCGGGCGAATACGCTTTGCGGGCAAGAACTTCGACAGCCCCAACGGGCTCAAATGCCGTCGGAAACTAACACTGGATCTGGACCACCAAAGCCAAGCGCTTCATCTGAGTTTTGGTATAACATTCAACCTGGACCACTCAGTGGGGGCCGATCACTTCAAATCGCGAGGTAACATTAATCGCAGACCCGCCTAGGCTCGCGATGGAACTGCTAATAGTGATAATAATGAGAGGGCGTTGATCGCCTGGCCGCAATTGCAACCGCACCGCCATTAAAGTTAATCGCCCTTGCCATATCGTCGGGTTGAGCTGATGACGGAGAAAAAGATTTTCAGCTTGAAGCCGGCACCGCGACTTGAACATGTTGGCGACGAACATTCCGACTCACCGACTAGTCCGGATATATTTTCGGCCTATATCGATCCGCATTTGTCGGGTCGTGACGTTTGGACGGGCCGCCTTCAATAGCTCTATGAGCTGTTGCTCTATTGCGCACACTTCTTTTCGCGTGGCAGACGTTAGACGTCGCCGGCGTGTGTGGTCAAATTTTAGCTGCAACTCGTCCCACCACAATTCTGGACGGTCGACTAGCATTATTGGGTATCCATCGCCAAATTTCGACTGAAGGATCTTACTTGAGTCGCTCGAGTGCTAACATAACTTTTTCGCCACACGCGCTCAATCTTTTAACTCAATGAGACTGAGACTAGGACAACGGCGCGTCAGCGCCACACCGGCCGTTCATCACGATTAGTCGATCTGGTTAATGAGCGTGGTCAAGTATGCAAACGGCAATATTAATATTACGGAAGGAGTTTGGTTGACTGTTAGCCTGTATTAAATGAATTTATCATAATTAAGCACATCTCTGCGATTAACTTAGCTGTGCTTGCATTTCAATTGATGGTGCTTACGGGATGCTACAAAACAACAAGCCAATATCTTTCGGACGAGCTAATCCGTCTGCTCCAGATTTTTCGTCTCCTGCGGAGCTTCTGGAATCGTTCGTTCATTTCCTGCGTCAGCAGTACGGCGTCATTCTATCCGTATCGCTTCTGACGATGGCGATCGGCGTCATCTATCTTGTCACCACGCCATCAAGTTTTACGGCAGTGGCAACGATGTTAATCGATACACGTAAGGCGCAGTCATTTCAACAGCAGCCGCTATACAGCGACGCACAAATCGATTCGGCATCCATCGAAAGTCAAGTACGCATTTTGAAGTCGGACATCGTCGGACTTTCTGTAATCAAAAATCTTCGGCTGAACGAGGACCCCGAGTTCATTGGATCAGATTGGGGAGGCGTGGTCGCCTCCGAATATGATGTTATGCGCCGTGCGCTAGGTGTCCTTGCATCCCGGCTAAACGTCAAACGGTTCATTGGATCAGGTTGGGGAGGCGTGGTCGCCTCCGAATATGATGTTATGCGCCGTGCGCTAGGTGTCCTTGCATCCCGGCTAAACGTCAAACGCGACGGTCTATCTTATGTAATCGAACTAAGCTTTCGTTCTTACGATGCAGATAAAGCGGCACGCATCGCAAACGCAATCGTGGATGCGTATATCGTCGATCAGCTGGATGCTAAATATCAATCGACGCTTCGTGCCAGTACTTGGCTACAGGACAGAATTCGAGACCTACGCGCCCAGGCGTCGGCCGGAGAGCAGGCTGTGGTCGATTTTAAGCGGGAACACAATATCATTGATGCAGCCGGCAAGTCGACGATCGGGCAGCGACTGGGCGAGATCAATAGCCAGTTGATTATCGTTCGTGCCCAAACGGCAGAAGCGCGCGCAAGGCTGGATCGTATCCAGACGGTGCTTAGTTTTGACTCGTCAGGTGCGGTCAATGCCACTGTCACCGACACATTGAAAAGCGAGGTGGTGACGAAGTTGCGTTCTCAGTACCTTGAACTGGCTAGCAGAGCGTCGGATTGGTCGGCGCGTTATGGGCACGAACACCTCGCAGCAGTCAACCTGCGCAATCAAATGCGTGAGATTCAGTCCGCTATTATCGATGAGCTTAGGCGGCTTGCGGAGTCCTATAAGAGCGATTTTGAGATCGCCAAGCAGCGCGAAAACGATATTCAGAAGGAATATGATAAGGCAGCCGCCCAGGCGGAGAAAACCAACCAGGCGCAGGTCGTCCTTAAGGATCTTGAAAGCAGCTCGCAAACCTTTCGCGCTCTCTACGAGAACTTTCTTAATCGCTATATGGAATCTGTTCAGCAGCAGTCGTTCCCTATCACGGAGGCCCGGTTGATTTCTCCGGCCGCACGGCCACTTAAAAAAAGCCATCCCAAAACGTTTCTCGTCTTGGCGATTGCCGCATGCGTGGGGATCATTTTTGGCATCGGCATAGGGGTGTTGAGAGATTTGTGGGATCGTGTGTTTCGCACAGCTGAGCAGGTCGAGACGATACTGCAAACCACTTGTATCGCTTTGGTCCCTTTATTGAAGAGGGCCGCCACGCCGGCTCTGCCGTTGGTTGCGACACAAACTGAGGAAGCCCTCAGTCCACGGACTATTGTGGACAAAGACAACGTGCTTTCGACGGTTGATGATTCTCCAGTCTCGCACTCTGCCGAGTCGGATCGGTCGATCAAATTGAAGAGGGCTACCACGCCGGTTCTGCCGTTGGTTGCGACGCAAACTGAGGAAGCCCTCAATCCACGGAATATTGTGCACGATGACAACGCGCTTTGGACGGTTGTTGATTCGCCATTCTCGCGCTTTGCCGAGTCGATTCGGTCGATCAAAGTGGCAGCGGATCTGAATGAAATTGTCAAATTGAACAAGGTCATCGGTTTTACGTCGTCGTTGCCGATGGAGGGAAAATCGACGGTGGCCGCTGCACTTGCACTGCTGATTGCGCAGGCGGGTGGCCGCGTCATTTTGGTCGACTGCGATCTTCGTAACCCGTCGCTTACCAGGACCCTTGCTCCCTCGGCAAAGGCAGGATTTATAGAAGTAATTTCTGAGAAGGCCGCGATCGAGGATGTGCTCTGGACGGATCCGAAAACCAATTTGTCCTTCCTTCCGGCGGTCATGAAGTCGCGTGTGGCTCATACCAACGAAATACTTGCATCAGCGGCCACAAAAAACCTCTTTGATGAGCTGTGCCGACGTTATGAGTATATCATCGTCGATTTGCCGCCGCTTGCTCCGGTGGTTGACGTTCGTACAACAACTCATTTCGTCAACTCCTATGTCTTTGTCATCGAATGGGGCGGCACCAAGATCGACGTCGTGAAGAAGGTCTTGGCCGATGCACCCGGCGTTTACGAGAATCTGCTCGGTGCGGTGCTTAACAAGACCGATGTCAGCCGGCTCAATCGCTACGAAGCCCACAGAGGCGCTTATTATGATAACAAGCATTATGCGCGGTATGGCTATACTGACTGAGCGACTGCAGAGACCACACCTATTGGCGCCGCGGCATCATTGCAGCAAGCCGCGGGATGGATACCCGGCGGGATTTAAATAACAGTTGCACGGTGCACAATACAGATTGTCGGCTGACATCAATGCGGAGATCATTGGGAATGACGTCGTCTAAGATTTCGGATTCTCGCGGTGGCGATGATGCGCCCTCCGCTCGGTCTGAGTGCATGGGTGCTGTTGATCGTTTTAAGATAGCCGGAGTTCCGGTGAGCCTGCTTAATATGAAGATGGCGTGCGATGAGGTTGAGCGCCGTCTCCGCATGGGAGAGGGTGGGTACTGCATTTTTCGCGATATGAACGGGATCGTCTGCGCGAATGATGATCCCGCGTTGCTTCGCGCGCATCAAAATGCAGTGCTGGTTACGCCCGATGGGATGCCGCTTGTGTGGCTGGCGCGCCTCAAAGGCTTCGACTGGGTGGGACGTGTCTATGGTCCGGACTTCATGCTCGAATTTTGCCGATTGTTCGAACACACCGGACTTAGGCACTATCTTTATGGGAGCACCGAGGCGGTAATCGAGAAGTTGACCCGGGAGTTGTTGCGAGCGTTTCCTAGTTTGCAAATCTGCGGGCGCTATTCGCCTCCCATCCGGGAGGCCAGCCGTGCTGCCAACCTGGACGATGTTGAAAGAATTCGCACAGCTCGTGCTGACATCGTTTGGGTCGGACTCGGTACACCGAAGCAGGAATTTTGGATGCAGGCGAACGCTCCGCATCTAGGGGGCTGCATGTTGATGGGGGTGGGTGCGGCATTCGATTTTCATGCCAAGCTCAAGCGGCAGGCACCGCGCTGGATGCAGCGTATCGGTCTCGAGTGGAGTTTTCGCTTGATGACCGAACCGCGACGGCTTGCCCGGCGCTATCTGATCGGAATTCCACGCTTTCTTTTGCTGCTGGCGAGATACGGATGTGAATTGCCGCAAGTGTTTAAGAGCCGCGCGCCCTGAGATGCGGAGGCAAGTCAACAGCTGACCGTCACCTCAACATCGAACATCACCTATCGGGAGACCTGCGTTCCCGTGTCGCCTGAGCCATTGAATTTGCTTACGTTTTAGATGCGGCCACGATACTTGTGTACCCTTATTGTGCACTCTCAGTAAGGTCCATGGCGCAGTTCGCGTTGAGTGCAGCCACCCGCTTTCCGTAAAGCTAGCCAGCACCGGCGCGGACAAACTGCCGGTCGTAACTACACTCCCTACACAAGCCGCTTGGGAACCTTTGATGTCATGATTTCGATTTGGAAGCGTTTGCGTCTTGCTCAAATTCGTAGCTGCTCACGGATTATTCTGCTGCTGAGCAGGATACCGCCGCTTTTCGTTATCATAAAGGCGTTACGCGAATTTCCAGTTATTCGTCACGTGCTTATTGCACTGGTCGGATATAATCGCTTCTTTGCGAACCTGGAAGATGCATCGGCATCGATCGCTGGCTATGACCAATCCGGTCACGAACATCCGGGCGACGTAGAGCTTCATCTGACCATGGCGCAGAGTCTGCGGCCGAGCGATTATCCGGCGCTATTCCATATTCAACCGCTACTTCCACACATTCGCAATGTATTTGACTTCGGCGGCAACGCCGGAAATCTGTTTTACAGCTATTCTAACTATCTCAAGCTGCCTTCTGACGTGGTTTGGACTGTTTACGACCTGCCCAAAAATAGGGATGCTGGGGTTCGCTGGCCAAGGAGAAAAACGAAACCCGTCTTCGCTTTACCGGACGACTGAATGACGCCGAGGATGCGGACTTGTTCATTGCTTCAGGCTCACTCCATTATTTTGAGAAGCCGCTTCCTGATATAATTGCCGATTTTCGGCAAATGCCACGTTATGTTCTCGTCAATCGCACGCCTCTGACCGATGGCCCTCCTCTTGCAACCGTGCAGGATGCCGGCAGTTGGCGGGTCGCGTGCATGCTCTACAATCGCGATGACCTCATTCGACGCTTCGAGAAAGTGGGTTATGAGACGGTGGATACTTGGCGAGCTACCGAACTCTCCCTGTTTATTCCTGGTTTCCCAGACAGATCTGTTCCGGCTTATTCAGGTATGTTTTTTCGGCTTGCAAGAAGAGCTACTGGGACAGCCAGCGCGCTTGCGCTTATCGTTTACATGCCCGCCATCTACTGGTTGATAAATTTCGGTCAGCAGTTCGCCGAACCTGTCCTCGTCTTCTGAGCTGATAACGCCAACGCTGAGCAAAATGGCCCAAATCGGTTGCTTTCTTAAAACAGGTGACGGGTACCCTCGTTGTGTACTCTTAGCAAGGAGCCTTCCGACCAGGCGGCGAAGCGGGTTTATCGCTGGCGAAAGGGTGGGCGAGCAGCATGATTGCGAGTCGCCCGCCGTGACACACGATCGACCCCTTTATCGGTTGCGGAGGCCCTTAAATTGCCCTGCAGCGGCGCTTCGGTGCCCCCGGCTGATGCCCGGCATCCCGGCGAGAGCCGCCTGGTAAATCGCCCGCATGCGGTCGGGGTAATGTACAGCATCGAATTTGCTAGCAAATACACGCGCTGCTTCGGCGCCGAGCTGAGCCCGCAGCGCGGGATCGCTCACGGCCCTGGTCAGCGCTTTTGATAGTCGATCGACTTCACCCGGTTGCACAATGAGGCCCGTCGCCTCATCCTCGATCACATCCTTGAGGCTGCCGACCGGTGTACAAACAATGCATAATCCATATGACATTCCCTCCAATACCGACATTGCCATGCCTTCCGCATAGGACGGCAATGCAACGATGTCGGCGGACCCCAGAAGAGCCGTGGTTGCGGCGCGATCGACCCAACCCGTGAAGCTCACCCGATCGGATAATCCCGCCGCGCGGGCCTGTTCGCGAAACGTCGCGATGTCGCCTCCGCCGCCCGCTATGGTAATACGCCATTCCAGGCTTCGGAGCGGTTTCATGGCCAACGCCGCGATCAAGTCATGTACGCCCTTGCGACGACTTGGGTTTCCGAGGAACAAAATACGCACCGGGAGCTGGCGCGAGACCACCTGGCGTTTTTGTGGGGGGGCTGGGACAGCGTTAGGTACCACCGCTACGCGGTCGGGAGCCACGCCGATCTCAGTTTCGACGAGATCGCGGTCGTTGGGTCCCAGCACCACCACCCTGCTGGAAATCCTGAACATAGATCGCGCCGCCAGCTGAAGAAACTTTGGAAATCTTTGTAGTGACTCACGATAATTATAATCATGCAGATGCAATACGATCGGCAATCGAAGCAGTCGCGCAAAATGTACCAACATGACCTTGCGGATTGTGCTGCCGCGGCCCGCTACATGGATGTGAAGGAGTGGACGCTGGGGCGCCATGATGGCAATAGTCAAAAGACATTTCGCAAAATGCCAGGGTGAAAACAGAATGTGCCCGGGGCCACGACTGTCGAGCACCCGCATGTCCGGGTGCTCTGGCCTATCGCGCCAAGCGTCGATCATATAGCCAATCATCCGACCGATGCCGCCTCCATTTTCGAGGCCGCCCGGGTTCACGTGCAAAACCAAGGAAGGCGTTTGCTGGGGTTCGCTAACTTTCATAGTCCTCACTCTGCACGAACTCGTTCCGGCCGCAAAGCATCAACGAAATGGAGTTTCCGTTAAGGTAAATCTGGCCGCGCGCTGCACCACGGGGGTCCCAGGGTCAGAGCGCCCGCCTGCCTTCATTTCCCTCGGTTCGTCCGCGCTACACTCGTCTGCAAAGCGCCGAGATCTATCGGCCCCAACCTCGGTCGAGGCGCGCCCGAGAAATCTTGGCTGGGGGCGTCGCTGACGTTTGCCGTGCCGAGCGCTCGACTGCTTTGCCGCAAATGAAAATTCGCTATCTGCGGATCGACTGACGGAGCGACGAATTCCACGTCGGCAGTCTCGAATATATTATGGCGACCCCAGCCTTTTCGCGAGTCTAGCCCGTGCAGGATTGCCCCACCTTGGACCAAATTGAAGTCCCAAACGCTGTTGCCGTCTGTTTGTGCGTCCAAAAAACCAAAAATCGTCTTATCCCGCGGCACCGCAATATTATTAACGAACCTGACATCACTTGCGTAGTGCGCCATAAACTCAGATTGGTATTGGTTCTGCAGCCCCTCGATATTCGGGTCTTTGACGTTGCGGTAGCTGGTGTTATTTCGCACAACTACATGGTCGCTGGTGAAGACATGAATTCCGCGCCCCCCGTTGTCGAAAACGATGTTGTTTTCAATAAGCGTCATTCCGTCATAGACGGGATCCGTCAGGCCGCCCTGGGTATGGCGAGTATCGTCGACAATGATTCCATTCCCGTCAGTCGTCTTGCCGCCGGAATGAGAAATTTTGTTGTCGACCACGATGTTCATGTTGTCATAAGCGATATTACGACGAATGATATTGTGAATGCCTTCTGCATGATCGAAGTTTATGGCTTGATAGATTGAGATGCCACTGCACTGCCACGGCGATCGTCGCGCATTTCCAAAGACTCGGTTATTTTCGATTATTACATAGTCGGTATGAATCAACTCTATGCCGGCGCATCCAGAGTCGCGTGCAATGTTGTCAGCAATTCGCACGTGGTGATTTCGCTTGCCTACCGCGATCGCAGAGCTAAGCCTGAGTGCGTGTGCCTCGAAGCCGGAAATCTCGACATAACTACCGGAGATCTGGATTGGCCCGTCCTCGGTTTCAATAAGTGGGCGCCCCTCGCCGACAATAATTACGGGTTGCTGGGCAGTCCCGGATTTTGTCATGATTAAGGGATTGGTGTAGCGCCCGCTTGCGACAATCAATCTGTCACCGGGCATCAGCAAGGAAATGGCGCGCTTGAAACTGCGAAAGGGCTCTGTCGAAGTTCCTTGACCGGCATCGTTCCCTGTTTGGCCGTTGACATAGTAATTTTCCGCCGCTGCGGGGAGAGCCCAAGCAAGCATCATGGCAAGGATCATCGCCGAGATCATGGACGGCCTGTGCAAAGATGCGACCACGCTAACCGGCCGCGGCGTCCGATCGGCGCGGCGCCCCATAAACATCAACAGCGAGATAAAAATCACGACCACACCATTCCCGTCGGCGTCAGCGGATCAAAAGGTCTGCCGTCGCCATTGAGCCAATCGATCATTCTCTGTGAAACGTACTGCTGCGCGCGAGATGCGGGCATGGCAGAAATCTGCACGATGTTGTGGGCGGTAGCGTTAAACTCTCGGAACTTTGATTGACGCACAGAAAGTGTATTGCCGGATCGTCTGGTGTGTTGAAAACGCTCAGCGGTTGGCATTTGGATTGTCCACTTATTGCCCGTCCAGGTTCACCACCGCCAGTGCGCGTTTGAATAGCAATTTGGCGATTTCGGGCGCTGCGAGCAGGGCGAGCGGTATATAGATTGCAGCGCCGATCAAGGTTAGAATCGGCAGCGTGAACGATTGGCCAAATCGCATCTGTGTCAATGGTGTGGACAGCACAACGATCCATCCCATAACGGCGGCGGCACCCAGAATCGGCAACTGCGCCCAAATCACACCGATTGGCGATATCCCGGCGACCCGGCGCAACATGATGAGGGGGGCCGGCAGCATCGCAATGCGTTGCGCGAGCATCGCCGTGCAGGCCGCATAGAGGCCGTGCGACGCCGCGAGTAGTACCGCTAGGGCGCTGGTGGCATCGACAGCCACGGCGACTTGCGAATCCAAGTGCGGCCGTCGTGCGGCGTACACCGCAGCGGTGAAGCAGTAGTAAAACGTCATGGGTATTCCGGTTAGCACCATGAGTTGTGCCGCCAGGATTCCCGCCTGCCATCGCTGATCGAGCAGCGTGGCGAACAAAGTCGGCATGATGGCCGCCAATCCACAACAGACTGGAAAGGATAAAATCGCAATTTGACGAAGGACCATTTGGAAAGCCTCGGCGAAGGCCGCCAGGTCGTCGACGAATTGGCGCAGCGTGAGGCGTGCGACCGCTGAGCGGGGCACGATGAAAATTTGAGTGATGGCGTCGACCATTCGGCCGGCGAGAGCAAATAATCCGAGATCGGCTGGCCCCAAATACCAGCCCAAGATGATCCGCGGAATTTGGCTACCGGACCAAGCCATGCCCCGCGATACGACGACGCTAATCGCGTAGCCGCGCAGATCGCGGAAGTGCGACGGCGACCATTCAAATCCCAATCGCGTGTGAGCCGACGCCCACAGAATAGCAAGTTCGATGCAGCGTTGGACGAGCACCTGCGCTACCAGCGCCCATACGCCAGCCCCGTGCCAGGCAAGGCCGACTGCTACAATGCCGCCCGCCAACAGCCCCATGATAGAGCGTAGGGCGAGTGCGCGAAATCGCATCTGTCGGTACAGCACGGCGATCGGGGTTGCAGTCAGAGCGGATATCACGGGCAGTGGTGCTAAGACCCGAAACAGCTGCTCCAAATCGGGCGCGTCGAAAAATTTGGCCATCGGAAGCGCTGCGGCGAATACGGCAGCCGCTGCGACAAGAGCGGCGATCACTGTAACGAGGTTTGCAGTCCGCAGGTGGCTGTCGGTTGCATCCGGAACGGTCACCAATGATTCGACGGTGGCCCCCACGATAACCATCTCGCAGAGGCCGATGAAGGCCATGACGATCGTGAACAGGCCATAGGGTTTTGGTCCCAGGATGGGCGCCAATATCATGAACAACAGCAGCCACATTACCTGCTGCGTCAGCTTGTCCAGTGTCAGCCAGATCGTCGGATATGATCCAAGCACGCGCCATAGCTTCATATGATTGCCTGAACACCGTGCCTGTAGTGGTTAAAGCGCTAAATCGTGCTGCGCGAGCATAGATCATCCGTGCCAGTGAAAAGTTAATATCGTGGGTAATTTAATGTTAATCTAAATAGTTGCGACATCGCCGTGTCGGAAACCATGTCGGCTGCTGACTTCGTGGCTGTGTCGGATATTCAATGCGAAGCGACGGATCGCGTGCTAGTCGTCGCTCAGGCGCCATGATAGTCGTCTTCCAAGCGAACAGCCGAGGCCCCGACGATGGCAGGTGAAATCACCTATTCGCGCGGCCTGTCCAACGCCCGAGGCCACGCTATGACAATCGGCGATGGCGAGTTCACGTCCTTAGGTAATGGATCGCCCCTACTTGAGCGACTTGCCTGGCTGATCGCCGTGTTTGCGGTGCTCGTTCAGCAGGGCGCCTTTGTGTCGTCTCCAGTCTTGAGTAATTTAGTGACGGAGCTTGGTTCTCCGGACGCACAATCCAATATATTAAATACTTTGGCTATTTTTTTAAACATTACATTGATTGCCCCTCTTTGCCTGCTGCACTATCGCCGGCTTATCCCCGTCATCTATGGCAACTCGGCTGCTCTGGTATTAATTGTCCTCATCTTCTTGTCCGTGGCCTGGTCGATTCATCCCGACGTCACATTTCGTCGCGGCGTCAATTATCTTTCAACGGTATTGACCGCCTGCTATCTCGCCGGGCGATTTGATGTCGACGAAATCATGAAGATTCTGTCATGGGGAATTGCGATCTCTGCCATAGGCTCATTTCTGTTTGTTGCAGCCTTTCCGATCGATGCCATTCACCAGCCCTCGCCATGGCAGGTCGACAACATTGCTGGAGCATGGAACGGGGTATTCTCGCATAAAAACACCTTGGGTCATACGATGACCGTCGGAGTTATTGCCGAGCTTTATATTCTAACCGGCACAAAAGCCCGAACGAGCTGGCATGCCCTTGTACTTTGTGGATGCTTTGCGCTTGTTATCCTTTCGCGCTCTACCACGGCAATAATTCTCTCGTTCTTTTACCTGCTCGGAGCATGCCTTTTTTTGCTGTTGCAGCGCGCAAGGCAATATTTTGGCATCGGTTTGGTCGTACTCGCGGTTTTCGGATCGACGATCGCCGCTTTATACTGGACATATCCAAATTTGCTATTTGAGGTTCTGGGAAGCGACGCCACACTGACCGGACGGACAGAGCTTTGGGCAATAGTGCTCCGTTTTATTTCGCAGAAGCCGCTATTGGGTTGGGGCTATCAAGCCATGTGGTTGCAGACCGACAGCATTACGATCGCCATATCCGAGGCTGTCGGTTGGGCCGTACCGGGTGCTCACAATGCGCTACTTGAAGTGACATTAGAACTGGGCCTCGTCGGCTTGGTGATTGTCATTAGTTTTGTAGGCAGTTCGCTGTGGCGCAGCGTGCGTTGCATCATGGCCGGTCTGCATAGGCTTGGTATCTTATCGCTGGTGTTCTTCCTCGGAGTTATCATTTCTGGTGTAACGGAAGCGACACTCGTACAGAACCAGACTATAGAATGGGTAGTCTTTAACGTTTTAAGCTTCAGCTGCGGCTTGGAGATCATGCGGCGGAGAATTAATCAGACCGCGTAGCGATAGGCTATTCGCTTACTGCGGGGGAATGGGCGATAGCGTCGCCTTTCTTTGCTAAGCGGATATTGACCGCGCCGCCGCGGCTAAACATTGAGGGGTTGCGGCGGGCGCTGCCAGATGCTTCGTAGCTGTTGACGCCAACGGGTTGGTATAAGCCAAATCGCGAGATAGAGCGCGAGATGAATCGGTCGCGGAGAACCGTAACAAAATGCGCGATAAGCAAGAACGAAGAATGCGAAATAATCACCTGCCTTTGCCGGTTGCGGTGAAACGACTGTCAGGCAAAAGCCGGCGTAGGCGCGCGGGCTGATTATGGATCGATTGCTATCGGCCCATTTCAGAGACTTTCTCCAATCGAAACTCGCACCGAGAGAGTCGCGCGCTTCCTCTGTGTAGTGGAGGACCAGCGGTTCGGTAACACTGACAATTTTGGCACCTTTGGCTTTTACGGCCCGCAAAAGCATGTCCCAATCGTCATGGTCAGGAGTAAACATCAACGCAAGGCACAGTTGGCGCGGCATAAGCAGTGAAGAGCTCTGCAACATAACATCGCCTCGAAACCACGTGCGACGATCGAACAAATACTCGTCCAGCGGAGAATCGTTATCGTATACGCGATGGGGCCAGATATAGCGTCGCAAGGGAGTGACGACGTAGCTGAGACAAGAGACGATGATAAATTGGTCGACCGGCCCGGCTGCTAATAGCTGCAGTTCAAGTTTATGCCTAAGCCATTCGTCGTCATCGTCGAGAAAGGCCACCCATTCTCCCCGCGCCGCCGCTACCCCTACATTACGCGCTTCCGCGCTGCCTAACGACCGCGGATTTTGAATGAAACGGAATCGGTGGTCCGCAACGCCACTGAGTATTTGCGTCGTCTCCGGATCGGGTCCGTCAATGACAACCACCACCTCTAGATCCGACATTGACTGCGCCAGTACGCTATTGACGGCACGCATCAGAAGCTGCGGGCGGCGCGCGGTGGGAATGATCACTGAAATCATGGGCATCTGTCTACGGGGTGCAACTAGGCGCTATCCGACCCGCTGTTTGCCGCTGATCGGATAGTGCGATTTGTTCAATACGCATTGCAATACGCTTTTTTGGAAATGAGGGTCATCATGATGATCTGCATGTCGAACAGGAAAGACCAGTGGTCTATATAATAAAAGTCATGTTGCAAGCGCCGTTGCATTTTTTCCAGAGTATCGGTTTCGCCGCGAAAACCGTTAACCTGCGCCCAGCCGGTGATTCCAGGCTTGACGTTATGACGACGCGACAGCGGTGTGATTTGTTGCTCGAACAGGTCGTTGAGCGCTATTGGATGAGGGCGCGGACCGACGAGCGACATTTGGCCGAATAAGACATTAAAAAGCTGCGGCAATTCATCAATATTGGTTTTGCGCAGAAAGTGCCCGACCGCGGTCACGCGGGGATCGTTCTTCACCGCTTGAGTGAAGTTATGACCGTCCTCAATTGTGTGCATTGAGCGAAACTTGAAGATGTGTATGAGTTCATTGTTGAATCCGTGTCGTGTCTGCCGAAAGAATACCGGTCCTCGCGACTCCAGTCTGATCGCCGCTGCAACCGTGACAAAAAGCGGAGCGAGCATGATCAAACCGATCGAGGCCGCGACCAAGTCGAACGCGCGTTTTATGAATTTTTCAAACTGGGACAACGGTAGTTGCAACAATTGGATGGTTGGCAAAGGTCCGAGTTCGGCAAGCTTGGATGTAGCCAATATTCCTTCGAGGCCAATGGGCACCATGTGCAACGAAGCGGGCAGTTCCGAGAGCGCATCAGTAAGGCGAGCGACCTCGGGCAGATCACGCTCGGTCGTAAATACAAGGATGTCATCTGGACATAGCGGGCGGCATTGCCGAATGATTTGGCGAATGGTGCAGTCTTTCAAGGGGACGCCCTTGCTGCTATTCGCGCGGCTGGACGGAAATGGAAACACCGCGACGATACGAATTCCCGAGTCTTTGAGCGTTTTCATAACATGCGAACAATGCGACGAGCGGCCGATTAGAATGACACGGCGAGCTTCGATGCGATTATTGGCGATGGAGGACTGTAATTTTATATGCGCAATCGCACGCACGACTGCGATTACTCCGCCGGTGGCGAAGAGTTGAACAAAAAACACGCCCCGAGAATAGTCGTCGGTGATCTTCAACAAAAATAAGAACGAGAGAAAAAATGAAAAGGCGAGACCGACGGCTCCGATCCCGCTTCCTAAATACGAGTGCCTAGGTTGAGAATGGATCCTAGAGTAATGACCGAACGCGATGGACACGAGCAAAATCAGCGTGGCTATGATCAGTGAAGCGGAAATATATAATGTTGGCGCAGGCTCGGCCAGCAATATGGTATGGTAATAAAGAAAACAGCTAAGATAGGCAGTAAATGCAATTGTCAAAAACTCGATGGCGACAATTCTCTTCAACACCGTGCCGATGCGATTAGCCGATTGCACAGGACGTTCAACGCTACCCGATGTTTTTTTTTGCCAAAGCTGTTCTGTATCGACGTTCGTTGACATGACGGACTTACGCATCTCCACTTCAGCCTAAAGATATTTTGATTTAATACCAACAAGAATAGTGGCGATAGTATTGACTCAAATTAGGGTTATCGCCGTGACGGGCGTTAATAGTTTTGAGTTAAATCTGTCATTTCTGATTATGAATGGGTGCTTTGATATTAAACATGTTCATAGAGTTGCCTATGCAGCTAACAGCTTTAGTGCGCATCTAACTTCGCGACGGTTTGCTGCAAAATTGCTGGGATGATTGTAAGCTATGTGCGGAATCGCGGGTTTTTTTGGGATACCTGATTGGTCAGTACCGACTCGCGTGCTGCTTCAGCGTATGATCTCCGCCATGTCGCATCGAGGGCCCGACGAGCAGGGGATTTTTGTGGATGATGGAGTGGGGCTCGGTCACGCACGACTGAGCATTATTGATCTCGCCACTGGCCGCCAGCCGATGGCTAATGCAGATCGGACGGTCTTCCTCAGCTTCAATGGCGAGATATTTAATTATGTCGAATTGCGCGAGGAACTTATTGCGCGAGGGCATCGCTTCGCGACTCACTCTGATACCGAGGTCATCTTGCATCTCTATGAGGAGATGGGCTCCGATTGCGTCGAGCGATTTAACGGCGATTTTGCTTTCGCATTGTGGGACAGCCGGTGCAATCGTTTGATGCTGGCGCGGGACCGCATGGGTGTTCGGCCACTCTTCTACACACAACGCGGCTCCTCGCTGGTGTTTGCCTCGGAAATCAAGGCGCTGCTTGAAGTGCCGGGAATCTCCGCAACGCTGGATCCCATCGCGCTCGATCAAATTTTTACGTTATGGTTTCCGCTAGCGCCGCGCACATCATTCAAGAACATTTTCGAACTTCCGCCAGCACACATGCTCATCGCTGATTCCGACGGTGTCGCGATACGCCGCTATTGGCGCCTCGACTATCCTGAACTCGGCGAGGACTCGCTCGACGGCCGGAGCGAAGGTGATATTGCCGAAGAACTTCGTGATCTACTTCTCGACGCCACGCGAATTCGTCTGCGCTCGGATGTGTCAGTCGGCGCGTATCTGAGTGGGGGACTCGATTCGTCGATCGTCGCTGCAGCGATCAAGAGCGTCGTTCCCGATCGTCTTGGCACGTTCTCCGTCACGTTTGATTTGCCTGAATTCGACGAGAGCGACTACCAGAAAGAGATGGCACGGGCGCTGCGCACCGAGCATCGATCGATTCAGGTTAGCGGGCAGGATATCGCACGGGCATTTCCGGCTGTGATCAAGCACACGGAGTGTCCCATCTTGCGTACCTCACCCGCGCCTTTGTTCGCTCTATCAAAACTCGTTCGCGACCACGGCTACAAGGTAGTGTTGACTGGCGAAGGTGCTGATGAAGTATTGGCCGGTTATGATATCTTTAAGGAAGCCAAGGTTAGGCGTTTTTGCGCGCGTCAACCGCATTCACGCTTTCGACCACTACTGTTCCGCCGACTTTATCCTTACCTGCCGGGGCTGAAAGGGCAATCGCAAAAATACCTCGAATCATTTTTTGCCTCAGGGCTTGCCGAGGTGCAGGATCCGCTATTCTCGCACCTGCCGCGATTCCGCACCACCATGGGTGGGAAAATATTCTTTTCGGCCGAGTTGCAGCGTGAGATCCAGAACTACGACGCGCTTGCCGAGTTGCGGTCGAGCCTTCCGGCCGAATTCGCCCGCTGGGACCCACTTTCCCAGGCGCAATATCTCGAAACAGCCTACCTGCTTCCCAGCTATATCCTGTCGTCCCAAGGCGACCGAGTCGCTATGGCACACGGGGTTGAAGGTCGCTTTCCGTTTCTCGACCATCGGGTAGTGGAGTTTGCGGCGCGCATTCCTCCCAAGCTCAAGCTTCGAGGGTTGCGCGAAAAGCACATCCTTCGTGAAGCCACACATGACATATTGCCTGCCCGCATCGGCAGTCGATCAAAGCAGCCATATCGGGCACCAGACAGTCAATCCTTCTTCGCTCCCCCAGCGCCGAACTATGTCTCGAGCATACTGTCGCGGGCCGCCATTGCGGACGTTGGGTATTTCGATGCCAATGCCGTCACAAAGCTTATCAACAAATGTCAAAGCCAGCCATCCGTCGGCTTTCGCGACAACGCAGCATTTGTTGGAATCCTGTCTGCGCAGCTGTGGCATCGCGAGTTTACCAAACCTTCAGATGCCGCCGTGTCGCCCATTAAATCGTCTATAGTTGCCAGTCAGTAGAATTGGGAGAAAGCATGCAGGACAACATCAACCCACAAGTTCGCAAGTTCATCGAGAACAATTATCTTTTTGGCGAAGAGTCAACCTCGCTGAAAGATAATGATTCACTGCGCGACGCCGGCTTAATCGATTCGACCGGGATTTTGGAGCTTGTCGGATTTTTAGAATCGAAGTTTGACATCCAGATACAGGACGCGGAGATCGTTCCCGATAATTTAGATTCAATCGCAGCGATCAGCTCCTACGTATCCGCGAAGCAAGCTAAAGGTATCACAACTGCCTCGCAGACGGTGAAGGAAAGCTTAACCGCTGACCGAAGGTAGATTGTTATGCGTGTAGAGCAGTTCATTCGAAGGGCTGCCACCGACTTTGGCGACAAAGTCGCGCTGGTCGCCGGCGTTAAACGTATGACCTACGGAGAGCTTGACGCGGCATCTGACCGGCTAGCCCATGCGCTATCACGTGGCGGTGTGTCGCGGGGTGACCGGGTCGTTATTTTCATGGAAAATTCCTGGGAAGCTGTGGTTGGCATTTTCGCAGTGCTGAAGGCCGGAGCAATATTCACCCCGATCAACCCATCGACCAAAGCTAACAAACTCGCTTACGTAATTAAAAATTGTCGCGCGGTGGCGATACTGACTCAGGAACGGTTACTCGCCGTTGTGACCGCGGCGCTGGCGGATACCCCGTCGGTTTTGTTGACGATTGTCGCCGGCAGCGAGGAGCCACTGGCCATTCCTGGGGCAATACGGCTCGAAGAGGTGCTCGCGGAATCCGGCGCTACGTTGCTGTTAGCCCACGCCGGGATCGACCTCGACATTGCGATGCTCATCTACACGTCGGGCTCGACCGGGTTCCCCAAGGGCGTGATGATGACCCATCAGAATGTCCTGGCGGCGGCGACCTCGATCACTACCTACCTGGAAAACACCTGCGACGACGTCATTCTCAATGTGCTGCCAATCTCCTTCGACTACGGCCTGTATCAGATCCTGATGGCGACCAAGGTCGGCGCCACGCTAGTGCTGGAAAAGTCCTTCGCGTTTCCGCAGACGATTTTCAACAAGATTGCCGCCGAGCACGTCACTGGGCTGCCAATTGTGCCCACCATGGCGTCGATCATCCTGCAAATGCGCGACCTGCGTGGTGACGCCTTTCCGCATCTGCGTTACATCACCAACACGGCGGCAGCCCTGCCACCTGCTCATATTGAGCGGCTGCAGAAGTTGTTTCCCCAGGCGCGGCTCTATTCGATGTACGGTCTGACCGAGTGCAAGCGATGCACGTGGCTTCCACCCAGCGAGCTGCGCAAACGTCCTGGCTCAGTTGGGATTGCGATTCCGGATACCGAAGCCTACGTGGTCGACGACAACGGCAACCGCTGCGCGCCCGGCGTCACCGGGGAGCTCGTGATCCGTGGCGCGCACGTCATGAAGGGTTATTGGGAGAACCCAGCCGCAACCGATCAAGCACTACGGGCCGGCCCCTATCCGTGGGAAAAGGTCCTCTATACCGGCGATCTCTTTCGAACAGATGAGGATGGCTATCTTTATTTCGTGGGGCGCAAGGATGATATTATCAAAAGCCGTGGGGAGAAGGTCAGTCCTTTGGAAGTCGAGAATGTCATTTACAAGCTCCCGGGCATTCGCGAGGCGGCGGTTGTGGGGATTTCCGACCCGATCGTTGGAATGGCCCTCAGGGCGGTGGTTGCGGTCGAGCGTGATAGTGGAGTCACGGCCCAGGTTATTATCCGTCATTGCGCCCAGCATTTGGAGGATTTCATGGTGCCCAAAACCGTCGAATTTCGCGAAACTCTGCCGAAGGGGGAGAACGGCAAGATCAACCGGCGGCTTGTGACAGCCGAGATTCAGGAGTCCGCGTGATGAGCAATATCGGTACTAAGCTCGACGATGTTGTCGACCGCGACAGCCTTGAGCGGGAAAGGGCTATGTTTAGTGCCGCTGCGCTTCGGCTTGATCCGGCCGAAGAGACAAGGCGCATCGCCGCCGCCGTCCGCGATCAGGTCTTACGGCAACTGCGGCGTCGCGGCGTCGTGGTCGGTCTTTCCGGTGGCATCGATAGCAGCGTGACCGCGGCGTTGTGTGTGGCCGCGCTCGGAAGCGACAACGTGCTCGCAGTGTTTATGCCGGAGAGGGATTCCAACGGCGAAAGTCTGCGGCTCGGACGGCAGGTGACCGAGGCGTTCGGAATCCGCAGCGTGTTTGAGGACGTCGAGCCGATCCTTGCGGCTTCTGGCTGCTACGAGCGCCGCGACGAATTCATTCGTCGGGTCGTTCCCCAATTTGGTCCGGGTTGGGGGTGCAAGATGGCCCTTGCCAACGTGCTTAAAAATACCGGCTACAACATCACAACACTGGTGGTTCAATCGCCTGATGGACGAACGCAGCGATTGCGCATGCCGCTCGACGTCTATCTCGGAATTATCGCCGCCTCTAATATGAAGCAACGTACGCGCAAGCAGATAGAATACTATCACGCCGATCGGCTGAATTACGCCGTGGCCGGGACGCCAAATCGGCTCGAATACGATCAGGGCTTCTTTGTCAAAAACGGCGATGGCGCTGCCGATTTGAAGCCGATCGCCCATCTCTACAAGAGCCAAGTCTATCAGATTGCCGAACATCTCGGCGTGCCGGAGGAGATTAGGCACCGCCCGCCGACAACCGATACTTGGTCACTGGAGCAGACGCAGGAGGAGTTTTATTTTTCGCTGCCCTATCAGCTCATGGATCTCTGCCTATACGGCCTGATCAACCGCATTCATGTCGGGGAGGTGGCGCGTGCTACCGGACTCAAATCAGAAGAGGTCGATCTTGTCTGGCGCGACATCGCCGCCAAACGACGGGCGACCCGTTATCTCCATGAGCCGCCGCTGCTCGTCGAGTCGGTGGTCAGAGACGTCGGGCCGGGGTTGAGTTGCGCATGATCGCGATCAGTCTGCGAAAGCCGCTGTTGGCGCGTGCGGTCTGCTCGCTGGCGGCTTTGCCTATGCTCTTTGCCGAGATTCGAACGGCTTTCGCACAATCGTACGTCGGCCGCAACGGTGATTCCGAGTCAAAGCTCCACGACTTCGCGCAACGCATGGAGGTCGCCGGGCTAAGTAGCGTGGCCATCGCCTTTGTCAAGGGGTGCTGCGTCGACGTTGTAGCCACGACTCGGAAGGACAAATTATTTGCGCTATATAAGGAGACCGTGGCGAAGCTCGAGCAGATGCTGCCGCGGATGAAATTCGTGAGTGTGACCGTCCGGCTTTCGGTGCGGCTGGCTGGCTTAAAGGCCCGGGTGAAATGGCTGCTGGGCATGTTGTCGGACGACAATTCCAACAACCGCAGTCGGCAGGCATTCAATGATCTCCTGGATGCCGAATACCGTGGTAATTGCCCACTCTTCGATGTGGCGGCAGTGAAGTCGACCCTGACCGATGGAAAAGAGGTCACGTGTGGTATTGGGCGCGATGGATTTCAGTGCCTCGCGGCACACTACGCGACTGACGGTGGAAGTCTGAACGAGGCGAGGCGATTGCTGGTGGCGCGCGAGTTGCTGTTCCAGCTGGAGGAGGTCGCGCGGTGAACGCGAACCTTAACACCCACACGCTGCGGCTCGGCGCGGACGCTCGAACGCACACACGCGTTCTGCCCCACAAATGCCGCCCCCGGACCCTAGCGGTGCTAGGCCCGGTGCTCTTCCGTCTTTATGGCCTCATAGAGCGGAACTCGCCGCTGCGGTCGCTCATCCGCAAGCTACTCTACCTTCTAGAGGGTCGCAGCATGTTCTCCGTAACCTTGCGGCGAATCTTTGCGACATACCATGGCGTGGAAGTTGGCATGTACACGCATGGCGGTTGGATTGTCCCCTTCAACGCCGACCGCGGGACCAAGATCGGCCGCTACTGTTCTGTAGCGTGGACGGCGCGCATGATTACGCATAACCACCCGATGAATACGAAATCCACCAACCCTCTGTTCTACGACCCGAATCAAAAGTTGGTTGACGAGGATACCGCCCCCAGGAACTCCCTTACCATCGGCAACGACGTCTGGATCGGGCACAATGCGACCATCCTGCCAGGCGTGACTTTGATTGGTGACGGCGCAGTCATCGGCGCCGGTGCCATCGTCAACAAAAACGTGCCCCCGTTCGCAATCGTGATGGGGTACCCGAGCCGGGTCGTGGGATATCGCTTCTCGGAACAAAAGATCCATGAACTCCTCGCTTCGCGCTGGTGGGACAAGCCGCTGGAAGACTTGCTTCCGGAGTTGGATACTTTCCTCCGGCCGCTGGAGGAGAAAGCGGAGATCCAATGACCGGCTGCGAGCCGTCCTGGAAACAAGGATGCATGAAATGTTTTGCTGCAAATGAGATCATTACTTCCGCCGCGTCCAATACGTGCTTGGAGGGCGGGTTTGGAATTTGCCAGTAAAATTGATGGCTGCCACATTGTACTCGACGCTTTATGGAAAGTGCAAAGAGTGCGAGGGTTTGACGGGTGGTTTTGGCGACAGGAGTTGGGCGAGGGAGGTGGTTATTTGAGCAGGACTTATGGCGACAAAGAGTTTGCGGAGCATGTGCAGACCAAGAGCTAACAAGCGCCACCTCAATCCCGAAATCAAAGAGTTTGTTAGTCTCTGGTATCTGATCGGCAATAAAGAGGGCTTATGAACTGGAACTTTTGTTCGACCTGTAAAAATTGTTATTGGCGCGGCCAATACCAGTTCCAATTTTGCGTAGCTCGTTATGTCGGTTGAATTCTCTGTCATCATTCCTACCTATCGGCGTCCGCGGGAACTGCGAGACGCGGTGACTAGCGTGCTTGCTCAGCAAGAGGTGACCATCGAAATTATCGTCGTTGATGACAGTCCCGAAGGTTCTGCTCGCGAGGTGATTGATGCCATAAATGACCCGCGCGTAACATATTTTAAGAATCCGAGCCCGACCGGAGGAAATCCCAGCATTGTGCGCAATTTGGCTTGGCCGCATGCGAAGGGAAGCTTCATCCACTTTCTCGATGATGATGATATTGTGCCCGAAGGGCACTATGCCGCGGTCAGCGAGGCTTTCTCCAAGCATTCTGAAGTGGGGATGATCTTCGGACGAATCGAGCCATTTGGTACGTGCACAGCAGCGCAATTAGAGCATGAGCGACGCTATTTCGCTGATGCCGCGCGAAGGGCCGCTACATGCCAAGGTTTCGGTCCGAGATGGGCTTTCGTTGGGCGAATGTTGTTCGAGAGCGTGCTCCTTGTTTGTAGTGCATCGGTTTTGCGTCGTGAGTGCGTTATCCAACTCGGCGGTTTTGACCCCGAATTGCGCCTTATGGAAGATGGGGATTTTCATGTTCGCGCAATTAGGAAGTTTGGGACTTATTTCATGGATAGAGTTGTGTTACGATACCGTATAGGCAGTCCGTCGCTGATGCATGCGCCGAATCCAGACCAATCACAATTGAATTCTGTACGCGAGGCTAGGCGCCGAACGCAGGCCAAGTACCGCAAGGAAAGGGGCTTGCTCGAATTTTATGGGCTCGCGCTCTTTATTCGCACTTTCCAGATATTTGGTCGTTCGTAAAGAATGTACAGTCAGATCTATCCAATTGTTACGTTCACACGCTGCTCCACAGTTGCACCGATCATGCCCGTCGGCCTCAGAGTCGGTTTCGAAAGTCACGAAGCCCGTGCGATCCGGCGTGCGAGGAGCATGACGGAGGCGGCGTAGAGAAAGGCGCGTGCGGAGTCGATAGTGGCCTCGAAATCCTTTGCCAGTCTTCGGTTCCGCCCGATCCAAGCGAAGAACCGCTCTACGACGCAGCGCCGCGGGACTGTGGCGCCGGTGCTCGATCCCGGCCGGGGACGCACCAAGAAGGGATACTTCTGGGCGATTGCCCGCGACGACCGGCCCTGGGGCGGGACGGATCCGCCCGCTGTCGCCTACACCTATGCGCCAGGCCGTGGCGCCGTGCATGCGCTTAAGCTGCTCGAGACCTATCGCGGCATCGTGCAATGCGATGGATACGCCGCCTACAACGGCGGAGTTTACGATAATTGTCGCGTGGGTCGGTATCTTGCCAGCAATATAAAGTTATAGGTGAGCCGTGAGCCGGCAAAAGGCTACAGCATCGTCGACCCGAAATATCGCGAACAATCAAATTTGAAAAGAAATTCAGAGCGCCCAGCATTCTTGAGCATTCGCCGTTGCTCAGATGTCGTTTGTCCGGTCGATTTCACGGAATGGGCGAGTATTCAAACCGCTTCGGCATGCATATTGTTGTCTGATCTCTCACTATCGTAGATCGCCGGCGGAGATGAATTTTCGAAAATCAAAGTTTTTCGGGCTTGATCGCCTTTCATCCGTCCGCCGAATAATATCCTAATCGCGCTCAGCAAAAACATTATCTCTCCAGGCAAGCCACACCACGATCAAGAGCGACGGAATCAGAGATGTAATGATGCCAAGCAAAAAAAGCTGCATTGGTTAATCCCCATGTCGGCTCAGGGTAGCAACGAATCAGTTGGTTGGCCATACCTGAAAAGAATTTATGCACGGTCCTTCGCACAACAGCCTACTGGTCAAGCATATTGCATATTGCGAACTGGGCGTACACAGGGCTATTTGGTTTCGGACGGTACTTTACGAGATGTAATCAAGAATCTTCCGAGTAGGCGGAGTTCGGGATCATCGACCCGGTCCGATTTTGCCGTAATGTTTGCTATCATGAAGATTGAGATAACGCGCGAACCGGCCGGACACGGTCTCCCACTTTTCAAGTGTGAGGATACGGCCGTATTTATGACCGACTCTTCGGGGCGCATTGAGATCATCACGTCGATTCAGCACCGTCGGCCCTAGTCGGCGGCCGAGAAGGTTCGTATGGTCGAAGAGACCTTCGAACCTGGCGTCACGGTAAAGCTCCTTTCCAAGCTCATTCTCTCACAACGCTTGGTCTAAAAAAAATCCATGTGTGGACGGCCTCCGCTTGGCAAGGGCTTTTGTGATGTTCCGGCGAATTGGTCGGGTGCGGTCATGTGTCCGGCCTGTTTTGCGGTATGATAACCGCTGGCCCTGATGAAGTCCGCGGATCGAGTCCCATTGCCGCTCCGAGCTAATCGGAGGACGGCAGTTGCTCCAATCACAAGAAGACGCCGGATATGGCACATCGATGCCGAGGCGGAGGCCGTCCACCTCATCAGGTCAGGGCACAGGAGCCTTCGCTTTCCACACCTGAAGGCGCACTTCGGGAAAGTCTGGCGATGAGCCATCAAGCAATGGTCGCTTAATTCCTTTCAAGTTCTTATCGAAAAAAGCGAGGACGTGCCGACGGATGAGGGTTGATATGTGCGCTGGATCGACACGACTAAATCGCCAAGGCGAGTAAAACGGAGCGTCGAAATAATTCACATGCTTTATCCCACGAATTACCATCCAGTAGCCGCCGTATGTTGAGAGTGATTGTTTCATCTCAGCAAATTGATCCCATTCGAACTCAACTTCGCGCCGCTTACTGGAACTAAGACCAGAGAGTTCGGTTTCTGGACTAAAGGAACTCCCAAAAATAAAATCTTCATACAAACCCTCAAATATAAATAAGAAGGGAGCAAATGTACCTTGCTTCGCTGACTCGCCAGCTACCATTCCACCTAAGTCAACCCCAGCCTTAAATCTCCGATCAAGCCAGCAGACTTGGGCGGCGGTTGTTCCGCCAAAGGATGAACCAAAAATGCCCACGCGGGTTAGGTCGAGTCGCCCGGTCAATAGGCCCTGGGGATCATTCGCATTCAGGCGTTCAAGAGTGTCCAGCACAAACTTCGCATCACGGGCACGGATTTCCACCTGTTGGTCGGCCGTCTTCAAAAAAGCCTCAAAGACAACCTGCGACGAGTAGTCTTCTTCGCCCGAAAATTTCCGGCGAGCAATTCGCCCGTCCGGAAAAACCGTTATTCTTGAACTATAGGGGTGATCAATTCCGACCACGATGTAGCCATGACTTGCCAACTCTTCGACCAGAAAGGTGCTCTCCGTGCGTATTCCGCTCCAGGAAGGTGTATACAGCAACAATGAATATCGGCTCGGGGATTGTGGGAGCTGGCCTCCAATAATGGCATGTGACTTAACTTGTGCAAAACGGGCATCCCAAAGCGTCGTAATTCTCCGGTCACGGTATGGGGCAGCTGGGCCTTGCACTGACGGATCCACCGGATACCAAATCTGAATCACTAATTCCCGCGCACCACCGGAATTATCAGAGAACGGATCCCGCCGGCTTTCATCAATTAAGTGCCGAATCTCCGTTCCAATTTTGTAGGGGCCGGTCGGCGTTGGAAGCTTGAAAATTGGCAGGGCAGTACCGAGGGCGATAGCAGCGAACTCAAAAAGAAGGGCGGCGGCCCCGGCATAATAGGGCGCACGAAAAACCCAGAACCACCGCGTGCATTCATACGCGACAATAACAATTGTGAGACAATAGGCAGGAACCATCTGCCAGCGATAACCTTCCACCACAACTTGGCAGACGACTAATCTTACTGTGTCACATATTTCTGCGGCGCGACGGTCCTGCGATTGGAGCGTTGCAGCATGGACATCGCGGCAGGCTTC
>OCZT010001189.1_pt1 | contig 26970 bp, 24 predicted proteins | sample 1539031 | NCBI WGS metagenome assembly OCZT01 (sample SAMEA3539308, study PRJEB22396) | soil metagenome | biome: tundra; feature: field; material: soil | place: USA | collected 2010-05 | depth 0.15 m | reverse complement strand
ACCCACCCACCCGGACTGACATAATCCTTGGACCAGCGTTGGGGGTCACGTCAATGCGATGACGCAGACGTGACAATGGTAGGTACTGTATTCGCTCCACTAGCCAGATAATGCGACATCGTGTCGCATTATCTGTCGTTTCGCTAAGAGGATGAAACAATGTCCAAGTCTACCACAGCAGTTGATCTTCCTCCAATTATTACGCTTCTAACGCCTGCTGAAAGGCCTCGGGTTGATGCTGCAGGGGAGGGATATTATCGAACCCTGCATCGTGAGAATGTGGATGATCTCATACGGGATCTAAAATCGCGGCAAATTCATGCTGTCCTCGTTTCTGTTGCATGTGCAGGTTCTCAAGTTTCGCGTGTTGCTTCTCTTGTGCGGGAATTTCCACGTGTTCCTGCTATCGCACTTCTTAGTGAGCTTGAATCGAAGACACCTCACGCCGTGCTGGCACTTGGGCAGAGTGGAATTCGACGTCTCGTTGACGTTAGACTTGCAACGGGATGGCGGGAACTGCGAGGAGCGCTCATGGCAGACACGGGAGACAATGGCCAGCGCAGTGTACTTGGACAATTAGCAGTGGATCTTGCTGGTGCGCCAGATGACTGTTGGCGCTTTTTTGAGACACTTTTCATTTGTTCACCGCGGATTGGTAACATCCGAATGCTTTCTAAGCATCTCAACGTGTTGCCCAGCACGATGATGAGCCGATTCTACCGCGCAGGTGCGCCGGCACCCAAGCGCTATCTCGCTATGGCTCGGCTTGTTCGAGCAGCTCGACTCTTTGAGAATACAGGCTTCTCGATTGCGAACGTTGCGAATCATCTGGACTATAGCTCACCACAAAGCTTCGGTCGTCACATGCGCACTCTTCTGCATATGACCGCTGGTGACTTTCGAGCACGCTACGACGGTACTGGCATGTTCGAACGGTTTCGTGGAGAACTAATCCTTCCGTATCTGATGGTACTTCGAGAGTTGCGACCCCTTACTACACCGCCAGGATGGATACGATCGATACCGCCGGGTACGCGAAAAGGCTTGTGAGTCGGATATAGTGCGGTGATAGCGTACCATAGCATCCACCATTGTCAGGGAGAGGTCCTTATGGTGAATACTGTAATTCTGGGACGCCAGTGTTACGGTTAGGACATATTATTGCTGTGCTTCGAAATAAAGCGTGGACAGTATGCCAGTCATCTATGATTCGGCAAAAATGGGAAGACGTGCTATGATGTCACTAGCTCGTGCCAAGGCAATTACCGGTAGCCCTGCGGCAAGGATAGCTTCTCGGCCACCCTCCTCGCGATCAACTAGGGCGAGCACACCGGCAACAATGCCACCGGCGGCTTGAATGGCGTCGACGGCACGAAGTGCAGAGCCGCCTGTGGTGATCACATCCTCGATCACGGCGACGCGGTCTCCTTCGTGGAATGGTCCTTCGATGAGCCTTCCTGTTCCGTGGGCCTTAGCTTCCTTGCGCACGGTAAAGGCGCGCAACGGTTGCTCCGTGCTTGCACTGGCGTAGGAGATGGCATAACTCATTGGGTCGGCGCCGAGAGTGAGACCACCAATTGCAGAGACATTCCATGACGCCTGACGAAGTACGGTGAGAGCGAGTGGCCCTATTAGTGCCAGACCATCAGGGCTCATTGTGGTGAGTCGTGCATCGATGTATAAGGTGGACTGACGCCCAGACGCGAGTGTGAAATGTCCACGCCGTGCAGAGCGCTCGGCGAGCAAGATGAGAAGGCGGTCGTGATCAGACATAATCGTGGCAGACGTTAACGAGGCATTTGAGAGCGGTCAATTAATTGGGCGGGAAGCTGATGAACGCGCTGGACTTGGACTCCTGTCGCGATTTCTTGGCGCCGTCTTTCTCGTGCTTCTAGGTGGATTACTTCTGCTCGATCGATCGTTGTTGAAGGCGAATCACAACCAGGCTGCACTCGATACACAATCGGCGGCGCTTCTCACCGAGTCTTTCGTGTCTGCACAAATCGATTTACTTGGGCGAATTGCTGATGTGGTTGCTGAAAGTACCGGGTCAAAGGATAGCCTTTTTGTGCACGGGAGGGTGGAACGGCTCGTCGCGCAGGTTCCTGGATTGCGGCATGCGTGGGTGATTGACGCCGCTGGACGCCTTCAACTGGATGTTTCCGAGGCGGGAAAGAGTCACCTCCTGAGCTCAGAGCTTGTCGCGCAACTGGAGGCTCTACGCCCGTCTAGCGAGTTCACCATCGTCATCGTGCCGGTTGCATCGCGTCATGCACTTGTTGCTCTTGTACACACTTCGACAGGTGGGGACGGGGACGTTGGTGGTATTACCGGGCTGGTCTTTGACGGTGATGCACTTCAAGCCTGGCTCGAACGCACGCAATCCGATACGAGAGTGACGCTTGTCGTGCTCTCTGGGGCCGACACCGTTGCCTTTATAGGACAGCCCGGTGGAAACGCTCAGGCACTCACCACGGCGCAGAAGATTGTTCGACTGCCAACAGGTGGAACGTGGAGTGTGACGGCAACGCACGCCCTGACCACACGTTCTCTTCGGTGGGCGCTCTGGGCGCTTGGTGTGTTGGGCGTGCTCTTTCTGGCATTGGGACTCCTCCGTGAGCAACGACGAGCACTTCAGGCCTCCAGCCGATCGATCGAACTTGAGCGACTGTACAGCGACGTGAAACGAGCGAATCAGGCGAAGAGCGAGTTTCTTGCGAACGTGTCGCATGAGCTACGCACTCCACTCAATGCAATCGTTGGTTTCGTGGAGCTGTTGAGAGATGGATTCTATGGCGATCTTTCACCGCGGCAGGTTCCACCGGTTGACCGCATTGCGGCCTCCGCGACGCATCTGCGGCATTTGGTTGATCAGGTGCTAGACATCGCGAAAATTGCGGCTGGACGTCTCGAAGTGGACCCGGAAACAATTGTTCTCCGTCCATTCGTGCTCAACATTGCAAGCGAGCTGGAATCACTCGTTAGCGAGAAGGGGCTCACCTTTTCAATTACCATCGGAGCGTCTCTTCCGCGCGTTCGGACGGATCCAACGCATCTCCGTCAGATCCTTATCAATCTCATTGGTAATGCGGTGAAGTACACACCAGCGGGCACGGTGAGCCTACGCGCGCGGTTGATTGGTGCGTCTGCGCAGCCCAACGCGCGTCGTCCCAGTGGGGCAAGTGCCGATGATGCAGGAGCACGGTTGCTACTTATCCATGCTCCGCGCAGTGGCACTTGGGTTGCACTGCAGGTGGTTGATACGGGCGTCGGGATTGCGAGCGCTGATCTCGAACGGATCTTCGATGAGTTTGAGCAGGTGAATGCCGGTCCGCGCGGCGACTCGATGCAACGTGGTACCGGTCTTGGGCTCGCTATCTCACGCCGGTTGGCGCGCCTCCTTGGTGGGGAGATCGGTGTTGAGAGCGAGCTTGGCCGAGGATCGACTTTTACGATATGGCTCCCGGTCAACCCTGCCGATCTCACGCGAGAGCCTATCGGTACGCCTTCGCAGGGGAGCGATGTTATCGCTTGAAGATGTCCTTCACTCGTGAGAGGAGTCCAGGCTTTGACGGCTCCTTTGTTGTCGCTAGTGCGCTTTCGAGCTCGCGCGAGAACGCGACAGCGTCGGGATAGCGCTGCTTGGGCGTCTTGCTGAGCCCCTTCATGATTACCTGCTCGACGTTGGTTGAGAAGCGTAGGTTCGGACGTGCCGCGTTGAGCGGAATCGGCGGTTGTGAGAGCAGTTGCGAGAACATCTCGCGCGGCGTCTTCGCCGTGAAGGGCAGACAGCCGGTGAGAAGTAAATAGGCGATTGTTGCGAGGCTGTACTGATCCGCAGCCGGAGAAACGAGCTCACCCGAAAGCGCCTCCGGTGCGACGTACATCAGGGTACCCACGAAGAAGCCGGCGCGTGTGAGCCGCTGCTCTGGCGCCATGTCGGTATCGGTTGCAATTCCGAAGTCGAGCAGCTTTACCTGCCGGGTCGCCGGGTCGTACATGACGTTGTCCGGCTTGAGATCGCGGTGCACAATTCCCACGATATGTGCGGCGTGCACGGCATTCGCGATCTGTCGAATGATCGTCGACACTTCGTCAGTCGGGAGTGGTCCATGCTGCTTAGCATAGCGCTCGAGCAGCTCACCAGTGGCCCACTCGATGGCCAGGAAATGCATGCCTAGTGCAGCTTCGCCAACCTCAATCGTCTGTACGACGTTCGGGTGCTGCACGCGCTCGCCGTACCGTGCCTCGCGTACGAATCGGGCGACTGCTGTCTTGTCCTGGCGAAGTTTCTCACGCAAGACCTTCACTGCTACGATGCCATGGGTGGGATGCTCGGCACGGTAGACGGCAGATGTTCCGCCCTCTCCAACTTCACCGCGCAGCATGTATCCCGCCAAGGTCCGACCTACCAGGTTCTCTTTGGTCACGTGGCGAACCTAACGTCTTCTCGCACGTCCTAGCAAGCAGCATTGCGTCAGATTGGCGCAAAGAACCTTGGGATAAGGATGGAACCGACGCAGCGGAAGCGCGCGTGTGCATTTCTTGACAAAAGATCAAAGCGTTCCTATATAGGGCGCCGCACGTCGGGCGGCATGCTCAGCACCAGTACCGCAGAATTGATTCACATCGTTGGAGGCACCTCGCAATGGCTAGAGGGAAAGTGAAATGGTTCAATGACGCCAAAGGGTATGGCTTCATTGAGCAAGAGGGTGGTGAGGATGTCTTCGTGCACTTCTCCGCGATCGGCATGGAGGGGTTCAAGACGCTCGCTGAGGGGCAAGAGGTCGAGTTCGAGATCGAGACGGGCGCAAAGGGACTCCATGCGGCCAACGTACAGCGTGTGGGCTGAGTAACGCTGCTCGACGCAATTAATTCTGCCACCGCCTGCCCCCCGTATGGCAGGCGGTGCTGTTTTTGAGGTATGATTATCTTCTTCCCGTAATCGCTTCCGTGACTGATCGGATATTCTCCAGCCAGCCTTCCGCAACACGTCCTGCCCCACCACGGCTCTTCCTTGTCGATGGCTATGCGCTCATCTACCGAGCGTTTTTCGCGCTCATTTCGCGACCACTCACAACGGCGCGCGGCGAAAACACCTCAGCGTCATGGGGAATCGTAAATTTTGTTCAGCGACTCATGGCGTCGCATCGACCAGAGTATCTCGGCTGGGTGCATGACTCCGGGCTGAGCTTTCGACATGAGCGATATCCCGCCTACAAAGCGACGCGGGAGAAACTGACTGAAGAGCTCCAGAGCGACTTCGATACTGGGATGGAACGGATCTGCCAAATCCTCGATGCGTATCGCATTCCCATTCTCTCGCTCAAGGGCTACGAAGCCGATGATGTCATCGGCACCCTTGCCCGGCAGGCAACGGAGCAGGGCTTGAATGTCGTGATCGTTTCTGGCGACAAGGATTTCCAGCAGCTCGTTCGGCCCGGCGTGTGGCTACTCAATCCCGGACGTGGTGGGCCAGCGAGCGTTGAAGAATCGTGGGTCTCTGTCGAGAATGGAGGGGAGCGACTCGGTGTTCCTCCTGTGCACGTCACCGATTACCTCGCACTCGTCGGAGATTCCTCCGACAACGTGCCCGGGGTGAAAGGCGTCGGGGAGAAGACCGCACGTGATCTCGTGGCTGAATATGGTGATCTGGAAGCCATTCTTGCCGCGGCTCCTACGCTGACGAAGAAACGTCCACGTGAGGCACTCCTCGAGCATGCCGAGCTTGCACGTCTCTCGAAGGAGCTGGTGACGATCAAGGAAGACCTGCCGGTGTCGCTCTCGCTGGATGAGATGCGCGTGAAAGCTCCCGATTCGGCGCGGTTACGACAGATCTTCGTGGAGCTGGAGTTCCATGGCCTTGCCCGATCGATATCCGATACGGCCGCGGCGATTTCTGCCGTACTACCAATCGGTGCACCGGAAGCAGTACCTGAAGCCATGCGACCGACGACGAACTACGTCACCGTAGACACTATCGATGCGCTGGAGCAGATGGTTGCTCGTGCACGTTCGGCGCCGTACGTCGCGTTCGATACCGAAATGGTAATTGAGCCGGACAGCCCGCAGAAGGTCAATCCTTTGCGAAGCTCGCTGATTGCGATCTCGATCGCGGTGGGTGCCGGTGAGGCGTATTACCTCCCGATTCGCCACCGAGCCCGTCAGCCGACACAAGGCGATCTCCTTTTCCGAGATGAGTCGGAGCAGGGCAGTGACTCCAGTGAGACAAAAAAGCCACGTGCCAAGAAAGCTGCGAAGTCGGCCGAGGCGACGAGCATAGCGGCGCGTGCGCTTGCTAACGGTGCGCCGTCGGTGAAGAACCTTCCGTCGCTGGATGATCCGTCGATGGCGCCACTGCGTGCGCTACTCGAGGATCCTGCCGTTTCGAAGGTCGCACAGAACGCGAAGCACCACATGCTCGTACTGCGCCGAGCAGGTATTACGCTCGGCGGACTGGTGTCTGACACGATGCTTGCGAGCTATGTTCTGGATCCCGGGCGACGGTCGCATGGACTCGATCTGCTGGCGCTCGAGTTCCTCGATCACACGATGACAAGCCAGGAGGATCTCTGCGGCAAGGGAAAGCAGCAACTCTCTTACGACGTGGTCCCGATCGACTGCGCGCGCGACTATTCGTGTGAAGTTGCCGACGTCACCTGGCAGCTTGAGCAGCGATTTCGGCCGCAGCTCGAGGCGCAGCACATGTACGAGCTGTACCGTGATATCGAGATTCCGCTGGTGGGCGTGCTCGCCGATCTTGAATGGGCGGGCATCGAGATCGACCGCGCGTTATTCGTTTCCCTCAAGGAACGATTCGCACGCGAACGGCAGCGCGTTGAACAAGAGATCTATGTCTCGGCGGGGGGCGAGTTCAACATCAACTCCAATCCGCAACTGCGTGAGGTGCTGTTCGAACGACTTGGCCTTCCGTCGAGCAAGCGCACGTCAACAGGACCTTCGACCGACGTCACTGTACTCCAGGAACTCGCCGAGGCGGGGCACGAGCTTCCTGTACTCCTGATGGAGTATCGCGAGCTGAGCAAGCTCGAAAGCACATACATTGACGCGCTGCCGGCGCTCGTGAATCCTCACACCGGCCGGCTGCACACGTCGTTCAACCAAACGGTCGCGGCAACTGGCCGGTTGTCCTCCACTGAGCCTAACCTCCAGAACATTCCGATTCGCCGCGAGCTCGGACGCGATATCCGGCGCGGGTTTGTGCCACGCGCAGGGTCATTGCTTCTCGCCGCCGATTACTCGCAGATCGAACTGCGTCTGCTGGCGCATCTTTCCAATGATCTTGCCTTCGTCGCGGCGTTCAAGTCCGGTGGCGATATCCACCGACAGACCGCAGCGCTGATCTTCGACGTGCCTCTGAGCGAGGTGACGTCCGAGATGCGCGCTCGCGCTAAGACTATCAACTTCGCAACGATCTATGGGCAGGGTGCACATGCGCTATCGCGCCAGCTCAAGGTCACGCACGCTGAGGCGAAGGAATTCATCGATTGCTATTTTGAGCGTTTTCAGGGTGTGCGCGAATATCTGAATTCCTCGGTCGAATTCGCGCGCGAACATGGGTACGTGGAGACCATCTTCAAGCGTCGTCGCTACATCCCTGAACTGCGCGACCGGAACTTCAACATCCGGGCGTTCGGTGAACGCACCGCGGCTAACTCACCAATTCAGGGCTCTGCCGCCGATCTGATCAAAATCGCAATGATCCGTATTCGCGACCGGCTCGTTGCTGAACGGTTGAGCGGGCGCATGCTTTTGCAGGTGCACGATGAGCTCGTTCTCGAAGTACCGGTTGCCGAGATAGACACCGTAATAGCGCTCGTGAAGGGCGAGATGGAACACGCCGCAACGCTCTCCGTTCCTCTGCTCGTGGATGTCGGAACGGGAGCAAATTGGGTGGAAACAAAACTCTGATTTGTGACGTCGAACTATTGCAGAGTGCGCCAGTTCGGGCAGATCGAACGGACGATACGACCGATGAGCCAGCCTGAGTTGCAATATAACTTTTGATATGACAATGACTTAGAGCAGATTGCCGAACAGGGCATTGTGCTTGCCTTCACATGGATATCATGTCAGACCATTGCACCTTCCCGCCACTATCTCAGGGCCAGCCCCGGATTTCTGCAATGTCTCGTGCGCGTGCCGCGTTTACCCTCATCGAATTGTTAGTCGTCGTCGTGATCGTTGGCATTCTTGCCGCGATCGCGATTCCGAAATTTCAGAACACGAAAGGGAAAGCAAATGCAGCTGCCCTGCGGAGCGACCTGCACAATCTCGCGGTCGCTGAAGAATCGATCTTCTATGATTCGACGAAGTACTCGACTGATACCGCTGCGCTAAAATTCCGGCCCTCCCCTGGTGTGATCATCACGATAGCGTTGCCGGCGTCAGGAGGAGGATGGATGGCTACGGCGACGCACCCACTATCGTATCCGCTCCGATGCACGATTTTCTTCGGACCTGTCTCGCCGCTTCCTGTACCAGCAACACAGGAAGGCGTACCCGCGTGCCAGTAGAAGGCACTGCGAATGGGTTGCCGTACCGCGAGTTCGAACGCCGGCGCGACGGAATGGTTCACGCCATGGATGGCGGGCTCTGGATGCATCGCCACGTGTGGAAAGGCAAGCCGATGGCGCATCTGGTCTCGACGGACAAGGCGAAGTTGCTGGAGTACGGCGAGGTCATCGGCATTCCAGCTGCGCGACTGCAATACAAGCCGCTCAAGGACCCACGCACGGGCGTGCGGCGCGAGGCCTGGCACTGGGACCTCGGCGGTCCATTCCTCCCGTCGTTGATCGCTAAGGGCGACTCTGACGCACGTCGCTATGCGTGAGTGCTTGCTCGAGCGAGCCGGCTGTCTGGTACGCGGCGCATCAGCACTAGTGATGTGGCGAACATCGCGATGACAGTGAGCACGGCCATGCGGTATGCCAACCCAGTGCCGCGGGACGGCTCAAGCGTGTCGACCGTGATGCCCCAGATGATCGGTCCAGCGACCGCGGCAGCGCGCGATGACAGAAGCATGAGGCTGAAGAAGCGGCCGGCTTCTTCTGTCGGCACCAGGGAGAGCAACAGCGGACGCTCAGCGGTAGGCACGCCGCCGAAGATGAGCCCAATCAGCAGCCCCACGCCCCAGAATGCCTTCTGACTCGGCACGAGCACCATCGCTACGAGGAGAATGATCCACCCCACGATCGTGAGCACGAGAGTGCGCTTGGCTCCGAAGCGATCTGTGAGTATTCCCGCCAGATAACTGCCGAAAATCGCTGGGATGGTGAGAACGAGAAAGAGAGTCGTTTCGGTTCCATCTGGAAACTTCATTGCCTTGATGGCGTAGATGGCCATGAAGGAGACGATAGTGCCGATGGCGTCCTGATAGAGAAAGGAGGCGAGGATGAACGGCAGCGCCCCCGGATATCGGCGGGCATCGTGGAGCGTATTGAGCACGTTGCGAAACGCTTGCCGCCAGTTGATCGCAGTCTTTCCGACAACCGGGTAGTGGTCGCGACAGAAGATGAATAGCGGAAGCGAAAAAAGCAGAAAAAGAAGCGCGGTCGGAACGAATGTTGAGACGCGCCCGGCATGATTGGTGTACGGCACCAGCGCGCGTAGCGTGCTGATGAAGCCGGCCGGGAGAGGACCCAGCAAGGGGAGCTCACCGCCAAAAAAGGGAAAGATCAGCAGCAGCCCGACGATCGTGCCTACATATCCCACGGCCGTGCCGATCCCGGACAACCTGCCCTGCTCTTCGGGCGGTGCAAGATCGGGCATCATGGCGTTGTAGAATGGCTGTGCTGCCTGGTAGGCGTAGTTTGCGATGATGAACGCGACGATCACCCAGGTAAATGTGTCGAACGTTGGATGCCAGGCCGATGTCGTCGTCATTCCGCCGATGGTCTGTGCGCCCACGATTGGAAGGATTGTCTGCCCAAGGATGCCAATGGCCGCGCAAGCGATGCAGGAAGCGATCGTGAAACCGACAACCCACAATTTGCGCCGACGCCGAGCATCCGAGAGCGCACCAAGCACCGGAACCGAGAGGACGACAAGAAATGACGAGACGCCGTTGCCGAGCGCGTACAAAGTGCTCGACGCGCCGAGATCCTTGATCAGCCACACGGAGAAATAGAGTGTCGCGACATTCATCGAGAAGATGGTGTTCGCGAAATCGTAGAGCGCCCAACTCGCTCGTTCTCGCCAGGGGGCACGCACGATGACGACGCGGGATGAGGCGCCCGCGTGAGCTGGGTGTGAGTCCTGCATCAAAGCGCCTCCTTGATTGACTGCTCTCCTCGCCGCCCCAAATTACTGCGCATGCTACCTGACCGCCTCTTTCGTGTTGCTCCCGTCTCCATCCTCGCCTGTGGCATGCTCCTCGGTGCTAGTGCGTGCGACCGGAGTGCACCTGCAGCGCACACGGATTCGGCGTCGATACAACCAGAGAGTGCGTCGGTGATCGCGACGACTGCAGCTGACGTTTCCGGATGGATTCGTTCGGCGGGGCCTGCGTTGTTTGTGCAGGGGGAAACGCGCAATGAAGCGATCGTGCTCCTGCCAACGGAGGGTGATACCGTGGCAGTCACCCGTCTCAGGGTGCTCGGGAATCAGGGCGCAGAGGTCACGCTCTTCGGGCGCGGAGGCACGCGCCTCACGGCGCAGCTCGGTGCTCCACCGCCGACCCTCAACGCGGAGTGCCGTCTCTGGCCGCTCCGGGCTGTTCACGGCGAAGGAGCGGACAACACATGGGCGGTCGGCTTCGTCGGCGGACAAACCATGTCCTTGGCGCTCGATTCGGTGGACATACTGTCCTCGCGGGATAGCTTGGCACTCGTCGCCGAGGCGTCTCGACTAGCCTCCGCAGTTACGGCGACGACTGCGCCCTCCTTTCAGGGACTGCGATTCACAGCGCATGACATTCGCCGCTTTGAGGCGTTGCCGGGTGTTCAGGCCCTCGTCGCGCACTTGGTGCGGAATGTCAATCAGGAGGCGAACCCGCAGGAAGAGCAGACGTTCCTCATCGCTGAGCGCGATAGTGGTGTTACGGCAGGTCCGTATCAACTGGTCTATGCTGAGCGAACGCATGGGCTCGAGGAGACGACGACGATGCCAGAAGTTATCGCCGGCGTGCGCATCGCCGGGCGACCTACGCTCGTCGTAGCGCGAGATAGTGATGCGGGAGTGGCCTACACACTGATCGAGCGGACAGGACCACGCCGGTGGAGAATTCGCTGGACGAGTGTTCTGACACGTTGCGGCTGACGCTCCACCTAACTTCTCCGAGTTCTCTCCAAGAGAACCGCAGAGGTCGCTGAAAAACGCAGAGGGAGGTATAGGTGAGGTCGGGCCCTCCCATGACGCCTCTGCGTTCCTGTCCTCCTGTCCTCCTGTCCAACTGTCTTCCTGATGCGTGCATCTGCTGAAAGCGCTCCCCACGCACCCGAGATGGTAGCGGAAGACCGGCTACGCTGGAGAATGCTGGCGCTCATTGCGCTGGCAGAGCTTCTGGGCATGTCGGTGTGGTTCGCCGCAAACGCCGTCGCACCGCAGCTTGCCGAACGCTGGGCCCTGTCCCAGGGAGAGGCTGGGTGGTTGAGCACCGTCGTGCAACTGGGCTTCGTGCTCGGCACCGCTCTGGCGGCGCTGCTCAACCTGGCGGACACGCTTCCGTCGAGGTGGTATTTCGCTGGTGCTGCCGCCGCCGCCGGTGTAGCGAATGCGGCGCTGCTCCTCGCGCCGAGCTATCGATGGGCACTTCTGTGCCGGATGGCGACGGGGGTGTGCCTGGCCGGAGTCTATCCACCAGCGATGAAGATGGCGGCGACCTGGTTCCGTGACCGTCGCGGTCTCGCCATCGGCATCGTCGTCGGCGCACTCACGATCGGCAAGGCGGTGCCGTATCTCGTGCACGCAATTCCAGGCGCCGGAGTGCGGCCGGTCATCCTGTGCGCCACGCTGGCTGTGTCCCTGGCCGCCGTGCTCGTTGCGGTCGCCTACCGTGATGGGCCGGCGCCCTTTCCGCGACGACCATTTACGCTCACCCTCGTGGGCGTGGTTCTGCGTGATCGACAGTTTCGGCAGGTGCTGGGCGGGTATGCCGGACACATGCTCGAGCTGTACGCGTGCTGGATCTGGCTACCATCCTTTCTCGCCGCGAGCGCGATCGCGCGGGGCGCGAGCGCTGTCGCTTCGGCGGGCTGGGTGAACGCGCTGTCGTTCGTGGTGCTTGCGGCGGGAGCGGTTGGCTGCGTGCTCGGTGGTGAGCTTGCTGACCGTGTCGGTCCCGTGCGGCTCGTCGTCGTCGCGATGTTCGTGAGCGGATTCTGCGCGCTGCTCACGCCACTCGTGTTTGGAGGGTCGTCCGTTCTCGTCGTCCTGGTGCTCCTCGTCTGGAGCGTGTCCGTGGTCGCCGACAGCGCGCAATTCTCCGCGCTCGTCACTCGCGTCGTGGTGCCGCATGCGATCGGTACCGCACTGACGCTGCAGACGTCGATCGGCTTCCTGCTCACCACGATCACGATTCAGCTCGTCCCTGTGGTTGTGGGAATCGTAGGTTGGCGCTATGCGTTTCCATTGCTGGCGTTCGGCCCGGCACTCGGCATCGCGGCGATTCGGCGTCTGCGCGCGTAAGCCGCGCAAAGGGCCTTCCGATTACGAGCCGCTCTGGCGGTTCACAGCCCCGTCGGCGCAGCAATGAATGTCCACGGCAGCTCAAAGCGACGCTCGAGTTCCATGCCGAGTGCGCGCACACCGAAGGTCTCGGTGGCGTAGTGGCCGGCGTACAGCACGGCAATTCCAAGCTCGACCGCTTCGACGCCGGTGTGATGTGCTCCTTCGCCGACGATCAGCGTGTCGACACCAGCAGCAGCGGCCTCGCGCAGGCTGTCGCTCGATGCACCGGCGCCGGTACAGATTGCCCATCGATGCGTGCGTCGTCCCGCCGTGACTCCGACGCTCACCAGCGTGCCTCCTTCGGCGCTGGCAATTGCCTCGGCACGGGCGACGAGGGATTCGGTGTCGACGTCGGCATTTCCCATCACGCCGACCGTGATCGACTGGAAGCGCGCGAATCCTTCGGTGGGGTACAGTCCCAGCGCACGGGCCAGCAGCGCGTTGTTGCCGAAGGTCGGGTGAAGATCGAGCGGCAGGTGCGAGCTGTACACCGCGACGTCGTGCGCGAACAGCCGGCGAAAGCGCTCGTACATTCGGCCGCGCAGCGGCTGTGCCCCCGACCAGAACAGACCATGATGGACGATGAGCAGATTGGCGTTTGCGTCGATCGCGCCCTGAATGGTGCACAGCGACGCATCGACGGCGACGGCGACGCGCGTGATGGGTGCGCTGTTTTCGACCTGGATTCCGTTCAGCGCACCCGGGTAGTCGGGGACGTCCGGTGTGCGAAGGAGCGTGTCGAGGTGCTCCGCGATCGCGGTGAGGGAAACGGCGGCCATGACTAGTCGTTTGCCGAGGGTGGCGTGAATTGCGCCAGATTCGTTTCCGCGCATACCGCGTCCGGCCTTTCCGCCGGGACGGTCGCGGCCCAGGCTGGGTTGAAGATTCTAGCCATGTGGATTGCTGTGGAAAACATTTGGTATAGTGGAGCTATACTGAGCCTAACTTAATGCGGAAGATGTAGTTACAAGCGTGTTGATAATTTTGCCATGCTGTGAATACTCAGACGTTTACGGCGAGCGCAATCCTTGGACTAGTCGAAATTGCCACGCGTCTTCCCTAGTACAATGTCGAGCACCCGTTCGAGATCGTCATGGCTGTAGAACGAGATGTGCACGACGCCCCGCTCGTTCCCTAGGGCCTGTACCGTGACGTCTGTCTGCAGGCGACGCCGGAGTTGGTCTTCGATGTGCCGCACGGCCGGGTCTGAGCTCGTGGGGGCAGGCGCAGAGTACGGGGATGCGGTCTTCTGTGGTTTGGCTCTACTGTCGCTGGAGATCTTGCGCGCGCGCTCCTCAACATCGCGCACCGAAAGCTGGCGGGCGACAATCTCGTTCGCGAGCTCGATCTGTCGCTTCTTGTCCTTCACTGCGAGCAACGCCCGCGCATGGCCGGCAGTGATATGCCCGTGCTCGACCATTTGTCGTACTGCGGCGGGCAGCGTCAACACCCTGAGCAGATTTGTGATCGTCGTGCGATCCTTGCCAACTGCGTCGGCAACCTGCTGCTGAGTCAGTTCGAACTCTGCAATGAGGCGTTGGTAGCCTTCCGCCTCCTCGAGCGCATTGAGATCGGTACGCTGAAGATTTTCGACGAGAGCCAAAGTGAGCATGGCGCGATCGTCGAAATCCCGAACGATGGCTGGAATTTCTGTCCAGCCGAGCCGACCAGCCGCGCGCAGCCGTCGCTCGCCAGTGACGAGCTCCCAGCCACCGCCTACGCGTGCTCGCACCGTAATTGGCTGTAGCAATCCGCTCTCACGGATCGATGCCTCGAGCTCGGCAAGCTCAGATTCTGTGAAGACTCGACGCGGTTGGAAACGGTTCGGCGAAATCTCAGTGATGCGCACGGACTGAAGATCCGTGGTTGATCGAATGGTCGTGCTTGCTGCCGTCGGCACATTTTCACGCTGTGCCTTGGCGGTCGAAATGAGCGCTTCGAGCCCTCTGCCCAGCCGGCGCGGCGCGTCGGCGCTCATGCGGAGGCCTCGTGTGAGGACGTAGTTGCGATATCAGCTGTGACTACCTCTCCGGGGATCAGCTGAGTGGCGGCCTTGGTTTCGCGCGCGATCAATTCATTCGCGGCGGCCATATAGGCTTGCGCGCCAATGCTCTGCACGTCGTACAACACAATCGGCTTCCCAAAGCTAGGTGCTTCCGCAAGCCGGACATTTCGCGGGACGACAGTGTCGAAAACCTGCGCTCCGAAGTACTCGCGCGCGTCGGTAGCAACCTGGCGCGAAAGATTAAGACGAGAGTCGTACATCGTGAGAAGGACACCCGAAATACCGAGTGACGGGTTCACGCCGTGCTGGAGCAGATGCACCGTATTAAGAAGTTGGCTCAGCCCTTCGAGCGCGTAGTACTCGCACTGGAGGGGAATAAGCAGCGTATCCGCCGCAGCGAGCATGTTGATGGTGATCAACCCGAGCGACGGGGGACAGTCGATGAGGATGAAGTCGTATTCGTCGCGTACGAGCGCGATTGCCTCGCGCATCCGGCTCTCTCGCCTTGGCGCACTCACGAGCTCGACCTCGGCCCCAGCCAGATCAGGCGTCGATGGAAGCACATCGAGGAGGCTGAATTGAACTCCGCGCTTTCTCGCATCGGCGATAGTGGACTCGCGGAGCAGAACGTGGTAGGTCGTGGCGTCGAAGCTTCCGCGCTCCACCCCTACGCCGCTGGTCGCGTTTCCCTGCGGATCGCCATCGATGAGCAACGTCCGCTTCTCTGCAACGGCAAGACTGGCGGCAAGGTTTACGGCAGTCGTTGTCTTTCCGACGCCACCCTTCTGGTTTGCGATAGCAATGACGCGGGCCACGTAACTCGGTGCAAAGGTAGGACGCCCGGCCGGGGCGACGGTCCCCCCAAGCTAACGAGAAAACGGGATGGAGGCACGTGGCACATTGCGGCGCGCATCATCGAGATGTGCCACGTGCCTCATAGCTGATGAGCCTGCAAATGCGGGCTCATCTGAGGAGCCATAGTGACGTTGGGCTGTCAAGGCGTCACAGCTTGGCGGAATCAACCGCCGATCGGTGGATTGAACCGCCATTTTGCCTGCACGTATACCGTGACTGTCTGCTGCCCTGGGCTCACAGGCGTTGCCTCGGCCAGCATTGGAGCCGGAGACGCCATTGCCCTGTCGTACACAGGGCGAGGCGGCACGGTTGGCCCGCCAGTCGACATCTCGATCAGACTCCCCAACGATCCCCCAGCGGCCCGGGCCATGGCCTCGGCATCAGCCCGAGCGCTGGCAACAGCGGCCGCAATTGCCTGTCGCCGAGCTTCGTCGATCGACGAGGCGTAGAAGCTGAGACTGTTGATCAGGTTTGCTCCCGCGTTCAGCGCAGCATCGACAATCGCGCCAACCTGCTCCGGACGCTTCGTCTCCGCCCGAACCGTATTCGTCACGACATATCCCAACACCCTGGGTGTACCACCATTCCTGTCGTACTGCATCTGAGGATTGACCGTATACCCCTCGGTAGAGAGCTGCTCCTTCGACAATCCGAGCTTGCCGATCGCATCCAGCACGGCACGCGTGCGAGACGCGTTGTCTGTTGCAGCCGCAGATGCTGTTGTGGCGCGGGTCTGCACGGTGACCATCACCGATGCGCGGTCCGGCGTCACCTTCGCCTCGCCCTGGCCGGAAGTGGATAGAATGGGCACGACCGGTAGTGTGACTTGTCCGGACATGCTCGCGAGTGGGGCGAACAAGAGAGCCGCAATCGCCGGAAAAATTCGTGTACGAATTCTGGGAATCATGGAAGTCCTCGTCGTGAAGGTGATCGCGTTGCAAGAGTTAGTATCAAAACAGCACTAAATTGCGAATCGACTTGGATCGACGAGTGCAAGAGCAACAGTCGTCGAGAGGAGACGTGCTTACTTCGTCTTCTTGCACACCGTCATCTTCTCTGATGCGTGAACAGTTCTATTCGACGCAATACCACTTGAATCTCTTCCGGACCAGGGTTGCAGCCCGTTAGGTCTTCCGTCTCCGAACGCGACCACGAGCCGACGGAACGGCACGACGGCGCTTCTCTATCTCGATCACGAGATTCTGTAGGTCGGTCGGACTCACGCCAGGCGCGCCCGCCGCCTGCGCAAGTGTGAGTGGCCGGAGACGCGACAGCTTCTGACGCGCCTCGAGCGAGAGCGATAGCATCTCGTCATACGGCAGCGCCGCGTCGAGGGGGAAATCACCCATGCGGCGAAGCTTGTCTGCCTGCAAGCGCTCGCGATCGAAGTAGCCCGAGTACTTGATTTCGAGTTCCGTGCTGATGACGGCGTCCGCGGGAAGATCGGCGCCCACGCCCATCACGCGAAAGAGATCGCCGAGTGAGATATGCTGGCGTCGAGCCACTTCAGAGATGCGAACCGCATGGGCGAGTGGTGCACTGCCAGCGGCAGCGAGAACCGGCAACGCGTCCTCAGGGCGGATGGACGTTTCATCGGCAAGCGAGCGCGCTTCTTCTTCCGCTGCAAGCCGGCGCGCGACGATCGCTTCTTCCTCTTGATTGTAGAGATTGAGAGCCAGTGCAACAGGCGCGAGACGCCGAATTGCATTATCCTGTCGCACGGTGAGACGAAACTCGGAGCGCGAGGTGAAGAGCCGGTAGGGCTCATCGACACCTCGCGTGATGAGATCGTCCACGAGCACGCCAATGTACGACGATTCGCGACCGAGCATGAGCGGTGAAAGTCCAAGCGCGAGCGCGGCCGCGTTCGCACCGGCGACCACTCCCTGCCCGGCCGCCTCCTCGTAACCGGTGGTGCCGTTGATCTGGCCCGCGAAGAACAACCCGGGCAGCGCGCGCACTTGGAGCGTCGCGTCGAGCTGTGTCGGCGGGTAGTAGTCGTACTCGATCGCGTAGCCCGCGCGCGTCATGCGCACATGCTCGAGCCCCGGTACGGAATGCAGAATATCGAGCTGCACGAGCGCGGGAAGCGAGGTCGAAAGACCGTTGACGTATAGCTCATGCGTGTCGTGACCCTCCGGCTCGAGAAAGAGTTGATGACGTTCCGCGCCCGGAAACTTCACGATCTTGTCTTCGATGGACGGACAGTAGCGGGGCCCACGCGACGTGATGGCGCCGCCGTACATCGCCGACTCGCCGATGTGCGTTTCGATGAGTTGCTTGCCAGCGGTACCCAGGAAAGTGATGAGGCAGGGAAGCTGCGCTGGATGACGAGTGACGCCGGTTGAATCGCGCCGAGGTGTGGACCAGAAGTGCGACCAGGTATAGTCGAACTGCTCGATCTCGCTCTCCTGCCGGTCGAGCTTCGACGAGTCCACCGTGCGGCCATCGATACGCGGTGGAGTTCCCGTCTTGAAGCGGGCGACTTCCAGCCCGACATGCTCGAGCTGCTCGGCGAGGTGTGTGGCCGATGTCTCGCCTGCCCGCCCGCCGGCGAGCGAGGTGGTAGTGCCGATGTGAATGCGTCCGCGCAAAAAGGTGCCCGTGGTCACGACCACGGTGCGCGTTCCGAAACGGCGCCCTTCGAGCGTTTCGACACCGATTACCTGATCGCCGTCGAACAGCAGGCGTGCAACGGTCCCCTGCACCGTCTCCAGCAACGGGTGCTCCTCGATGAGTGTCCGTACCGCTCGGCGATAGAGCCCGCGGTCGCACTGCGCGCGCGGAGCCCACACCGCCGGCCCTTTGCCGCGATTGAGCATCCGGAACTGGAGCGTCGCCATGTCTGTGGCGCGTGCCATAATGCCGCCGAGCGCATCAACCTCCCGCACGACAGTGCCTTTCGCTACGCCACCGATGGCCGGATTGCACGACATCTGGCCGATCGTCTCCAGTGCACTGGTCACGAGCGTAGTGCGAGCGCCTCGGCGCGCAGCGGCGACGGCAGCCTCCGTTCCCGCGTGCCCGGCGCCGATGACCAGCACGTCGAATTCGGCTTCGAACGGCGAAAAGGAAAGCGACATTCCGAAAGATAGTGCGGGCAGTAACTTCGGACACGCGTTCAATTACCAGAGAGCTCATTCCCATTCGACACGCGCGCACGTTAGGCGCGCCTTCACTCGAAGAGGAGCAATGCCACTTCCCGTCACGCAGGGTGTTCCAACGCTGTTCTTCCGTCGCGCGGCGTACGAGCGCGCGGAGCTCACGCGTGCCGCGCTCGATGCCCGTCTCGGCCTCACCGACGCCGAATTTCGTGTCGAAGACGATCTCGTCGCGCTCGGTCCCATCTACGATGCCGATGCGTTGGGTACGCTCGTGGACGAGCTCGAGGCCAGCGGCCTGACGTACTACGAGGACTTTTTCGAGCTGAGTGGAAGCTGGCCAGAATGGCTCGTAATCCTCGCGCGGGCAGCAGGGCCGGCGCTCGCCTGACCGAGGTCAGAACAGGCGCTCTTCGATGAGCGCCCTGAGCTCCACATGTGCTACGCCTTCCTCGATGCGTTCGATGCAAATTTCCTGGCCTGCGGCGATTGCACCGCTGCCGATATCGCGTGCACGTACCACCGGTGTTGAATCGACGTCCTCATAGCGAATCATTCCCTCGCCACCGGCCGGAATCGCGACCGTCACGACGCCGACACGTCCTAGGTACGACAATCGACCCCAATGTTCCGGGTGATATATCAATATGCGTGTCGCCCTCGAGAGAACGTGTAGCGCGACCGAAGAACCAGGTGCAGGTCCTTTGCTATGCTCAGAACGATGCGCTGACCGCATTAGCGAGAAATTCGAGAATGCGCTCCTCCGCGTAATAGTGCGGATCGAACAGATAATGGCCGTTCACGAAACCGACGTGGCCTCCCTCCATCCATATTTCAGTTTTGATAACGGCGTTGTTTTGCGCCACCATAGCGACATTATAGCAAATGTCTGACGGCAAGAAGGGCAAGCGCGGCGTGCGCCGATCGCTTCCCGGTGGGGCTTCGAGCCAGTGCACTTCGATCTCGTCGTCATCTGGCGTGGCCACCGTTTAGCGCGCGTCGCAATGACAGGTGCGCGCCGAAAGAGCTTGCCCCACAGCGTTTGCAGGTGTGTGCCCGGTACCCACCACGCGGGGGTGTAGGTAAGTTCGCTAGAGCGGCTCACGAGAAGAGAAAGAGTGTTCAATAGGGGTGCGGATCGTCCGTGACGTTCCATTATACCAGCGTTGCGTGCATGGACGTTCAGATCTTCGGGGCGAAGAAGAATGCGGAGACGCGCAAAGCCCTGCGGTTTTTTGCCGAGCGTCGCGTGAAAACGCACTTTGTGGATTTGGGGGAGCGGGCGGCATCGCGAGGCGAGCTGACCCGGTTCGCGCAGAAATTCGGTGTTTCAGCGCTGGTGGACGAGAAGTCGCGCCGGTTCGTCGAGCTCGGACTTCGCACTGCGCGATATGGCGACGAACGCTGGCTCGAGATCCTGGTGGACGAGCCTCTCATGTTAAGAATGCCGCTTGTGCGGCACGGTAATGCGCTGACGATTGGCGCGGCGGAGACGACGTGGACGAGCTGGTTGGCAAAGTGATGACGACACACGCGGCGCGTGTGATCGCGATATGACGCAGGTCTCGCTCGGCGGTGTGGGAGTCGAGTTCGGTGCGACGACGCTCTTCACGGACATCACCGTGACAATCAGCGCCGGCGAGCGGTGGGGCGTGATCGGCCGCAACGGAACGGGAAAGACGACGTTGTTTCGCCTGCTCACCGGCGATCTTGCGCCGTCCAAGGGAACGGTCGCCCGCCAATCCGGACTCACCCTGTCCCTGCTTGGACAGCATCGCGACTTCGGCTCGGCGGCGACCGTATGGGAGGCCGCGGCCGGACCCTTCGCCGATCTGCTCGCGCTTGAGCAGTCGCTCGCCGAGCAGGCGCATGCGCTGGCAGAGGTGAGCGACGAGGCTGCGATGTCGCGATATGGCCACGACCTCGAGCGCTTCGAACGCGAGGGCGGCTACACCATCGCGCCACGCGTGGATGCCGTGCTCCAGGGGCTGGGGTTCGACGCGGCCACCGCGCGTACGCAGGGGCTCGAGCAGTTGAGTGGTGGCGAGCGCGGGCGCGTCGGGTTGGCGCAACAGCTCGTCGCGCCGTCGGACATTCTGCTTCTCGATGAGCCGACGAACCATCTCGATCTCGAGACGACGCGCTGGCTCGAGGAGTATCTGCGAGAGATCGATCGCACCGTCATGCTCGTGAGCCATGACCGCGCTTTCCTTGCAGCCGTCGTGGATCATGTGCTGCATTTCGAGGGGGGTACCGCGACACCGTATACCGGCGGGTACGAAGCGTTCGTCGCTCAGAGAGCGGAGCGCCGTCTCTCGCAGCAGCGCGCTTTCGACAAGCAGCGGAAGGTGATTGCTGCACAGGTGGATTACATCGCTCGCAACCTTGCCGGCCAGAATACCAAGCAGGCGAAAGGCCGGCGCAAGCTGCTCGCTCGTCTCCCGCGCTTGAGCTCCCCTGTCGGCGAAGATGGCGTAATGGCGCTGCGGCTCGAAATTACCGAGCGTGGTGGCGATCAGGTCGCGGTGGCGGATGCGGTGACGATTGCGGTGCCGGGGCGCACGTTGATCGATCGCTTCAGCGGACGCATCATGCGCGGCGACCGGCTGGGCATTCTCGGTCCGAATGGCTCGGGCAAGTCCACGCTGTTGAAAACACTGGTGGGTGAGCGCGATCCGGAAGCGGGCGAACTGAAGGTGGGCAACTCGATTCGTATTGCGTACTATGACCAGAATCTCGGGCAGGTACCGCTCGAAAAGACGCTATACCAGACGATCGAAGAACTGCGCCCGCATTGGGAACGCCGAATGATCCAGGGGCATCTGGGGCGTTTCGGTTTCTCGGGCGACGAAGTCCAGCGCAAGGCGGCCACGTTGTCCGGTGGTGAACGCGCCCGTGTCGCCCTCGCCATGCTCATGCTGACGCGTGCCAACCTGCTCGTACTCGACGAACCGACGAACCATCTGGACGTGGAGACGATCGAGATACTGGAGGACGCGATCGAGGGCTACGAGGGGACGGTAATTCTCGTGAGCCACGATCGCGCCATGCTGCGAGCGCTCGCGTCGAAAGTGTGGGTGCTGCACGACCGGCACATCACGGAGTTCGATGGCAGCTTTGCCGAGTGGGAAGTGGTGAGTGAAGAGCGTGCGCATGCCGCGTCGGTGCGTGCGTCGGAAGAGGTCGCGCTCCGGCGCGTGGACGAGAAGAAACGCACATTGCGGCGGGACGAGCGACCGAACGCGGAAGACCCGCGCAAGGCGCTCAAGAGCGCTCGCGAGCGAGCTGACAAGACGGAGCGTGAGGTGGCGGAGCTGGAGAGCGAGGTCTCACGTCTCACGACGACGCTTGACGATCCGGAGCTCTATACACGTCGCAACGGTGTACAAGAGGCGCACAAATTGGGCGCGGAGCTGGACAAGGTTCGCACGCGGCTCGATCGCGCACTGGTCGCCTGGGAAAAGGAAACAGCGTCGCTCGAATCTCTCGAGCGCGCGACGACTGCACGCCGGTAAGGGAGACTGCCCGTGACCCCATGGGTCCAGCGTTTGTTGATCGCCAACGTCCTGATGTACTTCCTGCAGCAGACCGTGCCGGGGCTGACGGAGGCGCTGGCCTTTGTGCCCATGGCCATTCTCGCGCGGCCGTGGACGATGGTGACGTACATGTTCATGCACGGCAGCATCACGCACATCCTGTTCAACATGATCGCGCTGTACTTCTTCGGCTCGCGCGTAGAGCAGCGCCTCGGTGCGGAGCGGTTCTTCGGGCTCTACTTCGTCGGCGGCATCTCAGGCGCGCTCATGTCGTTCGCCTTCGAGCCGTACGCACCGGTTATCGGAGCCTCAGCCGGCGTGTTCGGCGTGATGCTCGCCTTCGCACGGTTCTGGCCGCGCGACCAGATCTACATCTGGGGCATCATTCCGATCGAAGCTCGCTGGCTCGTCGGTATTACGACCGTGATGGCGCTGTACGGTGGTTTCAGCGGCGGAGGTGGCGTGGCGCACTTTGCGCACCTTGGCGGATTCATCGGCGCTTTCTTCTATCTAGTCTTTCTCGAGCGCCATCACGGCGCGAAGCGGTTCCAGCGTAAGGCGACCGCGGTCCCTGCCGCGGCCGATGCGATGCTGGGCAACTGGAAAAAAGTGAACCGCGACAGCGTCCACTCGGTGAACAAGGACGAGGTAAACCGGATCCTCGACAAGATCAGCGCAAGCGGCATCGGCAGCCTCACGTCCCAGGAGCGCCTCTTTCTGTCGAACTTCGTGCCTAAGGATGATCGGAAGCCGATCCTCCCCAGCTAGAACTCGCCGATGAAGTTGATTTCGGGCTCGAGTTCGTGTCCGAACTTGTTCTTTACGGCGCTCTGCACATGACGGATCAGGCCAATTACGTCCGCGCTGGTCGCGCGGCCAAGGTTGACCATGATGTTCGCGTGGATGAAGGAGATCTGCGCGTCGCCGACGTGAAAGCCCTTGAGCCCGCACTGATCGACGAGGCGGCCAGCTCCGACCCCTTCGATCTTCTTGAAGATCGAGCCGGCGCTCGGATGCCACTCGAGCCAGGGATGCCGAGCACCGCGCCAACTCAGGTTCTCCTGCATGATGCGGTGCATGATGAAGGGATCCTTCCGCTCGAGCTTGAAGGTCGCGGCGAGGGCGAAATCCTTTCGATGGTGGAAGATGGTGTCGTCGTACCCGAACTGCATGTAGTCGCGATCCACCGTCTTGCGCTTGTTCTCTTCCGTGAGCAACTCCGCCGACTCGAACACTTCGGCGATGAACATCGTGCGCTCCCGCTCGGGGGCAGGGGAGAGAAAGTGGAGATTCTGCCAGATCGCACCGCCAACGGTGCTCGGGATGCCAACGTAATGTTCCAGTCCCGACCACCCTCGCTGAATGGCTTCGGGAATGATTTTCGCCATCACGACGCCACTCTCCACCCAAAGCCGTCCATCGTCACCGAAGGTGAAATGCGACGCACAGTTTCGGATGACAAGGCCACGAACTCCCTTGTCGGCAATGAGGACGTTGGCCCCTAGCCCGAGCACGAAATAGGGAACCTCGGCGCGGCGCGCGGTTACGATGGCGTGAGCGAGCGAATCTGCGCTGCTCGCCTCGTACAGCAGATCGGCGGGTCCGCCGATCTTGAAGGTCGTATAGGGCGCGAGTGGCTCGTTCCGCTTGAGCCGGTCGCCGCCGGCAAGCGCGACCGCAACGCTCTGGAGCGCAGCGGGAGAAATGGCGGGCGCGGACGATGGAGAGGGAAGCTTGGACATTGGCCAAGGAAAGAAATCATGAGCGCAGGGCAATCGCTACTACACCGCACGCTTCTACGCATGACGCTGGCCATCGTGCTCGCCGTCGTACTTGCGCCGTCGCTGCATGCGCAGCGCGCTGAACTCGAGAAGAGAATTCGTCGCGAAATGCTACCAAACGGACTCGAGGTCATCGTCGTGGAGAATCACGGCGTGCCACTCGCGACGGTGGAGGCAGACGCGAAGAACGGGTCCTTCACACAGTCGGCGACGTATGAAGGACTGTCGCACCTCTACGAGCACATGTTCTTCAAGTCGAACGCGAGCTACCCGCAACCCGAAGCATTTGTGAGCCGTGCATCCGAGCTCGGGGCCGTCTTCAACGGGACGACGCAGGAAGAACAGGTCAACTACTATCTCACGGTGCCGTCGGACAGCACGATGCCGGCGTTGGCGCTGCTCGCGTCGGCACTGAAGGCGCCGCTCTTTCTGCAGGACGAACTCGAGCGCGAGCGTGCCGTCGTCATCGGCGAATACGATCGTGCGGAGTCCGATCCTTTCTATGCGCTGCGAACGGCAACGGGAAAAGCGCTCTGGGGCAGTGCGTGGAGCCGGAAGAATCCACTCGGCGAGCGTCAGGTGATCCTGGCTACCACGCCCGAGCAGATGCGAACGATTCAGAGAAAGTATTACGTCCCGAACAACACGGCGCTCATCGTCACCGGGGATGTGAATGCCGATTCGATCTTTGCCGCGGCGCGTCGCCTGTTCGACGACTGGTCGCGCGCCGCGGACCCGTTCACGACCGATCCGATTCCCACGGTTCCGCCACTCACGAAGAACGTCGGCGTCGTGGTGGAAGCACCGGTGAACGCTGTGCTCGTCATGCTCCAGTGGCAGGGTCCGGGTGCGCACACGGACATTCCGGCCACCTATGCCGCCGACGTGTTCTCCGATGTGCTTAACCAGCCGGGCTCGCGCTTCCAGCAAAAGCTGGTCGACAGTGGGCTATGGCAGTCGCTTGGCGTGAACTACTTCACGCTCAACCATGTGGGTCCGATCACGATCAGCGGCGAGGTCGCACCGGGCAAGCTGCGCGAAGCGATTGCCGCGCTCGACAAGGAGCTCGTCGACGTGGTGAAGCCGGGCTACATCACGACCGAAGCCGTGGATGGAGTGAAACGCACGCGCATCGTCGGGACGATGGAAAGCCTGGAGCGCTCCTCGGGGTTTACGCACCAGCTGGGGTTCTGGTGGGCGGTCACAGGCCTCGACTACTTCTTTGGATATGTGGACACGATGGCGAAACAGACGTCACAGGATCTTCAGCGTTATGCGTCCCGCTACATCGTTGGCAAGCCGCGCGTCACCGGCGTGCTGATCTCTCCGGAGACGCGCAAGGCGATCAAACTGACGGAAGCCGAACTCACCGCAGGAGGAACACCGTGATGCGCGCTCGCATGGCATTGCTTGGCGTCGCCCTGGTGGCGGGAGTGAGCCACAATGCGGGCGCTCTACCGAGAATGTCACCGTCGGCAACCATGGTCGTTGCTCCGGACACCGCGACGACGACAAAGTTCGACGTCAATGGCGTCTCGGTGATTCTGCGGCGCAACATCGCGACTGAGGTCGTCGTGGCCAGCCTGTACCTGCTTGGCGGCACGCGACAGCTCACGCCGGCGACGGCGGGCATCGAGGCGATGGTGCTCGCGACGAGCGAGCGCGGAACGCGCCACTTTCCGGGTGCGGCGGTTCGTCAGCGCACGGCGCGACTGGGGAGCACGATCGGCATCGAAGCGAGCGACGACTGGAGCGCGATCGGTCTGCATGCGATCCGCGCGACATTCGATTCCACCTGGGCGATCTTTGCCGATCGCGTCATGGCGCCGACGCTGGATCCGAATGAGTTCGCGCTCATGCGCGACCAGTTCCTGACCATCGCGCGTGAAAAGAATACGCAGCCGGACGATGCGGCGACCGAGCTCGCGGACAGCCTCCTGTACCTGAATCACCCGAACTCGGTGTCGCCGACGGGTACACCGGAGTCGATCTCTGCGATCACGGTCGCTCAGCTCAAGCAGTACCACGCACAGCAGTTCGTTACATCTCGCATGCTGCTTGTCGTCGTCGGCAACGTGGACCGCGCGCAGGTGGAGCGGCTGGTTCGCACGACACTCTCGACCATGCCGCGCGGGACGTACAAATGGACGTCACCCCCGACAGTGACCACGACCGGTCGTGCGCTGGCGATCGACAATCGTTTGCTGCCGACGAACTACCTGCTGGGATACGTACCGGGACCCGCGGCAACGGATCCGGACTACACGGCACTCCGCGTCGCGACGGCGGTGCTCTCCGGGCGCCTGTTCACGGAGGTGCGTTCTCGCCGCAACCTGAGCTACGCAGTCGAGGCACCCTTCCTCGAGCGCGGACAAGCCATCGGCGGGCTGTACGTCACGACGGGGGATCCGAATCAGGTGCTGCGCATCATGCGCCAGGAACTCACGGAGCTACAGACGGAGTTGGTCGATCCCGTGGGACTCAAACGGCTCGAGCAGCAGTTCATCACGGAGTACTATCTAAAGAACGAGACGAACTCCGATCAGGCGAATGTTCTCGCGCGAGCCGAACTGTATCAGGGTGACTTCCGTGCGGCCGACCGATTCATGGAAGGGCTGCGCCGAGTGACGCCGGACGATGTAAGGCGTGTGGCGCGGCAGTATCTGAAGGACTTTCGCTTCGCGTATGTGGGTGATGCATCGAAGTTGGACCGAGCGCTGCTGAATCAGTTCTGAAGCGACCGTCACTCTGGAGCAGTCAATGAAGCTGTTGTTTCTCGCTGCGGCTCTGTCGTTCGCCGCGATTCAGTGTGAGGCGCAGACCGGAGCGCCAGGCGCTGCCGAGACAGCGCAGATACCACGGTATCGCTACCGCGTCCTCGGCCTGTTCGACGATCAGAGCGGGCTTCCTGTAGAAGGTGCGGACGTCATCGACGTGCTCTCGGGCAATTCGGTGAGGACGACGAGCACCGGAACGGCATCGTTGCTCTTTCTACCGGACGG
>OCZT010001188.1_pt1 | contig 26993 bp, 15 predicted proteins | sample 1539031 | NCBI WGS metagenome assembly OCZT01 (sample SAMEA3539308, study PRJEB22396) | soil metagenome | biome: tundra; feature: field; material: soil | place: USA | collected 2010-05 | depth 0.15 m | reverse complement strand
CCGGGATAGAAATCCTGATATCCTTTTCCGGCTATTTTAACATTGCTATCGATACGATTCTTAAGCTGGATATTTCAAAATTATCAGAAAGTCAGCTTGGTGAACTTGAAAGAGGATATGATGCCTATGTAAAAGGAAGCAACCTCAGAGTACTGACAACAACCGTAAATTCAAACAACAGGGAAAACATTGAACTGGTGCCTGAAAAGGCAAAAGCGGGCTATACGACGGGATATGCTGATCCCGAATATATTGGCGAACTCCCTGTATTTACGTTGCCGTTTCTTTCCGATAAAAAGAAATACAGGACATTTCAGCTGAAAGGAGATTCTATGCTTCCTATACCGGACGGCTCATGGGTGACAGGAGAATATCTCCAGGACTGGATGCAGATTATCAGTGGAAAAGCTTATGTGGTATTTACTATCAACGACGGAATAGTCTTTAAGGTGGTTGAAAATAATTTGACAAAAGACGGCAAGCTTGTACTTTATTCGCTCAACCCTGTTTATGAACCTTATGAGGTACATGTAAACGAAGTAAAAGAGATATGGAAATTTGTTAATTATATCAGCAGCGAAATACCTGATCCTGTATTGCCGGAAAAACAACTCATTAAGGCTGTTGCCGGAATGAAGCATGATCTCGAAAGGATAAAAGCCAAGATGGGGAAAGATATTTCGGATATAGATGAGGAGAAATAGAATGAAAAGTTTTAAGTGCCTAAAGTGCCTAGAATGCTTAGAGTTAGGAATCTTTAACTTTAGGCACTCCAAACTCTAGCTCACTCTAGGCACTAATTGTTTGCCACCTGCCATTTTCAAATTCTATGGGAATTTCACTGATTTTGTTAAACTCTTCCAGCTTGAACATTATATGAGGTAAATCTTGTAAGTGATTTATATCTTTACGCTTATTAGTGGTTTCTGAGCTCATTATTACAAATACTCCTGGCTCAATATAGTTTCTCAAGGCAGGAGATTCACATATAATGGGAGTACCTTTAGGAATAAGATCCTTAATTTTATTGAAAACAAATAGCAGCCGGTCATCAAAGACTTTGGCAAAGTAAACCTTCACGGCTCCAGAATGAAGCATACGCGATGTATCTTTTGATAACTTGCTGTTCGTCTCTTCATATATAGAATAACTCTTTTTCTCAAATATCGTTTTCAGACCAGGTGTAGTCTCATGAAAATGAGGCGTTATTTTGATTGCAGTTATATTAAGGTCACCAAACTGCTCAATTATCCTGCAAGCCATTGTCGTTTTCCCCGATTTGGTGCCGGTACCGGCTATAAGTAGAAGATTAGGAATGATCATGATTGAATGATAGTAAATCAAAGAGAAACACTGAGCAGCACAAACATATACAGAACTAACCTTTAATAAGGCAATTCCTATTCTTTTGTCAGGGCAATTATCAGATCAACGATTTTTTGGTTTTCTGATTCTGGAATAGCTCCTTTATAAAGAGCCCTGCATATCCTGTTTTTATCTAGAATTACCACAGTGTAGTTATCTTTTGGCAGACCCCATTCTTTCTGAAGGGTAGCTTTATAATCAAAAAGTATTGTAGTATCGTACTTTTTAGCTTTGTTACCGGCAATCATTCTTATAAGAAAATCTGGTTTCCACGTCGATTTACAATCAACAATACCAAATCCCTTGAAAAGATCTTTGCTTATAGTCTTATCTACATCAGTTGCTTTCTTGACCACATCATTGAATGCATCATTAAGATCTGATTCATCGGGGTCAACATAATTAATCTGAAGTACTTTACCAGGCCATGAATCCAAAGTGAATTCCTTTTTATCAGCGTCAGTAAACTTCCAGTCCGGAGCTTTCATTCCGACAGCCAGATTGACATTCTGCTGACTGAAGATACCTGTTACAGCAAATAAACTGAAAACTAGTGTGATAATCATTTTTTTCATAAGTAGGCTTTTATTATTTACTGACCAATATATGAATTTTTTATCATTAATTAATTTTAGTTTTTTTATCATTTATCCGGGCAGTAATATTACTTTTGCGGTCTAATAAATCAGTATGCAATTAATACGAAATATAGCGATCATTGCGCATGTTGATCATGGTAAAACTACTCTGGTTGACCGGATTATACAGGAATGCCAGGTGTTGGACCAGAGAAAGGAGGCAGGTGATCTTATTCTCGACAGCAACGATCTTGAGAGGGAAAGAGGGATTACTATCCTTTCTAAAAATGTATCTGCAAATTACAAGGGGGTTAAAATTAATATTATTGATACTCCGGGTCACGCGGACTTCGGAGGTGAGGTTGAAAGAGTGCTAAAGATGGCAGATGGTGTTTTATTGCTCGTCGATGCCTTGGAAGGACCTATGCCTCAGACAAGATTTGTGCTTGGAAAAGCAATAGCTCTAGGACTTAAACCAATTGTTGTTGTCAATAAAGTTGATAAAGATAATTGCAGGCCTGATGAAGTTCAGCAGGATGTATATGAACTAATGTTTAATCTCGACGCTACTGATGACCAACTTGAGTTTGCAACAGTTTTCGGCTCTTCAAAATATGGCTGGATGAGTGCTGACTGGAAAAAACCTACTACAGATATTAAGTATCTCCTTGATACAATTCTTAAGGAAATCCCTGAACCTCCATATGTTGAAGGTACTGCACAGATGCAGGTCGCTTCACTCGATTTTTCCAGCTATGTTGGAAGAATTGCAATCGGACGTGTTTTCAGGGGTGACATTACCACCGGATTGGATTATACTTTGTGCAAAAGGGATGGAAAGGTCAAGAAGGTAAGAGTCAAGGAACTTTATGTATTTGAAGGACTTGGGAGAACTAAAACTGATAGTGTCAGATGTGGTGACCTCTGTGCAGTTATTGGTCTTGAGGATTTCGAAATAGGGGATACACTTGCTGATCTTATCGCTCCTGAGGCTCTCCAGAGGATTGAAGTGGATGAACCTACAATGAGTATGGTTTTTACAATCAATAATTCGCCTCTATATGGAAAGGAAGGCAAGTTTGTTACATCCAGGCATCTGAGGACCAGGCTCATGAGGGAGACCGAGAAAAACCTGGCATTGAAAGTTGAAGACACAAAATCAGAAGATACGTTCAACGTATTCGGAAGGGGTATTCTTCATCTTTCGATACTTATTGAGACTATGCGTCGCGAAGGATATGAATTCCAGGTTGGAAAACCTAAAGTCATACTGAAAGATATCGATGGAGTCAATTCGGAACCATACGAAACTTTGACAATTGATGTTCCACCTGAATATTCCGGTAAAGCAATTGAACTCGTTACGCAAAGGAAAGGTGAAATGATAATCATTGAACCCAAAGGTGACCTGACACATCTGGAATTTGATATTCCGTCAAGAGGGCTTATAGGATTAAGGAATAATATGCTTACAGCCACGGCAGGAGAGGCCGTAATGCATCACCGTTTCAGAGCTTATGATAAATATAAAGGAGATGAACTTATCCCTAAACAGAACGGATCATTAATCTCGCTTGACCAGGGAATGGCAACAGGACATGCAATTGATCGTCTGCAGGATAGAGGCAGATTTTATATAGATCCGGGAGAACAGGTTTACAGAGGTCAGGTTATCGGTGAAAGTACCCGCCTGGGAGATATTGAAGTAAATATTATTAAGGGAAAGAAGCTTACCAACATGAGAGCTTCAGGCTCTGACGACAGCCTCAGGATTGCCCCAAAGTTGAAATTCTCACTTGAGGAGGCAATGGAACAAATCAAAGATGATGAATATCTTGAAGTTACACCATTAAATCTGAGAATGAGAAAGATTCCGGGATATAAATTTGCCTGATTTTTTCTAAAATAAAGTACTAACAATATAAACTCCATAATTTGTATCAAGGAATTTATAAACATCATTGTACCAAACACCTTGGACACTGCCTGTCATCCATGATGGTTTCTTGTAAGTCGTCCATGTTTCTCCATAATCATAAGAAATATACACATAGCCATAAGATTGCATTCCCGCAAACACTATATGATCAGCATTTACAAAAGAGTAACATGCATCTTGCAGTGATTCTAGCAAAATATGCTTAGAAGGATCGTTTATATCAGAAACAGCACATTTATAAATACCTAAGCTATTATATTGTACACTTTTATAAACAAATGTTTCGGATCCGTCCGAACCCCAGTACAGATATCCATTTCTTTCATATACTCCTAATGCTCTCATGCGCTGCCATGTTCTGCTGGCTCCGCTTAACAGGTCATTTACACTCCAGGTGTCAGAAATATTGTTGTAAACACATTTCATGAAGTGTATTTCTCCATCAGCATCACCTGTGCAGGCATAAAAATTCCCATCATCTCCGATATTGACAGAGTGAATATGTCGTGCAATTAGTGGATTACCTGGGTCTCCAAGTAAAGTACCCCCGGCACCTCCCATTGCAGTCCCATTGTCGGTGTAATTGGGATCTTGCCCAAAAGTATAAAATACTTTCCAGGTAATGCCATCTAGAGTATAATACAAATTAACAGGTGATGCCCCCTGTGCATTATTGGTATAATTGCCCATTACAGCTACTCCGCCATTTTCTACAAAACCTCCCATAAAATAGAAATAGCCTCCTGGGTACGAAGGATTTACCGGAGTATGTAAGGTATAAACGCTACCGTCATTGTTAAGTACATTGCATGGATTTATTGTTGCAAGATTATTGTTAGAATAATAAATATTACCCCCGCAAAACAATACGATATTTCCATTTCCAAGAATACGTGCCTTATAATCAGAGGTAAAAATTCCTGTAACCTTAACACCTGCATTATAAGAACTTCCGTTATCAGCGCTATATTTCATATAAGAGTCACTGCCAACGGATTTTAAAATTATTCTTTTATCCCCGACAGAATGCAGTAATAATGACCCGTCTGAAGAGACACTGAAAGTCACCCCAGTACCCAGTATAGGATTAGTTGTAAAACTTAACACACTACCATAAGCTGTGCCATGGCCATTGGTTGCATAGGCTCTTACGTAATAAGTTGTTTCAGGATTCAAGCCTGTCATGTTGCTTGTAAAACTTCCGGTTCCGGTGCCATTAGTTGATTTATTATCTCCAGTTGTTGGCGACGGAGATGTTGACCAGCATACACCACGAACTGTGACGCTTCCGCCTCCGTTATCGGTAATATTTCCTCCTGAAGATGCAGTCGAAGAAGTCACAGAAGTAACTGCAGTTGTTATAAGAGTAGCCAGAACAAATGGATTAGTGGTGAATGAAACTTCATTACCATATGCCGTTCCAACGCTGCTGGTAGCATATGCCCTTACATAATATAAAGAACCAGGTGTTAAACCTGACATATTGCTAATAAAGCTGCCATTTGCCAAGCCATCATTTGAATGAGACCCTGAAGTTGATGGGTTATGCGAGGTGCTCCAGCATATTCCACTGGATGTAATTGTAGCTCCGCCATTTGTATTAATATTTCCTCCTGAGGTTGCATTGGTGCGGGTAATACCGGAAACAGTTGTTGTCGTTAAAACAGGTAAAACAGCTGAAGTTATAAATGTCAGATCATTGCCATACCCTGTACCTCCTTCGTTAGTCGCATATGCTCTCACATGATAGGTTGTTCCAGGCTGCAAACCTGCAATGGTACTGGTATAACTTCCTGTTCCGCTTCCGTCTGCAGTGGTATCATTGGCAATTGTCGGTAAAGAGGTTGTTGACCAGCAAACACCGTGTAAGGTTATTGTACCGCCTCCGTTATTGGTGATATTACCTCCCGATAGTGCTGTTGCAGAAGTAATAGATGAGATTGCATTAGTCGTAAGAGTGGCGATTAGAATCGGTTTAGTTAAAAATGAAATTTCATTTCCGTATGTTGTGCCCACACTGTTAGTAGCATATGCTCTTATATAATAAATTGTATTCTGGATCAAATTAGTCAAACTGCTTGCAAAACTTCCGTTTGGTGTTCCATCGGTTGTAAATAACCCTGAAATTGTTGGTCCTGATGATGTGCCCCAGCAAATTCCACTGACTGTTATGGATGCTCCTCCGTTTGATATAATATTCCCGCCTGAAATTACTGACGTTAACGTTATGCCGGTTGGTGGAGAGGTGGTCAGGGCTGGAATTTCTGCCAGTGTTATAAAAGTTAAATCATTCCCGTATGAAGTGCCTTTATCGTTTGAAGCGTAGGCTCTTACATGATATAAAGTTCTTGGCAATAATCCGGTAATATTTCCGGTGAAACTTCCTGCTCTGTTATCGTTTGACGATTTGTTATCAGTAATCGCTGGATTTGAACCAATAGACCAGCAAATTCCTCTGGTAGTTATATTTTCACCGCCATCATCAGTAACAGTTCCTCCTGAAAGAGCGCTTCTTGAGGAGATATAAGAAATAGCAGTTGTCGTCAGCGTTGCTGTTGTCAGAGGAGCTGTAGTAAATGATACTTCACTCCCGTATGCAGTTCCGGCACTGTTTGTTGCATAAGCCCGAATATAATATACTGTATTGGGGAACAAACCTGACAAATTACTTTCAAAACTTTCATATGTTAAAGCATCACTGGAATGTGTACCATCTATTGATGGATTTTCTGAAGTGCTCCAGCAAATTCCGCGTGCTATTACAGCGGCTCCACCATCTGAAAAGATATCGCCGCCTGATATTGCAGTTGTTCGGGTTATACCTGAAACGGTTGTGGTTGATAAAGCAGGAGTAACTGGAAATGTTGTAAATTTGAGAACATCTCCATACCCAGTACCTCTGCTGTTGGTTGCGAAAGCTCTGACGTAGTAGGTAGTAGCTGGTAATAAACCTGAAACGGTACCGGTGAAATTATTTGTTCCTGAATTCTCGGCGATTTTATTGTTTAAAATAGTCGGGCTCTTTGAAATGTCCCAGCATACTCCGAAATCAGAGATAGTGTCACCCCCGTCACTATTTATCAAACCCTTAACAATTGCGGTATTAGCTCCGATGCTATCAATACTTTCAGTCAGAACAACTGGCAGAGAAATACTCGTCTGTCCGATAATACACCTGACTGAAAGTCCATCATTCAGATACTGGGAGTCACTTTCGGTAAGAGCATCCGATAAAGAGCTAATAAACCAACCATAAGAACTAGTTTGGTTATGTTTAGTTGCAGAGCTCCAAAAGTAACCGGTATGCCTGAGTTCAATGAAATTTTGAGCGGTCCTGATTCCTCCGGGAAGAGCGGTAAATCCACTTTCATTAGTACTGTGATGATTAATGGGTGTCCAATGAGAACCGCCGGTTTCTTTAATTTTTTCTCCCGCGATACCTGATCCTCCAAGAAAATCTCTTAAGGTTATCCATTCTTCACTAATGGGAACATGCCATCCGGTAGGGCATATATTCCCAGAATTAACAGCATACCAGTTATATAGGGCCCCATAAATATTTTTATTTGTAACCTTATCATTATTATACCATGCATAGGCTCCTGAAGTATTATTATTCCAGTCATCAACGTTACTCCCAGGATAATCAATATCATTTCCATTGTTATATTTTGTTGCCTTCAGATTCTCTGCCATCCAAACCTGAGATCCAATCTCAACGATGGAATAGTTGTTATTATCTTTATCGGAACATGGAATAAAATTAAAAGTGACTGTTTCATCTTCAATTGGAATATCAATTTTAACAGTGCTGTAGTTTTCTGAAATACCTGTAAATTTTAATCTGTCTCCATAATTATAAACCATATTAATAATGGTCTCATCTCTTTTAGAATTAATTGCTGAACCGCCTTCATCATTAGGATTATAACCGCTAAGTCTGTCTATCCTGGCAGATCCTCCAGCATCTCCGCTGCATATCAGTTCGCTTGAAAAGTGATACGTTCCTCCAGTGACATTTATTAAGTGAAAACCATTTTTAAAGCCTGAAAGACGATATTCCTGTGGATAATTTCCTAAAAAACTTTGTGTTTGTGCCTCAGTTTTACCACTGAGGTCATAAATTGTAATAAAAGCGTTACCGGCATCGGGCGGGTAAATCTGTAAAACAGCATTGTTCGTAGTCATGGGATTTGGGTAAATCCTGATTGAATAACTTATATTATCAAGGGAAGACACTCCAAAAGATCCGATCAGACGCAATATCTCACTTTTGTGCAAAATAAGAGAGGAGCCTTCAGTTAAATTTTCAACTTTTACTTCAGACACAGTTTTTGATGCCCCGGTCCCTGCAAAATTGATAAGGTAATTTTGTGCATTTACCTGGAGAGTCGCAAAAATGGCAAATCCAAGAAATAACCTTTTCATTTCCATAATTCCCTTTCACCCTTTGATGAATACTTCAACCTTTTATTTACTCTGAAAATTATCCTTTATTATTTATAAAAATCAGCGTTTAAGTTTGACCTTTTTCTAAATTCAAATTAATCTTAAAACATTTTGTTTTTAAAGAACAACCATATAAATTCTGGTCTTCTAATATAAATGTTTTGGAATTTATTATGTTTTTTATTTGACTATTCAGCAATATTCATACATTAACAGGAGTTTTTCAAAGACATTAATATTTACATTTTTAAAGTACTATGATAAACTCACCGGAAAAGAATAAAAACTAAGAATTTATAAATCCCCGGCTTCATTTTTTATAAGAGTTAAGTTGATAAGAAATTCTGCGATTTCAAATATACTATTTCACACTTTTGCTGTATTTTTATACCCTTATTAGTTGTTCACAAAATCACAAATTTTAATAACATGAAACTGAAATTTATTTATTTCCTTATTATAGGTCTTTCATTAATGTCTGAATCATACTGTCAGGAAATTAATTATACCGGTTTTGGGATCGAGACAAATAACAGCAATATTCCTCACGGACTTAAAGTTGGTGATAAAGCTCCTGATTTTATTGGATATGATCAGTCCGGCAAACAGATTGAACTGGAGAAAATTCTTGATCACGGACCAGTCATCCTGTTTTTTTACAGAGGAAAGTGGTGTCCGGAATGCAGCAGATATTTAAATAATTGCCAGGATTCCCTTAAAGTATTGACAGATCAGGGTTTTAATGTTGTTGCTATTACACCCGAGTCAATTGAAAATGTTGAGCAAACTGTAAAACTTCATAAATTAACATATATGGTAATATATGATTGCCAGGAAAAGATAATGAAAGACTATGATGTAATGTTTACGGTCACCAAAGCCTATCAGGATAAAATCTTATCAGGTTATTCAATCAATATTGCTGAAAATAATGGGAGAGATGCTGCACATTTGCCAGTCCCTGCAACATTTATAATTAATAGAGAAGGTATCATTGTTGCTGTTCAGTTTGATCCGGATTTTAAGAACAGAGCTTCAGTAAAGTGGATGTTAAGAAACCTTGGCCCGGCTTTATAGAAGTCTATTTTCCCAATTAAGGTGCACAAAAACTTGCATTAAGGTGTAGGATTTCAACAGGTTTAATCAACATTCAGATAATCATTTAATGGTTTCATTGCCTTAAAGACACTTATGACATAATCCTGAAAATCACTGCTCAGTACCAATTTATCTGTTGCTTCATTTACGACCAGATAGCTTTTTAACTTAAGAAGCTCAATATTAGGATGGTCTTTAGGGTATCCCTTTGGAGCTGTCTTTAGTTTTTCTCCGTCTACAGAGCCAAAATATTTTATGAAATCTTTTGATTTTGTGATTTTAATAAATTCATCCGGATTGTCGCTTATTTTTTCCCGGATTGCCGATAACCATGGAGCCGGAGGTGTATATGCTCCACCTGCCATTATGCTTTTTCCTGGTTCGATATGAAAATAATATCCGGCAAATTTATCTCCGTTTTTTTTCCCACCCTGAACAATAAAAGCACCAAAATGCGATTTATAAGGAGATTTGTCATTTGAAAAACGAATATCACGGTTAATCCTGAATACACAGCTTTTAGCCTCCAGACCTTTCATAATTGGTTCAAACTTTATTATTTCATTAATGATATTCTGGACAAAAGATTCAAAGTTAACTTTGGATTCCAGGTAAGCTGGCCGGTTTGAAATAAACCAGTCGCGATTGTTATTACAGTTTATTGCTGAAAGAAAATCAAGTGTTGATTTTTTAATTGTTCCCATCTGAAAAAGGTTTTTAAATATATTGTATATGAAGATAGACGGATTATATATTTTAGTTAATACTTTGAATAACCAAATAAATACTAGAAAGTTTAACTGAAGGCAGAAAAGCTTTAAATGCTTTCCGGCTATCAAGGCTCAAAGAATCTTTCTGAGCCGTTGCAATCTTCCTGGGCTTTATTGCTATAAAGCTCTATAACTTCTTCAGCCTCACTTCCTGCGTATGTCAAATGCCATTAAGGTATTTCCATGACGCAGATATAAAACACCCTGGTTTATTACAGGATGCGAAAAATGCTGCAGAGTTCCCTCTTTTATTCTGAATGAACTGACTTTTTTGATTTTCCCCTGGTCGTAGCTCAGAAGTATCATGTCTCCTTTCTGGGTATAGTAGTACAACATGTTATCTGCTGCAATGAGAGCTCCGGTGCCGATTCTGAGTGAATCAGCGAGAACTCCTGTAATTGCATTAATTGATAACAGTTCAGGTCTGACTGTTCCGCAGCCGTACAAATAATCTCCGATCTTTACAATGCCACCCATATAGCTGTCAAAGTTCTTGTTACGCCAGACTTCAGTTACCTTCGTTCCATCATCTGAAAGCTTGAGTTTCACACCACAGTTCCCATCACCGGCTGCGTAGTAAATAAAGCCTTTTTCATAGAGAACTGTGTTACTATGAGTGTCTCCATATCCCGGCAGTCGCTTTTCCGGAGGATAATTATCCTGTAATTGGGACCATAATAAAATCCCTTTTTCAGCATCGATACCTATAAGATGATAAGCTGAAAATGTAACCAGTATTTTCCTGGAAGGAAGCTCTATTAATTTTGGAGAATTATATGCCGAACGTTCGCCAAATCCTTTGTTTGACCATATCAGACTTCCATTGAACCTATTCAAAGCCACGATATTATTGTCTTTTCCACCGGTGTTCCAGAATATTTTTTCTCCCTGGATAAGTGCAGATTCAGAATGACCATGAAGAGGAAGAGCGCCGTTAAAATCAGCAACAAGATCTTTTGACCAGACAATCCTGCCATTAGATCTGTCAACGCAAAACAGGTTTCCTAATCCTGTACCAACATAAATCAAATCATCGACGATAGTGGGAGCTGACCTCGAGCCCGGATATGATTTAGTCCATTCTCTGCCAAGGGTTGTTTGCCATTGCTTTTCACCCTTAAGATTAAAACTGAAAAGTATTTCCATGGAGTCCACTTCGCCGGTGATATAAAAATTTTCATCAGTAAATATCGGAGAGACAAATCCATTACCTATATTTCTGATGGCCCAGATTTCTTTAGGTCCATCTTCAGGCCATGACTTAAGAAGGTTAGATTCATTATATATTCCAGTACGGCCGGGACCTCTCCATTCAAAAGTTCTGGTTGTCACTGAAGATGATGTCAACAGAAGAATCAGGACAAAAAGTATTGAGTTTTTTTTCATTAGATGCAAAGCGCACATTGCCTGGTTCATTTTTCAGATAGATTGAAACCGGAGATGACAACAACAGGTTTTTCTCCGCGCGTATCCTCATCTTTCAGTTTCATTGTAATAACTTTTTTCTCCCCGGGCATAAGCGAGATATAGTTATCACTGTAAAAAACAGGAAGGATGCGTTCGTTTGAGTTTTTTCCGGTCACCATTAATCTAACCATTAAAGCAGGTGTTTTGCTTGTATTGTTGAGAGTGGTGGTAAGTAACCAATTATCTCCGGATTTTTCAATCTTTGTGTTATTCTGTAGTTTGATAAGTGGCAAGGTATTAAGCGCCTGGTAATTGCCATCAGTCTGCCCTCTCCAGTAGAAATTGTCTGAAATAGTTTTATCTCCTTCTTTTAATGTAAGTTTGATAAAATGAACAGGAGTCAGGCTTTTCAGAAATTCAAGCTTAAAACATATAGCAGTAGAATCTTCTTTACAGTTGAGCCTTGTTTCCTTCTCCCACTGAATAGAACCATCCATATTCAGCAATTGAGCCTTTGCAGTCAAACTGGTCTTGTTGCCTGCATTATTATTTACGACCTCAATGTTGTCAAATACAGGATTCCATTGTATATGAATAGGTTCACAGGCTTTTTTGCAACCAAAATACGCTGCTGTTGGTTCAAGGTAATAATCATAGGTTTGCCATACCATTGAAGGCCATGCCGGGTGACTCATCCAGAGCAGCAATCCCTGGCGGTACAGACTTCTGCCTTCAAACATTCCACGATATCCATTGTAGTTAATCCATTGTGCCAGTTCAGTAAATTTTTTTGCATTGTCAGACTTTCCAAAACCTGTTTCAATCATCTGGTTAAACGAAGAAGCAGACTGTGCGCTTTCCAGGCAATAGTCATGCATTCCCCATAAGCTGTTTTGTGGCCAGACAGCAGATTCAGGAAGAGTTTGTTTCAAACTTTCATAAGTCATAACATTTGGCATTCCCCTTTCGCTGTGAAGCTTATTAAAGCCATAAAGAAGAAAATAATCCCTTACAGGAAGGGCCCGATATGGTCCGCCACCACTTACAACTCCAAAAGCTGAATTAGATATATAATGCAATCCAGGATGAAGCTCATTTATCATGGAACGTAATGCCGTGTCAATAACTGCAGGAGGGTTGCCTTCATTTCTTCCTACATAAATTGCTATCGATGGGTGATTTCTGATGCGTTTAATCAAATCTCTGGCATTATCATTAAACATCTTTGGGTCGGCAGGATCGGGACCATCGGCCGGGTTTGCAAGACAGAAATCCTGCCAGATCATGATGCCATGACGATCGCATGCTTCAAAGAACTCGTCATCTGCTGTCTGTCCAACCCAGTTTCTAATCATATTAAAATTCATATCAGCATGATAAGCAACAGCTATGTCATATTCACGGCCACGATATTCGAGATTAGATTCCGGAAAGCCCCAGTTTCCGCCACGAGCAATTAATCGCCTGCCGTTTATATAAATATTCAATATCTGGTTTGTATCATCAAATGTCATTTTACGGATTCCAGATTTAAACTCCTTTTTATCTGAAACTCCGGAGACAGTTTTGAAAATCAATTCAACATTGTAAAGATTAGGTTTGCCATATCCTTTTGGCCACCAAAGATTTGGATTGATTATATGCAGTGAAGGATTATTAGATGGATTTATCTTTACAACTTTTGATGAAGATGGTTCAAGCGAAACTTCCTGTTCAAATTTTATATCGCCATATTTACCTGTCAGGGTTCCTGAGACAGCTTCTGATTTGTGATTCTCAAGAGTAACCTCTAAATTAATATCAGCAGCTGTTGTATCAGGCAATTTAAGATCGGTTGTAACAAATGGATCTTCTATTGAAACCTGACCTGTTACATTAAGAAATACATCATTCCAAATTCCTATATTTCTGCCTCTTATGGTTGGTATCCAGTCCCAGCCAATTGATGCATGATATGTGGGATTATCAGCTCCGAGTATACCGCCGTTCTTATCATGGTATGTCGCTGTTGCCTCTTTTATTACGCCGATATTATCATTTTTCTTTATTAAGACGGCTATTGAATTTGTCTGACCTGGCTTTATGAAATCAGTCACATCAAATATTCCTCTGATGAATGCTCCGTCAATCCTTCCGATTTTACGTCCATTCAGGAATATCTCGGCTTTCCAGTTGATGCCGTCGAAATTCAGGAATATCCTGTCTCCTTTAAAGTCCGAAGGCATCTTAAATTCATCACGGTACCAGAAATCTGAATTAAAGAAAGATTCTGAGATCATTAACTGGTTATCACCAAAGTTGGGATCGGGTAATGCACCTGCATTCCAGTAGCTTACCAGAGCGGTTCCTGGAACTGTTGCCGCTGTCCAGTCAACATCTGCAAAACCGGGTTTTGAAATTTCTTCTCCATCTGATTTCACCTCAGACGATCTTTGTATCTTCCAGTTACCTCCTGACAGATATAGTTTGTTGTTGTTTTCTTCCGGATTAGGTTTAGGTTTTGGTATGAGCCCTCCTTTTCCAAATACTTCCAGCTCGCTTAAGATATAGTTTTTCCCTGATGCAGATTCTGTCATAAGAACCCGCACAAAACGCCCCCTGGCTTCAGTTTTCAGTTTAATATCATCAACCGGTTCGCTTTTCCCGGGAAGGGCAATAAGATCAGTCCAACTTTTTGCGTCATCTGAAACCTGGATGACTCCTTTGATTGCCTTATTGATCCAGTATAGCTTAATATTATCGAAGCTGCTTGCAACTCCTAGATCTACATAGACCCATTCACTCCCTGTACCGGCGCTCATCCAGGCGCTTTTGAAATCGTGCGACGGAGCCATCTTCAACCTGATATCGTTGTCATAGAAATCGAAATCGCCAAAGGACCAGTTTTCTGCACATGGAGCAGATAAACTCACCTTAAAAAAATGATAACTGACAGGATTTTTAAATTCGAAAGACTGATTAACTGATCTTTCTTTTGCAGGCATCCTGAATTTGAAAGTAAATGATGGACGAGGAGCGGTGGAATCATTGCCATATGGACCGCTCATAAAGCCTGCAAAAGGGATGGCAGGTTTCTTTTTTGCTGATCCTCTGCCTGATGCGGGAGGTGTTAAAAATCTTGCGAAAGGGTTTGGCCTTTCCACACCTGGTAAACCATTGCCTCTGACTTTTCCCAGGTCATCCCATTTAATTCCATCGTTGGAGCCCAGGCAAATAAATTGCCACCCTCCGGGTTTTTTGTCATTATATGTCAGACTGCCATTGAGATTTATCCTGGTTATAGCAGGTACATCTTCTCCCTGGCTCAGTTGAAGCTGAAGCCATATGTCCGTTCCGGGAATACCTACAGTAGTAAGACTATTATGATCGAGTAACCATTCGCGCTCATTTTTAGGAATCACGCCCTGACTGGTCGAGAGTGAAACATAATCCGGATCAGTAGTAATGATTATGCCATCTGTGATCAGCTGGCCGGTAAGATTATAATCCCAGCTTGATGAATGATATACGGGTCTTAACCTGGCTATATTACGGTATGACAGATTGCCTGCAACAAGTTTGGGAGAATAGTCCTCAGCCGGTTTGCCCGGATAAATGCCTATTCCCCTGGTAAAAAAATCAGATTTTTGTCTGCACCCTGAGATTGAGAAAATAATGCTCAGAATTCCGATAATGATACAAAGAGCGTTTTTATTTTTCATATTCTGTTTAATTTGAAATTCAGATACCTCTAATTTGTTTTATTATATAAAAGCAAATTAATTTTACTCCTTATTTTGATTGAATAAATTGCAGGAAATGAAAATTCTTTTAATTTTATTTTAAATATTAAATCCGGGTTTTTAGTATATTTTTGAAATTCTTAATCAGAGTTTGAAGATATGAAGAATTGTTTGATAGTTTATCCCATAGTTATTATCTTGTTAATTAATTTATTATCCTGTCAGCATAAAGAAATGTCAGATAAGGTACCGAATATAAGACCACTTAAAGATACCATCGGATTTGCCCAATATTCATGGCAGATGGACAGCCTTATGGAAAGAATAAAAAGGATGGGATGGGAAGAACACCCCGGATTGCCCTGGAAGTTTGCTATATGTCCCCATGACGATTATACCTATGTCGGGAAACTATATCCTGAGCTGCTTCAAAATATTAAAGCTCCAAATCTGATTCTAATAGGTGTCGCACATAAGGCTGCTCAACTACATATTGAAGATTCTCTGATATTTGACAACTATAAGAACTGGAAAGGTCCATGGAAGAATATACCGGTTTCCCCGGCTAGGGAAGAGATATATTCGTTATTGGCTGGAAAATTTGCCATCGTGAATGATTCGTTTCACAAGATTGAACATTCCGTAGAGGCCATGATACCGTTTCTTCAGTATTTCAACAAAAATATTGCGATTGTGCCAATTCTTGTGCCAACAATGAGTCCGGATAGGATGGAGGCGTGCGGTAAGGCTTTAGCTAATGCAATAAGGGCAGTTGCAAAGAGTCATAAATGGGAGTGGGGAACTGATTATGCAATTATTGTCACAACAGATGCGGTGCATTATGGCAATGAAGACTGGGGTGGAGTCGACAGGGCCTATTTTGGTTGCGACGAAAAGGGAAATATCAAAGCCAGAGATCATGAGGCGGAGATAATTGATAGTTGTTTCAAAGGTGAATTAAAGCCTGAAAAAATAAGGTTATTCAATAACTATACATTAAAGAGCGATAACTACAAGGATTATAAATGGACCTGGTGTGGCAGGTATAGTGTGCCTGTTGCATCTTATGCTTCTTATTATTTAAATGAAAACAAGCCCTTGTCAGGGGAGCTCGTCGGATATTCCACAAGCATTACTTCTGCACATATTCCAGTTGATGATATCGTAATGGGCAGGACTGCTATTGCCACAAATTGCCACTGGGTCGGATATGCTTCAATCGGATACAGATAATATTCACAAATGAAAAAATCAGAATTTAAATGGCTAATTGAAGGATTCTGTCTTATTGCTGGAATTCTTTATCTTCTGACAGGCTGTCAGAATTCCCGGGAACAAAAACTGCAGGATGAAATCGATATGATAGGTGCTCGCTGGATACCCGATCACCGTGTTGGAATCTGCAGAATCAAATTAAGGTCTGGAGATAAAGGAGTAAAAATTCTTACAGGAGAGACCACAAATCCTAATGCTAAAAATGAGGTAATTAAGACATTAGATAGTAAGGGCATAATATTAATTGACAGCATTTTATTACTACCTGATACAATAAGGAATCCTAAATATTCAGGCTTGGTTACATTAAGCGTGATTAATCTCAGGAGGGAACCCGATCATGCATCTGAAATGTTGTCACAGGCAAAACTGGGTACTCCGGTTATTGTTCTTAAGAGGAATAACTCATGGATACTGATTCAGACACCTGATAATTATATTTCATGGACTGAAGAATCGTCCGTGACTCTTTTAAAGAGAACAGAAATGATAAGATGGCAAAAGGCAACAAGAATAATTTACCTGGAGAACACGGGCTGGTTGTATGAAAGCCCATCCAGTAAATCAGATGTAGTCGGAGATCTGGTAGGGGGGAGCATACTTGAGAAAGCCGGAGAGTTTAAGGACTATATAAATGTAGTTATGCCAGATGGCCGGACAGGATTTATCGAGAAATCAAAGGTTATGGATTTTAATGATTGGAAGCGCACAGTATCATGTACAGAAGAAAATATATGCAAAGTTGCTAAAACATTTTTAGGATTGCCATATTTATGGGGAGGCTCATCGGCAAAAGGAGTTGATTGCAGCGGTTTTGTTCAGTCTGTCTATTATATGAACGGACTAATCCTGCAAAGAGATGCCTCCTTGCAGGCGCTTCACGGTTCTGCAGTTGATATTACTAATGGTTACAGTATGTTGAAAAAAGGGGATCTGCTCTTTTTTGGTTCCAGAAAAAATGGAATTTCACACGTTACTCATGTAGCCATCTACTTTGGAAATAGTGAGTATATCAATTCATCCGGAAGAGTTTTGATAAACAGTCTCGATTCAACGCAGACTAATTATGTCCGTTATCGGTTAAGTTCTCTTTTATCAGCCAGACGAATTATTGGTATTGAGAATGATATGGGTATCATTCCGGTCAGTAAACACCAATGGTACTAAAACAAATACCGTTTGAACATGAAAGGGTGAGATTGGAAGAAAATTGAAATGCAAATTAAAAATTGAGTATTTATTTTTACATCAGATAAATGAAAAGCAGAAGAAAATTTCTTAAAGATTGCGGAGCTGTTGCAGGTGTTGCCGGTTTGTCATACATGTCTCTCCGTCGTTCAGGATGGAATGAAATCTCTAAAATACCCATGAAAACTACTGGATTGACTTTACGTTTTAAGCCATATGAGCTTCATATGAGACATGTATTTACAGTTGCAGAAGGATCGAGGAGCACTACTCCGGTAATGCTGACTGAACTGGAATATAATAATGTAGTCGGTTATGGAGAAGCATCTATGCCGCCATATCTTGGTGAAAATCATGAAACTGCCAGATCTTTTCTGAGTAAAATTGATATTGGTCAGTTTGAAAGTCCTTTCCTTATGGAAGATATACTTGCTTACGTAGAGCAGCTTGCACCTGGTAATTATGCAGCAAAGGCAGCAGTTGATATTGCGCTTCATGATCTTGTCGGGAAACTGATGAATCAGCCATGGTATAAAATATGGGGCCTTAATCCGAAAAAAACTCCGTTTACCTCATTTACAATTGGAATGGATAAGCCTGACGTTATGAAAGCTAAGGTCAGAGAGGCATCGCCTTACAGGATTATTAAGGTTAAGCTTGGCAACGGAAACGACAAAGCAATGATTGAAGCTGTAAGAAGCGAAACAGACAAACCGATTTGCGTCGACATTAACCAGGGATGGACAGACAAAAACATGGCGCTTGAAATGGCCCATTGGCTTAAGGATAAGGGTGTTGTATTTATTGAACAGCCAATGTCTAAAACCTCCTTTGACGATACAGCCTGGCTGACACAAAACAGTCCCCTGCCAATTATAGCTGATGAAGCTTTTCAGACAATCGGCGATTTCAAAAAGGTACAGGGAGTTTACAGTGGAATTAATATCAAACTAATGAAATGTGGCGGGCTCAGGTCAGCATTTATAATGATAAAAATGGCGAGGTCACTCGGTATGAAAGTAATGATAGGCTGCATGACTGAAACATCGTGTGCAGTTACAGCTGCTGCCCAGCTCTCACCTCTGGTTGATTGGGCCGACCTTGATGGAAATCTTCTGATAGATAATGATGTATTTGTGGGAGCTACCATAGAAGATGGCAAAGTAATATTGCCTAATGGTCCGGGGATCGGCATAAAGCAAAAGACAAAAGAATAAAGATAAAAGTAAAAATTAGAGCAATGACAAAGACCAGGAAGAGAGTATTTTTCGGAGTATTCGCAGTTTCTGGAGCTGCAATAGCCGGAGCATGCATCTATATAAACAGTTTAATGCCAATTATTACAGGATACGCTGCAAAGAATCTTTGTTCAGACGTATTTGTTTCAGGCAGGAAGCCTGCGGATGTCCTTGCAATAGATATGAACTTTTCTTTTATTAAATATACGAAAAATACCATAAATTTTGATGAAAAGAGCGTAACCAGCCATTTTCTGTGGGGCAAATCCAAAGCGATTTACAGGAAAGGGTTTGGAGTAACACTACTGAAAAATATACCGGAGGACAAACTCCGTCAATCAGTTTATCCTTCCGGTTGTGATCCGAAATACTCTCAGGATACAATAAAATGGCCGTTAGGTGATATTATACCAAGGATAAATACCGGAATTGACACATTAAAACTTAGGGAGATAACCAAACGGCTGATTACCGACAATGCATATAATGGAAATGCATTTGCTTTTATGGTAATTCATAAAGGAATTCCTGTAATTGAAGCCTATAAGCCCCAATTCAATCGAAAAACAAGATTTCTGAGCTGGTCAATGGCTAAAAGCTTTATAAATGCCATGGTCGGAATTCTCGTGAAGCAGGGAAAATTGGATATCATGCAACCTGCAGGCTTTGACGAGTGGAAAGGCGATGTAAGGTATAAAATTACAATAAACAATCTGATGCAAATGCAAAGCGGTCTTAAGTGGAATGAAGATTATGGGAACCGGTCAGATGTTACATTAATGCTTCATTGTGAGAGTGATATGAGTCATTTTGCTATGAACAGGACAATGGCTTATCCGGCAGGAACTCATTGGTATTATTCCTCGGGAGCAACAAATATTGTCAGCTATCTGATTCGCAAGCAATTCACTAATGACTCTTCATATTATGTTTTTGCCAATAACCAGCTTTTCAACAAGATAGGTGCACCCGATGCTGTATTTGAAGTTGATCCATCTGGTACCAGGGTTGGATCTTCATATCTTTATGCAACTGCACGTGATTATGCCAGATTTGGATTGATGTTTGAAAATGATGGTGTGTTTAATGGAGAAAGAATCTTACCTGAAGGTTGGGTAAAATACAGCACTTCAGTTGCTTCTGCAAGCAACGGCAGATATGGAGCATTCTTCTGGCTGAACCGCAGTAAAATTTTAACATCAGCCCCTGAAGATATGTATGCATGTGATGGACATGACGGTCAACACATTTATATTTTGCCAACCCAGGAATTGGTAGTTGTTATTCTTGGATATTCCCCAACTTTTAAGGGTGGTATGGACACTGACAGGTTGCTTAAGGATATTTTGACCACACTTTAGCAATAGTATTACTACAATCAGGAATATCTTTCCTTTGTACTACTTTGAGTTAACTTTGTGACCCTTTATGATCCTTCGGCTTATATCTGAAAAAGCCTATAATTAATATTATGTAAAATAGAAGTATTTGAATCCAGAGTCTGGAAGAATAGTTTTATTAAACACTTCTTACCTACTCTGGTTATATGATATTCCTGAAACAGCTATAAAATAAAGAAGGTGTCCTTTTGAGACACCCTCTTTCTAAATCTACAAGATTATTCTATTTTTTGTCAATAGCGTCAAGTTTAGCTTTGATAACAGTATACTTGTCAGTCATTTTAAGTCTGTAATACAGCTCCTGAAGACTCCTCATTGCATAAACATCATCAGGTTTAAGATCATGTGCCTTTTCCATATATGGAAGAGCTTTTGCATAGATGGTGTTTGCCTGATCTATTGCATCGCTGTATTTTTTAACATCTACAATTTCATTTGCAGCTTTAAACATATCAGCAGCTTTATTTATGTAAGCAGCGCCAAGTCCGTACTGAGTATCATAAACGTCACCTTTCAGTTCAACTGATTTGGTAAGTTCAGGTATTGCATCATCATATTTGAACTGATTCAAATAGATTATTCCTGCTGCAAAAAACAAACTGGCATTATTCGGATCTGATTCTTTTGCTACTTTGATATATTTCAAAGCTTCATCGTTTTTACTGCTTTTTATATAAAGATCAATTAATTGTAATGTAACATTTTTGTCATTTGGGAATTTAGTATTAAGGCCGGTCAGAACTGATTCTGCCTTTGCTGTATCATGTAATGCAAGATATGCTTCAGACATGTTGAAATATGGTGTAATTCCCATGTATTTCATATCAGCACATTTCTGGAAATAAGTTACTGCATCATTAAATTTACCTGAATTAACAGCTGCAAGACCTGCATTATAATACATTCCGGTATCAACTGCTCCTACATAAACATCACTCTCAGTTAATTTAATTTGTGACTGAAAGGATTGAAGTGCTCCTGCATAATCTTTAGCCTCAAACCGGGCACTGCCCTGATTATAAAAATTAACAGCAAGTGAATTATAAACTGTGCCTGTAAGCATTTTCTTTTTAACTGTTCCCTTAGGATCCAGCTGCATAGCTTTCTCATATGAAGCATACGCTTCTGTAAGAGGATCAGCATAAAGAGCTTTGTACTTAGGGTTTTCAGATTTAAAAGATGCCTGGCAGAGCTGGCCTTTAGCAAAATATGTGTTGAACCAGTCTTTTGATTTTTCATCAAGAAGAGCCTGATCAATATTCTCTTTTGCCTTATCAAGAATGCCCTGATCAATATAATTCAAAGCACTTGTCACTTTGCCTTTCTGGGGCATAGCTACATAAGAAATCCCAATGGCTGCTATCAGCAATAAAAACTTTTTCATGATTATAATTTTAATATTAGTTGTCCTTAAAAATTTCCCAAATTTATAACTTTACTTATTAAACATCAAATTCTTTGTCATTTTCCTCTGTTATTATATTATTTTCTTCAGAACTTATCTTCTCATTGTCCTCTTCTTCGTCACTAACCAACACACAGGCCACTGATGCTATAATGTCATTTTCTTTCAGATTAATCAATCTAACTCCCTGTGTCGCTCTGCCCATTACTCTTAAAGCCGATACCGGACTTCTAAGAATATTTCCAAATTGGGTAATGATCATAAGATCATGGTTATCAGTAACATCCTTTAATGCAATAAGGTTTCCTGTTTTTTCGGTAATGTTAATTGTCTTTACTCCTTTTCCGCCTCTGTTTGTGATGCGATAACCATCTATATCAGATCTTTTTCCATATCCTTTTTCAGAAACAACCATAATATCTTTTTCTTTGTTTTCAACAGTTATCATGCCGATTACGAAATCATTCTTCTCACTTGCCAGTTTTATTCCTCTCACACCTGAGGCAGTCCGACCCATAGGTCTTACCGATGCTTCAGGAAACCTGATAGCACGTCCGGATTTCACTGCAAGCATTATATGATGCTGCCCGTTAGTCATTCTTGCTTCAAGAAGTTCATCACCCTCTCTTACTGTAATAGCATTGACTCCGTTGAGTCTGGGCCGTGAATATGCTTCAAGTGATGTTTTCTTTATTATTCCTTTCGTGGTGCAGAGAACGATGAAATTATTATTAATATACTCTTCATCGTTCAGATTTTTGACATTAATGAAAGCTCTGACATTATCATCCGGTTCAATATTTATAAGGTTTTGCATAGCTCTTCCCTTTGAAGTTCTCGAACCTTCAGGAATGGCATAAACCTTCAGCCAGTAGCATTTCCCGTTTCTCGTAAAAAAGAGCATGGTATTATGCATTGTGGCAATATATAGATGTTCGATGAAATCCTCGTCCCTGGTTGCGCCACCTTTGGCACCGGTTCCACCTCGATTTTGTCTTCTGAAATCAGTCAGTGGCGTTCTTTTAATATAGCCCATATGAGATATTGTTATAACCATCTCATCATCAGCGTAAAAATCTTCAGGATTAAACTCCTCAGCATTCGGAATAATTAAAGTACGTCTCTTATCGCCATATTTTTCCTTTATCTCCAGAAGCTCATCCTTTATAATTTTCATTTGAAGATCAATACTTGCGAGAATGCTTTTCAGGTATTCAATCAGTTCCATGATCTCCTTGTATTCTGCTCTCAGTTTTTCCTGTTCAAGTCCGGTTAACTGTCGCAAACGCATCTCAACGATAGCTCTCGATTGTATCTCTGTAAGTCCAAAACGCTCCATCAGATTCTCCCTCGCGATATCCGGAGTCTGGGATGCTCTTATAATTGCTATTACCTCATCTATATGGTCACTTGCAATGATAAGTCCTTCAAGGATATGTGCTCTTTTTTCTGCCTGATCGAGATCAAATTTAGTTCGTCTGATAACTATTTCATGCCGATGCTTGACGAAATAAAGTATCAGATCTTTGGTATTCAGTGTTTTCGGACGGCCCTTAACAAGGGCTATGTTATTGACGCTGAAAGATGTCTGAAGAGCCGAAAACTTATATAGGTTATTCAGGACAACATTTGCACTTGAATCTTTCTTCAGAATAATCACAATCCGCATTCCGTTGCGGTCCGATTCGTCATTGATATATGAAATTCCCTCCAGCTTTTTCTCATTTATAAGATCTGCAATCTTACGGATCATCTCGGCTTTATTGACCATATAGGGAATCTCGCTAATTATGATGCATTCCCTACTTGAATGGGTTAATTCTATCTCGGTCTTTCCCCTAACCACTATCCTGCCACGGCCTGTCTCCAGAGCATCTCTTATTCCCTGTTCCCCATAAATAATACCTCCGGTTGGGAAATCCGGACCTTTAATAAAATGCAATATTTCTTCCAGGGTAATGTCATTATTATCTATATAGGCAATAGTAGCATCAATGACTTCAGAAAGGTTATGAGGCGGCATATTGGTCGCCATTCCGACAGCGATACCTGAAGCGCCATTCACAAGAAGATTTGGGATCCGGGTAGGCAGAACAGAAGGTTCAGTTAAAGAATCATCAAAATTAGGCTGAAAATCCACTGTATCCTTTTCGATATCAGCCAGAGTCTCTTCAGCAATTTTTTTGAGCCTTGCCTCAGTGTATCGCATTGCAGCAGGACTATCACCGTCTACCGAACCAAAGTTTCCCTGGCCGTCTACCAGGGGATATCTTAAGGACCATTCCTGAGCCATCCTTACCATTGCTTCATATACCGAAGAATCACCATGCGGATGAAATTTACCCAGTACCTCTCCCACTATCCTTGCTGATTTCTTATAAGGCTTGTTAGAAAAGACTCCCAATTCGGACATTCCAAACAGTACCCTGCGATGAACCGGTTTCAGTCCATCCCTCACATCTGGCAGTGCCCTCTGCACAATAACCGACATTGAGTAGTCGATATAGGCAGACTTCATCTCCTCCTCGATATTGACCTTAATGATTCTCTCTCTCTCTGACATAACAGATTATTAATTAAATATTTACAAATAAACCTCAAAGGCGTGGCTTAGATTTACGAAAGTAATCAAAATTTGGTTACTTTCGAGCTTAAGAACCACTGAATTTTTAACATTCATTGTTCATAAAAGGGCATGAAAATTGCCATATAGATATTATGTATAATTTAACTTTGATTTTGTTGTTATATGTACTTTTGTCAAAGATAATCTGACAGAATGTCGGGTTGTAATATTTAAATTTGTAATTTGAGATATATAATATGGATTCACAATTTTCACAAAGGGTTAAAGATATTCTGGGTTATTCCAAAGAAGAGGCTATAAGGCTGGGAAACAGTCATATAAGTCCGGAACATCTTTTTCTTGGAATACTCAGGGATGGAGAAAGTGTGGCTGTAGAAATCCTCATGAACCAGGGAATTGATCTCCTGGTACTCAAAGGATCTCTTGAAAAAAGTATAAAAGTTGAAAGTCCGGTTCCTGTGGCTGACCATGAGGTCATTCCGCTTTTAAGAAGTACCGAAAGAATTCTTAAACTTGTTTATCTTGAAGCAAAGTCGCTGAAAAGCAGTACAATTGATACAGAACATTTGCTATTGGCGATATTAAAAGATGAGAATGCTTTGGTAACCAGGTTTTTGTCTGAGTTAGATGTTGATTATCAATCGGTTCGAAAAATGGTTGAGACAGAATCTCCCACATCTAAAGCAGACTATCCAAGGGACGAAGATGATGAAGGTCAGAATTTTGGAGGACCCGGAAAAGGACAGCCCTCCTCCTCTTCCACTTCAAAATCTTCATCGGATACCCCAGTTTTGGATAATTTTGGAATTGATCTTACAAAAGCAGCTGAAGAAGGACGTTTGGACCCGGTAGTTGGACGAGAGAGGGAGATTGAACGTCTTGCCCAGATTTTATCAAGACGCAAGAAAAACAATCCGGTGCTTATTGGTGAACCGGGTGTCGGAAAATCTGCAATTGCCGAAGGTCTTGCTTTAAGGATTATTAAAAAAAATGTATCCAGAGTTCTCTTTAATAAAAGAGTGGTTGCCCTTGATCTTGCTTCAATTGTTGCCGGAACAAAATATCGTGGACAATTTGAGGAAAGGATGAAGGCAATACTTAATGAGCTTTCAAAAAATGATAATATTATTCTTTTTATTGATGAGATACATACAATTGTCGGTGCCGGAGGGGCAACAGGTTCTCTCGATGCAGCAAATATGCTGAAGCCTGCCCTGGCACGTGGCGAAATTCAGTGTATCGGGGCAACAACACTCGATGAGTATCGCCAGCATATAGAGAAAGACGGGGCTCTTGAAAGAAGGTTCCAGAAAGTGATTGTCGAACCCACTTCAATTGAAGAGACTATCCATATCCTTCATAATATCAAGGAAAGATATGAAGAGCACCATAATGTTATTTATACCGATGATGCTATAGACGCCTGCGTGAAACTTACAAACCGTTATATTTCTGACAGGCATCTTCCTGACAAGGCAATTGATGCCCTAGATGAATCAGGATCGAGAGTTCATATTTTAAACATTGTTGTGCCAGAAAAAATTCTTCTGCTTGAGAAACAGCTCGAGGATACCAAAAAGGAAAAAATGATGGCAGTGAAGAATCAGAACTTTGAGAAAGCTGCCAGTTTCCGCGATCGTGAAAAGGATCTGCTGGATCAGATTGAGCTGGAAAAGAAAAAGTGGGAAAAAGAACTCTCTGTAAACAGAGAAACGGTTGATGCTGATAGAGTCGCAGAAGTTGTTGCCATGATGACAGGAGTTCCGGTTCAGAGGATTGCCCAAACGGAAGGAGTTCGGTTACTCAATATGGCTGATGAACTGAAAGGCAGCGTTATTGGCCAGGATGAAGCTATATCGAAGGTCGTGAAATCGATACAGAGGAACAGGGCTGGTCTTAAAGATCCGAACAAACCCATAGGAACATTCATATTCCTTGGACCCACCGGCGTTGGAAAAACCCAGCTCGCAAAAGTTCTTGCAAAATTTCTATTTGATACAACAGATAATCTGGTCAGGATCGATATGAGTGAATATATGGAGAAATTCTCAGTCTCACGGCTTGTCGGAGCTCCTCCCGGGTATGTAGGTTATGAAGAAGGGGGCCAGCTTACTGAAAAAGTAAGAAGAAAACCGTATTCAGTTGTACTACTCGATGAAATAGAAAAAGCTCATCCTGACGTGTTTCATATAATGCTACAGGTGCTTGATGAAGGCCAGTTAACCGACAGTCTGGGGCGCAGGGTCGATTTCAGAAACACTATTGTAATTCTGACATCAAATATTGGAACCCGGCAAATAAATGAATTCGGGCATGGGATGGGGTTTGATACATCAGCCAAAAAGGCAACAAGGGATGAACAGACAAAAAGTATCCTGCAAAAAGCCCTTCAGAAAACATTTGCACCCGAATTTCTTAACAGAATTGATGATGTAATAATGTTCAATTCATTAGGAAAGGAAGAGATCAATAAAATTATTGATCTTGAACTGAGAGGTCTTTATGACAGAGTAAAATCACTTGGTTAGATCGGAAGAGCGTCGTGTAGGGAAAGAGTGTAGATCTCGGTGGT
>OCZT010001187.1_pt1 | contig 26999 bp, 17 predicted proteins | sample 1539031 | NCBI WGS metagenome assembly OCZT01 (sample SAMEA3539308, study PRJEB22396) | soil metagenome | biome: tundra; feature: field; material: soil | place: USA | collected 2010-05 | depth 0.15 m | reverse complement strand
TGTCGGCCAGAATCATTTCGCGCATGGCATCAATGCGGTTGCCCTCGAAGAACATGTGCTCGGTGCGGCACAGGCCGATGCCCGTGGCGCCGAACGCGACGGCGTTGGCGGTCTGCTCCGGCGTGTCGGCGTTGGTGCGGACCTGGAGCTTCGTGACCTTGGAACACCAGTTCATCAGCTTGGCGAACATCTGGTAGGTCGCGCTTTCCTCGGGCTTGAGCGATTTTTCGACGAGCACCTGGACAATCTCGGAGGCGGCGGTCGGGAGCTGGCCGGCATAGACATCCCCGGCGGTGCCGTTGATGGAGAGGAAGTCGCCTTCCTTGTAGGTCACGCCGTCCACGGTCATGGTCCGGGCGGTGTAATCAATCTGCAACGCAGCCGCACCGCAGACGCAGACCTTGCCCATTTGACGGGCCACCAGTGCCGCGTGCGAACTGACGCCGCCTTTGGCGGTGAGGATGCCTTCGGCGGCGATCATGCCGCGCAGGTCTTCGGGGGAAGTCTCGTTGCGGACGAGGAGCACCTTTTCGCCCTTTGCAGCGGCGGCGTCGGCGCGGTCGGCATTGAGATACATTTTACCGGAAGCGGCGCCGGGACCGGCGGGCAAACCTTTGGCGATGCACCGGGCGGCCTTCATCGCCTTGCGGTCGAACACGGGCGCGAGCACCTGATCCAACTGATCGGCGGGCACGCGGCGGATGGCCGTCTTCCAGTCAATGAGTTTTTCCTTCTCCATCTCGATGGCGAAGCGGACAGCGGCGAGGCCGGTGCGCTTGCCATTGCGGGTCTGGAGCATGAACAGCTTGCCATCCTGAATCGTGAACTCGAAATCCTGCATGTCTTTGAAGTGCGATTCGAGGGTCTTGCGGACCTGTTCCAACTCGGCGAAGGTCTTCGGGAGGACGGCCTTGAGCTTGGCGACGGGGTCGGGCGTGCGCACGCCGGCGACGACGTCTTCGCCCTGGGCGTTGATGAGGAATTCGCCGTAGAAAACTTTCTCACCGGTGGCGGGGTCGCGGGTAAAGGCGACGCCGGAGCCGGACTGGTCACCGGTGTTGCCATAAACCATCGCCTGGACGCTGACGGCGGTGCCCCACTCGGCGGGAATGCCGTATTTGCGGCGATAGACAATGGCGCGGTCGTTCATCCAGGAACCGAACACGGCGCCCACGGAACCCCAGAGCTGCTTCCACGGGTCCTGCGGAAATTCACTGCCGGTGCGCTCCTTGATCAAAGCCTTGAAGCGATTCACCAGTTCCTTGAGGTCCTTGACGGTCATCTTCGTGTCTTCGATGTCGGCGTGATGACGGTCATGTTTGAGTTCGTGGATGACCACTTCAAACGGCTCGTGGTCTTCGTCCTTGCTCTTCTGGACGCCCATGACAACGTCGCCATACATCTGGATGAAGCGGCGGTAACAATCCCAGGCGAAACGCTCGTTCTTCGTCGCCTTGACGAGGGCGAGAACGGTGGCGTCGTTGAGACCGAGATTGAGAATGGTGTCCATCATGCCGGGCATGGAATCGCGCGCGCCGGAACGGACGGAGACGAGCAGCGGCATGGCGGACTGGTCGCCGAACTTCGTGCCCATGATTTTCTCGATGAAGGCGATGCCTTCCTTGGCCTGCGCGTCGAGCACCTTCGGGTAGTTCTTCTTGTTGTCGTAATAATAAGTGCAGACCTCGGTGGTGATGGTGAAGCCGGGCGGCACCGGGAGGCCGATGCGGGACATTTCGGCGAGGTTCGCGCCCTTGCCGCCGAGCAGCGGTTTCATGGAGCCGTTGCCATCGGCCTTCTTGTTGCCAAACAGATAAACGTACTTCGATGTTTTAGCCATAAATGTTCAATTCAAAACAATTGCGCTTTCAATTTCGCACGGGGAATTCCACCGAAATAAAGCGAGGCGTAATTTAACAAACGCCCGCCCCAAGTCAACGAACGAAGCCCGAAAAGCCAAAATCTGCTGCATCAATAACAATAATTGATGTCTGCTGACGGTTGAAAAGCGCCTAAACACAGAATATTTAACCACGAAAACCGAAACTGATGTTGAACAGAAGCAAACGAAGTCAAAGAGAGAAGGCTTGGGCCGGAAAAACAAGACACGGCGTAAAGCCGCGTGGCGGCCACGCCGCTATACGCGGATAAACACGGATTTTCGGAGGGCGGAGCTCCGCGAGGCCCCAATTTTAAACCGCAACTTGTCGCGCCGAAATGAAATGAAGGCGGAAGAACGCAGAGAACGCAAAGTTTTCAGCCTTTCTTGCCGCGCCGAAATCGGATGAAGGCGGGAGCCTTTAGCATTTCCTGATTCAGTTCCCTCCCGGTTCGGGGAGAAAAATGGCACAATTCTAGAAGTGACCCTTTCACTTTCACGCTAATGGGTGACCCTTTCAAGATATTTTCAGGTTGCAGGCTCACGGCTGGGGCTTGGCGGGACGGGTTTGCCCGCACCCGCGATGCGTTCAATCTCGCGGAGGGTCACGACGGTTTCGGCCAATTTCTGACGGGCAATTTCAGGTGACGGGGCACGCAAGCCCTGCTCGCGCGCAAGACGCTCGGCATCTGCGGACGACAGGTGGTGTATTTCTGACAATGCCTCATCTTCACTTGCAAGCCTGACGAGCCGTTCAATAAGCCCTCTTGTGGCCTTCGATGGTGGTCGCGGGTCGATATTGGTGGGGGGCAAACCTGATCGTTTGGGCTTCTTCGGCTTTGGCAGGGCGTGCTTCGTTTTCACCTGTCCTTCGGTTTCATGTTCGAAGCGTTGGATTGCGTTCTGGATGAATCTAACCTGCTCGTCCGTGAGATGCTCTTTGCGAGTGTGCAGGCGTTTCATCAAATCCACAAAGGCCGAGACTTTGAGGCCAGGTCCGGGCGGGGCTGACTTCTTTTTGGGTTTGGGAGCGGCTTTGGAAGCTGAATTGGATTTCATTTGCATACAGAAATGAGATGAGCAGCCGATTCCGCAACACAATCGCCAACGGCGGCCTGTCTCGAACCGGACTCCCAAATATCGGGCGTTCCGAGATGACTCTTGCCGCTGCCGTAAACCTTGCAAACGTTGTTTGAGTTCGGCCAAAGGCCAAGAACGCCGCGGTTCTTCGTCAAAAGCGCACGTTTGGAAACCGTGTTCTGGATGGCGACCAGCCACCGCTCCTGCTCGTCGGTGATTCCCTTTCCGGTGCGGATGACGCGATTGATGAGTGCGCCGACCAGTTTCGGGCGCGAATCAATCGGGATTTGCTCAACCCAATTCAATAGGCGCGGGATACCGTAGGTGGACACCTTGTCCGGGATCGCCACCACCACATAATAATTACATGCCCGCAACATGCCTTGAGTGAGGAACATCTTGTTGGGTGGACAATCCACGAAGATGTAATCAAAGTCGTGGAACAATGCGAGCACGCGCCGGCACTGCTTGAAAAAATCCTCCTTGGACATGGTTTTGTCCTGCGCGAGTTCATAATCAAGGTCCTCGACTTCAAACGCGCCGGAGAGCAGGAAAAGATTTGCGGGAATGCCGGTGCCGTATTTCCCTTTCTTGACGAACGCATCCTTTTTGATGCTCGCCGGGCTGATGGCTTTCCCGCCTTTCAGTAACACGAGGATGTTTTGGTCATTGCCAGCAATCGGGTCTTGGCCGAACACCGTTGTGAGGCTGCATTGGGCGTCAATGTCAATGATCAGCACTTTTTTCTTCGGTTCTTGATGCGCGACTTGTGCGCCCAAGAAGAACGTGGCTGTGGTTTTGCCGACACCGCCTTTGTAGTTCACAACGGCGATGGTGCGCGGGTGTTTTCCATCGAGCGCCTTGGTAAAAGCGCTTGCCTCGGCGGCGAGCACCTTATCCTGGTCTTCACCCAAGCCGAGTTTGTCCAAGACTTGAAACGGATTGCTTGGCGTGTGTCTGTTTTGAGTTTCCTTTGCCATATTATCCTCCGATTGTGTTGTAGATTATTTCTGTCTTTATTCTGCCGACCAGCGCAGGCTGAACTTATCAGCAGCAACCACGAGGCGTTGTTTGAGTTCCTTGCCGCCAGAGATGTTGGGCAGCATTGTGAGATACATGCGCAACAAATCCCGAACACGAGTGAGACTGTCCTTGGCTTTTAGCCAGTTTTGAGGGCTGAAGATTTTGTCTTTTTCCTGTGCATCCTGGTTTGCGCCATCCAACGCAGAATTATAGGCGGTGACCACCTGATTGATAATGGCCTCTGCGTCCGGCAGGGCCGTGAGAGTGGCGGCTGGGGCAGGAACTTTGTCTTGATGATTGCTTGCGATGGAAAACACCATCTGGACGCCATAAAGCAGGTGATGTTTCATGTAGCTGGGAACGGCCATCAGCGCTTCATTCAACCCCAGCGTGCTGACGTCCCAACGGTTCTCGATCTCACGCATCCATTGGTTGAGGCCGTGAATATCGGCGGGCGCGTAGTCGGGCTTGAACACCTGCTCGAAATACTTATCAAAGAGTTTGTTTTCGTTATAGGCAATGTTGGGGCGCTGGCAGTGCCAGGACATGATACATTTGCCGAGTTGCGAAATGTCTATCGTTTTCGCTTCATCCTTGTCTGCCGGGCGCTCCTGCCCACGCTTGGTAATAAGAAAGCCGGTGGAATAAGTGTTTTCGTATGCCTTTTTCAGCGCGCCGATGCGTTTGTCATTACTGCGGAGATCACGCGGCTTTACGGCGTTTTGGGAATTGGTGTTGATGCTGATCTTATCAGCGATGTCGGCCTGCGGGATTTCATAAAACCGGAAGAGGACGTAGGAGTTGTTTGACTGCTTCACCTTCTCGGAACAGGCAAAGATGGTGTTGATGGACTGGCAACCGTTCACCACGCTGAGGCCCTCCAGCTGCAATTTGTGCGAAGTATTGTCGAGGTTCAGCTTGTCGCAAATGGCGGTAATCCCGTTGTGGTAAAGAAAGAAAAAGTGCGAGTTGTCGCCGGTTAGCGTTTGCTTCAGTCCCTTATTGATCTTGTTGGTCAACCCGAGCGACTGCCGCACGTTTTTTCGGAATAGGGTTTGATCCTTCACGCCGGGCAACTTCAACACGTCGCTCAATTTTATAGCAGCGAGAACGGTCTTGAAATTTGCGACCTGCAACGAAAGGTATTTGCCCGATTCCAAGACCAAATCGTGTTTGAGGCGAGGAAGTGACACCGCGAGAGCCTCGTTCCAGCGCGCCTGAATCATGTCAGCATCCACCAGCGTGAGACTGCTCGACGGATGCTCGCAGTCCGAAATCGTTTCCTGAAACGCAACAAGGTCGTTTTTGGCCGACTCCGTCAACGGGCCGGTCGTCAGCAATTCAAATACTACCTCGTAGTCGTCCTGGAGCGCTTCAGAAATGGCCTCCAGCTTGACCTTGAGTTTTTGGTTCGCTCCTTCCTGGAGCGCGGGCAGATTTTTGATATGTGTCCACGCCGCCAACACTTCGTGCAGCGGTTCGTGATCGACCGAGCCGGTAGTGAAGAACTTGCCCTGCAAGATCAAGACCTGGCGATGCTCATCATCCACGATGACGGCATCAATCTGTTTGTCGTCCGCGCCGTCAGTGATGTCGTCGTGGGCTTGGACCGGGGCGCGCAACAGGACGTTGCGGAGATACCACGCAAGGAAACGTGTTCCGTCGTTCGGGAAGTTCTGCTGGTAATAGACGTCTTGTTGGATGTCGCGCTGGATGCGGGCAATGAGTTCACTCATAAATTAGTTTCGTTCGTTCTTGGATTTGGCGTGCTGCTCAAGGAGCAGATGGCGGAATGGCGTCATGGTTTGGGCAGGGGTATCGTGGATGTATTGAAGGGCCTTTTCCTTGGTGGGCGCGGGCAGGCCGTTCAAATAGTTCAAGGCGGCGGCGGGGCTGAACGGGATGCCGAGAGCATCTTTGAACCGGCGCGATTGCGCAGCCCAGATGACGGCATCGAAACCTTTTTCAAGCGCCCAGGCGCGGATGCGTTCGCAGGATTTAGGGTGGCGGCTCAAGGCGTTGGGCGCAAAACGCCCGGCGGCGACTACACAGAAGCCGATGTCATCTTGCGACGTTCCTTCTCTCTCCTGTAAATCGGCGACGGCCTGCGCCAGGTCGGTGCGCGGGCTTAAAACGTGGAGGGTGGTCACTTCGGATTCACAGCGTTCATCAATGACCAGTGTCAGGCAACCGGCGCGTTCACCCTTTCTGGAAATGCGGGAAAATTCAATCCAGAGCACCGGGCCGTCTTTCTGCCAATCGCCGACAATGGGCAGGTCGCGTGGTTCGTTAATCAGCGAACCCCAGCCGAGTATTACAATTCTCACAGTCCCTCCTTCTTTGCAGTTTCGCAATACACGGCGAGCGTTGCGTCCTTCACGCCTTGGGCGACGATGAGGAAGGTGGTGAGGTTGCAGGCGAATTCGGCGGTGGTCTCGGCTTGCAGGTGCCTCAGCGGAAACTCTTTGGCGGATTCGTAATTCACGTACAGGTCAAAAATCTTCGAAAAGCTTAGTGACATCCCTATGGCTTTTGGTTGAGTTGCTTCAACAACCACTCCAATTGTGTCATGGCAGCAGCGATGACGGCTCGGTAAGAAAAGAAGTGCGTTCGTTTCCCAGTGTATTCATGCTGCAACTTGGAATCCACTTCGCCGCCAACCACAAAGATTTCAAGCTCGATCCCCAATTTCCCGGTCAGAGTGTCGGCGTATTTTTTTGCTTGGCTCTCGGCATCACGGCCAACCGCAATGGACGGTCGTTTGAACTCTACCAAGAGGTGACGATTTTCGACGTTCGCAGCGAGAAGCAGATCGGGCCGATCGCTGGCGTCGGCACCACTGTACGCTTTCTTCGTGTAATCTTCTACGATGCGTTGAAGCTGTCGGTTGCTGGCCATGAGACTGTATTGGCTTCCGAAAACCCACAGGCTGTTTTGCAACGCCGTGTGCATTTGCTTCTCCGTGGTTTTTGGATCGGCGGCAAGCTTGTCGAGGTGATCGAGAAATTCCGTTCGTCGTTTCGTTTGTTGAGCGATGAAAGCCAAGTCGGTCAACCCGAATTTATCGAGGGCCTCGGCGAAATGGAAAACGTCCACCTTTTCCGCATCTTCAATTTCCCGGCAGACGGTCCAGTATTCATCCATTTCGAGAGCGTCCATGACCAAACCAACAAGCACGGTGATTCGTTCCTCTTTTTCGCCCTCTTGGTAGGAACGGGAAATGAGTTTTTCAAGCCGCTCTTCGACGATAGTGCGCCGGTGTTCCGGGACAGCCTCCAGCCGCCGCTTCATCAATTGTGTCCATCGGCCTTTGGCGAGATTGACTTCGTTCGTGTGGATTTCGCTAAGACTGGCTTTTACATCTTCCTGGATGGCTTGGGTCAATTGTTCCAAACCTTTGTCGCTTTCAATGACATCACCACCTGCGGCAGTTAATTCTAAGGCATCTGCTTCCACCTTCACCTCGCCGACGACCCTGTTGCGCAGTCTGTCACTAAGGGTCTCGTCATGTTCCAAGCCCCAGTGGTGTGGCTTTCCAACGGTCTTTTCTCCCGCGCGAAGAATAAGCCCGGCTTTGCGGCTGGGCACTGGCTTCTCGCTAATCGTGTAGGTAGCGGTGGCCTTGGTGCCGTTGGGCAGAGTGTATTCTTTGGTGAATGTGGTTCCCTGAATGTCGTGGCGCAAGACTCGTTCGCCATTGACGAAGATTTCAAAACCAGTTTCGCGCCCGTAATCGTAGGCCAGGAGTTCCTTCAACTTTTCGGCTTTGGGATAATTCAGGTTTTGGTTCAGATTCTTGAGCGTGATGGTCGTGCCATGCTCCTTCGGTTTGGAAGGCTTGACCTCAATCGGCAATGGCACTTGCTCGATGTCTTTCTCAGTATTTAACAGAGCGCTTTTAGAAATGACCAAACGAGTTCGTGTTCCGTGGGCTTTTGTGTCCACCTCCATCTGTTCTGCCAGGATCAACCCCGCGAATTTGCCAATTCCCCGGCGTCCCTTCACGGTTCGCTGCAAGTTCGGTGTTTTCCCTCCTTTCCGGCTGTAACGGGGGCTGGCGATGTTCAGGTATTCCTGCCGCATCTCCTGTTCCTTCATCCCACTGCCGTCGTCGGTAACGATGATTGGGGCTTCGGTTAGGATGTCGGGTAATGTGATTTGGACGATTTTGGCTTCTGCGTCCCAAGCGTTATCCACCAGTTCGCGCAAGGCCCGTTCACTAGACGTATAATTTTCGCCGAGAATTGCGGCCAAACGCGGATCAACTGAGAAGTTTGCGATCTGAGCCATAGGGTTCGTGGGTTTCATTTCTCAATTACTTGTCAATGAAGCCGCGGCGCGCCTCCCGATCCTGATAGGACGGGGAAAGGTGGAATTTCTCGTTGCCTCGCGTAAAACCGCGTAAAGCTTTCGCCACGCGGCAACGCGACAGGCCCCGTAAAGTTTCACCACGTGGCAGGCCGAACACAAGCTCATTACCCGTTGCCGCGTAAAGTTTCCCCACGCGGCTTACCGCATCTGACCCGGAAGACATGGGGGAATTTTGCGCCGTTCCGGCGCGTGAGTCAAATCAAAGGCTAAAGGCTAAAATCTAAATGCTAAAGTCAGCGGGTTGAGGGTTCAGGCCGGAGGGGGTTGAAGCTGCCGCTTTTGTTCAACTTTTAGCCTCTTCTTCTCCCGGCTCTCGATTTTCTTGATGCTTTCGGCAGCAGGCAGTTTCTCCGGCATGGTCCCGCCCAGTTCTCGAATTGTTTGCCTCACCTTGCGGCCCACGTCCTGGTGGATTGCGTTCGCCCGATTTTTGTTCCGCACGTTCTCCCGCCGCAGCTTCTCCTCCGTCTGTGTGGCGCGGAAAAGGTTCGCCGCCAGTTCCGTGCTACCCATGTGGTCGAGCACGTGTTCCTTGGGTTTGAGACGCTTGCGCTCGTGGATATCGCGCATGCCCAGCCCACCGTAAAGTCCGCGATAGCCGTGGTCCATGAAGATGGCATAATCCACCGGCTGGACGACGCCGGACTGCTTCGCCACGCCCGCCAGGTGTTTGTTATGTTTCGTCATTTCCTGCCGGAGCAGGAGGCGCTTCTGGTCTTCCTTGAGGGATTCGTCCTCCGCCAATTCCTGCCGCCGCGTTTGGACGGCAAAATAGCTTTGCCCGAGCGCGACGAGAGGCTTGCCCGGGTCGGCGTTTTGGATGACGAGATAACAGGCGTAGCGCGAAAGCGCCTAATCCTCGACCCCGCGTTGTGCGCCGGAACCGATGCCAACCATTTCGGTGATATCAACGAAATGGTCGGAGACCGGGTGGCCGCTATTGACGCAGGCCTCGCGCGCCTTGGTGATGACGGTGATGAAGTTACGGAAGTCGGCGTATTCGAGCACGCGCGCAAGTTCGCGGGCGGACCAGAATTCACCACCGTCAGGGCGGACCCGCTTGATGCGCTCGAAGGTGTTGCTGGCGGCGGGGACGGGCAATTGATCACTCATGGACTTCCTTTTACCCCAAGCCACGCTTCAGTTGAAGGCCGAAACGAGATCGCGAAGCGTTGAAACCTGATTTCCCATTTTGCCATAAACTTCCGCGTAACCACGTAAAAGGCCTTTGGCCTCACGTGGCAGGCATGGGGGAATTTTGCGTCGTTCCGGCGCAATGGGCAAATGCTAAATTCTAAAGGCTAAAGTTCTCCTTTTGAGCGTTTGTCAATGGTGGTGAATATGGCAATGAGTTGGCGGGTTTCGTCAAGCAAGCCGGCCATCGTCGCTGCCGAAACGCAACCGCTGTCCACAAGGAGTTCGAGCCAATATTCGGTTTCTTCGATTTCCTTGAGACAGTCGCCAATCGATGGCAACGCTAAATGCTGAAGGCTAAAGGCTAAAGTTCTATTCAGCTTCAGTTTTAGCATTCAGTGATTTGTATTTAGCCTTCAGCCTTTAGCCCTTAGCCTTTGTTTCGCTACCATTCGCACAAAGCTTCAACGTGCGCCGCGGAACCGTCGCGCAGCCAGCCGTCGAGTTGCGATTGGTCCTTGAGTTGCTGGCCGCGCCGGCGCGGCACGGCGATGAACCGGCTGTTCATTTCCGGCAGCACGGTCATGTCGCTCCACAACTTCTCGAATTGCGCCACGGGAAAAACGTCCTCCTGTCCGTGGCCCCAGCGCTTCTTAACGTCCTTGAGCGTGATGTAGGTTGGCATCCTGGCCGCGAGCGCGCGCACGGCATTGGCCACCTTGCCGGCGTCGGCCAGGTCGGCGCGCGTGAGTTGGAACACGGCGAGCAGCTTGTCCAGGTTGATCCAGCTCGTCATCGAGTTGTAATAGGAAAGCAAAAATTCCTCCTCCTCGCGCGGCATCGCCAGGCCTTCCACAATGCGCGGCTGGCCGTTCACGCGCGCCAGCCCGCCGCCGCGATCTTCAATGCGCCGCGTGATGACTTCAAAGGAAAGTCCGCCGTCCAGCGCGATGTGCAATCCGAGCATCGCCGGGTCCACGTCCGCGCCCACGGTGTCAATGTTGTGCAGCATCAGGTGTTTCAGGTTGGGCCGCTGCTCCAGCAGGCGCGCCAGCGTGCCGTTGCGGAGCAGGTTGGGAATCTCGAACCAGTGGCCGACAGGATGCAGGCACTGGAGCGGCACGTTGTCGGTGTAATCGCCCGCCTCGCCGGCCTGCTGCGCCCAGCCGATGAGGGCGTGGCGGAGGCTGTCGCGCACCTTCTGCTGTTGTTCATCGAGAATTTGTTGCGGCATCTCCTCCCAGGTGAACCGCAGGTCGCGCTCCATCGGGATGAGCCGCAAGCCGACCGTGCGGCCCTCGGACAAAATCAGCGGCCCGGAATAGCCGTAGAATTTTTCGCGCGCGAGGAACGCCTCGGTGGGCTGGTGCGAAATGTAGCTGGTGGTGATGACGTGAGGCAATGGAACGCCGCCGAGCCGGCTGATGCGGCGGCTCTTGGCCAGATGCACTTCCAGGAATGTGCGATGGCGCCCGCCGAATTTACAGAATGGATGCAGCGCCTTGACCGTGCCCGCGCCCTGCGTCCACCGGCTGCCCGCGCCGGCGGCCAGCGTGACCACGGCCACTTCGCCCGCCGCCAGCGCGGCCATGCCCGCTTCGCGATACTTCTTCGGCAACTCGCGCGTGGCGTCGAACACGTCGCCTTCGGTCACGTCCTGAATTTGCGTGCTGATCGGCAAACGGTTTTGGGCCAGGCCGATTCGCCCGGACTTCAAATCCGCGCGGACCTGCTCGTGCTGCACGCGGTCGAAGCCGTAGCGCTCGAGCAGTGCCGGCAGCGACTCGTCACTCGTATCGTCGGTTTTCAAGCGCGGCAGCAGCCGGTCGAAGAGCGTCTGCACCATGCCGCGCAGTTCGGGCCGGGTGCGGCAGGCGGCGCCGAATTTGTCCAGTTCCGTGCGGCGCAACGGCGGGAGGGCGCGGGCATCCTGTCGCAGCAGCGGAGGCATGATCAGCGCATAATAGTCTTGCGGCAACAGGGCGGAATGGCCATGCAACAAGTCGGCCCAAGTGCCCCTTTCGTTGATGGCAAAGTCGTACACCACCGGCTCCATCGCGAACGGCAGGGAATATTCAAACTCGCGCTTGGTTTGCGTCATCAACTCCTGAAGCCGCGTTTGCCCCGCGGCTTTCTTCGCGTCGTCAAAGATGAATCCCATGCCGCCGCCCGACATGCCGCCCAGCATCCAGAACCCGAGAAAATCCTTTCCAAACTCCGTCCGCACGCGGTGGATGACAGTTTCAGTGAAAAGGTTCGTGGCCCACGGAATGATGGTCTGGATGGGACCAAAGAAATTTCGCGTCGTCGCCGCGCCCAGGGCAGCGACGTCTCCGCGCCGGAGTCCGGCGAGGATTTCCTCCAAAATGGCGAGCATGCTCAGCCGCGCCTGCCACTCGGCCTCGGAGCGCAGCAGGTATTTTTCGCTGACCATTTCGAGGATGGGGCCGACGTTTTGCGCCATGCCGCCGTGCACCAGCACCAGGCTGTCCTGCAACTTCTGCCGCAGGGCGGGCGAGGCGTCATCGTGGGTCAGGATGCGATGCTGCGGCATGAGCCGGCCGCGGCTGACCCCGAATTCGGGGTCACCTTCGGCGGCGAGCACGCCTTCGATCAATTTCATGCCCGGCCAGACGCCGCCGGAGTCCTGCCAGCCGCCGCCGGAACCGCCGAGCCATTCGCCGAGGATGGCGCGCGCGAGCACGAGCCGGCGTTCGTCCTCCTGGAGCGAACCATGAAGCGAACTTGCCTGGCCGGTTGCCCTCATGCACAACGCAATCATGGAGGCCAGCAGGTTCGTGGAGACGGCCAGCCGCGAGCCTTTGGGAATGCCGTTGACGGCGCTGACAAGTTCAAGTCCGCGTCCCTGCCCCACCACCCGCGCCAGCAAGTCGGCGAGGCTTTGACCCGACCCTTCCACGCCGGGCGGAACGATGCCGCTGGCGATGACCGCCGCCTTGAGCAAGCCGAGGTAGTCTTTGGCAAAGTCGAACACCTCGGCCAGGCTCGTGATGTCGGCGGTGGCGCCGAGATCCACGCTGGTCAGGCGCAGCAACGGTTCATCCATCACGCGCAGATAGGTTTCGACGGGCGGTCGCGTGGCGGAGTCGCGCCCGTGCACGCCAAGGTCAATCGAGACATTCAAAACCTTCGCGCCCTCGGGATAATCCATGCCGAGAAAGAAAATGTCGCTCCAGCCGCAATGCGTAAGGTCCATGCGCACGGGGGTGCGTTCGCGCAGGATCGGGTAGGTGCCGTCCTCCTCGCTGCGCCGCAGCAGCTCGGGCCGGATGCGCAGCGGATGATCGGCCGGATGTCCCATGCGGAACATCCATTGATTGCCGCGCACCGAGCGCACGCTGCGGCGGACCTGGTCCGCCAGAGTTTGCAGGGCCAACCGGTAATAGGCCACAGCCAGCGCGCTGGAAATCGGGTCGGACGGCCCATCCGCCGCTTGCGCCTTGAGAAAAGTGGCGATGGCCTCTTCGAACCGGCGCTGCAGCAGTTGCGTGTAGCCTGGAAACGAAATCAGACTCCGGGCGTTGACGCCCGGCTTCAACGGCAGATGAAACCGGTGGATGGCATAGAGGAACAGCAGGGCGCGGACGCGTTCATAAAGGTTTTCGCTGCGATGACGGAAGGCCTCGAGTTCGGCGCATTCGGCCAGCAACTCCGGTACCGACGCGGCGCGGCAGATGGCGTCGAGCGACTGGTTGCGCACCGCCGGATCCGGCGAGGTGATGAGTTGAACGAGTTTGCTGGCCATGCCTCAAATGCGGCGACAGGGGTTGATTTTCAAAGTAAACCAACTCCCTCGCCCCGCCCAAGCGGGGAGAGGGCCGGGGTGAGGGGATTTGAGCCAGTAAATATTGGCCTCCTCACCCCGTCCCTCTCCTCCCTCGGGGGAGGAGAGGGAGAAAAGAACGGTGCGGGTGTCAAGATGCACCCCGTGAAGTTTGCGCCAGCAATTCGACGAGCTGCGTCAGGACTTCGTCGCGGTCCTGACCGTTGAGCGCCAGCGCCAGTTGCGCGGTAAGCAGGCCGTATTTGACGCCGATGTCGTAGCGGCGGCCCTGAAGTTCGCAGGCAAGATAGCGTTCGCTTCCCGCCGCTTTCGCCAGCGCGTCGGAAAGGTGTGCGCCCCCGGCACCCTGGCTCCGGCCCACAAGCTCCTTCAGGATATCCATCACGCCCGGTGTCAATGCGTGCATGCCGAAGAAGCAGAGGTAGTGGCCGGCGCGCAAACCGGGCACAATGAGTTTTTGTTCGGCCACGGTCGGCGTCGGTTTTTCGAGCACACGGTCCACCTGATAGAGACCGGCATGGCCCACCAGCCGCCGGGCTCCGACCGCGCCGTAGTGAGGCAGCTGGCTTTCGTGCGTTGCCTGCACCGCCGACACCGCGCAGGACTCCGCCGAGGCGATTTCCACCAACTGCCGCGCGCACGATTTCTGACCATTGGCAACATAGAGGTGGTCGCCGACCAAGAGCAGGAACGGTTCCGTCCCGGTGAAGGGATGGGCGCAGAGCACCGCGTGTCCATAACCCAGCGGCTTGGATTGCTCAATAAATTGAATGCGATTGACATGGGGTCCGGCGGCTGCCGCAAACGCACTTTGATCGCCCGGAGCAATCACCAGGCCGATTTCCTCGATGCCGGCTTGCAGGACTTCTTCCAGCAGGATGGTGAGGGCGGATTTGGTCTGGCCATCGCGGTCCACCAGCGATTGCAGAGGCAGGCGGCGCTGGTCCCGGCCGGCGGCAGTGATGACAGCTTTGCGGATTTTCACGGGAGAGGAGGATGGTTGACCCAAATCGCCATTTTCATGTGTCGCGGAGCCAAGCATAAGGAGCGGACGTCGGCCATGCAAGTGAAGAGCGGGATAACAGGATAAACCCGAAATCCGAATGCCGAATGTCGAAAGAAACCCGAAAACCGAAGCCTGAAATACCCCCTATCGCCAACGCGGGCGCAACTTGATGGCGTGTTGCCCAATGTATTGCAGTTTCACCCGGCGGCGTTCGGAATTCGAGCTTCGGACTTCTTTCGGGTTTCGGCATTCGGCATTCGGATTTTTAAAACATATCATCATATCAAGATGCGTTGATTTTTAATTTGCATTGCCGAAGGCTTTCCGTTAGTTTTCGACCGATTAATTTGCATTAAACCGATGTCGGACAAAATTGAACATCTCCAACGCCTGTTGCGCGAGCGGATCGTCATCCTTGACGGCGCGATGGGCACGATGATCCAGCAACGCAAGCTGGATGAGGCGGCGTTTCGCGGCGCGCGGTTCGCGGACTGGCGCGGCAAGGACTTCAAGGGTCTCAACGACCTGCTTAACGTCACCCAGCCGGCGGTCGTTGAGGACATCCACCGCCAATACCTCGAAGCGGGCGCGGACATCATTGAAACCAACACGTTCAACTCGCAATCCATCTCGCTGGCGGATTACGGGCTGGAATCGCTGGCCTACGAATTGTCGAAGGCGGGCGCGGAATGCGCACGACGCGCGGCGGACAAGGTCGAAAAAACGCAGCCCGGACGGATTTGTTTCGTCGCCGGCGCCATCGGCCCGACAACCAAGACGTCGTCCATTTCCACGGACGTGAACAATCCCGGCGCGCGCGGCACGAATTACGACGAGCTGGTGAAAGCTTATGGCGAGCAGATCAACGGTTTGCTCGACGGCGGCGTGGACGTGCTGCTGGTGGAAACGATTTTTGACACGCTTAACGCCCGGGCCGCGTTTTTCGCCATTCAACAAATTTTTGAGGAGCGCGGAATTCAAGCCGTTGAAGGTAGGGCGGGCAGCCAGCTCGCGATTCATCGGAGTCCCCTGCCCGCCGAGCGGCGCGCACGGAGTGACGCGCCCTACCCAAAACGCATCCCCATCCTCGCATCGGTCACCTTCATCCAGGCTGGCAGCAATCGCGGTGTGACCGGACAGACCGTCGAGGCGTTTTGGAATTCGGTTTCTCACGTTCCCCTGCTCTCCGTCGGCATAAACTGCGCGCTGGGGCCGAAGGAGCTTCGACCACTCATCGAGGAACTTTCCGGCATTGCGCCAATTTACATCAGCGCTTATCCGAATGCCGGCCTGCCGAATCCGTTGCTGCCGACCGGCTTTCCAGAAACGCCGGAGACGCTCGCGCCGCAACTCAAGGAATGGGCGCAAAACGGCTGGCTCAACATCGTCGGTGGCTGCTGCGGCACAACGCCGGCGCACATCAAAGCCATTGCCGGGGCCATGCGCGGTTTGCCGGCGCGCGTGCCGCCGGAAGTCGAACCTTGTCTGCGCCTCAGTGGACTCGATGCACTGACGATTCGCGGGAACACGCAAAGTAGGGCAGGCGTCCCGCCTGTCCCCATCTCTAATTCTCAAATTATGGAGGCAGGCGGGACGGCTGCCCTGCGTTCAGGGGAAGCCTCCATTAACTTCATCAACATTGGCGAGCGCACCAATGTCGCCGGCTCGCCAAAATTTGCCCAACTCATCAAGGCTGGCGATTTCGAGGCCGCGCTCACCGTCGCCCGCCAGCAGGTCGAGAACGGCGCGCAAGCCATTGATGTCTGCATGGACGAAGGAATGATTGACGGCGTCGCGACAATGACGCGCTTCCTCAACCTCGTCGCCAGTGAGCCGGACATTTGCAAAGTGCCCGTCATGGTGGACTCCTCGAAGTGGGAAGTCATCGAGGCCGGACTGAAATGCCTGCAAGGCAAGGGCATCGTCAACTCGATCAGCCTTAAAGAAGGCGAAGAGAAGTTTCTTCACCAGGCAAAACTGGTCCGCCGCCATGGCGCCGCCGTCGTCGTCATGGCTTTTGACGAGCGCGGCCAGGCCGACACCTTCGAGCGCCGCGTCGCGGTCTGCCAACGCGCCTACAATCTGCTCACCCGGACGGTCGGCTTCCCGCCGCAGGACATCATCTTCGATCCGAACGTGCTCACCGTCGGTACCGGCATGGAAGAGCATGCGAATTATGCCGTGGACTTCATCCGCGCGACGAAATGGATCAAGGAAAATCTTCCCCTCGCCAGGGTCAGCGGCGGCATCAGCAACGTCAGCTTCAGCTTCCGTGGCAACAATGTCGTGCGTGAGGCGATGCACAGCGCGTTTCTTTATCACGCGATCAGGGCCGGCCTCGACCTGGGTATCGTCAATCCTGGAATGCTTGCCGTTTACGAGGAGGTTCCCAAAGACCTGCTCGAACTCGTTGAAGACGTGCTGCTCAACCGCCGGCCCGACGCCACCGAGCGCCTCGTCAAGTTTGCCGAGTCGGTGAAGCAGAAGGGTGCGGTGGCAGTCATCGCCGACGAATGGCGCAAGGGCACGGTCGAGGAGCGCCTCAGCCACGCGCTGGTGAAAGGCATCGTTGATTTCATCGAACAGGATATTGAAGAAGCGCGCCAGAAATATGGCAGGCCGCTGCTCGTCATCGAAGGCCCGCTCATGGCGGGAATGAACATCGTCGGGGACCTGTTCGGCGCCGGCAAAATGTTTTTGCCACAGGTGGTGAAATCCGCCCGCGTGATGAAAAAAGCCGTGGCGTATCTGTTGCCGTTCATGGAGGCGGAGAAGAAAGCCGCCGGCGGCGTGCACAAAAACGCCGGCAAAATCCTCATGGCCACCGTCAAGGGCGACGTGCATGACATCGGCAAAAACATTGTCGGCGTCGTGCTCGGCTGCAACAACTACGAGATCATTGATCTCGGCGTGATGGTGCCGTGCGAGAAAATTTTGCAGACCGCCCGCGAGCAGAAGGTGGACATCATCGGCCTGAGCGGGCTGATCACGCCGTCGCTCGACGAAATGGCGCACGTCGCCCGCGAGATGGAACGCCAGGGCTTGCGCCTGCCGCTGCTCATTGGCGGTGCAACCACGAGCAAGGCGCACACGGCGGTGAAGATTGCGCCGAGCTATTCGCAACCGGTCGTGCACGTCCTCGATGCCTCGCGCGCCGTGCCCGTGGTGAGCAATTTGATCAGCGCGGAGCGTAGGCCGAAGTTCGCCGCGCAAATCCGGGAGGAATACGACCGCGTACGGGCCCAACACGTCGGGCAGCGAACCAAATTGATTTCACTTGAGGAAGCCCGCGCCAACGCGCCCAAGCTGAAGTACGACGACCTGCCAAAGCCGGAGTTTACAGGGGTGCGGGTTCTTTCTTCCGATGCAGCCGTCCCGCCATGCGGGATCAGTCCGCGCACTTCTCCATCCGGAGTTGAGCCAGGAACAGTCAGCGCCGACTCACGTCGGCGGCTACCATCGTCCGTTTCGCTTTCCGACCTCGTCCGGTTCATTGATTGGTCCCCGTTCTTTCACACGTGGGAATTGCGCGGCGTTTATCCGAAGATTCTGCAGCACGAAAAGCACGGCGAGGAAGCGCGCAAACTTTTCGCCGACGCGCAGGAGTTGCTCGAAAAAATTATTGCCGGGAAACTGATTGCTGCCCGCGGCGTTTATGGTTTCTTCCCGGCCAACCGCGTCGGCGAAGACGTGGAGCTTTACACGGACGAATCGCGCAAGAAGGTGCTGATGACTTTCCACTTCCTCCGCCAGCAGATGGAGAAAACCGACGGCACGCCGAACTGGTGTCTGGCGGACTTTATCGCGCCCCAAAGTGCTGCTGGCGTCTCGCCGGCAGATCAAACTTCAAATGGAACTTCCGGCAAGATGCCGGAAGCACGTTTTCCCGCCGACCATCTGGGTGCTTTCGCCGTCACCAGCGGCCACGGCATTGATGAGCTGGTCAAAAAATTCAAGGCGGATCATGACGATTACAACGCCATCATGGCCGAGGCGCTGGCCGATCGGCTGGCGGAGGCATTCGCGGAATTTCTGCACCGGCGCGTCCGCGAGGAGTGGGGCTACGGCAAAACTGAAAAGCTGACCACCGAAGATTTGATCGCGGAAAAGTATCGCGGCATCCGGCCGGCAGCGGGCTATCCCGCCTATCCCGACCATACGGAAAAGGGAATTCTCTGGAAGCTGCTCGACGCAGAGAAACAGACCGGCATCAAGCTGACGGAAAGTTTCGCCATGTGGCCCGCCAGCAGCGTGAGCGGACTTTATTTTGCGCACCCTGAATCGAAATACTTCGCCGTCGGCAAGCTCGGTCGCGACCAATTGCTGGATTATCACGTCCGCAAAGGCATGACCTTGCAAGAAACGGAGAGATGGCTGGGACCATGGTTGAATTACGATCCGTCCGTGTCCACCGTCATTGGCTGCGCCTGCGGCGGGAGTCATTGATCCTGGCATCGGCCGGCCTCAAAATTGCGCGGATCTTGCCACGACTTCGGGGTCTTCACCCGCGCTTAAGGGGTGGAGCCGGAAACGATAACTTTGCTCCGCGCACGGAATGAGAAATTCATCGTGCGGCCAGGCGCCCCAACTGTTGTCGCCGCCCACGCCCTGTTGTTTCCAGTCAAGATTCAACGTGATGAAATCGCGGCGCGGCAACTCGAAGGCGTGTTTGCCCGCATTCAAATCCTCCGTGCCGTAATGCAGCGCGTTGACGCTCAACCGCGGCATTCCGACGGCCAGCAACCCCGCTCCCTTGCGGTTGGTCAACGCAACCCAGCGCACATCCGCCTTGTTCCCGGTTTCGCCCGGCTCGGTGTAATCCGCGTAGAACTGTTCGTCCACCCTGCCGCTGTAAACGCCGACGCGCGAATCCTTCCGGTCGGAATACGTTTCCTGCGGCCCGGGGCCGAGCCAGGTGATGCGCTCGAAACTGGCGGGCAACGTCATTTGCATTCCGAGGCGCGGGAGTTTGGGTAAATCGGTTTTGGCCGGCGAAAATTTCGCGGTCACCACGACGTCGCCGCTGCCGTAAATTTCGTAAGTCGTCCGCCACACCGCGTCACCGGCTTTGGGCAGAGTGGCTTCAACTTGAACTTCGATGTGATCGTTCTTGTCCACCCCGGCGAAGCTGCGGAGCTGTGCGTCCTGGTGCGCATAGCGCCAGACGCCCTGTGATTTGAGGTTGTTCCGGCCACGATCATTGTCGGTCTGCGCGCGCCAGAAATCGGGGCGCAACGGCGAAGCGATCAACTCAGTGTCCGCAAACCGCCATGACTTCATCGCGCCGGTCTGTTTGTCGAAAATGATTTCAAAATTCGCGCCGGCAACCCGTGATTCGTTCGTGCCGGCCATCCATTTGACGGGCGGCAGTTTTTCCGCCGAAAATTTCGCGGCGGGCGCGGCGTCGGGTAGTTTGAACTGGTCCCAGGCGATCTCGTGGCTGGCTTTCGCCCACGGCAGATCGGTTTTGAGCGCGAAACTCAACTCGATGAAATACTCCACGCCGGGCTGCGGCCGGAAGTTTTTCACGGGCAGGGCGATGGACTTTGTCGCCTGCGGCGCGAGATCCAGCTCCGGCAACCGGCCGCCCTGGATTTCCCTGCCGTCGGCCTTGAGTTTCCACGAGCCGGCCGCGATGTCCTTGAGGTTGGTGAAGTCGAACCGGTTTTTCACTTCGACGGTGCGGGTGGCGGCGTCGGTCAATTGGCAGTGGATGTACTGGTAAATGTGTTTCACCTCGAACAGTCCCGGATGCGGTTCGCGGTCAGGCGTGACCAGGCCGTTGCAGCAAAAGTTATTGTCGCTGGCGATATCTTTCGGCCCGAAGTCGCCGCCGTAAGCCCAGAACGTTTTTTCGCCGGGCTTCACGGCAACGAAATGGTCGCGAGTCGGACGCGATTGCGGCTGGCGCAAACCCTGGTCCACCCAGTCCCAGATGAACCCGCCTTGCAGGTGCGGCAGTTCGTAAATCTTTCCCCAGTATGACTGGAAATCGCCGGAGCCGTTGCCCATCGCGTGCTCGTATTCGCACATGATGTACGGACGCGTCTGCGGCCTGGAGGCGTAGTCCGCCAGTTTCGACGGATTCGGATACATCTGAGAAACGACGTCCACGTAATCCCTGTTACCCGCGCCTTCGTAATGCACCGGCCGGCTGTTGTCGCGCTCGTGAATCCATTTTGACGTCGCCTCAAAGTTCGGGCCACTGCCGGCCTCGTTGCCGAGCGACCAGATGATGACCGAGGGATGATTTTTATCGCGCTCGACCATGCGCACGGTGCGATCCATGTGCGCGTCGGCCCAGTTGGTGTTCCGGGCGAGCGAGTTCGTGCCGTAGCCCATGCCGTGGCTTTCGATGTCCGCTTCATCAATCAAATAAATCCCGTAACGATCACACAAGTCATACCACGCGGGCTGATTCGGATAATGGCAGCAACGGTCGGCGTTCACGTTGAACTGTTTCATGCGCTGGATGTCGCGCTCCATGCCTTCGACGGTGATGGCCTGGCCGAGGTCCGGGTCAAACTCGTGGCGGTTCACGCCCTTGATCAGGATGCGCCGGCCGTTGACGAGCAAATCGCCGTCGCGAATCTCGACTTTGCGGAAACCGACGTTGACCGGGATGACTTCGAGCGTTTTGCCCGCGCTGTCCTTGAGCGTGAGCAACAGTTTGTAGAGGTTCGGATATTCCGCCGACCACTTGAGCGGGTTGGAAATTTTCGACGCGAGCGAAACCGCGCCTTCCTGTCCGGCGTTCACCTCAACTTTTTGCATCCCGACGGCAGCTACCGATTTTCCCTGCGCGTCAAACAACTCCGCCTCCACCGTCGCCGCGCCGGTTGCGCCGCCCGCGTTGTCCAACTTCAACTCCACGCGTAATTCCGCGTCGCGATACTCCGCGTCGAGTTCCGTCTTCACCTGAAAATCGCGGAGGTGAACGTCCGGCGGCGACCACAGGTACACGTCGCGGAAAATGCCGCTCAAGCGCCACATGTCCTGGTCTTCGAGATACGAGCCGTCGCACCAGCGGAAATTTTCGACCGCGAGCAGATTCCTGCCCGGCTTCACGAACGCGGTGATGTCGAACTCGACCGGCGTGCGGCTGTCCTTGCCGAGGCCCACTTTTTCGCCGTTGATCCAGAGGTGGAAAAACGAATTGACGCCGTCGAACGTGAGCAGGATGCGGCGCCCGCTCCAATCCTGCGGCACATCGAATTCGCGGCGGTAGGAGTTGACCGTGTTGTTCGGATCGTCTTCCGGCACGAACGGCGGATTCGGATTCACGCCGTGCCACGTCCACGGATACTTGATGTTGACGTAAATCGGAACACCGTAGCCGTGCATTTCGACGTTCGCAGGAACGGGAATCGTTCCCCATTTTGAGTCGTCAAAATCCGGCTTCCAGAAATCCGTCACGCGCCCGGCGTGGTTTGCGGCGTAATGATATTTCCAATCGCCATTGAGCGGGCGGTAAAACGACGATTTCACGCGTTCGGAGTTGGCCGCGAGGCTGATGCGCCGCGCCGTCTTCGCGTCGGGGCAGATAATCATTGTCGCGTGCGGCGGCTGGTTGTTGACGCCGGTGAGCTGGGGGTTTTGCCAGTCCCTGAGCGGGGCGTCCGCTCCGGCGGCGATGGATGCCAGCGCGCCCGATGCGATGAGGCACGAAACCTTGCGGGCGAACGATGAGAAAAACTTTTCGAACAACGCGATTTTCATTAATGGAACAACCTTTACAAAGCATCAATCGTGGCGCAAGCCAATAGACGCCTGCATCAGCGGACTTGTCTTTCCCCGGCGGAGCGTTACAGTGTGGGTATGAAGCACGATGTCGTGCCGGTGCAAATCCGGGGCATACTTCCCGCCAACAGCGGTTGCGCGCTGTTTGTGGGCAACGATGAAAAGGTTTTCGTCATCAACGTCGAGCCGCAAATGGGCGCCATCATCGGCATGTTTTTGCGCCAGACGCCCAAGGAGCGTCCCCTTACCCACGACCTCATCAACCGGATTTTTCAGGGCTTCGGCATCAATGTCGAGCGCGTCATCATCACGGATTTGAAGAATTCCACCTACTTCGCGCGGCTCATCTTGCAGCAGCAAAACGAACTGGCGCGGAAAATTGTCGAGGTGGACGCGCGCCCCAGCGATTGCCTCGCCATCGCCGCCGCGCAAAAGAAACCGATTTTTGTCGCCTCCGAGCTTTTTGAACAAGTCGAGGACATGAGCGAGGTGCTGAACCGGATCAATGAAACCGGCAGCGAACCCGAATAAGACAGATGATTTGACTTTTCAATGGAATCAAGTGGCACTCCGGCGGCCATTTGCCCCGGCTGAGAACGGAAAGGAATGACGAAGAACGAAACCATAATGACCAAGGAATGACGAAGCGCAAATGACCCCTGAGGGCAAAAACACCACGAGTTGTTTCGGAATTGATTCATGGGGAATTCTTTCGTCATTCGTGCTTCGCTATTAGTCATTAATTCTTTGCTCCGGCGATGAAACCACTGGAAACTCCCGGGAACCAATAAACATGTCTGCTGTCAAGACCTCTCAACCTGTGTCCCTTATTTGCGGCGACGACGAGTTCGCCATCAAGCAACGTGCCAGACAACTCCACCGGCAATGGTGCGAAGAGTTGGGCGGCATGGACCACGAAATCATCGAGGCCACTGTCTCCAACAGCCGCGAGGCGCTCACGGCCCTCGCCCGATTGCGCGAAGCGCTGCAAACCCTGCCCTTTTTCGGCTCCGGCAAGGTCATCTGGCTGCGCGATTGTAATTTTCTCGGCGACGAACGCGCCGCCTCCGCCTCGGATGTCACGGAAACGCTGAACGACCTGGCCGGCGAACTGAAGAACTTTTCCTGGAACAACGTCCGGCTGCTCATCAGCGCGGGCAAGATGGACAAGCGCAAAACCTTTTTCAAAACACTCGACAAAATCGGGACGGTCGAAAACTTTTCCGGCTGGTCGGTGGATGATCGCGATTGGGCGGAACGCGCGGAAATCGCGGCCCGCGCGGCCGTGCGCTCACGCCAAAAGGAGATTTCCGAGGAAGCGCTGGCCGAATTGGTCAATCGTGTCGGCCCCAACCCACGCCAACTCGACAACGAGGTTGAAAAACTGTGCTTGTTCGCCGGCGAGCGGAAGAAAATCGAGTTTGTCGACGTTGCCGCCATTTGCACGCGGAACAAAACGGCGCGGGCATTTGCGCTGGGCGATGCTTTGGGCGACCGTGATCTGCCGCGCTTGCTCCGGCGGCTGGATGAAGAACTCTGGGCGGTAAAATCTGATTCAAAGAAATCAGAGATTGGTTTGCTTTACGGCTTGATTTCAAAAGTGCGCGCGATGTTGCTGCTGAAAGAGATGTTGCGCGAAGGCTGGATCAAACCGGAAATGGATTACAACCGGTTCAAGGCGCAACTGGAGCGCGTGCCGGCGGATAAACTGCCCGCGGACCGGAGATTTAATCCGCTGGCATTGAATCCGTATGTGCTTTACAAAGCGCTGCCGCAGACAAAAAAATATACCCAGGACGAATTGGTTCGCGCCATGGATTTGCTGCTGCGCTGCAACCAGCGGCTGGTGTCCAGCGGACTCGACGAAGCACTGGTATTGCAGGAAACGCTCGTGCAGATTGTCCTGCCGCACGCGGTTGCGGCGTGAACGCGCAAAATTTGTTATTAAAAAATGTCAACTTTGTCTGCAAAATTGCTGGTGTTGGTCGGCAAGGATTTCGCCTGTGTGAAAATATCGGGTCGCGCCAATTTCTTGTTCAGCCCCGATTTCAAGGTGCTGCTCGCCGGTCTGGCGCAGAAAGGCTACGGTCATTTCATCATTGACCTGTCGGAGTGTGTGCTCATGGACAGCACGTTTCTTGGCGTGCTGGCGGGGTTCGGATTAAAAATGAACCAAGCGGGCGCGTCCAATCAACGCGGCATCGAGCTGTTCAATTCGAACGCACGCATCACCGAGTTGCTGGAAAATCTGGGCGCGTTGCATCTCTTCAAAATCATCACCGGCGCGTTGCAATTGCCCGACGACGTTGAGACCTGCACGCCCGAACCCACCCATCCAACGCATGAGCAAATCACGCGCACCAGTCTCGAAGCGCACCAGACGCTCATGGCCGTCAACCCGGATAACGTCGCGCGGTTCAAGGATGTGACCCGGTTTTTGGCCGAGGATTTGAAGACTTTGGAAAAAGGCACGTAGGAGAGGAAAAATCCGAAAGCCGAGGCCCGAAGACCGAAGGAAATCCGAGGTCCGAAATTCCAAAATCGAAAGCGTGATGCCGCCGCCGGATGTTGCTTGATCTTCGGGTTTCGAAATTCGGGCTTCTTTCGGAATTCGGATTTCGAGTTTCGGGTTTATCCAGCGCCGACACTCCCCGAAATGATTTGAACAGAGCTTCGTTACCCCGGTTGCGACATTTAAACTGGCGCGGGGGCCGGCGTTCCCAAGCCGGGCAATTTCGGCGGCACGGGCTTCGGCGGTGTTTCCGGCAGGGGCGTGCCGGCGGGTGCGGCTAAAACCATTTCACTTTGCGGCTTGGGCGGTGGCGGAGTGAACTTGCCGGTTTTGACAATTTCCTCGACCTGCGAGCGATCGAGCGTTTCGTATTCGAGCAGCGCGCCGGCAATCAATTCCAGTTTGCTGCGATGGTTGAAGAGGATGGTCTGCGCGGTTTTGTAGCCTTCATCAATGATGTGCTTGATTTCCTCGTCAATTTCGCGCGCCGTGCTTTCGCTGTAAACTTTCGCGCGCGCCATCTCGCGCCCGAGAAAAACAAATTCGTCGTCGCTGCCGTATTTCACCATGCCGACTTTTTCACTCATGCCATACTGGCAAACCATCGCCCGCGCCATGTTCGTGGCCTGCTGAATATCCATCGCCGCACCGGTCGAAATATCGCCGGACATGATTTCCTCGGCGATGCGTCCGCCCATGGTCACCGCAATGTCATCCAGCATTTCCTTCCGGCGGCGGCTCAAAATGTCCTTCTCCGGCAACTGCATCGTCGAGCCTAGCGACTGCCCGCGCGGAATGATCGTGACCTTGTGCAGCGGATGCGTGTGTTCGAGCATCATGTTCACAAGCGCGTGGCCGGCTTCATGCCAGGCGGTGCTTTTCTTTTCCTCGTCCGTCATGGCGAGGCTGCGGCGCTCGCGTCCCCACCGGACTTTGTCGCGCGCTTCCTCCAATTCCTCCATGCCCACGGCTTTTTTATTCAGCCGCGCGGCAAGCAATGCGGCTTCGTTCAACAAATTCGCCAGTTCCGCGCCGGAATAACCCGGTGTGCCGCGCGCGATGATGGACAAATCCACGTCCGGCGCGAGCTTCACATTTTTGGCGTGAACCTTCAAAATCCCCTCGCGCCCGCGCACGTCGGGCAGATTGACGACGACCTGCCGGTCGAAACGTCCCGGACGCATCAGTGCCGGGTCAAGCACGTCCGGCCGGTTTGTCGCGGCGATGATGATGATGCCTTCCTGCGTGTCGAAGCCGTCCATTTCCACGAGCAACGCGTTGAGTGTTTGTTCGCGTTCGTCGTTGCCGCCGCCAAGGCCGTGGCCGCGGCTGCGCCCGACGGCGTCAATTTCATCAATAAAAACGAGGCACGGCGTGGTCCGGCGCGCCTGCTCAAACATGTCGCGCACGCGGCTGGCGCCGACGCCGACGAACATTTCGACGAAGTCCGAGCCGCTGATGCTGAAGAACGAGGCGTCCGCTTCGCCCGCGATGGCCTTGGCCAGAAGCGTTTTGCCCGTGCCGGGCGGCCCGACCATCAACACGCCTTTGGGAATCCGTCCGCCCAGCCGCTGGAATTTTTTCGGGTCCTTCAAAAATTCGACGATCTCGGAAACTTCCTCAATGGCCTCTTCAATGCCCGCCACGTCCTTGAACATGGTTTTGTTCCGTTCCTTCGCGAGCATCCGCGCCTTGCTTTTGCCGAAGCTCAATGCGCCCTTGCCGGCCATTTTGATCTGGCGGATGAAGAAAAACCAAAACAAAATGCCAATCAGCAAAAACGGCGCCACGGTCCAGATCATGTTCAATAACATCGGGCTGGTCTCGCTCACTTCCAGTTTGCCCGCTGGCGGCAACAATATGTCTTTCATCTTTTCCGTGAGCAGGGCCTTCGTGGTAAAAGGAATCAAAACGGGATTGCCGTTTTCTTTCGCGATGCTTCCATCCTTCTCAATTTTGTAATAGGTGCCGACAATTTCAATCAGGTTTCCCGATTGAAGATTGTAATTGATGGTCGCCTGTGCGATTTGATTCGACTCATATTTCTGAAAGAAAACGGCCTGCTTCAGATTCGAATCCGGCGTGCCCATGCGGTTGTGAACCAGCATCAGCGCCCCAATGCTGCCGATGATGGCAATCCACGCGAGCCACGTCGCCGACGGCACTTTAAAACCGCCCGGTGGCTTTTTAGGGTCATCACCCTTTTTTTTATTTTGATCTTCGTCGAACATCATTTTCCCCACTTTGGTGGGACATAATACCATGTCATTGCCCCTTCCGCAATGGCCTTATTCAGCTATAATGATGCCAATGCGAATCGGTGCGCTGACGCTCACATCCAACCTGTTTCTCTCGCCGCTGGCGGGTTACACCAACCTGCCCTTCCGCCTCGTTGTGCGCGAAATCGGCGGCGTTGGCCTCTGCACCACCGATCTGGTCAACGCCCGCT
>OCZT010001186.1_pt1 | contig 27003 bp, 22 predicted proteins | sample 1539031 | NCBI WGS metagenome assembly OCZT01 (sample SAMEA3539308, study PRJEB22396) | soil metagenome | biome: tundra; feature: field; material: soil | place: USA | collected 2010-05 | depth 0.15 m | reverse complement strand
CTGGCAAAAAGGTCTGCCATTACAGGGACTTCAATTTTCCGGGTTTCCATTTTTTATATTTTCTATTTATCTACTATATAACTATGAAGAGCATAAATATTTACCTTGTATCTTTTACCCCCTTTCCTGTTTCCCCAAGGGGGGAAATGATCATAGCCTCTTCCCCCGTAAGGGAAGGCTGGGAAGAGGGATTAATTTATATTCAATTCTAAATCTTTGCTCCAATTCATTCTGTCTTCAGCTGAATATTGCCATGGGGCTCCGTTATTTTCTATATTATTAAATAAGGCCTTGATCTCACCGGGAGCAGACGCCTCTTCCATAACAAGATACCTGCGCATATCGACTATCAATGTCGGGTGATTGATATTAATAGGGCACTCTTTTGCACAGGCGTTGCATGTTGTGCAGGCCCAGAGCTCTTCTTCTGAAATATAATCCCTTAAAAGAGACCGGTTATCGTTGAAATCTCTTCCGTTTTTAACCATTAACGGGCCTTTCTCGTTCATTCTTGTCCTGAGGTCCATAATCACTTTCCTGGGAGATAATTTTTTCCCTGTAATATTTGCCGGGCAGACAGCTGTGCATCTCCCGCATTGAGTACAAGCAAGTGAATCAAAATAGTTTTTCCATGAAGCATCCTCGACATCCTTAACACCAAACCGTTCAGGAGGGGCATCGCTCGCGGATGCAGCAAAGGCTTTATTTGGATCAAGCATCAGCCTGACTTCTCTGGTTATATTGTCCATATTCGTGAGTTTTCCAAGAGGATCAAGTCGCGAGAGAAATACATTTGGTATGGACATGAACACGTGGAAATGCTTTGAATAGGGTAATAGGTTTGCAAAGAGAAAAATGAGAAGTATATGAGTCCACCATGACGCTTCATACATTGCCCTGTAACTTGCTGCTTGTCCATTGTTAATAAAACCGGCGATAACACTGCTGACCGGAAACAGACCGACTGATGACTCTCTTGTAATTGTCTTATATTCAATATATCCTGTATTCATTGAAAGAAGAGAAACCATTAATAGAAGAATTATTGAAAGGGCAATATTTGCATCGATATGAGTCATTTTCTTCATCTCGATACCTTCAAATCTTTTAATATGAAAGAAGAGCCGCCGGCTCAGGAATATAATAATTGATATTGCAACAAGAAGGGCAAAGATATCTCCAGAAGCTATTATTATATTATATACAGAACCCAGGGATTTTAAAACCCTGTCTGTACCTGTAAGCCCGTCAATAACCATTTCAAGGCTCCCGAATATAATTACACAAAATCCCCAGAAAACAAGAGCATGAAAAAAACCGATTACCGGTTTGCGGAATATTTTTGTCTGACCAAAAGCCACTGAAAGCATAACAGTTATTCTTTTCCTGAAGTCTTTTACAGGGAATGCAGGTCTTGTAAGCCTGAAAAACCTGACAATTCTGTTAATGGTATAAAAGAATACTCCTAATGTTGCCAGAAATGATATTGCGAATATTATCTGTTTCGTCATATTGATTTTCTTTGTTTTACACCGACCCCAAGGGTAGCGAAGAGCCGAACCGCCAAAGACGGTGAGCTCGACGAAGTCAAAATCAATTTACACCCCTTGAGGATGGGGTCAATAAATTGATTTTCAAGCAACTTGTGGTAAGTTATTAACAATTGCCTATAATAATTTTATTTCTTAATTTCTTTTACAGCTTCAACAAGTTTTGGCAGAACTTTCATTGCATCGCCAACTATTCCATACTGTGCTACTTCAAAAATCGGAGCATCCTTATCGCTGTTTATAGCAACAATATATTTTGAAGAACTGATACCTGCCAGGTGTTGTGTTGCACCCGAAATACCTACAGCAATATAAAGATTCGGCGCAATGATCTTACCTGTCTGTCCGGTATGCTCTTCGTGGGGTCTCCAACCTTCGTCGGATACCGGTCTTGAACATGCTGTTGCTGCTCCAAGCAGAGTAGCAAGTTCAACAAGTGGTGGCCAGTTATCGGGAGACTTCATACCCCTTCCCCCTGAAACAACAATGTCTGCATCAGTTAACAAGATCTTACCTGTTTGTTTCTGTACATCTTTTACCACTGTTTTCAACAATGATCCATCAACAGAAGGATTCAGATTCTCTATAGTTGCATTACCCGGAGTTTCAAACAGATCAAAAGAGTTCTGTGCCAATGTAAGTATTTTAATATCGGATTTGATAACCAGATGGGCAAACGCATTTCCTGAATAAGTCCTTTTATAAACAGTGAAAGGATTAAGATTTAACGGAAGTCTGCTTACTCCTGAACCGACACCGGCTTTCAGTCGTACAGATAACCTTGGAGCTATTGCTTTCCCTGTATTATTATTCGCAATTATGATGACAGATGCATTTTCTTTTCCGGAAATTTCAGAGATAACACTTGTATAGACTTGACTATCAAGAACTGCAAGTTGTTCATTATTAACATTTATGATTTTATTTGCTCCATAACTTCCAAGCTTAAGTAACTCGCTCTGATCAACTTTTCCGATTGATATAGCTGTTACAGTTGTGTTTAGCATTTTAGCAACACCTGTTGCATAAGATACCAGTTCAAATGAAAGTTTCTTGAATTTTCCGTCCCAATTTTCGGTATATACTAATACTGACATATTGATTTTATTTACTGTTTTTTAACTAATTATCAGATTACTTTTGCTTCATTCTGCAAAAGATCAAGAAGCTGTTCAGGGTTATCAGCATCAATATATTTACAGGCTGCACGTGGTGTTGGTTTTTCAAATCCCACAATCTGGGTCAGGGGATCGATAGCGACCGGCTCGACCAGCTTTACAGGTTTTGACCTTGCCATCATAATTCCACGCATCGCAGCTATTCGTGGCTCTTTGGCTATACCCTTCTGGACAATAGCGATAAACGGTACCGGAACTGTCACAACCTCTTTCCCTCCGTCTATTTCCCTGATTATAACAGGTTGTCCGTTCTCAAATTTTATACCAGAAACGGCTGAAACAGAAGGAAACCCAAGAAATTCTGAGATCATCCCTCCTACTGTTGAACCATTATAATCGCTCGATTCTATCCCGCACATTATTACATCAAACTGTTCTTTCTTTACCACTTCAGCTATCTGCGCTGCAACAAACCATGCATCAGACGATACTGCATTTACCCTTATTGCATCATCAGCTCCGATGGCCAGGGCTTTACGGATTGTTGGCTCTGAGGCAGCCGGACCAACATGGATGACAGTAACAGATTTTATTCCGCTTGTGACATCATCCTTAAGTTCAAGAGCGCGGGTAAGAGACAATTCGTCCCATGGATTAATAACCCATTGAATACCAGCAGTGTCAACTGAAGTATTTCCTTCGGCAAATTTAATTTTTGTCGTCGTGTCGGGAACATTACTGATACAGACCAGAATTTTCATCTAAACTTGAATATTAATTAGTTAATTAACTTGTTCTAAATTGTTTAATAGAATCAACTTTGTGTCGTTCAACCTATGAGGCGGCAAATATAATAATTTATGATTCACAATCAAATCACATAAATATCATCCTTTATGTATATTCGAAATGAAACCCGGACTTAACTAGCTAAATTACTTATTATTGAGTAATCCGGATATCAGGTATATTTATTAGAGTCGAAAGGTGTATTTGTATATCTTAAAATTATTAATAATATTCTTTAATCATTCAGAATAACCTTTTATTTATCTTCTACGATGAATAGGTATTAAGTTGTAATTCAATGTTCTACAATACTTTATCGACTACCACGAAATGAACAATGGTAAATAAGACTGTCTTGTTTATCCGCTATGAGGAATAGATTTTGATCTGTAATGCAATATCCTACAACATCCTATCGCCTAGGGCGAAAAGAACAATGGGAAATAGAAAGGAATTGCCAGTAGGGCATTAGGTATTATAGAAAAAATAGTATCAATTTATTCATAATTCCTCGTAGGGGTTAAGGAAAACAATTTAAAAAAAGATTAGGTTTATCAGCTACAATTATTTTTTTAGATTTAAATTCGCAGCGCTGAAAAAACATGGACCAATCAAATTATTTAAATTGAACAAACAAGTAAAAACATATGTCGCAGTAGTGTTAGCAATGATCTTCTGGGCATTTTCGTTTATCTGGTTCAAGGTCGCAAACAAAACATTCCACCCTATTACAATTGTCTTTATCAGGCTCATGTTTTCAGTAATTCTTCTTACAATCTTTCTGATTGTTACAAAGAATTACATGAAGATAAAAAAAACTGACCGGAAGTTATTCCTTATGCTGGCTTTGTTTGAACCGTTCTTTTATTTTCTGGGTGAGAGTTTTGGACTTACATACGTTTCGGCGACTGTATGTTCCGTATTGATATCAACGATACCTGTTTTTGCAACTATCGGAGCCTGGCTGATCTTTAAAGAGAAGCTGAAAGCAATAAATTATGCAGGAATAATCTTATCATTTGTTGGTGTTCTAGTCTTTATTCTTAATCGTGATGGAAGCATTTCATTCAATATCAAAGGATTGGGATTTATAATACTTGCCGTTCTATCAGCCGTGGGTTATAACCTAACACTTAGCCGCCTGGTTGGAACATATACTCCTGTTTATATTGTGAATGTTCAGAATTTAATCGGTGCCATTCTCTTTCTACCTCTCTTTCTGATTTTTGATTTTAATCATTTTATTTCCACTCCTTTCACCTTTGAAATGTTCAAACCGATATTAGAGCTGTCAATATTTGCATCTTGTGGCGCTTTTATTCTCTTCGCCTGGTCGGTCAGAAATATTGGCATTACCAAGGCGAATGTTTTTTCAAATTGTATTCCGGTTTTCACGGCTCTTTTCTCTTTCATTTTGATGGGAGACAAGCTGACTGCTCAGAATGTTGCCGGGATGGCCATTATACTTGCCGGTCTGTTTATGTCACAGATAAATGGAACGAATAAAAATATTGGTGATGCTCTTGCGCTTACCGGGAAAACCGCCTGATCACTCAAGCTAGTTATATACTGTTCATTAATACTAATTTAAACAATCTCCGCGTTTAGAGAAATCATACTACCTTTGGTATGTATCTTAAGTTATGAAAAAAAAGGTCCTGAATCTTCTCTTGTTCATCGTAATTGCTTCACCTTCCTTCTCTCAGACGGGAGGTGATAATATCTACGAATTCTTAAACCTTACACATTCCGGACTTGTTTCATCACTTGGAGGTACAAATGTTTCCATACAGGGAAATAATCTTAACCTCGCATATCATAATCCGGCTCTTCTTAATTCAGGTATGAATAAAAGTCTTGCATTAAATTATGTCAATTATTTTGCCGGAATCAATTACGGGCTTGCCATGTATTCAAGATCATATCCGGGAACAGGAAATTTTGCTGCCGGTTTAACCTACCTCAATTATGGTTCTTTTAGTGAGACAGATGACTCAGGAATAGAGGCAGGTAATTTCAGCGCTGCTGAATATGCTCTCTCATTAATGTATTCGCATGAAATAGATTCGCTTTTCTCAGTAGGAGTTAACTTCAAACCGGTATTATCCCAGCTCGAAAAATATACCTCATTTGGATTCGCATTCGATATCGGTGCATCGTGGCATAACAGCAGTAATCTTTTTTCTGCGGGTTTGGTAATTAAAAATGCAGGTTATGAGGTTACGACCTATGCAGGCGAACCACGTGAAAAACTACCTTTTGAGATACAGGCCGGTATTTCACAAACGCTGGCCCATGCTCCGTTCCGGTTCTCATTGACTCTGAGGCATCTTGAGAAATTCGACCTTACTTATCAATACCAGACACCCGCTTCAACAGGGGATAATAAAGTATCATCCGGATTTTTAGAGAATTCCATGCGACATATCATTCTTGGAGTCGAACTTATTCCCCATAAAAATTTCTATTTGAGTGCAGGGTATAACTACCAGAGAAGGAGAGAGTTGGAGATCGAATCAAAAGTCTCAACTGTAGGATTCTCCTGGGGTTTCGGTATTCATACTTCGATATTGAATATTGAGTTTGGAAGAGCAACGTATCATCTTGCAGGGTCATCAACCAGTGTCTCCTTAATTATCCGACCAGATCTTTTTTATAAAAAAAACCGGAGTTAGATAACCCTTGTCTTATAGCGGTTTATTTATCACCTTTGTGGATTCTTTGCACAGGACACAGAGCACAGGGCACAGAGCAAACCTGAGCCCTGTGCAAATAAAAAAATAAATGCTTCGTTAAACAGGAAAATTAGTAGTAAGAGAAAAACATGGATAAGAGATTAATTATAGCAATCGACGGTTATTCGTCATGCGGGAAAAGCACATTTGCAAGATTAATTGCAAAAGAACTGAACTATATTTTTATTGATACCGGTGCAATGTATCGAGCTGTAACACTCTTTTGCATGAGGGCAAACTATATAAGTATTACAGCAGTGAATACACCTGCGATCCTATCTGAACTTAATGATATTCATATAGATTTTGTTTTTAATCCTGATTTAAACGAATATGAGACCTTTCTCAACTCAGAAAATATTGAAAGAGAAATAAGGGGCATGGAAGTAACGTCATATGTAAGCAGAATAAGTCAGATACCTGAAGTCCGCACCCGTATGGTCGAGTTGCAGAGGCAAATAGGTGTATCAAAAGGAATTGTAATGGATGGCAGGGATATTGGTACAGTTGTTTTTCCGGACGCAGATATTAAAATCTTCATGACTGCCTCAGTGGATATCAGAGCAAAAAGAAGACATAATGAGTTAAAGAATAAAGGCATAAGCATTGACTTTGAAGAGATTAAAAGAACCATAATAGCTCGTGATATTGCTGATGAAAACAGGGATATAAGCCCGCTCAGAAGAGCAGATGATGCTATTATCCTCGATAACAGCAGAATGACTGTGGATGAACAGATGTTATGGATAAACGAGATCATTGAGAAGAAGAGAAATGGTAGTTGAGATTGATAAACAATCGGGGTTTTGTTTTGGGGTACAAAATGCCGTTGAGATAGCAGAAAAAGCTCTTCTTAAAGGGGAAAAGGTTTTTTCGCTTGGTCCGATCGTTCACAATGATAAGGAAGTGGATCGTCTCTCCTCTCTGGGGCTTGTATCAATAGATCATGAGAAGTTCAGAAACCTGAAAGATTGCAAAGTACTTATCAGGGCCCACGGCGAACCGCCCGAAACATATATTACCGCTGAAAAAAACAATTTAACGATTATTGAGGCTACATGTCCGATAGTAAAAAGATTGCAATCTAAAATCAGGGAAACCTGGGTCAGGACAAAGAAGGGAGACGGACAAGTTGTAATTTTCGGAAAACCGGGTCATGCTGAAGTAGTTGGATTGCTTGGCCAGATCAATAATGAAGGTATTCTTGTTTCCGGACCTGATGATTTCGGAAAAATCGACATCTTAAAACCTGTATATCTTTTTGCTCAAACAACTATGAGCGTTAAAGAGTATAGTAATCTGATAGATATTTTGCATATAAAGATGGAAGAAAACGGGATCAAGGATCCGGTCAAAAACCTGAAAATAAATAAAACGATTTGTGGTCAGGTTTCAAACCGTGAGCCCCATCTCAAGAAGTTTGCAAAAAAACACGATACTATAGTTTTTGTCAGCGGGCGGGAAAGTTCAAATGGCAAGATGCTCTATTCTGTCTGTAAAAATGTCAATCCTGACACACATTTTGTTTCCAGTCATGAAGAAATTGATAAATCATGGTTTGTGGGTAAATGCTCGATAGGGATCTGTGGAGCAACTTCGACACCTAAATGGCTAATAGAAAACATAAGGGATATCATTTCAAATATCTGACTATTGGAATGTTCCGTCATTTGTAAGGCTTAAAAAATTGTGTTACCTTTGTGCCTTATTTTACAAAATTATTTATGGCAAAGATTAAAAGAATAGGGGTACTGACATCTGGTGGAGATGCCCCGGGAATGAATGCGGCCATTCGTGGAGTTGTAAGGACTGCAGTTTATAACGGACTGGAAGTAATGGGAATACGCCAGGGTTACCAGGGGATGATAGATGCAAGTTTCATACCCATGCAGTCATCCAGTGTCAGCGACATAATACAGAGGGGCGGAACAATACTGAAAACCGCCAGATGTGAGGAGTTCAGGTCTCCCGAAGGCAGGCTTAAAGCTTATAATAACCTTAAGGATGCACAGATTGACGGAGTCGTGGTAATCGGCGGGGACGGGTCATTTACCGGTGGCAGGATTTTTAACGAGGAATATGATATACCTTTTGTCGGGATCCCCGGAACAATCGATAATGATATATATGGTACTGATTATACCATTGGTTACGATACCGCGCTTAACACAGTTGTGGAAGCTGTTGATAAGATAAGGGACACCGCCAGCGCTCATAACAGGATGTTTTTTGTTGAAGTGATGGGTGCAGAAGCAGGATTCATAGCCCTTTACAGCGGAATTGCTACCGGAGCCGAAGCAATTATTATCCCCGAAATAGAGGGAGCTGACCAAGACCTGAAAACGATGATAGAGGCAGGTAACACGCGCAAGAAATCAAGCAATATAATTATTGTTGCTGAAGGCCACAAGGAAGGAGGCGCTTTTGCACTGGCTGAGAAGGTTAAAAACGATTTTAAAGATTATGATGTAAGGGTTTCAGTACTGGGACATCTTCAACGCGGTGGTTCTCCATCGGCAATTGACAGGGTTAACGCAAGCCGCCTGGGACATGCTGCAGTAGAGGCACTTATCGATGATCAGAAGAGCGTAATGGTTGGTATAATGAACGGTGAGATCACTCTAGTTCCTTTCCGTAGAGCTGTAAAACTTCATAAAGATGTGAACCACGACCTTGTGGATTTGGCTAAAATATTATCGGTCTAGAAAAACTCATTTTATGTCTTCATCAAAAGTCTATTTCACCAACCTAAGGGCAAAACCTTCACAAAATCTTTTTAAAAAGCTTGAAGCACTTATTGTTAAAGCAGGAATTGATTCAATTGATTTCCAGAGAAAAATAGTTGCAATAAAGCTGCATTTCGGAGAGCCCGGTAACCTGGCTTACCTGAGGCCTAATTATGCTGCACGGATAGTAAAGTTCTTAAAAGCAAAAGAGGCTATACCATTTCTGACAGATTGCAACACCCTATACTTCGGAAGACGTTCAAATGCACCTATGCATCTTGAGGCAGCATTTGAGAATGGATACAACCCCCTAACAACAAATTGTCCGGTAATAATCGGCGATGGGATTAAAGGGACTGATTACCGAGAAATCGAATTAAATCTCGAGTACTGTTCTGTCGCAAAGATCGGAAGTGCTATTGCCGATGCAGATGTAATTATTTCAATGAACCATTTCAAAGGACACGAAATGACGGGATTTGGCGGAGCCCTCAAGAACCTGGGAATGGGTTGTGCATCAGTAGGCGGAAAACTGTTTCTGCATTCAGGTTCTTCACCTGAGATATTTGAAGAGAACTGCACAGGATGCAGGATTTGCGAGAAATATTGTGCCCATGATGCAGTTGTGGTAGGCAGGGACAAGATCGCGCATATCGATTATGAAAAATGTGTTGGTTGCGGACAGTGTGTTGCAGTATGCCAGTACGATTCTGCCAGAGTAGTATGGCAGAACTCTTCTGAAACAGTCTGTAAAAGAGTTGCTGAATATGCGTTAGCCGTCGTGAAGGATAAACCCTCTTTCCATATAAATTTCATTATGAATGTCTCTCCAGATTGTGATTGCTGGGGATTCAATGATTATCCATTGGTACCCGATCTTGGAATAGCTGCCTCCTTTGATCCGGTTGCTCTCGATCAGGCATGCGCAGATATGGTAAAGGCAGCTCCTGCACTACATGGGAGCAGGATCTGCGATAAACATGATGAGGGAGATATGACAGGTGAAGATAAATTCAAGAAGGCACATCCCAATACTTTTTGGCAGGCTGGTCTTGAGCATGCTGTAAAGATAGGGCTTGGAAACACAGAATACGAATTGGTAACTGTTTAAAACTTTGTGCCTTAGCGTCTTGGTTGCATAAAAGAATTACTACCGGAAATACGTTATTGACTTCATGAATGCTAAAGTAAGTATCGCCCGTCTTTCGATAATATCCAACACTTTGCTGATTTTAATGAAGTTAGTAGTCGGACTTATAAGCGGGTCTGTAAGCATCTTATCTGAAGCGATCCATTCTTCGATGGATCTTATTGCAGCAATTATAGCATTCTTTTCGGTCAGAGTTTCAGATAATCCTCCAGATTCAAGACATCCCTACGGGCATGGGAAAATTGAAAATATCTCAGGAGTGATTGAATCCCTTTTGATTTTTCTTGCTGCCGTCTGGATCATTATTGAAGCTGTTAAAAAACTCTTCGGAGAGAAGATCGAACTTGATTCTATAGCCCTGGGCTCTATTGTGATGCTCCTCTCAGCAATAGTAAATACTTTTGTTTCACGAAGATTATATAAGGTGGCCCGTTCAACAAACTCTGTGGCACTGGAAGCTGATGCCCTTCATCTTAAAACTGATATTTACACTTCGCTGGGAGTTGCAATTGGCCTCGGTCTTATTATGATTACAGGAATAAACTGGTTGGATCCGGTTATTGCAATTCTAGTCGCACTGTTTATTATAAAACAGGCATATCATATGCTGACAAAAGCCTTCACTCCTCTTCTTGATACAGCTTGGAGCAATAATGAGATTGCGGAGCTTAAGAAGAGATTAAGCGGGCTGGATGTTAGTTATCATGACCTCAGGACAAGGGTTGCTGGAAATTATCGTTTCGTTGATATTCATATTCAGATTCCTGAAAATGTAACAGTTGGAAGTGCTCACAAATACTGTGACAAGATTGAGAATGAGCTTACCCGAGTCTATGAGAACCTGACCGTGACAATCCATGTTGAACCAAGCTAAAGAATACCTTCCGGTTTCTTCCTGAACATTCCGGCAACATCACCCCTGGCTTTTTCCCGCTCTTTTATTACTGGTATAAGATCTTTCCCTTCCAACCTGAATTTTTCAGGATCTTCCGGATTATTAAGGTAAATTAAGGTGCCCGGTTCAAGACCCTTTTCAATCAACACATGTTTATCATTCGATTCACCAAGAAGGACAATCTGTTTAATACCTTTTTTAGTATATACGAACGGAATACTATCCACTCCTGCTTGTACACATTCGGTTGGTATATAAATAGCATCTTTAATACTACTGACAATTATTTTATTGCCGGTCGTCATTGAAGGTCTGAGGGCAGGATCGGATCCGTCTACTTTAATCTGAACCTCAAATACTTTATCATCGGTATTTAGCAGTTTTTCACCAACGTTAGCTACGAATGACACAATCCCGTTATATCTTTTTTTGGGGAAAGCGTCTATTGTAATGTTAACATTCTGACCGACTCTCATTTTGCTCACATCGATCTCATTTATATAAGTTTTGGAAAGCATTGAAGTCAGATCAGGAAGTGTTGCCACTACCCTGTCGAATGGATTGATCATTGATCCAACTTTCCTTTTATTGCCTGACCACTCCCTTTTGTAGATAACCATACCTGGCGCCGGCGCTTTAATTGTAAATTGAGCTAACACCTCCTCAATATCCTTAACTCTGCGCGATACTTTATTAACCCAGTAATTCTGATTAATGATATCAGTCTTGTTCTGAGCTAATATCTGAGTATAACTCCTTAGCTGCTGTTCAAGGCTCCTCTGGGCCTTATCGAGTTCAATTTCTGCCTGCCTGATTGTAGTAGGAGGTTCATACTTTGAATTATGAAGAGTCATAGCGGCTTCCTGAACAGTGAACCGCTGATTTTTAATCTCATCTCTTAAGTCATTAAGTACCACGGCAGTGTCGAGTAACTTCACATCGAGAGCTGTCTGGAATGTCGTAAGTAAATCCTGTGCATCCTTTAAGCTATTATTTAAATCTGTGCGGTCAAGTGTTGCAATATAATCGCCTTCTTTCACTATTGTACCTTCTGGTAACAGGTCCTGAATTTTGATATTAAAAAACCTGATATCGCGGCCCATTGTAATCTGCGGTCCCTTAATGTCCATTGATTTTTCAGCAATTAATTCACCGGCTGAAATAACAGAAATCTCAAACTGTCCCTTCTGAACCCCGGTATATAATTCAGTCGGGGTCCTCTTTGAAGTAACCCTGGTTAAGACATATAAAATTATAAAAGCAGCAATAACAACAATACCTGTTGTAATAAGAGTTTTTTTCATGCTCTATTATCTCATATTAACTCACCATTTAATTCAATTTAACTCTTATTGTTAATGGCAAAGTATTCTAATTCGCTTGAAAATCAATAAGTTTTTTTGTAAATGTACTGACGGTTAAATAATTTAAATATTAATCCGCAAAATTATAAAAATAACCCATAGCAATATCCCATCTTAATCATTTTAAAACAATTAACAAAATTCAATCCATAGAGTAGTGGTATTCAATAAGGATATTTGCTTATTTTACATAAAACTTATTCTCATGAGTCATAAACATCTCTTAATACTGGTATCCATATTAACCGGATCTGTTATCAGCGGTTATGGTGCAGCAATCAGAACGGGCAATTCAATTTATACTCAAAAGCCTGATGATCCTGCCGCGGTCTTTTTCACCCCGGGAAATTTCAACATTACCGCTGATGGGAGGACCGATGTATCTGTTCAACTCCAAAATGCTATCAATCAGTTAAAAAAAGACAGAAATTTCGGTATACTGTTTATTCCCGAAGGAATTTACACGATTTCTAAAACAATTTATATCCCTGCGTCAATACGGTTGATAGGATACGGAAAAAACCGTCCGGTAATTATCCTTAAGAAAAATGCTCCCGGATTTCAGGTACCAAATCCCGATGATAAGGGAAAAGCTTCCTACATGTTCTGGTTTACCAGCAGTATTGTGGAATCGGGAAAAGAGATCAGGGATGCAGGAGCCGGTACATTCTACAGTGCACTCTCAAATATTGACCTGAAAATAGAAGACGGAAATCCTGCAGCTGTAGCTTTGCGGACTCACTTCGCCCAGCATAGTTTTGTTTCACATTGTGATATACACATTGGCAATGGAAAAGCAGGTCTGTTCGATATCGGGAATATGATCGAAGATGTGAATTTTTTTGGCGGCGAGTACGGCATTTACACTACTAAAGCTTCCCCTGGATGGCAATTCATGATGCTAGACACTTATTTTGAGGGTCAGCGTAAAGCAGCAATAAAAACTCATGAAGCAGGTTTTACTATTGTCCGTATGAGTGTAAAAAATGCTCCTTCAGCTATACTTGTCGATCAGAATTACTGGGAAAAGCTTTTCCTGGAGGACTGTCGTTTTGAAAACATCTCAGGGCCTGCTATTGAAGTCAGTAACGAAGATAATGCCCACATGCAGGTAAATATCCGAAATCTTATATGCAGCAATGTTCCTATTTTGGTCCATTATCCTAAACTTAATACAAATACGCCCGCACCATCGAAGATTTACATTGTGAAGAGGTTTATCTACGGACTTCAGATGGATGATTTAGATTCTGATGCGCAGATCAGAACTACCTGTGAAACAGAAGCTCTTAAAACTCTGCCAGCTGAACCCGTTTCCGATATACCTGAACTTCCTGAGATGGGAAGCTGGGTAAATCTTAAAACGCTTGGTGCGAAAGGTGATGGAGTAACCGATGATACTAAAGCTATCCAGGTTGCTATAGATCAGTATCCAAATATCTATGTTCCACAGGGATCATACCGGGTGAGTGAAACGCTTAAGCTCAAACCGTCAACAGTTCTGATTGGATTCCACCCGATGGCTACAAATTTTACTCTTATCGAAAACTCACCTGCTTTTAGCAGTTTCGGAGCTCCTGAAGCATTGGTTGAGGCTCCGCAGGGAGGAACAAATATAATCACCGGAATCGGCTTATATACAGCACAAAACAATTACAGAGCCGTTGCCTGTAAATGGATGGCTGGTGAAAAATCGATGATCAGCGATGTGAAGTTCATTGGCGGACACGGAACTATGAACCCTGGCCCCATTGTACCATGGAAATGGGAAGAAAACAAACCACCACAGGGCCAGACAGGTGCGACAATCGCAGAACAAGCCTGGGATAGTCAGTACTGGAGCCTGTGGGTGACAAATAACGGGGGAGGAATTTTCAAGAATATCTGGTCTGCAAGTACCTTTGCAATATCTGGTTTTTACGCTTCAAATACTAATACACGTGGTCGTATTTATGCCATGTCGGTGGAACATCATGTCAGAAATGAAGTCCGTTTAAATAATGTTTCAAACTGGAACATATATGCTCTTCAGCTTGAGGAGGAGAATCGTGAAGGTTCGGAATGCCAGCCCCTCGAACTGGAAAAATGCGCCAACATGACGATTGCAAATTTATATATGTTCAGGGTAATCAGGGTTAAAGTGCCTTATCCCTATTCAGTCAGAACATGGGATTGCTCAAATCTTGAAATATTGAACATTCATAATTACAGCCAGATCAAGTATACGACAGATAATCCGCTTTACGATATCAATACTGGTATAGAAGTCCGTCCGGTTGAACTGGCCCGTTTATTCATAAGCGGCAATACTCCAAAATTGAGTTCAGCCAGGACCAATGAAACAGTTCTGTTGCTTGCCAAAGGATTCGAGTTTGCCTTAGGATTATGCCATGACTCGAAAGGCAATATATATTTCGCGGAACAGCGCATGAAAAGGATTTATAAATGGTCGGTTGAAACCAATTCCCTTTCTCTCCTGGCCGATTTCCAGTGGGAACCTCTTTCCCTGGCTTGTGATTCGAAAGACAACCTTCTTGTAATATTCCGGTACAATCCTCAATCTGGGTTACTCATCAATGGTCAGCCGGAACGATATGTTAATCCACCCGATGCCAATGGAACATCCTTCAGTGGATGGGGTAATTCAGGGTTTGGAACCCTGGTTTACTCTGTAAATCCAGGGAATCCCGAGGTGACCATTAAAAAACTCGAGAAGGTCCCTATGGGATCAGTCGACAATGTTTTCAAAGCTCTTTATCCCTCCAACCGTTGGCGAGATTATCATGATTTCAATACTGTTTCGGTGAACATGGATACAGAATGTTTTATTGCACCTGATGGAAAAACAATCATTCCTGTATGTTACGATCTTGCCAGATCATGTGCTCTCGTCGAGGCATTCCCGGGCAAACAATTATATGCTGCTGACGAGTATGATAAACGCACGGTTAGATTCAGTGTGGATACCAAAGGATATATTTCAGATCTGCATTACTTTGCTGAGAAAGGTGAATTCAGTTCAATACCTGATAATCAGGGCAATGTATATATTGCCGATGGTGAGATATATGTTTTCAGCAAAGATGGAAAACAATCGGGATTGATACATGTTCCGGAGCGTCCATCAACAATTGCATTCGGAGGACATGACGGCAAATCTCTTTTCATTACAGGAAGATCTGCCTTGTATAGGTCTGAGATTAAATAGAATGTTGAATTTTATCAGGTTTTAGTCTGAAAAAGATGCATGAGGACGTCTATTTCACCGGAGTGCTGTTTTTTATACATCTGACAGAAAAACCGTCTTGCTCAAATCTTCTCCAACTGAATCCACCACTACCATCATAACCCAAATATCTGCAATAGGCACCACCTCTTATGAATTCCGTCGAAGTCCACCAGGCACCGTAGTACCCCAAGTCATAGAATCCTCCATCAAAGTTACGGATTCCGCCCGGACGAGCTGTAAAGCCTGTTTCGTTCGTTGCATCATTGTTCTTGCTCTGCCAATGGGTTAAACCGGTTTCTTTTAGTTTGCCAACTGCAGCACTGTCACCTCCAAGATAGGTTGTCAGGATAGACCATTCGGCATCAGTTGGAACATGCCAGCCAGTAGGGCAAATATTTTTGCTACCGTCCTGTCCTATATCGATTGCATACCAGTTGTACAAAACTCCATAATCAGATTTATTGATTTGCCTATTATCATACACACAACAGGCAGGTGACATAAGATTATACCAATCCCAATCCGATGTAACCAGGGGTATATCTGTACCATTTCTGTATTTAGTAGCCTTAAGGTTTTCGGTCATCCATGTCTGGGTGCCAATAGTCTGTGTTGTATAATAATTGCCTTCTCCGTCAAAAACAGAACCAGTCTGGTCATTTAGATATGTAGTAAAGTTCGTCTGATTGCCATAACTTATGCCGGCACTATTTGTTGCATACGCTCTTAAATAATATAATGTAGCTGGTTTAAGGAGTGTAATTGTACTGATAAATGATCCTGATCCACTTCCCTCAAGAGTCCTGTAGTTCTCAACGGTTGGATTCTCGTTGATGCTCCAGGCAACACCCTTTGAAACTACGGGTGCTCCTCCATCATTTGTAACAATTCCACCTGAACTGGCAGTTGTGGAAGAAACGTCGGTTATCGTTACAGTTGTAATTGCAGGAGGTTCTGGATTGTCTTTCTTACAGGAATTAATTAAAAAAATTAACAGAAGTAAAAATATTCCTGCCGAATTTCTATTAAATCCTTCGAATGGCATCATATTTTGTTTGTCTTTATCAACATATTCCTCCAGTCAAATTTACATTTTTTAATGTTTATACGCAAATTTAAACTCAGAGGAATGATTACCTGATCACGTCTCACCTCCTGACCTGTTTGAACGAGATTTCGAGTGGAAGGCCTCGGTAAGCCTCTCCACGGATCATCTACTTTTTATTAATATTGTTTGCTTTCAGAAAATCGAACTCAGCTTTATGAAGTCCGGGGGAGGACCGGAACTGATCTCCAATTTCCATTATGCTTTCTTTGGACTTATCATATTCTGTCCATTCCGGAAGATCTTTACCATTTGGGTCGCCTTCTTTTACAAAATTCACCCAGTAATCATTCATAGTTTTCTCTACAGCAAAATCAACATCACGCCAGGGGCGTTTCCACAGGTGAAGAGTATGAAGGGCAAAAGGTACTTCGGAGGTATGGAATGCTCCATAATCGGGAAATCCAGGTTTATCCACAGGAACATGACTGAACTGATAAATATATGCCTTGCTTTTACTGAATCCCGCCCAAAGATGTGCAGGAAGGGCTGCAAACTGCATTAGACTTAATTCTTTCAATGAAGCTGCAACCTGTTCATCAGTGTTACCCGGGAAAATTTTCAGGTATTCTTTTGCCTTATCACCATATTTTTCACCAGCCTGCTGCCTGTATTTTTCAATTGTCATTTTCTGTTCTCCCATAAGGGATCCGTCACCGCTTACCCAGCCTGCCATCATTGCAATATCATTAAATTGTCCATTCTTAAAAGCTGTAAATACATCCTTCGGAATTACATATCCTTCATAAACAGGCCCAAAATTCCCTCCTCCCACAATTAGGTCATCAGTTGATTTTTGACGTAGTTCTGTAATATTTGCTGACTTCATTTTTTCCATAAAAGCGATACCTGATTTTTCGGCTTCAGCCAGATTACTTTTCATAAAACCGTTGAGTATTCCACCACTCTGGGCAATAGCTCCGCGGAAAAGGCCTTTGGCAAGTGGTGATGCCACGAGAGCACAAACGCTCATCGATCCTGCCGACTGACCAGCTATGGTAACTTTTTGAGGATCGCCTCCAAATGCTTCTATATTTTTTTTGATCCATTCAAGGGCCGCAACCTGGTCGAGCAGGCCGTAATTGCCTGATACCTTAGCTTCCGATTCACGGCTCAGCTCCGGATGGGCCATGAAACCCAGAACTCCCACCCTGTAATTAATGCTCACAAAGATGACGCCTTTCTTTGACATTTCTTCTCCGTCATACACAGCGCAGGCAGCTGATCCAGAGGAAAATCCACCGCCATAAATCCAGACAAATACAGCCAGTTTATCTTTTGCCGACTTAGCCGGTGTCCATATATTAAGGTAAAGGCAGTCTTCACTCAGATTATCAGGCGGAGTTATGAATTCTTCTGTCCACATCATGAAAGGAACTGGTTTTCTTTGCATCGGACTTGCAGAGAATCTATCGCATTTCAGAACTCCGGTCCAGTTCTTTGCCGGCTGCGGAGCTTTCCAACGTAAATCACCCACGGGTGGAGCGGCAAACGGAATTCCTTTGAAAATATTTATATCGCCGCTTTTATATCCCGATACTGGTCCTTTATCAGTCTGAATAACAGAAAGTTGAGCTGACATATTCAGTGAAAAGAACAAAATGGTAATAAATAGCCATCTGTTGCGGTGATTTATTAGTTTTTTCATATTTGATATTATTAGAATAATGAATGACTAAGGCATACTTTATATTTCAGCAATAATCCCTTTCATAAATTCTGCAGCCAGCTTTGCATTTTTATCTGCAAATTCGATCCCTACTGTCTGACCATTAACGATAGGCAGAGGATGGCATAATTCATAACTCATATATCCCGAATACCCTATCTCATTCATCGCTTTAACAAAATGACGATAATAATCCTCGCCGATTACTTTTCCGTCTTTACCTCTTTCATATTCGCCTCCAAAATGGGACAATACCTGGAGGTTACCTACAGCCTGTGCCGCTTTATGAATGTTTTCAGGGCTCTTGTCATCCATGATCGGAACATCCAGCGATACTTTAAGATTGGGGGAACTTACCTCTTTTACCATACGAAGTACATCGGGATAATCCTTTACAACTGGTTTATGATTCTGAAGGGCCAGGATAACTCCGGCGTCAGCTGCATATTTAGAACACTCTTTCAATCCCTCGCGGACCCACGACCAGGTTTCTTCTTCTGTGAATTTGGCATGAGTGTAATTCCATATATCCTTTGCAATATCATATTGTGCCAGATGTGGATGCAGAGTAATACCGGGCCAGCCCATGAACATCCGTAATGTTTTTGCACCAAGATCAGAAGTCATTCTTATCAGGTTTTTAATATACATAATCTGACATTCCCTGTGTTCCGGAATTGGGCTGCTTAGATCATTATTCCCTGCAACTCCATATATTTCTATTCCTGTGCCGTCAGCAGTCTTCCTCAATTCTTTACAACGCTGAGTTGGCCAGTCGAGAGGATTACCGTGTGGCCGTTTTCCATCGATTTCAATTCCTGAATAACCATATTCTTTGGCTCTTTTAATCAATTCTTCCAGCGTTAAAGCTGCTCCCTGGTACCAGACTCCAAGATAAGTGATGCTGTACAATCCGATCTTTAACTCAGATTTTTTCTTCTGATCACTGAATGATAAAGCATTGATACCTGTTGCAATACCAGCTGTGGCAGTAAATGTTGTTGCAACAAACTGCCTGCGATTCATTGAATTAGTTTTTTTCATATGTGCTCCTCCAGATTAATAGTTATCCAAGTTAATTATTTGAAAGATAAAATTCAACAGAAACAGGTATATTGTATCTTTATATCATGATATTTAACAATTATAGATAATTTAAAATCATTCATTATGTCACTTACCGAGAAAATCTCAAGCGATCTTATAAACGCCATGAAGGCGAAGGATAAAGTTGCTCTCGAGGCAATACGAGCTGCCAAAACTGCGTTTACCCTTGCCAGAACAGAGAAAAGCGGGGATACAGTACTGACCTCCGAAGAGGAATTGAAAATCATTCAGAAACTGGTTAAACAGAGAAGAGAATCAGCTGCGATTTATAAGGAGCAAAACAGACCCGATTTGTATGAAAAAGAGGTTACTGAGGCAGATGTTCTTGAAAAATACCTGCCTACTAAAATGGGCGATGAAGAATTGTTGAATATTATAAAAGAGATTATTGACCGCGTAGGTGCAAAATCACCTGCCGATATGGGCAAAGTTATGGGTGTAGCTACTAAAGAACTTGCGGGAAAAGCCGATGGCAAAGAGATCTCTGTTAAAGTAAAACAGCTGCTGGGAGCGTAAACTGTCTCCAGTTAACAATGGAATCTGGTTGAAATTTTAAACAACAGAAGGGAGAAGTTTCTGTACTTTTTTTGATTAAAATATTTGAGAACTAAATATTAAGTAAATATTTAAAATCCACTAATTTAGCACCCCTCTTTACGAAGTAGAGAGCGGCTGGGGGGTGAGTACATTAAACTCCTTGAGGTTAATATTTTTTATTGTGTTATAAAACAGGATGCAGGTAAATTTGCACCATTAAACAGATTGGGAGTAGCGGTATTTCTCCACGCAAAACGAACAGTTACCGGTGTCTTTACCATTTTTGACTGAACAATTACCTTCTGATCTTTTATTTTTGCTTCTGCAGGATAGAATACTTTATCCTCACCTGCAATCTCAAAATATGATAGCTTATTCCCTGCTGCATGCAATCCTTCACTATGCTCAAATGAAATGACGGCTTTGTTTTTATCAATTGTCATTGCTTTAAACAAAGGTCCTGAATCTTCAATTGTTGCTGTTTTATAGAATCGGTTCAACGCAAGGTTAGCAAGACGTATTGCCGCATCCTGTTTATTTTTAGGATGTATGTTGAGTGTATCGCAAAGATCGCTCAGCACAGCCATTCCGGTATTTGGCACGTCGAGAACCCTTCTCTGGGCATCTCTCACCTCAACTCCTTCAAAAGGTCTCTCATATTTGTAAGGCGCTATTTGTGCGAAATAAAATGGGAAATCGTAGTTCCACCTTCTTCTCCAGCTTTCGATCAAACTCGTAAGCATTTGCTTGTAAGCATAGGCATTTATCGTATTAGCCTCACCCTGATACCATAAAACTCCTGCAATATGAAAGGGGATCAAGGGGGAAATCATAGCATTAAAAATCCTGGCCGGCTCAACAGGTCCCCATGGTACAGCCTTTTGTTTCGCTGCAGCCTCGCGAAGAAAGTCATCTTTCTGAATAACTTCTTCAGGCATCCATGATTCGGCGGGTGTTCCGCCCCAACTTGAATTAATGATTCCGATGGGTACACCAAGTTCTTTATTCAGTTTTCGCGCAAAGAAATAGCCAATAGCGCTGAAAGTCTTCATCTCATCAGGTGTACAAACTGACCACTTTCCGGAAAGATGATCCTGTGGATAGTGTGAGGTAGCTGAACCAACAGTAAAGAATCTGATCTCAGGATAATTGGCGTTTTTTATTTCTTCATCACTATTATTAATCCCCGATTGGGCGGACATTTCCATATTTGACTGTCCGGAGCATAACCAGACCTCACCGATTAATACATTTTTCAATATCACCTCATTACGTCCTTTTAGATGGATATTGTAGGGTCCTCCGGCCCCGGGAGTCTTCAGGGTCATCTTCCATGTTCCATCAGTACCTGCTTGTACAGTAATATCTTTATCCATCCAATCGGCTTTAATAACAACTGTTTCGCCTGTCTTTGCCCAACCCCAGAGAATTACATCTGATTTTTGCTGAAGAACCATGTTGTCCGAAAATATTTCCGGAAGCGAGATATTAGCCTTGCTAAACTGAAGAAAAATGAATAAAACAACCAGTGTTACAGGTACTCTTTTTATATATGTTTTCATATTGACATGATTTAGTATACAAACATAATCAGAATACGTTAATATCAATTAATCTGATACGTTACTCCAAACCGGATAAGTCTGGAATAGCTTTCCCATCTGCCATCTCCTTTAACCCACATCTCATAATTTAGTAACCCATAGGTATAACCGGAATATATACCGATTTTTTTATATTTAGCAGAAACCTTAATATCCGGTCTGATGTCAACTCCGATAGTTTTATAATCCTGCGAAACTGAATATCTTATCCCGTTGGTTGCAGTTGCATTTCCTTTTTCAGTTGAACTTAAACGATAACCAACCTCAATCCCTGATGTTAAGTCGAAGGAAATATTGTCGGAAGTTATCCTGTATCCTAAAAATGGATTAAAATTCAAACAGCCGGAGATTAGAAAAGCTTTCCCGGTTGCACTGTACTGATATGTGGAATTACCTGTGTAACCATCAATCCTGTCAATAGATATCTTACTTCGCAGGGTTTCAAAGCCTAAATCTGTTCCAAAAAGAAAATTCCTTTTCGTAACTCTATTCAAATTAAATGAAATACCATAACAGAGCGCACTTTTTGAACCATATACTCCATTGGTATAACCCGAATTTGTCCGGTCATCCCAATTAATAGAGGTAGTGCCCCTGGCAGTAAGCCCTGAAAATGAGAAAAGCCCTGAATTCAGAGCTCCGTTTAACTCTGTTTTCTGTCCCAAGAGATTTGAGAGAAAAAATATAAAGGTAAAAGTTAATAAAATCTGTTTCATAGATGATTTATTTGATCGCAACAACCCGGCTGTAGTTATTTATTTATACAGACTTTTCTTTAGACCAATTGGTTTTAGTAAATATAATTATCGTATATCAATTAAACAAGTTCACTCATTCATAACTGGAACACTTTTTGCTGTTAATTAATTAACTTTACCTAGTTATCTAAGAAAACTAAATATCTGATAATAATTTGCGTGTCTCTCACTTATGAGAAAACTAAAATTCCTTTTCGCAATTTTAATAATTGGCTGTCTCAGCTGCAGGAAAGATAAATTTGATCCCGGCGCTTGCCCCGGAGATAATTGTATTACTGTAAGCGGATTCGTTTTCGACAGATTAACAAGGGAGCCACTTTCATCCGCTGACATCAAAATAACCTATGAGGAAAATTGTGGTTTTTGCGGAACAGGATGCCCTGATAGGAAATTTGATCTGGGATCGGTTTCAACAGACAAAAGTGGTTATTTTAAAAATGATATTTCATCAAAAGAATTCCAGGGTATTACCGGTTCTTATTCATTTAATATAACCTTTGATAATTACATTGATGAACATGTTTATGTTACCAACAATAATCAGAAAAATCTGTCAATCCAATCATTTTTAAGTCCACCAGCCTACCTGAACCTCAGAATAAATCTATCAGGTACAAATAATATAGAATATTTCGGTCTGGATTTAATACCTGACTCTCCCTCCGGCAATTCTGTAGCAGATTATAACAGTGACGTACACGGGTTGTTTGCCGATACGACAATAGTATTTAAAGTCCCGGCAGAGAGAATTATTTACATTGGTTATCTTTTAAAGACAAGCACTGCCGAAAAACATGTAAATGAATCGGTAACAATTGAAAGATTTAAAACAAAGGATTTTCAGATTAATGAATGAGAGCCTATACAACATAAACTTTGGTGTAATACGGGATTAAGCTCATTCTGACAATTTTGGAAGTTTTGGGAATTTATATATTTTATGAAATATCTTACTTATCTGCTTGTTTGCTTACTACTGGTAATAAGTTCCTGCAAAAAAACCGAAATACCAGGCCCCGGTCCACTGGTTGGATTCTGGATGTGGGTTTACACCTGGAATGATGGCGCACCGGGACCAACAAATCCATTGACACCTCAGAACGGAGGTTTTGACGAGTATTTAGATCTAAATTCAGATTATTCCTGGACCAGCAGTATATATGGTTCAACAATTAAGTCAATGCTTGTAATCGGAAACTTTTCAATCGGACATGGCCGCTATACTCCATACAAGGGTGCATATACTTATGATTATGACAGCATAGTATTTTATAAAAACAGTGTCTATTCGGATGCAACGGTTGAATATTTTAGAGTATCAAATGATACACTCATGTTTTGTTCGTGTTTTAGCGGATTGATTGGCAGTACGTCAAAAACGTATGTAAAACAGAGCGACTAGAATGTTTAGGTATTATCCAAATGTTTCCGGAGAACTGATGCCTAGAAGTTAATTATCGAATCTACGGTTTCGAGTAAAAGTTTGATTTCAATGTAGAATCTTCTGCCACTTCTGGTGTCTACAGGTGAAACGAATTTGTAAGTGGACTCAAAAATAGTTTTTATAAGATAATCGATTCCATCTGACAGGATAACTGATTTACTGAAAATTTTAGGGTCATCGTTTGCAATAAGATTAACTGTAATCTCAGTATCAGAATTATTGTTGTTAACAGGTATCAGGATTAACTTTTATGCATCCCCAGCCCGATAAAATAATTGCTATAATGAATATTATTTTTTTCATTATGTCAGTCACTATTTGATCTTTCTAAAAGTCAGGACAGATTTCTTTGTAATAATATACTTTGAAAATTTACCCACAGTGATGGTCAGATTTGGCTCATCGAACCTGAAATAATAAGTTCCGCCTTCCATCGAATCTGATAATCCATCTACAACAGAAATGCTGTCTCCGGAAATTTTGTACGAATAGGCAGTACTTCCGATTGCAGGCAGCCAATAACCATTTGTCATAGCAAAACCTCTGGACAAGTAGAAAAAACCTGAATCAATGTTTGAATTGAAACTAATTGTATCAGTTCCTGTATTCACTTCAACCCATGAACCTGTAAGTCCTTTCGGAAGGGTACCTGAGTCAGGGAAATCGAGCAATTTGTCTTTCTGACAAGAGAAAAGGAGACTACCAAGAAATAATGCAGCTATCAAATAGGAGTAGCATTTTATTAGTTTGTCTGTTTTCATAATTGCGTAAGTTTAGAGGTTCTTTATACTACAACAATCCTTGTTCATATTTTCACCACAAAAATCGAGCCAGCCATGAGAAATAAAAATAACAATCTTTTACATAAAATCCTTTTAATGTTATAGTTAGTTTTTGTAATGCCGATTATCCTGTTAATCGTACAATTAACAATATAATGTTTCATCGGAGGATTTTCTATCTGATCTGAATTATTTCCAGTAATTTTTCATTAAGGCAGTCACCCAGACCGGCTGGTGGATATCTCCTTTCGGCTGATTTTCTTTAAAAACGGGTTTAATGTCCAGAAACGGGGGTCCGTCAATGGCATCGAGATATTTAACTTTTCAAGATGCGAAAATTCAGAGCTACACAGAGGGCCACAGAGAAGGCAGGAGATAAAGAGATAAGAAATACAATATTATCTGCAATAGAGTTTCTTCTTTTCAATCGCTTTTTGTTTGTATACTTCCTGCACATTGACTGCAGGATCAGTGCAAAGAAAAACAAGGAGCCCTTTTTCCCTGGAAAAGGAGTCTACGATGCAACCAACCTCTGTAACATTACTGAATAATTTTTTTATATCCCCTATCTCACTATTTATATAAATAAAAGGTCCATCAGGAATAGTATCAGGAGCCCACATTACATAACTTTCAAGAAATGTAATTGCATCAGGCAGGTTATATTCTTTCCCATAAAAATTAATTGCTCCTGCGTTGCCATAATTACTCTCAACATAAATGGTACATTTTCTTTGTTCCTCTTTTGATAATTGGTTATAAGTCTTTGTAACATAGCCGGTTAATTCACGCCATCCGGTCATATCGGCATATATCTGCGAAATATTGTGGATTTTCCCGTCTTCCCATCGATAAAAAGGATAGACGATCAAATGATTTGTCTTTTCCTTGTATCTCAATAGCTCATTAAAAGGTAAAACAGGTATCCCGAATGGCAAGGCAATTAAAGAGAAAGAAAGAGTTATGAAAAGAACAAAATAATTGATATAGCTCAATCTGCCATTGAAATATTTCTCTAGTGTATAGCCACCAAAAGCAAATAAAAATGGTATTAATCCTAGTATATAATAGCCTTTACCTTTCGAGATTAAAAACAGAAGGATAATTGACAAAGAAGCTACACCTATGTATTGGTGTGTTTTTTCCTGTTTTAAGAATAAAAGAGACACAAGACCGGTTATCCAAATTAAAGTAGAGGCCAAATTTAAACTGAAGAGGTCAATTAAAAAGTTACTGACCGACATATTAACCATCTGAGTCTTTTTCAATTCACTCATGTGATAAACTACTGGCCAGCCATGTGTGTATTGCCAAAGAAGGTTAGGAAGGATAATGACTAAACCGATAATAATTGAAAAAATAAAATACCTGGAATTAAACAGTTTCCTGTGACCGCTAAAAAGTAATGCTACGAAAAATCCAAGTATGTAGAATAACACAGAATATTTATTCAGAAATGCCAGACCCAGCAGTATCCCGATCACTATCCAATGTTCAGGATTGTTTTGAGATATCATCCTGAACAAAAAATATGTTGTTAAGAGCCATAAAAACTGTTCAATTACATTCGGTGTGAAGAGGGTATCGAAAAGCAAAAAACCGGTTGAAAATAAAAATGCTGATGATGCTATAATTAACGCAAGAATACCTCCACCCAATTCCCTGACGATTTTTGCAATTATAAAAAGGGAAGCCGCTCCCAGTAAAGCCGGAATAAGACGGATTCCAAAAACCGAATAGCCGAAGATGCTTTTTATAATAAAAGCAAGGAAACCAATCACAGGTGGTACCGTGGCATAACCAAAGCTCAGATGGTCAGCCATATTGAAATAGAGCATTTCATCGCGGTGAAGTTCATAGTTTGTGCTCGTAAAGAAATGTAAACAGAGTTTGACAACAATGAATAGAATTGCGACAATCCAATAATTGCTTATTTTAAAATTTGCTTTTAATGTTCTCATTATAAAAAAATTAACCACAAAGGATCTCGAAGTATAACTCAAAGTAACACAAAGGCAAAAACAAATATGGGGATTTGCGAGCAAAAAACAATGCCGTTTAGAAAAGGCAGTCATGCATTTCTAAACGACATTGGTTAACCTAAACTTTATCCGGAAGCTTTATTTGGCAGCTTTTTTCACATAAATATCCCCCTGCATGTTTTTCATCATCATTTCAGGTCCGCCGCCATTGATCTTTCCATAAACCCAGTCATCCTTTTTTATCTTATACATACCAGGCTCAGTAATCTTATCTACTTTTGCCGGAGTTTTATCAATATCTACATCGAAATCGCTGAATACATCTCCATTATCTGACTTTAATTTCAGATTGGCTTTTGTATCTGCCGGAAGAGTAACATTGACGTCGCCATTAAGAGTTGAGAATGCCATCGGGGCTTTCGGATCAACACTTTTGAAAGTCACATTTACATCTCCGTT
>OCZT010001185.1_pt1 | contig 27006 bp, 25 predicted proteins | sample 1539031 | NCBI WGS metagenome assembly OCZT01 (sample SAMEA3539308, study PRJEB22396) | soil metagenome | biome: tundra; feature: field; material: soil | place: USA | collected 2010-05 | depth 0.15 m | reverse complement strand
TTATCCCCCAAGGGATTTTAAGTCCCTCGCGTCTAGCCAATTTCGCCACCCCGGCATCTCAAGCTACCGACGGCGGACGGCAGACGGCAGACGGCCGTGCCGAAATTGCGAAGGGCAGGCCGGCACATTCGCCGCCCTGCCCCCGCTCTACCATCTGCCGTCAGCCATCTGCCGTCTAAAGAGCGGGAAACGGGACTCGAACCCGCGACCCCAACCTTGGCAAGGTTGTGCTCTACCAACTGAGCTATTCCCGCGATACGAGCAAGCTAAGAAGCCGTCGTCACTCCTACAAGCTCGGCCGCGACATACCGAAACGGACTTCTCAGCGATCCGCGGAGTGTTCGGGGTTCACGGTTTGCTCCGAGGCGGAAGATCGACTGACACCCAGCTCGTCTCCAGATTCCAAATGATGCGACGCAAGATGAACTGACCACTCATCGGCGAGTCCTCCGTTGCGCTATGAAGCGACGCCCCAAAACTCGCTCTGTCCGTCGTAAGGGGCAAGCCGAGCGAGGGGAATGAAGCGAGGAGTAATCTGTTCTCTGTTGGTCGGTTGACTGTTCACCGTTAACCGACCAACGGATAACTGCTCACCCGCCGTTCGCCCCTCCCCCCTCGCTCCTCACCTCTCGCTCCTCCCTTCTCGCCCCTGCCTTACGGGCGAAGCCCGTGCGCGTGCACCGTGTACCAGGCCACGTACGCGACGAGTCCCGAGAGCGCCGCATCCCCGCCGCTCCCCACCGCGCGGCCTTCGGCGTCCACGAACTCCGCCGCCAGCCCGTGATCGAGCGGCGCGCGCCTCAGCCACTCGAGCACCGCCGAGGCATCGGGCCCGAACAACCGCGCGAGCTGCTGCACCAGCTGTTTCGGCTCGCCCGCGGCCTTCTTGGCCGTCCGCCGGTACACCGAGTCGAGTCGATCGACCGTCTCGTATAGCGGGAGCCACAGGGCGGACGCCACCGGATCGTCGTCGCGTGACACGCCGCCGGCCAGGTCGGTGGCCGCGAGGAACACGTTCTTCGCGCTCCCATCGCTGGTGAAGTGCCGGCGGATCGCGGCGCGGACGGCCTCGGGATCGGGCAGCTCCTTGGCTTCCTCCTCATCGAGCGTGCGCTTCAGGCAGTCGAGCGCGTACGCAACTACCGCGTTGCCATGCAGCGTGAACGGATACGCCGCCGGCGTCCCCGACAGCGTGACCTCGGTGTGATAGAGCGGGTGCGTCTTGTCGCGCCGCGCCGCGAGATCGTCCGACGAGAGATACAACGTGTCGGCCAGCACCGGCTCCTCGACGATCTGGTCGTCCGCCGTGTCGCGAATGTAGCGGTCGGTCGCGATCGCGTACGCCGCCGCGCCCTCGAGCGTGAATCCCGGCTCGAACAGCGTCCCGTCGAAATAGTGCACGCCGCGCCCCGGCGCGTAGCCGTGGATCTCGCACGTGCGGAGGATCAGCTCGCGCGCCAGCGGCGGATCCGCGAGCTGCACCGCGGGCACCGTCCACGCGAGCGCCTCCCAGTCGCGGATCGTGACGCCGCGCGCGCACCATGGCGCACGGCTGCGCACGAGATAGTAGTGCGCGTCGTCGAGCGCCCGCGCGACGGCGTAGAAATACGCGAACAACAGGTGCCGGTTGATCAAGCCGTCGAGCGACTCCATCCCCGTGGTCTGTTCGAGCGAGCGGATCGCGTCACGCGTCGCAGTGAGCAACGCACGCCATCCGCGCCGGCGCAGCACGCCCACCGTGGCGCAGGCGCCATCGCGCTCCGGCCCAGCGCCGATATAGAACGCGGTCTCGACCCTGCCCTTCGCGGGAACCTGCAGGTGGCAGCGCACCGCGTACGACGGCGCACGATGGCTCGCCGCGTCGCCCTCGATGACCGAGACCATGCTCTCCCCGTCCGCCGCTATCGCGAGGGCGACGTGTCCCGGAGGCTCGGCCCCATCCAGCACCACCACGTCGCCGACCTTCGAGACGCGGTGCGCATCCGAGGCCGGGCGCGGCGTTCGCACGCGAAGCTGCCGGTGCCCGAGCGTTCCCTCCAGCGAGAGTACGATCTCCTTCGCCTCCGTGCCCCGATTCTCGACCGTGATGGCGAAGACCGCGCCGGCGATGTCCGCGTCGCGGCCGAACGGCGCGAACACGGTACCGCGCACCACGAGCGTGCCCGGCGTGGCCGTAAACGTGGGCAGCCAGTGGAGCGCCCGCTCCCACACCATTCCCTCCACCGCCAATGCGACCGGGCGGCCGTCTATTTCGATCGTCGGCCGCGCGAGCGCCACGCGGGTGCCGCTCAGGAAATCTTCGTGCCCCGCGAACTCCACGGCCGAGCGCGCGCCGCGGTGCAGCACGCCGAGCGCGTGAATGGCGGCGTCGGCCGGGTGCACGCAGGGGATTGAAAGCCAGTGGTTCCCCGTGATCTGCCAAGGAACCGCGGGAAGGGCGTCGTGTGTCAGGGAGTGTGTCTCCACGTTATCTTGCCGCGTGTCCGATGCAAACTAGCCGACTGCGTGCCCCCCTGCTCGTGGTGATCGGGGCCATCCTCCTCCTGCCCGCGACCCTTCCCGCGCAAGCCGTCACCGGCGTGGGCGATGACGCGACCACGCTGAAACGTGGCGAGCTGCGTATCGGCGTCACCTCCAGTTGGAAGAACTGGTACGAGCGCTATGGCCAGGGCACGCCCGGCCGGCCCAACGGATCGGTCGAACCTCTCGGCGTCGACTTCAACGTCGACTCCATCGGCGTGAGGCAGTTCGAGAACCTCGCCCCGGTGCAATCGAGCGTTCGCTCGCTCGCCGGTATGCCCGGGTTCGTGGCGTCGCTCGGCTCCTCCCTCGTGCAGGTGCGCGACAACACGCTGTCCACGCCGCTCTCGCTCGAGATGGGGATCACGAACCGGATCTCGCTCAGCGTGATGCTGCCGTTCGTCACGGCGACATCGAACGTGAACTTCGTGATGAACCCAACGGGCTTCGAGCCAACGCTCGGGTTCAACCCCACTCTGTTCTTTCCGGCCGCTTCAGCGACGGACGCGAACTTCTTCGCACAGTTCGACAGCGCGTCCTCCCAGCTCTCCCGGTCAATCGCGCTTTGCAACGCCACACCATCTGCCGCCGGCTGCGCGCCGATCAACGCCAATCCGGCCGCGGCGCGCGCGCTGATGACCAGCGCGAACGCGTTCGCTTCCGGCCTAGCACAGGTCTACGGCGGTCGCAACGGCTCCGCCGGCGCGCTCTTCGTGCCCATCGGCGGCACCGCCGCGCAAACGGCGATCGAAGCGAAGGTCGCGGCCTTCAAGGCCATGTATGCGTCGTATGGCGCCAACGCGATCACCGCAGCCGGTCCGGCGGCCGCTCAGGCGGCGCTCACGGCGACCGACATGCAGACCGTCTTCACCGACTCGTTGTACGGCGTCAACGGCAAGCCGCTGGCGACCTCGGTCACCCGAGGGCTCGGCAACGTCGAAGTGGGAATGAAGGTCAACCTCTTCGACTCGTTCCACGGCAACGACAGCGCGCGTTCGTCGCCGAAGGGCTTCAAATGGCGGCAGTCCGTCGGCGGCATCTACCGGCTCGGCACCGGGAACCAGCCCGCTCCGGGGGACTTCACGGCGATTGCCGCCGGCGACCACCAGCGGAGCCTCCAGCTCCGCTCGTTCACCGACCTGCTCTACGGCCCGCACTTCTGGATCTCGCTCGTCGGGAGCTACACGTCGCAGATGGCGGACCAGCTCGTGCTGCGCGTCCCGGATTCCCCCGCGCAGGTCATCCTCGCGTCGTACCGGCAGGAGACGGTGCAACGGAAAATCGGCGATTCATTCGACCTTCAGGTGAATCCGCGCTGGCTGCTGAACGACTACCTGTCGATCTCGGGCCAGTACTACTACCGCCGCAAGTCCGCCGACGCCTATTCGGGGACATTCCAGGCCACCGATCTCGCCGGCAACGCGATGACGCTCGACGCCGCGATCCTCGCCCTCTACACCGAGTCGAGCGAACACCGGCTGGGTATCGGCGCGACCTACTCGACCGTCGCGACCGTGGCGAAACACAGGTCGGGGCTGCCGTTCGACATCTCGTACTTGCACTACGAGACCACGCTCGGTTCGCTCGGTCGCGTGCCCAAGATCTCCGTCGATCAGGTCACGATGCGCGTGTACCAGCGATTGTTTGGGCGGTAACTGCGAGTAGAAAGTCATTGGTCATTGGTCGTTAGTCATTGGTGCAAAACGAATGACCAACGACCAATAACCAATGATCAATGACCGACTACGGTTAACGTCGTTTCGGCCGGATCGGTGCGCTCGACGCAGCAGCCAGCAGTTCACTCGCATGCTCCCGCGAGAGCTTGCTCTCCGCGTCTCCCCCGAGCATTCGCGCAATTTCCCGAACGCGCGCGTCCCCCTCCACGACCGCGATGTCCGCGGTGGTCACGCCGCCCTTGGCGCCCTTGCTCACGACGATGTGATGGTGGGCGCGAGCCGCGATCTGCGGCAGATGCGTGATGGCGAAGACCTGGTGATGTGCCGCCACACGCCGCATCGCGTCGCCGACCATCAATCCGACCTTCCCCCCGATCCCTGCGTCGACTTCGTCGAATATCAGCGTGGGGACGCGATCGAGCCGTGCGAGGATCGTCTTGAGCGCGAGCATGACGCGCGCGAGTTCGCCCCCTGACGCCACGCGTGAGAGCGCGCGGGCGTCGTGCCCAACGTTGAGTGCGACGCGGTACTCCACCTCTTCGGCGCCCGTCGCGCCGGTCTCCGACCGAGGGAGCAGCTTCACGGCGAATTTGCCATCGGGCATGCCGAGCTCGGGAAGGAGCGCTTCGACCGCCTTGGCCAGCTTGGCGGCCGCCGCATGCCGCTTTGCCGACAGCGCTCCCGCGGCCGAGTCGAGCGCCTGTTCGGCCGCGCTCACGCGGGCGTCGAGGCCGCGCAGGTCCAGCGCCGCCGTATCGAGCAGGTCAAGTTCCGCGCGCGCCGCCCGCCCGGTCTCGATGGCCGCCGCGATCGACCCGCCATACTTCTTCGCGAGCCGGAAGATCAGGTCGCGCCGTCGCCCGACGAGGTCGAGCCTCTCGGGGTCGTTTTCCACACCCTCGGCGTACGCAACCGTCTCGCGGGCGAGTTCCTCGAGCGCGTAGTATGCCGCGTCGAACAGCGTCTGGAGCCGCTCGCTCGCGGGGTCGATCTTCTGCAGCGCGGACAATGGTCGCTGCAAGTGGCCCGCGCGACGCACGACGGTGTCGTCGCCCCCGTCGAGCGCGTCGTTGATTTCGGCAGCGAGGGTTCGCAGCTCCTCGCCGTGCGCGAGCCGGCGCGACTCGTCCTCGAGCTTCACGTCCTCGCCTTCGACGAGCTTCGCCTCGCCCATCTCCCTCGCGACGTGCTGGAGATAGTCCGCCCGCTGCTGCGCCTCGTCGCGACGCGCTCGGAGCGCCGCCGACGCGGCGCGCGCGTCCAGCAGCTCGTGGTGCGCCGCCGCGACCTGCGCCGCCTGGCCGGCGCAGTCGCCGAACAGGTCGAGAATTGCGCGCTGCGACGCCTCGTCGAGCAACGACTGCGCCTCGTGCTGGCCGTGCACGTTCACGAGCATGCGGCCGACGTCCGCGAGTACGCCCGTCGTGACGGGGGATCCGTTGATCCATGCTCTGGCCCGCGAGCCCGCCGCGGCCACTTCGCGCTTGAGGACCAGCGTCCCGTCCTCCGCGTCGATGCCGCGCGCGTCGAGCGCCGCCGCGAGCTCTGGCGCGTCGCCGATCTCGAACAGCGCCTCCACCGTGGCCCGCTCCGCGCCCGTGCGCACCAAGTCACTCGTCGCGCGCTCGCCGACGAGAAGCCCCAAGGCACCGACGATGATCGACTTCCCCGCCCCCGTCTCGCCCGTCAGCACGTTGAATCCCGGCGCGAGCGGCAGGGTGACCGACTCGATGATCGCGTAATTCCTGATGCGCAGTTCTGTCAGCAATGGAGAAAACCCCTCACCCCTGGCCCCTCACCACTCACTCCTCAATCGTCCCGCTCGGCGAGGCCTCCCCATCCGAGCTTGCGCCGCAGCCTGCCGAAGAACGTCGTGCCCGTGAACCGCACGATCTTCACGCGGTCCGCCGAGCGCTTGATCGAGAGCGCCTGCCCCGCCCCCAAACTGGTTCCGACCTGCCCGTCAACCGTCACCAAAACCTCCTGGGGCGCATCTTCCGGTTGCACGGTGATCACGGCGTCGGGGGGGAGCAGGATCGGACGCACCGCCAGCGTGTGCGGCGAGATGGGCGTGAGGAGGATCGAGTCCACCGTCGGCGCGACGATCGGGCCGCCCGCGGACAGCGAGTAGGCGGTCGAGCCGGTCGGCGTGGAGAGCACTATTCCGTCCGCGGCGAGCGTGCCGATCTCCTCGCGGTTCACGGCAACGCGCAGGCGCAGGACGCGTGCGAACCCTCCCTTGTGCAGCACGACATCGTTCAGTGCGCGCATTCGCGTCGCGGGCTTGCCGGTCCCGATCGGGATCGCCTCGAGCGTCATGCGCGAGTCGGTCAGGTACTGGCCTTTCGAGAGGCGCGGCAGCATCCTCGCGAAATCCTTGCCGCGGCAGCTCGTGAGGAATCCGAGCTTGCCGAGGTTGACGCCCATGATCGGCACGTCCGCGCCGTCGAGGAATCGCGCGGCACGGAGCAGAGTGCCGTCGCCGCCGAGCGAGACCAGAGCGTCGAGTCCCGCGGCGCCGGTGAGCGGCTCGCCGCCGGTCGTGCCATGGAGGAGTCCGGGCTCGTACAACAGTTCGAGCCCGAGCCGGGGCGCCTCGCTCGCAAACAGCGCGAGGATCTCGGTCAGTCCTTCGTATCCCCGGTGCCCGATGACGCCGACGCGCATCAACCCGCGACCGTTTCGGAAGCGTGCAGCGACCGCACGCGCTCGGCGATTCCGGTCGCGTCCAGGCCGCAGAGCGCCAGTTGGCGCGCACGAGGCGCGGCGTACACGATCCGGTCCGGGATGCCGTGCGCGATCACGCGCACCGAGGGATCCATCGTCGCGACGACGCTCGCCATGTACGCGCCGAATCCGTTCACCACCGTGCCTTCTTCCACGACGAGCAGATGGCGGTGGTCCGCGACGATGGCCGCGAGCGTGAGCTCGTCATACGGCTTGAGGTAGCGGCAGTTCACGACGGTGATCGAGAGCCCCTCGGTCGCGAGCGCGTCGGCAGCCGCAAGCGACGGCAGCACCATCGTGCCGACGGCGAGAATCGCAACTTCCTTCGGTGCGCCCTGCCGAACCACTTCCCACGTGCGGTACGGGACCGCCTCGATCGCGTCCATCGCCGGTGGAATGTCCGGCGCTGCGTCGCGGGGATAGCGCAAACAGAACGGCCCGCGCGTGTGCTCGACGGCCGCGCGCAGCAGGCCGAGCATCTCGCGGCTGTTCATCGGCGCCGTAACCGTCATGTTCGGCACCGCGAGCATGTACGCGATGTCGTACGCTCCCGCGTGCGTCTCGCCGTCTTCACCGACCAGCCCCGCGCGATCCATGCAGAAGATCACCGGCAGGCGCTGGATCGCCACGTCGTGGATGATGCTGTCGTACGCGCGCTGCAGAAACGTCGAGTAGATCGCGGCCACCGGACGGATCCCTCGCGTGGCGAGGCCGGCGGACATCGTGATGGCGTGCGCCTCGGCAATGCCGACGTCGAAGAATCGGGTTGGATGCGCCTTCGCGACCACGGACGTGCCAGTGCCGCTCGCCATCGCGGCGGTGAGCGCGACGACGTCCTTCCGTTCCGTCATGAGATCGGACAGCCCCTTCCCGAACACCGCGGTGTAGTTCGGGTTTGCCTTGGAGGCCTCGAGCAGCTTGCCGGTGGCGGGATCGTGGCCAGGTGGTAGCGCATGCCACTTCTCGCCGTGGTCGCCGGCCGGGAAACCCTTTCCCTTCTGGGTGACGACGTGGACCAGGCGCGGCCCCTTCATCTCGCGCACCGCCTTGAACGTCTCGTTCAGCAACTTGATGTCGTGCCCGTCGATCGGTCCGAAGTAGCGGAATCCGAGCTCCTCGAATAACACTCCGGGAGTGAGGAACGCCTTTACGCTCTCCTCCCACTTCTTCAGCAGCACCGAGGCGTGCAGCATGCCCGGCGCGTGGCTCGCCGCGTCGCCGACGGCGCTGCGAATGCGGTTGTAGATCGGGTTGCGCTGCACCGACGTCAGGTACTTGTGCATCGCCCCCACGTTCGGGGCGATGGACATCTCGTTGTCGTTCAGCACGACGATGAAATCGGACTTCGATGCGCCGGCGTTGTTCAGCCCCTCGTAAGCGAGCCCGCTGCCGAGCGAGCCGTCGCCGATCACCGCGACGACCTTGAAGTCCTCGCCGGCGAGGTCCCGCCCGACCGCCATGCCGTACGCGGCGGAGATGGAGGTCGCGGCATGCCCGGCGCCGAACGTGTCATACTCGCTTTCGGCGCGCTTGAGGAATCCGGAGAGCCCGTCCTCCTGCCGCAACGTGTTCATGCGGCCCGCACGGCCGGTGAGCACCTTGTGCGGATATCCCTGGTGCCCCACATCCCACACGATCTGGTCGCGCGGCGTATCGAAGCAGTTGTGCAGGGCGATGGTGAGTTCCACGACGCCGAGTCCCGCGCCGATGTGGCCGCCCGTCACCGAACATGACTTGATGAGGAACGCGCGCACGTCGTCCGCGAGCACACGCATCTCGTCGTTCGAGAGCGTGCGGATGTCGGCGGGTGAATGGATGCGGTCGAGGAGGCTCATCTGCGGCATGTCACAGTGCGAAAGCAAGAGGATTCACGGCGAAAACACCAGAGGAGAGAGGGGAGATGGATGCGGAATGCGGCATTTCCACCCAATGCGGAGTGCGGAAGAGGAATCCGGGATACGGAGAAGCCGGGAGTGGGGAGATCTCGCCACTCGCCTCTTCTCCGTATCCCGCGTTCCTTTTCCGCACTCCGCCTCGGCTTGAATCTCTCCACTCCCCTCTTCTCCCTCGTTCCGCATTCCTCTTCCGCACCCCGCATCGGGCCGAATCTCCCGTCTCCCATGTCCCCTCTCCCCTCGGCCGTTCACGACCGCCGCTCCACGACGAATCGCGCCAGCGCCTCCAGCTCCGTCGAGCGAATCCCCGCCTCGCGCAAAGCCGCGCACGCCTCCCCACTCAATTTCTGCGCGCGCGCCCTCGCCCCGGCGAGCCCGAGCAGCGCCGGATAGGTGCTCTTCCGGAGCGCCGCGTCGCGACCGGCGGTCTTGCCGAGCTCACCGGTCGTCGACGTCACGTCGAGCACGTCGTCGGCGATCTGGAATGCGAGCCCGACCGCCGCGCCATACCGGTCGAATGCCCGCAACGTCTCCTCGTTCGCCAGCGCCGCGAGCCCGCCGATCTGCACCGACGCGCGGATCAGCGCGCCCGTCTTCATCCGGTGCACGCGTTCGAGTTCCGCCAGCGTGAGGGGAGCGCCCTCGCCTTGCAAGTCGAGCAGTTGTCCGCCGATCATCCCGCCGGCTCCCGAGGCCTGCATCAGCTCACGCACGATCGCTCCGGTGCGGGCCGGATCGAGCCCGAGCGCGCGTGCGGCGTCAGTCGCGGCGCGCGCGGCAAGCGGAACCATCGCGAGCCCGGCCGACGTCGCCGCGGGAATGCCGAACGCCCTGTGCACCGTGGGCCGCCCTCGCCGCATGTCGTCGTCGTCCATGCAGGGGAGATCGTCATGCACGAGCGAATAGGCGTGCACCACTTCGACCGCCGCGGCCAGCGGGCTCGCGTCGCGCAGGCCGCCCGCGGCGCGATAGGCCGAAAGCAGCAGGATTGCGCGCAGCCGTTTCCCTTCCCCGAGCATCGAGTAACTCACGGCGTCGGCGACCGGTCCCTGCATCGAGAACAGGTATCGTTGCGCGAACGTCGTGAGCGCCTCGTCCACCGCCGAACGCTCCGCGGCGAAGCTGACGCCCGCCGAGTCAGCCGCCATCATCCACGATCTCGAAAACGCCTGCCGCCTTCTCGACGAGCGTGGCCACGCGTCCCTCGGCCTTTTCGAGTTCGGCGCTCGCCGCTTTCAGCCTCGCGATTCCCTCCTCGAACAGTGTGAGCGCCTGTTCGAGTGACAGGTCGTCTCGATCGAGGCTGCCCGCGATCTGCTCCAGCCGCTGGAGGTTCTCCTCGAACGTCATGCGCGTTTCCTCCGGCCGGTGGCCTTCACAGGTTGCTGCACGAGCACCTCGTCCGTCGTCGCGTGCACGCGGCCGTCGCGTAGCCTCAGGACGAAACGCATCCCGGGCGCGAAGCGCGAGGCGCCGCTCAGCGCGGCGCCGGACTCATCCAGCGCCACCGCATAGCCGCGGGCGAGCGTCGCGAGCGGGCTCAGCGACTCGATCCGTGCCGCCAGTTCCTGCATCCGCCCCCGCCGGCGCTCCACCGTGCGCTGCGACCGCATCGCGAGATCGCGCGCGAGCTGTCGCAGCAATTGCCCAGCGTCCTGAATCAACCGCTCAGTCGCGGCATGCACGGTCGTGCCAAGCGTCCGCAACGACTCGAGGATGTCCGCGAGGACCGGCACCGCCGCCTCGGCGGCGGCGCTCGGTGTCGCGGCGCGATGGTCGGCGACCAGGTCGGCGAGCGTGAAATCCACCTCGTGCCCCACCGCGGAAATGGTGGGAATCGGGCAGGCCGCGATCGCCCGTGCCACACTCTCGTTGTTGAACGCCCAGAGATCCTCCCGCGACCCGCCGCCGCGGCCGATGATCAGAACGTCCGCCCCGCGCCAGCGTGCCACGCGCTCCAGCGCGGCCGCGAGCGAATCCGGCGCGGTGTCGCCCTGCACGGCCGCCGGCACGAGAATGATCTCGACACCGGTGTTGCGGCGCTGGATCACCGAGACGATGTCGTGCCACGCCGCGCCATCGGGACTCGTGATGACCGCCACGCGCTTCGGGAAACGCGGCAGCGCGCGCTTGTGCGCCGGGTCGAGCAATCCGTCCTTTTCGAGCGCCGCCTTCGCCTGCTCGTACGCCTTGCGCCAGAGCCCCTCGCCTTCGGCCTCCAGCGAGCGGATCATGAACTGCATCTGCCCACGCGCCGCGTACACGGAGAGCTGGCCGTGCGCCATCACCTGCATGCCGTCATCGGGAGGCGCCGGAATCCGCCTGGCGTCGCGCGACCACACCACGCACGAGAGCTGTGCCGTAGCGTCACGCAGCGAGAAATACCAGTGGCCGTTGCGATGCGCCGTGAAGTTGCTCACCTCGCCCTTGATCCAGATGGGCGGGAACGCGCCTTCGAGTATCTCCTTCGCCAGCGTGGTCAGCTGCGCGACGGTCAGCGCCTGCTCGGGCGAGCCACCTGGCACGGTCACGCGCCCGCTTCCCCAGGCGCGCTCACGCGCCCGCTTCCACAGTCGCGCTCACGCCCCCTCCCTCATTTCCGCCGCGCGTACCGTGTTCTTGAGCAACATGGCGATCGTCATGCGTCCTACGCCGCCGGGCACCGGCGTGATCAGCGACGCGACCTGCTTCGCGCTCTCGAAGTGCACGTCGCCCTTCAGGCGGTATCCCGCCTTCGCCGTCGCGTCGTCCACACGATTCATCCCGACGTCGATCACCACCGCGCCGGGCTTCACCATCTCGCCCGTCACGAACTCGGCGCGGCCGATCGCCGCGATCAGCAGGTCCGCGCGCCTCGTATGCGATGCCAGGTCGCGCGTGCGGCTGTGGCAGACCGTCACCGTGCAGTCCGCCCCGGCGCCCGGCTGCACCATCAGGCTCGCCATCGGCTTGCCGACGATGTTCGAGCGCCCGACGATCACGCAGTCCATGCCGGCCGTCTTCACGCCGTAGGTCTGGAGCAGGACCTGCACTCCCCACGGCGTGCACGGCGCGAAGCCGTCCTTGTCGCCGATCAGCACCTTGCCGACGTTCACCGGGTGGAAGCCGTCGACGTCCTTTTCCGGCGCGATGCGCCGGATTACCGTCTGCGGATCGATCTGCTTGGGCAGCGGCATCTGCACGAGGATGCCATGGATGGCGGGGTCCGCGTTCAGCCGGTCGACGACCGCGAGGAGCTCGGCCTGCGTCGTGGTTGCCGGCATCCGGATCGTCTCGCCATTCATGCCCGCCTCGCGGCACGCCTTCTCTTTGGCCCCGACGTACACTTTGCTCCCGGGGTCGTCCCCGACCAGGACGACCGTGAGCCCGGGCGTGATTCCCTTCGAGGCGAGCGCCGCGGCGGCCGCGGCGACCTCCGCACGAACCTTCGTGGCGACGGCCGCGCCGTCGATGATTTCAGCGGGCAATGTCCATTGCTCTCTTTTCGCGGATGGCTACGACCTTGATTTGGCCCGGGTACTGCAACTCCGACTCCACCCTGCGCGCGATCTCCTCCGTCAGCGACTGCATGCGTGCGTCGTCCACGTCATCGGGATTCACGATCACGCGGATCTCGCGGCCGGCCTGGATCGCGAACACGCGGTCGACCCCTTTATAACTGGACGCGATCTTCTCGAGTCCCTCGAGCCGCTTGACGTACGTCTCGAACGCCTCGCGCCTCGCGCCCGGGCGTGATCCGCTGATCGCGTCCGCCGACTGCACGAGCACGCTGACCTCGCTCTCGTGCGGCACGTCGTCGTGGTGCGCCGCGATCACGTTCACCACGAGCGGACTCTCGCCGTACTTGGTGGCAACCTCCACGCCGAGCTGCACGTGGGTGCCCTCATGCTCGTGCGTGAGGACTTTCCCGATGTCGTGCAACAGCGCGCCCCGGCGCGCCAGCGCGGCGTCGAGGCCGAGTTCCTCCGCCATGATCGCGGCGAGCCAGGCGACTTCCTTCGAGTGCAGCAGGATGTTCTGCCCATAGCTCGTGCGCCACTTCATGCGGCCCACGAGCTTGATCAGCTCGGGGTGCAGCCCATGGACGTTGACCTCGTATGCGGCCTGCTCGCCGGTCTCGATGATGCCGGCCTCGACTTCCTTGCGCGCCTTCTCGACAACCTCCTCGATCCGGCCGGGATGGATGCGTCCGTCCGCCACCAGCTTTTCGAGCGCCAGCCGCGCCACCTCGCGGCGCACGGGATCGAAGCAGGAGACGACCACCGAGTCCGGCGTGTCGTCGATGATGACGTCCACTCCGGTCGCGAGCTCGAACGCGCGGATGTTGCGTCCCTCACGTCCGATGATGCGCCCCTTCATCTCATCCTTCGGCAGTGCCACGGCACTCACCGTGATCTCCGCCGTGTGATCGGCCGCGATGCGTTGCACCGCGAGCGCGACGATCTTCTTCGCCTCGCGATCCGCGTTGCGCTTGGAGCTCTCGCGAATCTCGCGAAGGCGGTTCGCCGCGTCGGCCTGCGCCTCCTCCTCCATGCGGCGGATCAGCTCGGCCTTGGCCTCGGCTGCGGAAAGTCCCGCGAGCTGCTCGAGGCGACGGCGCTCCTCGCCCACCATCTTGTCGAGCTCCTGCTGGCGCTCCTCGACCGACTTTTCCTTGCGGCCGAGGTCGCTGGCGCGGCGTCCGACGTCCTTATCGCGCGTCTCGACGAGCTCGAACTTGCGGTCGAGCACGACCTCGCGCTCCTGGACGCGCTTCTCCTCACGCTCGAGTTCCTCACGGCGGCGGCGGGCCTCGCTGTCCCATTCCTCGCGGGCGCGCATCGCCTCTTCCTTTCCGGAGAGCACCGACTGTTTGCGAAGCCCTTCGGCCTCGCGCTCGGCGTCACCGATAATTCGTTTGACGAGCTCCTCGGCGGTGTCGCCGGCGGCCTTCCGGGCCCGTACCTCCGTGTCGCGTCCGGTACGTCGTCCTACGACAAAGGCGACCGCGGAACCGGCGACACCAAGCGCGCCGAGCGCGATCGCCACCCATGCAAGTGGATTCATCGTCCGTATACTCCAAGGCGGCGTCACCTCGCGTGATCAGCGGGTGCACCGCGATTCATGAAGACCGCACGGGAGTATGCGAACAGCGGACAAGTACCCGGGAGGTTCGACCGGCCGGCCGGGCGCCGTCGAAGGGCGCTGGACGGGTCGGGCTAACTGCCGAGGCCGCTTGTACCTGCGTGCTCGCGGCTCCACGTTCGCTCAAGCTAGGGCCGCACCACGAAAAAGGCAACGCGATCGCGCTCGCGAACTCCGCCCAATCGGTTCGCCTCGCTCGCCGTACGTGGCACAGTCGACGGTTCCCTTGGTCGCGCCCGTGTCCTATCTTGCCTCGACACACGTTCTACGTGGTCCGGCTGACCACGGTCGCTTTCCAAAGTGGAAGGATCCTCATGACCAGCGCACTATCTGATGTCACCGCGGGGCCTCTCGTCCTCGTCATCGATGACGAGGACGCCGTGCGATCCGTGATCGGCCGGATGCTCACCAACCTGGGCTATCGTGCGCTCCTGGCCTCGAGCGGAAGCGAAGGGCTCACCCTCTTCGAGCAAAACGCGAAAGACGTCCGGCTCGTGGTGCTCGATTGGCACCTCCCCGGCGACCCAGGCGAGCGCACGTTCGACGAGCTGATCAAGCGCGACCCCACCGTTCGCGTGGTGCTCGTCACCGGCGACCACGATGCCGACCTTGGCGCGACCGCGGAGCAGTACATGGCGTGCATGCTGCTGAAGCCGTTCACGACCGCGGAGCTGGCGCTGGCGGTGAACACGGTGATCGCGGCCTGAAAGAGACCGAAGACGGAAGACCGAAGACTGAAGGGCAGCGCTTTCCATCTTCAGCGTCGGTCCTCGGTCTTCCGTCTTCAGTCTTCGGTCTTGTTCCCCCGTTTTGCCGGCGGCAGCCAGCGCCGCAGTTCGCCGGACAGCCCGTCCATCGCCTCGGCCATCTCGACGTTTCCCGCCCGCTCGCGGAAGAGCTCGTCCGTGATTAACAGCGCGGCGAGGATTGCGGCCTTGTGCGACTCGACGACGGCGGCGCTCCCCATCACCTCCCGGATCGCCCGGTCCACATAGGCCGCCACCGCGCGCGTGTGCTCCGGCGGCGTGTCGCTCTTGAGCGTGTACTCTTCGCCGAAGATCGAGACCCGCGTGCTGTATTTCGCGCTCATCGCGATTCTCCACTGTGCTGCTGACGAAGGAAGCGCACGCGGTCGAGCATCTTCCGCGTTCGCGCGGCGGCCGCGTCCACACGCTGGCGCAGTTTCGCATTCTCCGCCTCGAGCTGCGCAACGCGCTCTTCCGCGTGCACATCGCCGCCCCCGCCCTTCGTCGCGATCCCCTTCAATCGCGTTTCGGCGGCTTGGGCGCGCTTGCGAAACGTGGAGAGTTCCTCGCCCAGGTTGCGGACGAGCGCTTCGAGTTCTTTGAACGCTTTCGCGTCAGGCCGTGCGGGGGACGACACCGAGCTCTTTCTCCAGCGTCTTGAGCAGTTGCGATCGACGACCGTCGATCTCCTTGTCGCGTAGAGTGCGCTCCGGGTGGCGGAAGGTCAACCGCCACGCCAGCGAACGGTTCCCGACGGGCACGCCGGCGCCGCGGAATTCGTCGAACAACTCCAGGCGCTCCAGCATCTCTCCGCTCGCCCGGCGGATCACCCGTTCCACGTCTGCCGCGAGCCTGTCGTCCGGGACGATCAGCGCGAGATCGAACTCCGCGGCGGGTGTGGTCGGAAGCGCCGTGAACCGCGCGAAATGAAGTGGCGGAACCTCGGCGGCAGCCGCGTAGTCGTGCCTCCCGCGATCCGCGACCGGCGCGCTCGGCATGGGCCCGAGCGTGATCTCCACGCCGAACGCCGGCGACGCCCACACCGGCGCGTCGAGTGGAACCGCCCGCGCCGAGCCGACTCTCAGCAATCGAACGGTCAAGGTCTCGTCGTGGCTGCCGTTCGCGGCCTCGGGTCCGACCTCGGGTCCATCGGCGGCCTCGAGCCTGCACACGGACCAGAGCTCGCCGTCCTCGCCGGCGAGAAGGGCGATCTTCTCCCCGGGAAACGCCGCGCGCGCCATCGTCTCCGCCAGCGACTTCGCGTCCCACACGTCGAACGCCGGCGGCTTGGAATCGGTGAAGTGGGCCGGCCGCCGCATGCCCATCACGAGCGCCGCCGCGCGCACTTCCTCGTGCGGCAGCGCCTCAGCGCCAGGCATGAACGCCGAGCCGATCTCGAACAGGCGGACGTTTCCCTCGTGCTGGTTGAGATTGAATTCCGCGCGGCGCGCGAGCGTGTCGAGCAGCGACGTGCGCAGGAACGGCTCACCTTCCGCGAGCGGATTCGTCACGCGCGCGCGTGGCGTGCCGTCGCCCTTGGTGAACGGCATGGGCCGCGTCTCTGCGAGCCCCGCCGCCACGAGCGCGTCGCGCACGCGGCGCCCCGCAAGCTGCAACGGATGATCGGGCACCGTTCCGATGCGATACGGCCGCAGGTCGTCGGGAAGCGTATGGTAGCCGCGAAGCCGCGCGATTTCCTCCACCAGATCCACTTCGTGAGCCACGTCGTGTCGCCACGTGGGCGGCCTCACCGAATATGAGCGATCGGCGCCGGGCTCGCCCGAGAAGCCGACCGAGGCGAGCAGCCGTTCGATCTCCTCTTCCGCGACGTGCACGCCAAGCAGCTGCTCGACCCGTCTGGGCCTCAGGCGCACTGCCGCGGGGGGCGGAGGCGCCGCACCCACCTCGAGCACGGACTCGATGGCCCCGCCGGCGACTGACACGATGAGCCGCGCCGCGAACTCGGCGACTTCGGCCGTCGCCCCGCTGTCCACGCCCCGTTCGAAACGATAGCTCGCGTCGGTGGAGAGTCCGAAAGCGCGGCGGACCTTTCGCACGTCACGCGGCGCGAAGTATGCGACCTCGAGCAGGACGTCGGTGGTCGCTTCGGTGACCTCGCTCCCCTGCCCGCCCATCACGCCGGCCAGCGCCGCCGCGCGCGCTCCGTCGGCGATGATCGTCATCCACGGCTCCAGCGTGCGTACGACGCCATCGAGCGTCACGAGCGACTCGCCCGACTTCGCCTTCCGCACCACGATGGCGCTCTGCGCGAGCTTCGCGAGATCGAACGCGTGCACCGGCTGGCCCAGTCCGTGCAGCACGTAGTTGGTCGCGTCCACCACGTTGCCGATCGAACGGCTGCCGACCGACTCCACGCGGGCCCGCAGCCAGTCTGGGCTCGGCGCGACCTTCACGCCGCGGATGACGACGGCGATGTAGAGCGGCGCTCCTGCGGGATCTTCGACGCTCACGCGAACGCCGTGGGCGGCCGCACTCGCCGTGCCCGCGGTCGCCGCCGGAATCGTGGCCGCGGATCGCAACTCGACCGGAGTCTCGATCATCACGCCGGTGAGCGCGGACAGTTCGCGCGCGACGCCCAGGTGCGAGAGGAGGTCCGGGCGGTTCGGCAGCACGTCGAGATCGAGCTGTACGTCACCGATCGGCATCGCGCTGAGGAGCGGCGTACCCGGGGGCACGTGAACGTCCAGCGCGAGGATGCCGTCGTGATCGTCACCGAGCCCGAGCTCCCGCGCAGAGCAGAGCATTCCGTTCGACGTGAAACCGCGGATCTTCCGCTTCTCGATCGTCAGGCCCGCGGGCATCACGGTTCCCGTGCGGGCGAACGGATAGAGCGCGCCCACCGTGACGTTCGGCGCGCCGCAGACGACCTCGAGCAGCGTGCCGCTGCCGTCGTCCACCTTGTTGAAGGAGAGCTTCGTCTCCGGGATCTTCTCGCTCGCGACGACGCGCGCGACCACGAACGGCACGAGGTCGGCGCGGAGAGGCGCGATGCCGTCGAGCGTGACCGTGTGGTCCGAGAGCAGCTCGCCCACCGCCTGCGGCGTGAGCGCGTGCGGGACGAACGCGCGGAGCCAGTCGTGCGAGATCTTCATCGCGCGAACTGCCCGAGAAAGCGCACGTCGGAATCGAACATGATGCGGCAGTCCGGGATGTTGTAGCGTGACTGCGCGATCCTCCCCGGTCCCATGCCGAAGGCCCATCCGGTGTACTTCTCGCTGTCCACGCCGGCGCTTTCCAGCGCCGCAGGATGCACCAGGCCGCACCCCATGATTTCGATCCACCGGATTCCACGTCCATCGCCGAGGTCCACCTCCACGTCCATCTCGGCGGACGGCTCGGTGAACGGGAAGAACGACGGCCGGAAACGCGTGCGTCTCGATGCGCCGTAGAACCGGCGCGCGAAATGCGTGAGCGTCGCCTTGAGATCGGCGAAGCTGATTCCCTCGTCCACGGCGAGCCCCTCGACCTGGGCGAACATCGGCGAGTGAGTCGCGTCGAAGAAGTCGCGGCGGTACACGTTGCCCGGGGCGAGGATGCGAATGGGCGGCGGATACTTCTGCAGCGTGCGGATCTGCACGGGCGAGGTGTGCGTCCGCAGCAGTCCTCCGCCTTCGAGATAGAGCGTGTCGTGCAGCTCCATCGCGGGGTGGTCCGCCGGGAAATTGAGGGCCGAGAAGTTGTACCATTCGGTCTCCGCCTCCGGCCCCAGTGCGATGGAGAAGCCGAGCTCGCGGAAGATCTCGCTGATCTCGTCGATCACCAGTGAGACCGGATGCACGGAGCCGCGCCAGCTCTCACGCGCGGGCATCGTGGGATCGCCGAGCGCCACGGTCCTGGCCGCGCCGGCAAGCTCCGCGCGGCGCTTTTCGAGCAGTTCCTCGATCGCGAGCTTCGTGGCGTTCGCGAGCTGCCCCGCCGCGCGGCGATCTTCCTTCGGCAACGAGCCAAGCGCGCTCATGATGTCGGTGAGCCGGCCGCTGGTGCGGCCCACGAGCGCATTGCGCAACTCGCCCCACGCCCCGAGGTCGCCGACGGCCGCGATCATCCCCGGCCCGTCGGCCATCAGCCGCTCACATGCGCCCTTGAACTCGTCGAGTGTCAACTGAAGTTGGGTTGTTGCCGTTCACTGTCGTCTGCCGTCTGCCGTCTGCCGTCTGAAAATAGCCGAGCGGCAGCGAAGCCGAAGCCCCACTGCCGCCCGGGGATCATCCGGTCGGTCAGGCCGCCGAGAGCGCCGAGCGTGCCTTTTCGGCGAGCGCTGCGAACGCATCCGCGTCCTTGACCGCGAGATCGGCGAGGATCTTCCGGTCCACTTCGACGCCCGCCTTCTTGAGCCCGCTCATGAACACGCTGTAGCTCATGTCGTGCTGGTGTGCGGCGGCGTTGATGCGCAGGATCCACAGCTTGCGGAACTCGCGCTTCTTGTTCTTGCGATCGCGGTACGCGTAAACCCAACCGCGTTCGACGGTTTCCTTGGCGGCTTTCCAGAGCTTGCTGCGGCCGCCGAAGTTGCCGCGGGCAGCCTTCATGACCTGCTTTTTGCGCTTCAGTCGCGCGACGTTCGATCGTACGCGTGGCATGGTCGGTTCTCCTTAGGCCTGAAGCAGGCGCCGCATGCGCTTGGCATCGCCAACGGTCTTCACCGTCGTAGGACGGCGGAGCTGGCGCTTCCGCTTCGAGGTCTTCTTGGTGAGGATGTGGCTCTTGTAGGCCTTCAATCGGCGCACTTTCCCCTTCGAGGTGACGGAGAAGCGCTTCTTTGCGCCCTTGTGAGTCTTCATCTTCGGCATATCGGTCTCGTCTATTTCGGCGTGAGAATCATCGTCAGGGCCTTCCCTTCCAGCCGCGCGTCGGTCTCGATCTTCGAGACGTCGGCCAGCGCCACGGCCACCCGCTGCACCACCGCGCGGCCGAGCTCCGGATGGGCGATCTGCCGCCCGCGGAACATCAGCGTAACCTTCACCTTGTTGCCGTCCTCGAGGAACTCGCGTGCGTGGCGCGTTTTCGTGTCGAAGTCGTGCGCCTCGATCCCGGGCCGGTACTTCACTTCCTTCAGCAGGATCACGTGCTGCTTTTTCTTGGCCTGCCTGGCCTGCTTCGCCATCTCGAACTTGTACTTCCCGTAGTCCATGATGCGGACGACGGGCGGTCGCGCGAGCGGAGCGACTTCAACCAGGTCGAACCCTTGTTCCACCGCCGCCGAAAGAGCGGCATCCACTTCCATGATTCCGAGCTGAGCCCCATCCGCTGCTATGACTCGAACGGGGCTGATGCGGATCTGCCGGTTCACGCGCGGCGGCCGCTTTGTGGTGTCCTGAATGTCTGTCGTCCTCTGTGACGGAAAAAGAAAATCGCGAACCCTCAGTGAGAGTCCGCGATGCGAAGACCTGCGACCATTGTTGCCAAATGATCGAGGTCGAAGCGGCGAACTCCTGCAGCACGGTGACCGGGTCGGGTCAGAGGCCAGAGGGTGGATCCGGCAAGCCAGGCCGGACCTCTTGGTAGCGATGTGAGCGGAAAGCTAAGCGGCGCAGAGGGTTGCGTCAAGCCAAGGATGCAACAGCGAGTAAAGGGTCATTGGTCATTGGTCGTTAGTGAACCAATTGGCATGCCAACAACCAACGACCCTCTACTCGTCCTCAGCGGTTGACAGTCCGTAGCTCTTCCCGTCGTGCTTCGCGTACCCCCACGCCACGCTCGCGTCGTGTTCGAACACCATCAGCCACTTCTCATCCTCCGCGCGCTTGAGCAGAGTTCGCTTCGCCTCCAGCGTTCTGAGCGGCTCCACGTCGTATCCCATGATCCACGGCAGCGGCAGGTGCGCCGAGGTGGGACACACGTCGCCCAGAAAGCAAGCGACCTCCGACCCGCCGTCCAGGAGCACCGACTGGTGGTACGGCACGTGCCCGGGCGTCAAAATCACCGAAATCCCGGGCACAACCTCGCGCTCGCCCTCGATGAGATCAAAGCGTCCTGCCTCGATGATCGGATCCCAGTTCCGCACGAAGTAACTCGCCCCCGTGCGCTCGTTCGTGTGCGTCGCCCAATGGTGCTCGCCCTTCTGCACCACATATCTCGCGTTCGGAAACGACGCGCGCACCGCGCCTGCCGCGTCGATGTACGTGTTCCCGCCGGCGTGGTCGAAGTGCAGGTGTGTGTTGATCACGACCGCGACATCAGACACCCGGTGTCCCGCGGCGACGATCGCATCCTCGAGCGCGGTGCGCGCGACGCCGTCGTCGCTGGCACCGCCGTTCTCGAGCCCGTAGATGTCGTGGAACTTCGCGTTCTCCTTGTTGCCGGCGCCGGTGTCGATCAGCACCAGACCGATATCGTGCTCGACCAGCAGGCAGCGCATTCCCAGCGGGATGCGGTTACGCTCGTCCGCCGCGATCCGCCGCTCCCAGAGCGGTTTCGGAACCACGCCGAACATCGCGCCGCCATCGAGTTTTTGCCCGCCGGCTTGCAAGGCGTGCACGGTGAAGCGGCCGATCGTTCGTGACTGTATTAGCGGGACGGGTTTCGTCACAACTGTTCTCTGGGTTCGGTACGTCCGTTGATTGGAGCCGGCGTAGTCGGTCGTTGGTGGTTGGTCATTGGTACCCGGCGAACGGCGAATCACCCACCACCAACGATCAATGACTGATTACCTGCGGTTGAGCTTTCACGCCCCCTCCCGCCCATCCGTCGACCGCGGCATTGCCCTTCCCCCGCGTGACATCCGCGCCCGGCTCGTCCGTCGCGCCATCACCTCGTCCAGCGCCTCCCAAGTGTACAGCCCGCTGCGCTCGGCGTCCCGCAACAGTCCCATGAGCACCTGCGCCGTCGCGCGAGCGTCGCCCAGTGCCCGGTGCCGGCCGTCGATCGCGACGCCGTAGTGATCCGCCACCGCGTCGAGATTCCGTCGCGGCAGGTGCGCGAGGAACCTTCGCGCGAGGCGCACCGTGCAGAGCTGCTCGTCGGTGATCGACTCGAGCGGCGCGCCCGCCACTCGATGGTACTCCGCGGAGAGGAAATTCCAGTCGAATCGCGCGTTGTGCGCCACGAATACCCGCCCCACCATGTGCTGCGCCAACTCGCCAGCGATCTCGCCGAACCGCGGCGCATCCCTCACCAACGCATCGTCGATGCCGGTCAGCTGCGTGATGAAGGGCGGGATCGCCCGGCCCGGATTGACCAGCGAATGAAAGGCATCGCGCATTGCGCCGCCCTTCACGTACACCGCGGCGACCTCGGTGACGCGATCGCCCGCCCACGCGCTGATGCCGGTCGTCTCCACGTCCACCACCAGGAACGACACGTCGGCAAACGGCGTGCCCTCAGGTCCGTTCGCGACGCGGCGAGGATCGGGCATTCTCAAAAGTAGTGCGTGGATTGGAACCGAAGGAAGCGAAAGATCGACTGAACTCTCGACGGGCGAGAAGAGGCGAGTGGCGAGATCTCCCCGATGCGGGATGCGGAAGAGGAACCCGGAAGGCGGACAAGAGGCGAGTGGCGAGATCTCCCGACTCGCCTCTTCTCCCGCGTCCCGCATTCCTCCTCCGCACTCCGCATCGGGTCGAATCTCCCCACTCGTCCCTTCTCCCGCATCCTGCATCCCCACCAAGGCGCCCTTGTCGTTTCCACTGAGCGACGATAAGCTTGTGAAATCATTCACAAGCTTGCCTCCTCGTGAAACGAATCGCAGAATCCACCGTCCGCCGACTCTCCGCTTACCTCCGATTCCTCGAGGAAGCCGGGGCGCACGGACACCAGACGATCTCGAGCGGAGAACTCGCCGCCCAGGGCGGAACCACTTCCGCGCAGGTGCGAAAGGACCTTTCGTTCTTTGGTTCGTTCGGCAAGCGCGGCCTCGGCTACTCCGTGAGTGCGCTCTCCGCCAGCTTGCGAGACATTCTCGGGCTCGGACGGAAGTGGAATGTGGTCATCGTCGGAGCGGGAAAGATCGGATCCGCCCTCGCCCAGTATCAGGGCTTTCGCGATCGCGGGTTCACCGTCGTCGCCGTCTACGACACGGATCCCGCCCGCGTAGGACGCTCGCTCGACGGCGTGGTCGTCCGCGACCAGCGCGAACTCGAGACGGACATCGCGCGATGCAAACCGCACATCGCGCTCATCGCGGTTCCCGCGGAGGCGGCGCAGCCGCTGGTGGATCGCGTCGTGAAGGCCGGCGTAAAGGCCATCCTGAACTTTGCGCCCACTCCGATCTCCGTGCCCAATCAGGTGACGCTGCGGTCCGTGAACATGGCGCTCGAGATGGAGATCCTCTCGTATGCGCTCGTGAACGCGTCCGGATGATTGCCCCACTCCGCAGCAATCCTCAACAGTAGCAGTTTACCAAATTGGTCAACCAACGACCAACGACCAAGAACCAGTAGACGCAGTCTCGAACCGTCCGGCGTACCTAACCCCGCCTCGCCCGCAGCAATCTCGCAAAATCCCCAGGCGCGAGCACCTCCGGCCTCGCCGCAGCTTCAATCCCCGCCCTCCCGAGAATCTCCGCCGCCTCTGCCGCCGCCAGATCCCACAACTCTCTCACCACCCGCTGCATCTGCTTCCGCCTGAACCCGAACGCCCCCACCACCATCGTCCGGTATGCCGCCTCCTCAGCTTCGCTCACCAGCGGCTGTGCGCGAGGCACGATCCGCAGCACCGCGCTCTCGACCTTCGGCGGCGGCATGAACGCCCCCGCCGCCACCTTGAACACCATCTCCGCGGAAGCCAGCGCCTGAACGTTCACGCTCAGCGCGCCGTACGACTCGCTCCCCGGCGCCGCCACCACACGCTCGGCCACTTCGCGCTGCACGAGGTACACCGCGCGTTCCGCTCGCGGCCGCTCGAGCGCGTGGAACAGGATCGGCGTCGTGATGTTGTAGGGCACGTTTCCCGCCACGAGATACGGCACACCTCCTGCCGCTGCTCCGAGACCAACTTTCAGCACGTCGCTTTCGACGATCGTCACGCGGTCGTCGCCGGCGTACCGTGCGCGAAGCAGCTTCGCGAGGTCGCGGTCGACTTCTATCGCGACCACGCCCCTGGCCCTCGCGAGAAGCTGCTCCGTGAGCGCGCCGCGGCCGGGCCCGATCTCCACTACGGTGTCGGCCTTCGTGATCACGAGCGCGTCGGCGATTCGGCCGAGGATCCGCGGATCGGTGAGGAAATGCTGGCCGAGCCGTTTCCTCGGCGCGGGATGACTCACGATCGCAGGACTACGAGCGCCTGGTCGTCCTCCGGGGTCACGCGCCCCATGTGGCCTTCGACCAGCGCGAACACGCCGTCCACCACGCGCTGCGGTGAGTCGGCCCGGCGCGCCTTGATCACCTCGAGCACGCGCGTCTCGCCGAGCACGCGGCCGCGATCGTCGCGTGCGTCGCTCACGCCATCGGTGAAAAGCACCAGCAGGTCCGATCCGCGGCGCCACGCGCGGCGCGATCCGCGCGGCGCATCCGTGCCGAGTCCGAGCGGCGGGTCGATGGCCGTGAGGCGCTCGACCGCGCCGTCCGCGGCGACCACGAACGCGTGCGGATGTCCGGTGTTCGCGTAGCGCAGTTCACCGCGCTCCGGATCGACCACCACATAGCAGAGCGAGAGGAACATCTCCGTCTGCTGCAACTCCTGTGAGAGCGTGACGAGCAGCGCCGCGATCGCCTCCCCGGGATCCTCGCTGTTCTGCGCGTGGATCGCCATCGCGCTCATCGTGAGCGCCATGATGAGCGCGGCCTGGTAGCCGTGGCTCGAGACATCGCCGATCAGCACGCCCGTTCGTCCCTGCCCCAGCTTGAAGAGGTGGTAGAAATCCCCTCCTACGGAAAGCGCCGGCTCGACCCGCGCGGCGCACGTCGCGTCCGGAGCCACCACGCCCGGCGATGGCAGCAGGTGCATTTGCAGGTCGTGCGCGAGCTGCATCTCGTGCGAGAGGCGTTCCGTCTCGACCGAGGCCTTCACGAGACGGTCAATCTGGATCGCGGTCCCGATCTGCGACGCGATCGCGGCGACGAGCTTCTGATCGCCCGCCGTGAAGCGGCCGCCCGCCCCGCGCCCGGAGAGCGTCACGACGCCAAGCGGGATGCTGCCCGTCGGCGACGTCCACATGACCGGCACGGAAAGCATGGCGCCCGCTCGCACCGGCGTTTCGAGGGGCGACTCGAGATCGCCTTCGGGCACGAGCAACGGTTGCCGGGTGCGGAATACGCGAGCCGCGACGCTCGTCTGGTCGTCGATGCCGATCGCCGTCAGTTTCGCGGTGCCTGCGCCGAGCACGGCGAGCGGCTGGAGCAGCCCGGAGCCCGCGTCGTGGACGAAGATCGCCGCCCGCTTCGCCTCGACCGTCTCCGAGATTTCGGTGAGAATCGTGAGCGCCGCGTCGTCCAGGTTGACCGTGCGTCCGAGTATTTCGCCGATCGAGTAGAGGAGGTTGATTTCCTCCCAGCTCTCCGAGAGCTGTTGCGCGGCCAGCTTCGCTTCGCGACGGGCGATGTCGAGCTCGCTCACGGTGCTCCCCGGCGCCGCTAGGCGCGGTGCAGGATGAGCCGCACCACGTTGCCGCCGTCCGAAAAACGCTCCACGTGGTCCATGAGGCGGCGCATGAGGAACAGTCCACGCCCGTCCTCGCGGACGAGGTTCTCGGGTGTGGTCGGGTCCTCGGTACACTCCTCGAGGTCGAACCCGGCGCCCTCGTCGCGCACCTCGAGCACCAGCCGGCTCGAGTCCACGTGCACCATCACGTGCACGGATCGCGCCCGGTCGTCGTGGTTCCCGCGCAGGATGGCGTTCGAGAGTGCTTCCGTGAGCGCCACCGGAACGTTCAGCGCCAGATGTCGTCGCTGGTAGGCGTGCGCCTTGCAACGGAGCACCACCTGCTCGACGATCGCTTCGATGTATTCGACGTCGCTCGGAATGCGGACGTCGAGCTGCCGCTCTTCCACTGGCGTGGCCCTCGAAGTCATTGGTCGCCTAGAAGTTTTCGAGGGCGCGCTCGCGGGTCTGGGAAATCTGGAACATCGTGTCCAGCTTCGTGAGCTCGAACAGCGTCTGCAGATCCTCGTTCAGGTTGGCAAGGCGCAGGTCGCCGCCCATCTCGCGGGTCTTCTTCGCGAGCGAGACGAGCGCGCCGAGCCCGGAACTGTCGATGTACCCCGTGCGCGCGAAATCCACCAGCACCTTGCGGGTCCCTTTCTCCAGCTCGTCGAGAATCTTCTGCTTCAGCTCCTGCCGGTTGCCCACGATCAACTGGCCTTCGACCTCTACGATGCAGATATCGCCGCGGGTTGTTACGGAAAAGCTCATTGGGCGTGATCTCCGGACGGGTGAAATCGTGCCGACTGCAGCGCCGTGATGGCAGCCACGTGAAAGATGGCATCCGCGTCGGCGCCGCGCGAGAGATCGGACACCGGCAGCGCGAGCCCCTGCAGGATCGGCCCGATCGCCTTCGCGTGGGCGAGGCGCTCCGTGAGCTTGTAGGCGATGTTGCCGGCGTCGAGGTTTGGGAACACGAGGATGTTCGCGCGCCCGGCCACCGGGCTCGCCGGCGCCTTTCGCGCGGCGACATCGGCGATCAGCGCGGCGTCACCCTGCATCTCACCATCCACAGCGAGGCCCGGGGCCCGCGCCCGCAGCAGCGCAACCGCCGCCTGCACCGTCGCGATCGACCCGCCGTCGCCGCCACTACCCATGGTGCTGTACGACAGCAGGGCGACTCGGGGCTCGTCGCCGACGATCTTCCGGCGTGCGTCGGCGGCGGCAATCGCGATGTCGGCGAGTTGCTCGGCGGTGGGCTGCGGAACCACAGAACAGTCCGTAAAAGTGAGAACCTCGCCGTCGGACGCCCAACTGCCAGCTGTGCTCTGTCGTCTGCCGTCTGCAGACTGCCGTCTGAATGGCGGCACGCACATGTAGAACGCGCTCGAGACGGTGCGGACGCCGGCCGCAGGCCCAATCAGCCAGAGCGCGAAATGCATCAGCTCGCGCGTGGTGCGCACGGCCCCTCCCACTGACGCGTCGGCCGCGCCGGTCTTCACCAGCCAGGTCGCGAACGCGAGCGGGTCGTGCGAGAGCCTCCCGGCCTCGACCGGCATCATCCCGTGCTTGGCGCGCGACTGCAGCAGCGCCGCCGCCAGCGCCGGCGCGCGCGGGTCTGTGCGCGGGTCGACGCAAGTGAGGCCCGTCGCCCGCGCCCTCGCGCATGCGGCCGCGTCCGTGGAATCGATCACGAGCAGCGGCGTCGCGACCCCCTCCTGTTCGAGTCGCAGCGCGGCGTCCAGCACCCGCTGATCCCCTGCCTCGCCGAACGCGACGCGC
>OCZT010001182.1_pt1 | contig 27044 bp, 27 predicted proteins | sample 1539031 | NCBI WGS metagenome assembly OCZT01 (sample SAMEA3539308, study PRJEB22396) | soil metagenome | biome: tundra; feature: field; material: soil | place: USA | collected 2010-05 | depth 0.15 m | reverse complement strand
CCATGCTCCCCGCGCGCGCGAGCCCGGCGCCCGCCTGGCCGCTTGAGGCCAGGGCACCGCCCGCCGCACCGCCAGCCTCTGAGACCCGTCGCGCGAAGCCGCGAATCGACTGCGCGCCGCTACCGCTACCGCTACCTCCGCCGGCGGCGACGTTGCTCGTGCCTGTCGTGCCGCGTGGCGCGCGGCTCAGGGCGAGCATCCCCCCGAGCTGGACGCGCAGGAGGCCGCTCGCCTCGCGCGCGGCGCGCAGGCACAGCCAAAGGCTCGCGAGGCCTGCGATCGCGAGCAGCACCCCGCCGAACAAGGTGCCGACATCGCTGTTGCCCGCGATCAGCGGGCCGGCCGTGCCGGCGTCGTTGATCAGCAACGCGCCGACCGCGAACACCGCAGCCCACGCGACGGGCAGGATCAGCAGCATCCCGACGGCGCTCGCCCAGGCGCGGGTGATCGTCGCGCCGCTGTCGGTCGCGACCAGGCCGATCGTGATCGGCCCGGTTGCGTACAGCAGCGCCCCGAGCAGGATCATCGCGACCTTCAGGAAGATCAGCGCGAGCAGCTCGATCGCGATCGCGGCCATCAGCCCGAGGTCGATCAGCTGCCAGCCGCCCAACGCGACCCCGTCGACGGCGTACAGCATCAGCTTGTGCAGCCCGCTGACGACCGGTGCGAGCGACAGCACCATGTTCGTCATCTGGTTGATCAGCGCCGCCGCCTGCTCCCACCAGTACGGGTAGGAGATCAACAGGGCAGCCAGGCTGAGGACGCGCACGAGCGGGATCGCGACGTGATCGCCATGGCCGACCATCGCCCGACTCGTGGCGTACACCAGGGTCAGAGGCAGCAGGCCGACGCCGATCCAGGTGAACAGGTCCCGGAGCGCGTTGATCCCGGCGAACCCGTACACGTGCTGGCCGGTCGGGCCGGTGATCGTCCCGGCGTAATCGGGGATCGCGACGATCCACTGCATGATCTGCACGCCCTCCTTCGCCCAGGAGCGCGGGATCAGCAGCTTCACGATCGCGCCGATCGTGGTCAGGATGAAGTTCGCCGCCAACTGGAACGTCCACGAGAACGCGCCTAGCAGCGCGTGCCCGATCGTCCCGAACACGCTCCCGACGAGATGGCCGATCCCAAGGAAGTCGGCGAACACCAGCGGCGGACCTCCGTGCCCGCCAGCGGCGTACGCGGGCGCCGCCACGAGCAGCAGCAGACCCGCTGCGAGCAGGCTCGAGCGGCGGATGATCGCCATCGCGTGGAACATCAGAAAGCGCCGGCGGTCGCGGGGCTCAGGCGAGGACGGCCGGGATCAGAACGAGGATCACGACGATCCCGCCGGCGACACGGAACAGCTTCTCCGGGGCGCGGATGTCCCCGAACACCATCATCCCCGCGAGCAGCACCAGCACCAGACCGATGCCGGTCGCAACCAGCCACGTCCAATTGTCGGTGAGCGTGCCGATCAGCGCCCTGAACTGCGCGGCGTGAGGCGGTGGCGTGCCGTTCATACCGGCCGCCCGGAGCGCAGCGAGTTGGAAGGTCACCGCGACCGACAAACAGACGATCGAGACCAGAGCAGTCGGACGGGCGAAGCGCGTGACCATAAAGCGACCCCTTTGTTTGTGCTTACACTGCATTACGCACGCAGCATACCACACAATGCAGGACTACATATAGTTACACGCGTTACGCGCGTTAGCTAGATGACTGGGAGGGGACCTCCGGGAACGATCGCGACCGCCTGCCAGCCGCCGCCACGCTGGCCGAGCACGAACGTCGGGACGGTGCCGGCTCAATCCGTGGACCTGTCGTCGCCGAGCTCCGTGGCCGCCAGTGCGAGTGCGGCTACGCGAGCGTGCGACGGTTCGTCATCGCCAGACCGCGCCACCCGCCGCGGCCGTTGTTGCCGCTCAGGCCAGTTTCCAATCTGGCATCGACTTTCCAGGAGCCCCCATGGCGCGGAGGCGCGCTTGGGGGGCTCCCGAGCGATGACCGCCGAGGCTCGCCGCAAGTGGAAAGCAGGGCTTCCCCGCGCGAGCCCGTGGGTGCTCGGCACCAGCACCGGCAGTCTCGTCGACGGCGCTGACACTGCCCCTTTCGAACTCGGCTGCTTGCAACCCCGCGGTGACGATGACTACGGCGCACCGGGACTCCACCGTGGCAGCCAGCCCGTGATGTAACACCTACCTAGCGGCGTTACGTAGGTGTTACCGGTCGTCCGGTACAACTCAGACGCCGACCAACCGGACGGAGCTCGAACGACATGCTCAGCGCGACCACCAGCAACGCAGCGGGGGCCCACGGCCACGGGGTTTCGATCGCGCTCGCCACCTTGTGCTGCGCGGTGGCGATCGCCGCCTGTGGCGGCTCGAGCACCAAGCCCACCGCGTCGTCCAACTCCCAGCTCGCGCTCTCGGAGTGCATGCGCGCTCACGGCGTCCCGAACTTTCCAGACCCGACAAAGGGCCCGGGCGGCGAGGGCATGACGATCAACCAGTCACTCGGCAGCTCGACCTTGACGGTCGAGGGCATCCCCTTCAGCGGCCCGGCGTTCGTAGCCGCCGAGAAGACCTGCAAGCTATTCGGCGGCGGTAACGCGCCGCCACCGATCTCCGAGAGCCAAAAGCTCGCTCTGTTCCATTTCGCGGAGTGCATGCGCAAGCACGGCGTGCCGAACTACCCCGACCCGCAGTTCCCCAGCGGCGGCGGGATCATGCGGCCGTCCGTCCCCGGACTCAACCGCAACTCGCCGGCAGTCGAGCACGCGGCCGGTGTGTGCAACAAAGCCTGACCTCAGCTCAGCTTGAGACGAGACAGATGAGGCTCGATACTTGGCCTGCGTACAGCCCACCGGCTTTCGCGCGCACGTGGGCTGCTTGCAGGGTCGCGCCTAACGACCTCATCGAAGCGGCAGTCCGCGCCGACGTCAGTCTCGTGGGCGCTTCTGGTGCCGAGCGGCCACGCGCCCCGCAAGCGGCCGCCGATCAGCGACTCGTGATCCCTGCGCACCAGGAGCATGCGTGTCGGCGGCTCGGCGAGCGTGGACGCATCGAGGGCAGCAGCACATCCCGTGCTCGGGACCTGTCGGGTAACCGGGACGTAACGGCGTTACGTCCGTGTTACCGGCCTTCCCGTACAACTGAAGCTGCCGACGGCCGGCAGGAGCTCCGACAACATGTACAGCGCGATCACTTGCAAAGCACCGCGACGCCACCGCCACGGCCCGTCGATCGCGCTTGCCGTCGTGAGCTGCGCGGTGGCGATCGCCGCCTGCGGCTCCTCCGGCAAACCGAGCACTGCGGCTGCCTCAAGCGGCTACGCGAAGGGGATCAAATACGCCGACTGCATGCGCTCGCACGGGGTGCCGAACTTCCCCGATCCAAGCGCGAACGGCCGCAACGGCCTCGGCCCCAACTCCGGGATCAACCAGCAGTCTCCCGCCTTCCAATCCGCCCAGCAGGCGTGCGCCAAACTTCAGCCGGGCGGTAGCGATCCGCCGCCGATGTCGGAGAGCCAGAAGCTCGCGGCGATCGCGTTCGCGAAGTGCATGCGCAAGCACGGCCTGCCGAACTTCCCCGACCCAACGCTCTCCTCCCCCGGCAACAGCCCAACCCTCGTCCTGCGCGGGCTCGAATTCCCGATCGGCGCCGGGCGGCTCAACCCACAGTCGCCAGCGTTCAAGCAGGCCGCCGCAGCGTGCGGGATCCGGATCCCCTGAACCTGCTGCCGCCGAAGGACACCACTACGACGAAGCAGCAGCTAGCGACAACGGCGAGATCTTCGCGGTCCTGGGAGCAGCGAGGGAAGCCACCGCGCTGGCCTCCCTACGTTTGAGAGCAGCAGTGCTCGCGCCCGTCGTCGGCGATCCCGGACCGGACGTCCGGAAGTCAATCAGCGGTGCCGCCGGACATCGCGCCGATCACACGGCGGCTTCGACCGACTCGCAGAAGTATCCGCAGCCGCCTCGGCACTGATGGTTTGAGCAGCGAGCAGGCGCGCGGCGTCGACTGGCGTCGCCTCTCCAGCGCCGACGGAGCGGCCACGCGGCCGAGTCGTCGAGACGCGTGCTCCTGGCGCATTCCGGCCATGGCCGGACGACCAATCGGCTTCGCGGACGCGGAACTTGGCGGATCAGTCGATCGCGCGCACTTGCTCCCCGCGCAAGGCGGGTGCGCCAGCCTGGCCACCGAGAGACCCGTCGTGACGTGAAGGCAGATCCGGCTGTATGTCAGCGGCGCGACCGGTGTCGTCGCGCTGCTGCTCTCGGAGAAAGGGGCGATCTGTCGAGAGCGCCGGTGCTCGTCTATGGTCCTGTCCGGTCCGGCCGCAGCCGATTGGCTCAGCCGCGCCGTCACGGAGCGGGACGACACAAGAGAGAGCGAGGAGATCCACGATGGCGATCGTGCAACGCAATGTCCAGATCAAGGCCTCGCCGCAGGAGACCATGGCGCTCTTGAGCGATGCCAGCCGCTGGCCGGACTGGTATCCGGGGATGACTGAGATCGACATCGCCGCTCCTTTCCCCGAAGAAGGGGGCAAGGTCGCTTTCAAGGTGAAGTCGGCCGGCATGTCCATGCCGATCACCGAGACGGTCCTCGACTACCAGCCGGACAAGCTGCAGCTTCTCCAGATGGAGGGCATGTTGTCGGGGCGCGCTCGCTGGGAGCTCACCCCGGAAGGCGACGAAACGCGCCTGACCACGACGTTCGACTACTGCCGGGCGGCGTGTTAGGCAAGCTCGCCGATGCGCTCATCGTTAAGCGCATGAATGGCAAGAGCCTCGAACAAGGTCTCAACAAGTTCAAAGCGCTCGCAGAACGCCAGTAGGTTGTTCCGTGGCGGGCGGGGCGGGTTTAGAACCTGCGACCTTCTCGCGTCGTCCTGCCTTCCGCGCTTTTCGAGACTCGAGCCGGAGCGTTCGAGATGCTCGTCGCGTCAGTAGAGCAGGTCGCGTTCTCAGTCAGTCCTCGTTGTGCAGCACAGGCGCGTACGAGATCCCGACGATCGCACCCTCCGGCGACTGCAGCCTTGCGACCGTCTGACCCCACGGCTCGCGGCGCGGTGCGTGCAGCAGCTCGTAGCCGGCCTGCTCGAGCTCCCGCGCCGCCGGGCCCACCGCCGCGGCATCCGCGACGTCGAACTCGATGCTGACCTGCGGCACCGGCCGCTCCACCGGCCACTGCGCCGTCCCGAAGCACGCCTCAGCGGCCTGGGACAGCGGCCAGATCCCCAAGGACTTGCAGCCCGCGATCTGCTCGCTGTGGTAATAGTCGCCGCCGTGGCCCTCGAGCGGCAGCCCAAGCGTCTCGACGTACAGCTTGCGGCTGGCGGGCGGATCGGGCGCGATCACCGCCACGGTCGAGAGGAACTCTATGTTCATGCCACCTCCTCGTTTGGCCTGAGCTTGTTCAGCGATCCAACCAGATTCCGCAAGACGCGCCGCTTTGCGGCCGCCGCACGATCGACGCTCTCGGTCTGCTCGCTCTGTTACCCGCGCCCTCGTCTCCGCGCCGAGCAAGGAAGACATCGACGACGTCCAGATGCCCGTCCCACCTCAGGAGCGGGTCTTTCAAATCGGCAACGATCAGACGCGTGAGCCGGCGCGAGTCGGCTCACGCATACCGCTCTCAGCTGCCCAGTGCGTCCCGTGCCTTCGCAGAGTCGCCGATGAACTCTCCGCGCACGACCTTCCCCCCGCTCAACTTGAACAGATGGAGATAGCGCGACTCGAACGATCCACCCGGGCCGGTCGCGCGCTGCACGCCGGTGACGACCACGTGCTCGCCGGCATCGATGTACTCCAGCGGCTCGACACTGAAGCTGCTCCAATAGCTCGGGATCTCCTTAAAGTTCTCGATGACGGCGTCGCGTCCGCTCACAAGCCCTCCGTTCGGCAGGCTATCCGGCGTTTCCCACTCCACGTCATCGGCGAAGGACTCGGCGACCGCTCCGAGATCTCCACGCATGAACGCCTCATACGCCGTCCGCACAGTCGCGACATTCTCTGCTGACATTGTGGTCCCTCCAGTAGCGTTCGACAGGAACGCCAACCCTCCCGGACCAAGGCATGACTGTCAAGCACGGCGCCCATCAAGCTGCGCGCAGCCACGCCGATCGAATCGCTGCCGGCGCCAGGGAGAAGCGACCGGTGCCCGGAAGTCGTCGCCCTTACGATGCTCTCAAGAGGCGTGGCCGAAATCGCGGTGCTCGCCTGGCGCCGACGGGAGCGTACGCCGCGAACCCGCCTCACCGCTCCGCGGGCACCCGCGTCAACACGAACGCAGGGCCAGGCATCGAGCGGGACGCGGAACCTGCTGCTCGCCAAATTCGAGACCGCGCCGCCGCGAGCTCGCTGGACACTACGGGCGCCAATTGGAAACTACGACTGGAAACTACGTTTCACTTTGGAAACTAGCCTGAGCGGCAACAACAACAACAGCAGCAGCAGCAGCAGCCGTGCGGCTCATCGGACAATCACGTCCACGCGCCGCGAGGACGCCGGCGAAAACGGAAAATCCGCCTCGTGCAGCGTCGAAACCGCGAACCAGAAATGCACCGTTCCGTTCCCCGGCGCTGGCGTCCAGGTCGTATGGAAACGGCCGTCGGGCGCGATGTCCGGGATCCCGATCGTGCTCTGGACCCCCCGGATTCCGACCACGCCGATACGCAGACGCAGTAGCTGCTGATCCGCTCCTGGGATGTAGCCGCCGAGCACGCGGCCCGAGAGCTGAATCGTCCCCGGGCTGTGCGGCGAGCGCCACCAATGGGTCCGCCGCGGCTTGATCGCGAGCCTGACGAGCGCCGGAACGATCAGCCGCACCTGCCCCGAGCTCGCCGGCTCGACCGTGCTCCCACCGCCGTACACCGCCTCGACGAGCCGGGAGGGCCCGGCCTGCAGCGTCGCGGTCCACACGCCGTCTACGTCGGTGGTCGCCGCCGCGGCTTGCGTGAATGCGTTCAGGCCGTTGTCGGGTGCCGTTAGGACTTGGACGGTCTGCCCGCCGAGCGCAACGCCCGCAGATGTCCCCAGCCAGCCGATGACCTTGGCGGTAGCGCGGTGGCGCGCTCGCCACGTGCTCAGCTGGACGGTGTGCGGTAGCCGGGCCTGCCGCTCGGACCGCCACCGCCAATGCCCCTTGACCTTGACGCGAACCCGGACACGGACCATGCGCGGATGACAGCGCGTGACCTTCACAACCTTCGTATGCGCCCGCCGCTTCACCTTCACGCGCTTGCCGTGCCGTCGGACTGTGACCCACTTCGCAGGGATCTTCACCCGCTCCTTTACGCTCGCGCACCGGAGCGCGTCGAGGATCCGCGAGCCGAACGAGAGCGCGGCCGTCGTCGGCTGACGGATGCTGAGCGTCCACGACGCGGGCGCGGACCACGCCGGGTTGCCGGCGACGTCGCGAGCGTTGTTGGCGGCCGAGCACGTGACGGAGTTCGGTCCGAGGTTCTGCACTGCCACGCGTGCACTCCAGCCGGGGTACCACTGGGCGGGCGCACCGTCCAGGGAACAGGAGAGGCCGGCCACACCCGCCGGTCCGGCCGAGGCTGTCGCGATCACGTACTGCACGCCAGCTGTCGTGGGAGCGTCCGTCGGCCCGGACATGCTCACGGTCACCGGGTCGTTGTCGATGTTGACGTACTTGGTCACGGCCGACGACAGATACGCCCCGGCCGAATAGTCGTACGCGGCATCGCGCGCCCACATCACGAGCGGCACGGATGATCCCGAGGCCACCGAGGCCGTGTTGAACGACTGCGAGAACGACCCCGCAGGACACTCGTGCCACGTGGTCTGACTCTGTGGCTCGTTGACCGGCTGCGAGATGCTCAGCCCGCCGAGCGTCGCACTGAGCTGGCAGGCGCCGGACGGCCCGTCCGCTGAAAACGCGACAGGCCAGGAACCGCGTACCCATCCGGTAGACGCCCCCAAGCTGCCCGGTGCCGTCGAAACCGACGGGCCAGAGGCCTCCGCGGCCTCGATCTCGATCCCGAGAATGCTGATCTCCCCTGGCTTGCTGTTCCCATTGCACGTGCTCCAGCCGCAAATGATCTGCCACCCGAAGTAGCTCGACAACAGGGCCGGCGAGGTGTACGCGATCTCGCTCTGATGCACCTGCGCGCCGCCGCCTTGCCAGTAGAAGCCGCCGCCCCAGCCCATGTTGTCGTTGACCCCATAGCTGATCATGCCCGAGCCCTCTGTGTGCACTCCCACGATCGCAAGCCCTTGAGGGGCGTCGATCTGCCAATAAGCGCGGCCACCCGCGCGTACGCCATTGCCGCCCCCGAAGACCTCCATCCCATTGGCTGAACCCGTAGGTGTCGTCGGACATTGGTAAGGGGTGCTGACTCCTGTCGTCGAGGCACCGGACTGGGCAACGCCGAGCGCGCCCCCCGTCGTGCCACTGCCTGGAGTCCAGCTCCCGCACACGTGGATCCAGATCATCCCGGCGGCGCCGGCCACAGCGGCGAACTTCAGCATCGCCGCGAACGCCGCTATGACCCCGATCGACGCGTACAACCGCCGAGTTCTCGCTCCCAAGCTTCTCATACGATCAGCGTTCGCTTCGCCCCAAGCCACGATCAGCAGACGACGGTGACGTAGAACCGTGCGTTCACAAACGAATCGCTGCTAGATGGCCATACCCATATGGAGGTCGCTCCGCGTCGCGTGCCCGGCTCGTTGACCTGAATGCCAATCGTGTCGGCGATCGGGCCGTGCCCGTTCAGACCGGGGGAATTCGCGAGAACAGCGCATGAGCGCGGGAACTGGTTTCCCCAGCTCACGTCATACGGCTGGCCGGACTGTGCCGGCGCAGACGCATGAACTCCGTGGCTGCCGCCGATTACGCTGCCGTCCTGGTTTACGAATGCCCAGTCTCGGATCGATCCACCGATCGCCCCGGGGTCCAGCTTGACCGGCGTGATCGATCCGTTGGCGAGCTTCTTCGACGTGACCGAGCCGTTGCGAAGCTCCCGTGTTCCTACGCTGCCGGCGGGGAGGCTCAGGGCATACGAGGTACCGCCGAGCGCAACGAACAGCGCGAGGTAGCCGACCGCACTTCCACGAATGTGCTGGATGACTTTGTTCAACGTCCCTACCTTCCTGCCCGTGGGCCTGGCTATCCGCTGGGGGTGGTCCCGGCGCCGATCAGCGATATGGGGCCGCTGGGTCCGGTGCGTGCTTGTGGCGCGCTGCTCGCCGCCGGGCTGCTCGCGCCGGTGCTGCTTGTGCTCGCGGCCGGCGCAGGCGAGCTGTCCCCCTGGCTCGTGAGTCGAGGAGTGTAAGAGCTGCGGACCGCGGCGCCCGTTGAGGCGGCGTGGTGCGCGATCGGGCGTCGCCGCGGCGCGCGACGAGCCCGATGCGCTCGAGGTTGATGATGCTGAGCGCGGACAACGGGGCCTTCGATGCCCGGGAGTCGACCTGCCTTCGACATGAACGTGTCGAGGAGACCAGGGAAGGCAGTGGAGCTTGATGCGGGCGCCGAGCCGATCGAGGAGTGGCGGGCCGGGGAGCCGCCCGCAGCGATCGCGATCGCCGCGACTGGGAGGACGACAACCAGGGTCACCGCCAGGACCCGTACGCGGGTGGGATGCAAGCGGGCGCGCAGGGATCGCCGGTCGGCTGGCTGTCGACGCTGCTGGCGGTTCTCGTGCGTGCGCGCGATGCGCGCACCGAGCGCTCGGCCTCGTCGAGCGCGCTCGACGCTCGCCCCTTCAGCGGTCTCGATGTCGAGGCTTGCGCTGCCGCGCGGGAGCTTCTGACCTGCCGGCGCATGCGGGGCCGAAGTCGCCTGCTCCGCGAACCAGCGGTCGAGCTCGTCGCTCTGCGTCGAGCTAGCCCGCGGGTCTTCCTCGAGCTCCTGCGTTGGCTGCCGTTCGGCAGACCCGCTGAGGAGCGTGTCGATGTACGGGTCTGGAGGTTCCGCCGCCGGGGGGTTCGTTCGAGTCTCGCCGGCGAGCTGGTTGGCGGGAATCATCACCGAGGACGAGAAATCCTTCACAGCCGCTGGGTCGAAGTCTGCTGCTGGCACGCCGGTGCTCGCTGCGAGTGAGGCCGGGGCGTGAGGCGTCTGGGCGGCGCGCTGCTTCTTACGCCAGTCCGCGCTGCGGGCCGTGCCGTCGATGACGGTGCCCTGCTCGTCGTTGGTTGAGGTTGGCGGCGTCATCCCCGTCATGTAGCATAACATTACGTGCCGCTACACACGCTAATCTGGTAAAAGCGCGATGATCTACGTTCCGAGGCACGATGAATGACTGAAATCGGAATACCCAAATCGGACGAGGATCCGTGGCTGACCGTCCAGCAGGTCAGCAAGGAGCTCGGCGTTCACGAAGCGACCGTCCGAACGTGGATCGCGACGAAGCGCCTCGCGGCCTCCCGCCCGGGCCCCCGCCGTCTCCGGGTCCGTCGCTCAGAGGTCGACCGGCTGCTGCGATCCGACTCCTCATTCGGCAGCGCGCCGGCCACCTCGCCTCCACAGGAGGCGGCTCCCGACCCTTACGTCCCGCCCACGACTGACCTCGCGAGTGACGTCATCACCACGGGCGCCTCTGAAAGGGCGGACTGAGTGAGCGACGACGCCCAGGTCGCGATCGAGCAGCTGCGCATGGCCGATGGCCGGTGGGAGGCGGCGCTGCAGGCGAGCGCCGAGGCGCTCCCGAATGATGGCTTTGCCGCCCGCGTTCGGGATATCGCCGACGCCAGTGAGCAGGAGGCCGCTGCTTTTCGGTACGCCGACTCGCTCGGTCTCGGCTGGCGCTCGCGGCAGAACGCGCGGACGATGCAGCTCTCCTACGAGCTGCGCCGCGGCGGCCCCCGGCCCGGCCCGAACGACCTGTGGGAGCGCTTTGACGCCGCGGTCGGAACGCTCGGCTCCGCGCTGGAGGGCGTCGCGCTCAGCGCGATCGCCCGCGCCTTCGCGGAGCTCTCCGAGGTCGCTCGGGAGCTCGCGGGCGAAATCGAGCTGGGCTACACGCAAACGGCTAGTCGCCGACGGGCGAGCTGATCGCGAGGGATCGGCATGCTGCGCCTGTTCCTCGCGTGGCGGCTGTTGCGGATGCTGTTCCCGCTGCTGCTATTTGCGTTCGCAGCGCTGGCGTTGACGACCGCGTTTCGCTCCGGACCTCGAACGTTCGGGCGGGGACCGTCGTCGTCGCTCGCTCACGTGGAGCATGGTGTGGAGCGTGTCGTGACGCCATTGGTGTCAGACGCGCGCAAGGCCGTCACTCAGGCGCTCACCGGCGCAACGCGATGAGCGAGCCAGCGCAGCTCCCGGACGGGACGGTCGGCTCCGAGCACCTGGGAGTGCGCGTGTTCTCGGTCAGCGCCCCGTCGATGCAGGAGCTGATCGACCGGATGGCCGTGATCCTCGGTGAGCACCTCGACGAGGGCGACGAGCTGCACGTCTCGTTCAACTCGATGCAGAACGGCTCACAAGAGCACGCAGGAACGAAGCTGCTGCAGACGCCGCGGCCGTGGACGGAGCTCTTCTTCGAATACTCCGCGCTACTCGTCCTACGCGCGCGGTCCACGTAGATCGAGCTTCGCCCGTCACTCCTTGGCGGAGTCCGGCCCAAACCGTCCGCAGGCGGGCCGCGCCCGCAGCCACGAGCGAACGCGTCGACCACCGTCGCTTTATGCGAACGACCAGGAGCGCCATCGAACAGAACCGACAACTGATCCACGTTCTTAGCGGGCGCAACGATCTCGTCGTCGGCGACTTCCGCATCAGCTAGCCCAAGGACAGGTCGAGCGCTTGTGGCCGGGTCGTGCTGCCAACGTTCCGGACCGGCTGCCTCGCTGATCGGTCGCAGGCTTCTCAGACGCGGCTGGTTTGCACCAGGAGCGGCGACCTGGCCGACGACGAGCTCGTGATCGCAATCGTTGGCCATGCGATCACCCGCTCGCCGAGCGATCGGCCGGAGCGTCGTCGACGAATGCGGTCGTCCGCCACGATGCCCGCCGGCGCGGCCCCGCGCGACTCGTCCGTCGCCGAAGCACTCGCGCGGCACGAGGCGGCGCGACGACGAAAGCGATCGCACCGGACAGACCTCGGAACGCGCTTCTCGCCGAATGGCTTATCCATTTGAGTCAGGGAGCCCCGTGTTTGCGGCGTTTGCGCGCCAGGGGCGATGGACGGCCGGGACCGTGGCTACCCGACCGGGTCTGCTCGGAAGCGGAGATCGGCGGCCGGTGGCGTTCGGGTTGACGACGAGGCTGCGGTAGGTGACCGGTTCGGCCGCGATCGCCTGCTCGAGGAGGCGGTAGAAGAGCAGGCCGCGACGCCTGGAGTTGCGTCGGTTGAAGCGGAAGGTGAACTCGTTGAGGTAGGCGTCGAGGTGGTCGTGGCTGACGCGCCCCTGGTGCGTACCCAGCAGCCAGCGCTGGAGCAGGCTCGCGACGCGGTGCACGCCGGGCATGACGAGGTGTGCGGGATCGTTCTGCTGGCGCATGATCGTCCGCTCGTGCTCGAAGCCGCGCTCGGGCAGGTTCCAGTACGCCTGCCATCCGTCGGTGTGGACGGTCGCGCCCGGCTCGCTGTTGAGCGCCGTTTGAATCCGGCACCGGAGTTGGTGCTCGACAGACCGCCTCGTCGACGAACGGCAGCAGACTCTCCGCGGTGACGTCCGGGACCTGCTTGAGCCGGATCCGTCCGAATCCCTTCGGATGCTTGATCTCCACAGCGATCGCGACGATCGCCTTGGTCTCGGTCTTGCGCCCTTGAGCACTGCTCTCCACCCCGCCGACGTACCCCTCGTCGACCTCGACATGACCAGCCAGCCGGTCCCGGCCGGGACGAACCATCGCCACCCGGTAGCGGTGCAGCATCGCCCACGCGGTCTGATAGGAGCCCAGCCCGAGCGAGCGCTGCACCCCCAACGCCGAGACCCCGTGCTTCTGACTGGTCATCTGCCATGCAGCCTCAAACCACAACCGAAGCGGCGTCCGAGTGCGATGGAAGATCGTCCCCGCCGTGACCGACGCCTGGCGCCCGCAGACCGCGCACTCCCACCGCCCGACGCCAAGCCGCCAGCCATCCCGCCCCGCACACCGGGGACAGCGCACCCCGTCCGGCCAGCGCAGCCACTCCAGATAGTCCAGGCACGCGAGCTCGTCAGGAAACCACGACAGCAGCTCCGCGTATGAGCCCGGATAGTCTCGACCAGCCGCCGGCACCGCCCAAGCCTACCTGACTCAAATGGATAAGCCATCTCGCCGAAAGCAGGGCTCACGAGCTGGGTGCAGGCGTGCTGCGCTGCGTTTCGGGGTCGGTCGGTTGAAGGCCGAGCAGTCGGAGATAACAGGCCACGTGGATCAGCCGGGGTGGCCGTCGGCCAGCAGCTGACCGCGACGTAGCCCGAGCTTGGCGGCGTGCGCGTTCCATGGCGCCAGCCCGACCCCTGGATGCTCGATCACGCGCACGCCCGCGAACAGCGCCGGAACCTCGTTCAGGTGCCATTGGTCGCCGTGCTGTCCAGCCACACTTCCCGGCTCGCAGGATTCGACGCACCGCTGGCGCCACCAATGAAGCGCCGCGAGCCCGTCGACATCACGTCGGAACGCGACCAACCCGCTGTTGTAGAAGCCCTTGGTCGCGCCTCGCGTGGTTCCGAGCTCGGGTCGGACACCCGCATCGGTCCAAGCGCTTGGCGGCTCGGGGCGTTCGGGTACGAGCAGGACCGATGCCCGGGCTAGCTCGGCGAAGATGGGATCCGGCGAGCTGAAGAACAGGAGGTCGGCGTCGACGAAAGCCACGGCCTCGGCATCGCTGCGGGTGCGCAGGACGTGAACGCAGCAAGCCGGCTTCAGCGTCCACGCATACGTCTTGCGGCTGCGCGAAGAGCGGGTGGCCGCCACAGCGGAATCGACGCGCTCGAGCTCGGCCAGCGGAATCGTCACGATGCCGGCACGCTCTCGCAGGTATCCCGTGGTGGCGTCGTCCAGGCACACGACATGCAGACGCAGAGACGGACACACTCGCCTCAGCGACATGGCCATCGCCAGCAACCGCGGTAGGTACGGCCGGTCGCAGATTGTGCAGAGTTCTAGCTCGGGGGGGCGCACGCCGGGCGATGGCGGCGACGAGGTCTGGTTCATCGCTCGGCCGCGACCCCGGCTGTCCAGGCGGCCAGGCCGACAGCGAGCAGCGGACTTACGCCGGCGGCCTTGCGGAGCAGCGGCGGCTGACCGAACAGCCGCATGCCCAGTGCACCGAATCGCAACGCCGGCGCGATCGTCAGCAGCGGCCAATGGCTGAAGCGGCGGTGGGGGAAGTCCACCAGGTCGCACACGGCCGCGAACGAGCGACCGAGCCGGTATTGATGGCGCAGCAAGTCGACCAGCCTGGTCCGGTTCAGGTGCCAGACCGGAGCGTCGGGCGCGAACACAAGGCGCTTGGCGCGGCCCCAGGGTAGGGTCAGGACCGTGTCCTCGCCGGGCCAGATGTCTTCGCAGAACCCTCCGGCCGCGTCGAACGCGGAGCGCTCGACGAGCAGGTTGCACGTAGCTCCGTGCAATGGCGCGCCGCGCCGCTTGGGCGTCCACTCGGAGAACTCGAGCAGGTAGGAGGTGGTCCCGATCGCGTCGCGGGGCGTGCCGTTGTGAACGGCGCCCGCCACGGCCACGGCTCCACCACCGTTGAGCCCGGATTGGAGGCGAGCCAACCAGCTCTCCCCAGGAACCGCATCGGCGTCCAGGAACGCCAGCCGCGACCCGCGAGCAGCCCGGGCGCCCATGTTGCGCGCCTCGCCGGGGAGAACTCGATCGGGCAAGCCGACGACCCGCAGCCACGGGTGCGCCCGCTCGAGCTGGGCGGCGTGCTCGAGCCCCGAGCTGTCCACCACTACCACCTCGGCTCCACGCACGATCTGAGGTCGGAGCGCGGCGAGCACACCGGGCAACGTCACGTCCGCCCGATAGACCGGGATAATCACCGACAAGCGCACGAGTGTCGTCACGCGGCGGTCGGCTCGGTGGTCTGCGCCATGGCCGCCGCCACCCGGCGCTCGCGCCGCGAAAGATGGGCCGCCCGGTACAGGTCGTACCGCTGTAGGCGGTCCGTCGCGTCGCCGACCCCGCTGAGATAGCCGACGGCCTCGCCGATGGCCATCGCGGCGAGCATCGTCAGGAGCGTGGGTCCGTCGGCGACCATGTCGCGCGTGGTGACGCCCATGCGGTGGAGCTCCGGAGCAGCCCGACGGATGTGCACCAGCGGGAGCACCGGCATCGCCGCGGCGTAGGCCGCCCGCCGCCACCAGGGCAGCCGCTCCTTCTCGGCGTGCTGGCCGCCGAGGATGCGGCCGCACTGGAAGTGGATCCCGAGAGCGGCCGTGAACGCCGAGCCTTGGAGGTGGTGAGTGCGGGCGGCGGGTGCGAGGTAGAGCTGGTGGCCGCGGGCGAGGAGGTCGTCCTGAAGGTCGCCCTCCCACGCCAGGAGCGGGCCGAGCCGCTCGCCATAGCCTGTGAGGATCTCGCGCTTGTACGCGGTGTTGTGCCACGGGAGCAGCGTCCGAGTCCCGGCCTCCTGCGGCCCGCTCATCGCGGCGAACGAGAACCAGAAGGTGACCCGGCTGATCGCCGTGCCGGGATTGGCGTTCTCGACCGACGGCCCCACGCCGGCCCACGGCTGGGTGTGTGCAGCGAGCAGCGCGGCTGCCCAGCCCGGCTCCGGATACGAGTGGTCCTCGAGCAGTGCCACGACCGGAGCCGTCGCCTCGCGGATACCGGCCGCCGCCGCGTGCCCGCGCCTGGTGATCGGACCGACCTCGACCGCCCGCAGCGCGGCGAAGCGCCCCGCGCCGAGGGCGTCGCGGTCGATCTCGCCGGCGGACGGCGTGACGATGAGCACCTCGATCCGGTCCGCGGCGGTCTGCGCGCGGAGGCAGCCGAGCGTACGGCCGATCGTCGCCATCCCAGACGCGCCGACGACCACGACGCTGAGGTCGGGGGAGGACGACGTTCTCGTCGGGCGATTCATGCCGGACATGGCCGGAGGAGGTCGCGATAGTGGGTCAGCAGAGGCGAAAGCGATCGCCTGCGAAATGCACGCTTTCCGCGCTGAGCAGGTGCGCGGCGTGCAGCGACGAGATGCCTGCGGCGCGGGGAAAGGGGGTCTCGACCCTGGTGGCTTGCGGGGGCCCGGGCGCCGCGAGATGAGGCGCTCAGCGGAGATCGCCGTCGCAGTTGCCAAGGCGCCGCGAACACTTCGGATGCCATTCGGTTCCGGGAGGTGGCCGCTCGTCGCACCAGGGAAGCGCAGGCGATTCGTTTTATGAGCAAGTGCGACCGTGTCCGTTGCTGAACTCCGCCGACGTTGACGATAGGAGCGGCTCACCCCGGTCGAGGGGCAGCTGATAGATGGCCTCGATGACCTCCGACACATCGGCGCCGCCGTCATCGTCCGGGGGCGTTCCAACGCACACGACGGCGAAGAGGCATGACTCCAGCGCCGCGGCGGGTAGGGCGCCCCGGGGCCCTTGTCTCAGGCGACCACCTCGTGGCCACAGTGCTCGAACAGGCGCTCGACGGCTTGGCCACACGTCCACGTCCGACTATGCCCACTCGCATCTCGCGCTCCTCGTGCCGAACCGGGGTCGGGCATACGATACGGGCATCCTCGCGCGGTTGACCCATCGGCGGCCCGAGTCCGAAGGCCCGCTCTCCCTCCTGACCATCGTCGTCTGTACTCGGGACCGACCCGAGATGCTGGGCGAGTTGCTTGACGCGCTCGCGGCAGAATCCGCCGAGTCAGTCGCTGAGATCGTGGTCGTCGATCAGGGTCGGCGCCGCCCCGCCCGGGTTTCCGCCGCAGCTTCCAGGCCCCCGATCACGGTCATCCGGGATGACCAGCAGGGTGTGTCCCGTGCCCGCAACCTCGGTGTGCGGCGGGCCAGGACGAACTGGGTCGCCTTCCTCGACGATGACTGCCTGCCTGGTCCGGGCTGGGCCGCGCGGCTCGCCTCGGTCTGCGCCAGGCATCCCGCCGCCGGTTTCGTCAGCGGAATGCTCGAGAGCGGTGATCGGTCACCAGCCGATCTGACCGTGGTCGGCGTGCAGCATGTGAGCTGGCCGCGAGTTCGCAGCGGCCGTTGGCGGACGCCCCCGCTCGCGATCGGCCAGGGCGCCAGCTTCGCCGTCCAGCGCCGGGTGGTGGAGCGACTCGGTGGGTGGGATGAGCGCCTCGGCACTGGGACGCGCCCGTTCCCAGCGGGCGAGGACCTCGACTTCAACTACCGCTTCTTGAGGGCGGGCGGGGTCGCCTACCTGACCCCCGAACTGCGCGTCACGCACCGCCAGTGGCGCACGGAGACCGATCTGACCCGGCTACACGCCGGCTATCTGGCCGGCAACGCCGGCTGTGCGATCAAGCATCTGCGTACCGACGACCTTGCGGGCGGCGCCTGGCTCTGGCTGCGGCTGGCCTGGGGCGTGGCCTTCATGTTCGCCGGCGCGATCAGGACTCGCTCGCCGCTGCACCGGCGGCTGGCCGTCGCTCAAGCCCGTGGCCTGGCGCTCGGCACGGCGGAGGCCTTTAGGCACGTGTGGTGAAGCGCTGACGCGCGCGCGCGCGCAGTGACGAGACGGCTCGGCGCGCCGGTGGGGGCAGCAGCCGCCCGGCTGCAAGGTAGGTACGCCAGCTCAGTTCGCTGACGACGTCGCCGGCGATCTCTCCCGCGGTATTGCGCCTCAGCGTGTCCGCCCACGCCGGCTGCTCGCCGCGGATCTCAGCCACGGCTGCGGCGAGCTCCCGAAGATACGGCCACCACAGCAGTTCCCGCTCGCCCGTTGACAGCCGCCACTGCCGGTAGATCGTCGCTCGCAGCGGTGGCGTCACTCCGGGCAGCCGGCCGAGATCGTTGCCGCGCCACCCCGTTAAGCGGCTCACGACGCTCTCGTGGCGCAGTCGCAGCGACTGGAAGTGGTAGAAGACAACGGGCCGGCCGTCGGCCAGCAGGTGAGCGCCGCGGCACTCGAGCGTGGTGCCCCGCGCGTTCCACGGCGCGAGTCCCACGCCGGGATGGTCGATGATCCGCACGCCGCCGAACCGATTCGGGACCGGGTTCAGGTTCCACTGGTCGCCTCTGGCTCCGGGCGCGCCCCAGTCCTGCCCCCCGGACAGGCACTGCTCCCTCCACCAACCGAGCGCCGCGAGCCCGGCGCGGTCGCGCCGGAAGCCCACCGTGCCGCTGTTGTAGAAGCCCCAGGTCTCTCCGGCCGCGGTCCCCAGGTCAGGCCGGCCTCCGGCCCGGGTCCAGGCGGCTGGTGCTACGTGGCGCTCGGGCACCAGCAGCACCGACCCGCGGGCGAGCTCATCAAAGATGGGCTCGGGCGAGTCGAAGAACATCAGGTCGGCGTCCAGGAACAGCACCGCGCCGGCGTCAGGTCGACTGCGCAGCACGTGCAGACAGATGGCCGGTTTGAGCGTCCAGGCATACCCCGTCTGCGTGCGGAAGCGTCGCGTGGCCAGTACCTCGGGATCGCCGCGTTCGACTTCGCTGACCGCAGTCGCGATGATTCCCGGTCGCTTCTCCAGGTAGCGTCGGGTCGGCTCGTCCAGGCAAACGACGTGCAGGGTCAGCGCGGGATCCACGCGCTGCAGCGATCGGACTAGCACGAGCAGTCGGGCGAGATACGGCCAGTCGCAGATCGTGCAGAGAGCGACATCCGGCGCGAGGATCGAGTTCACAGGCAGAGCACGCTCGAGCTGGCTGAGCCGACCAGCCGGCCTAGGCGCCAGCCGGCCTGCTGCGCCGCCCGGTAGGAGTTGCCGCGCAGCAACTGGAGCGGGACGGTCGCCCAGTCATACACAACGTCGCGGGCGGGCGAGCGGGGCAGCCCGTGCTCCCGGAACCGCTGGTAGTGCTTGACACTTGCGCGACCGTGCCGGTAGAAGCGCTGGAACATCGCGCGGCGCGAATCGCCTTTCAACCGGTAGTGGACGATCGCCCTTGGCTCGAGGGCCAAGCGGTGTCCGGCCAGTTGCGCCCGCCAGAAGAATGCGGTGTCCTGCCCGCGACCGTAGTCCTCGGGAAAGCCCCCCACCGCTTCGAACGCCTCACGCCGGACGCCGCAGTTCCCGCCGATGCCCTCCGACTCGAGGTGCCAGGCCGAGGTCCCCGGCGCCCCACTCTCGAGGACGGCCGCCGCCTGGGGCGAATTCAGCCGCTGGTAGTCGAGTGGCCCGATGACGAGCGCAGCATCGCGCAGCGCCTCCGCGATCGCCCGCAGCCAGCCCGGCGAGACCTCGTCGTCTCCGTCGCAGAAGGCCAGCCGCGGCGCTCGCGCGCCGGCCGCCCCGACGTTCCGGCCTCGGCTCGTGTCGGGAGGGCCGCCGGCGGCGAGGATCCGCAGCGGCAGGCGCGCGCTCCAGCGTTCGACGACGGCAAGAGTGTCGTCGGTGCTGGCGTTGTCGGCGACGATCAGCTCCCAGTCGCCGTCGAAGTCCTGGCGGGAGAGGGCGGCGAGTTGGCTCTCGATCGTGCTTGCCATGTTCCGCACGGCCAGCACGACGCTGATCTCCGGCGGGCCGCTCACAGGTACAGGATTCTTGACCGGGCCGAGCCAACCAGCCGACCCACTCGGCAGCCGGCCATCTGGGCGGCGAAGTACGACCTACCCCGCAGGAAGTTGAGGGGGATCGTCGCCCAGTCGTAGACCACGTCACGGGCGGGTGACCGCGGCATCCCGCGCTCCCGGAAGCTCCGGTAGTGCTTGACGCTCGCCCGACCGTACCGGTAGAAGCGCTGGAACATCGCGCGGCGCGAATCGCCCTTCAGGCGGTAATAGACGAGGGCCGCCGGCGCGACCGCCAAGGGGTAACCAGCCAGCTGCACGCTCCAGCCGAAGGCCGTATCCTCCCCGCGACCGTAGTCCTCGGGAAAGCCCCCCACCGCCTCGAGCACGGCCCGGCGGACGGCGACGTTCCCGCCAGCGGTCACTCTCGGCAACCACTCTGGGCCACTGGGCATGACGCCGTCCAGTGCCTTCGCCGCTCTCGCCGAGTTGAGCCGTCGGCAGTCGATCGGCCCGGTGACCAGCGGGGCGTCCCGCAGGGCCTCCAACAACGCCCCCCGCCAGCCTGGCGAGACCTCGTCATCTCCGTCGCAGAACGCGAGTAGGTCAGCCCTCGCGGCCGCCGCCCCGGCGTTACGGGCGCGGCCCGCATCGGGCGGACCGCCGACGCTGACGATCCGCAACGGCAAGCGCTCCGCCCAGCGCTGGGCCACCGCCACGGTACCGTAGCGGCTGCCGTTATCGGCCAGGATCACCTCCCACTCACCGCCGAAGATCCGCTCGAAGAATGAATGAAGTTCAGATGGCCCCGTCGCCGTCTCGCCTTCCTCAGATCCAACGAGCGTCACGTCAGGATGCCGGACGAACAAGGCCAGCGTAGCGTCGAGATCGCGGCGTTCGAGCGCTTCATTGAAAGCGTCGAGGACTGCCATGACCTCTTCCTCGGTTGATCGATCGGCTCGCATACAGGGGTCGCTCACGAAAGGTACGGCGACGGCAACGACGACGTCGACACCGTCGCTAACGAAGTCCTCACTCGCGGGGACAAGAATTAGGGCCGACCTCCTTGTCACCGCTCCTTCGCGCGATTTGCAGAAGGGCGTCCGAGGGGACGTGGGTGGACGGATCTGGTGCGAAAGACTCGCGCAGCCGAGGCTGGAAAGACCCGCATTCGACCTGCGGTGGTACTCGGGCGTTATTGCTCGGCGGACCCCCTATGCGCGGAAACCGCGCACCTCGCGAACGACTGCTTTCGCGATCTGGACGGCCTCGGAGCGGACGCCTCCTTTGGCGACGATCCAATCGCCCGGAGCCGCGCTGACCACCGGCACATCGCACGATCGCTCCGACCAAGCGCGCGGCGTCTACTCGCCGACTCGCCCGCGACTGCCTGGCCACGATTGTGATCACTAGCTCGTCGTCGGCCGGTCGCCGCTCCTGGTGCAAGGCAATCGCGCGTCGTCCCGCTTCGCCGACTCCCGGCCAAGAGTCACGACCGCGCAGCGGTCCACGGCCACACCGCACCCCGCTCGGCGACGACTGTGGGCGCGTGGATCACCCGCATCCCGAGCGCCCCGGATTGATGGCGCGCCGAGTCTGCATGTCTCGTCACGCTGGTCAGGCTCGATGTTCTGCTCAGGCGGGCGGGAACCGTTGCGTCAGATTGCTGGCGATTCGCTCGATGAAGTCGACCGTGATCGGGCCCTGGCGTCGCGCGAGTTTCGCGACGCCCCGAGGCGCGTCTATCGCGATCGTTCCTGAGCGCATGGTCAGTTGCCCGAGTCGCGGTAGTCCCTCGATGTTCGGAAAGCAGAGTGCGCCCCGAACGTCCAGCTCGCCGATGGTGAGCTCGGCGATCGCGGTTCGCACGGCTTCGATCTGATGTTCGAGCCCGTCTACGAGCTGGGTGCGGTCGTGTCCGTTGATGAGCAGCAGTTCGCGGCGTGGGGAGAGGAAGCCGCCGTGCATCTCGATCCGCAGTCGTCCGCGGGCACTCTTGGTGTCGATCACGGTGATCCCACCGGGGCCGATCGCGATGTGGTCGATGTTCGCTCGCCCGCGGCCTGGGATCCGCCGGTCGTGCAGCAATATGACGTGGCGGCCCGCTCAGGTGCCTGGCGAGTTGGCGGGCGACGCGGATCTCTTCATCGGCGCCTTGCTTCCACGCGCGGGTGCTTTGCGGATCTCCGATCAGTCGCGCAAGGGCCTGGCCGAGCGGGCCGAGGCGCGCTCGGGCGCGTGCCTCGCGCTGCGCACGTCGGCGCTCGTACTCACGGACCGCGCTTCGGCCGGCCGACCCGCCGTCCACTTCGGACGTCCGTCTTGGCGATCTCGAGCTCACCTGGCTAGACATCGTTCGTGTCGACGTCGGTCTCGCCGACGGGTGGCTGGGTGTGGTGCATGGCGATCGGGAGCGTTTCCTCGGGGTGCACGGCGATCTCGGCTGCGTGCCGGTCGCCGTGCCCGATCCTGTTGGGATTGTCGGCCGGGAGACGGGCGGGCAGGATGGACGCGCGCTCTGGATCGGGGCCGAGCGTGGTGTAGATGACCGCCTCGCCTCTGCCGAGGGTCGCGAAGACGTCTGAGCCGATTCGGAACTCCCTGACCCGCCGGCGGCTGCCCGACCCTGTCGGCATCCCTGTGTGTCCGGGTGTTTGGTCGGTTGATTGCCAGATCGCGCGGGTGCCCATCAGCTTCGCGAGCCAGTCGCGGGTCTCGGGCGCGGTCTGGCGGTGCGCGACGAACGCCGAGAAGTTGTCGCTCAATGAGGGCAGCAGCCCTGGTTGTTGTGACAGCGCTTCGATGTCGGCGGCGGATTGGGTGATGACGATCACCTGCCCGTGATGCGAGCGGGCGCGCTGCAGGATCGCGATTCCGCGCGCGGCGGCCATGTGGATCACCGCGCCGAACTCGTCGAGCATCAGCGTCCACGGCGCCCCGGCCCGCCCGGCCGCGGCGTGCAGGTCGGAGAGCGCGAGCACTGTGATCGCGGCGGCCTCGTCGGGCATGTCGTCGGCGTAGGTGCGCCACATCACGACCGCGCCGGCTTGGATCGCCTCGACGAGCCGGACGGCGACGGTGTCGCCGTCCGGCGTGAGCCTTGGCGTGAGCACCTGGCGCCACGCGGCGCCCATCACCAGCTCGAGCCGCACCAGCCCTCCGGCGAGGTCTTTCTTGCCGTCGCGCGAGCTGACCCATTCGGCGTGCTCCTCGACGCGGCGTTTGAGCATCCGGTGCTCGTTGCCGAGTCCGGTGGCGAGATCGCAGATCGTCTCGTAGCGGTTTGAGCGGGCGGCGTCGACGAGCAGGGGGAAGCTCGGCGGCCAGCGGTCCGCGGCGTGGAGCACTTCGACGATCAGGTTCAGGTGCTGGCGCAGCACGTCGGCGTAGTAGGGCTCTGACTTCTTGATCGGCTCGACCGCGCGCGCCGCGACATCGGCCGGAGCGCCCCACAACGGCTGCCACCGATCGGTGTCCGGGTCGCGCGGGTCGAACAGCACGAACGGCCGGCCGGCGGCCGCCGCGATCCGTCGTAGCTGCTCTTCGTCCTCGGGGTCGCCTTTCTGGTCGATCAGCAGCGCGGCAGCGCCGTGCGCGAGCGTCCGTGCGGCGAGCAGCCTGCGCGCGGTCGTGGTCTTACCTGTCCCGGTGCCGCCGCACTCGAACACGTGCTGCCCCTCGCCGAGCGGCAGCTTGGCGCCACGATCGGCTTGCCCGGTCATGGGCACGTACTCGACGTCGTCGGGCCAGGGTCGTTCGTGAACGATCTCGCCCTGTGAGGCGATGTACCTGCGCTCCCCTGGACGTCTGTCCGGCGCCGACTGCCACATCCATCTGCGGGAGAGCTCATGCTGGCGCAGCTCCTCGCCGGCGCCGAGATCCGCGAGGCGCCAGCGACGCCCGGAGAGCGCTCCCGCGAACGCCGGCGCGGCGATCGGCGCGAGCAGCAGCACAACCGGCCAGGCTCGCGCAGCGATGCCGACCCCGAGCGCGAGTCCCGTCAGTGCCGCGGCGAGGTAGAGGTTCTTCACCGACAGAGTCGTCCGGCGACGCAGCAGCCACGCTCCCAGCCATCCGAGCGCCCCGAGCGCGATCACCAGCGCGAGATCGAGGAGCACGACGGTCGGACGCAACATCATTCGCAACCATAGCGCTACACCCGGCAACCTACCGCTACATATGCTTACGCGGCTTGTGGCCTGCGAGCTGCGCGCGCCTCCCGCTCGATGTTCTGAAGTAGCTCGATGCGCAGGCCACCGCCGCGGCCGGTGCTCAGTCCTCGCTGGCGGGCGATGTCCCGCACCCTTGCGGCGCCCGCCTCATCCGCGCATACGTAGATCACGCCGGCGGTCTGCCCGGCTGCGCGCCAGCGGGCGTGCAGGCCGACGATCGCCGTCAGCCGTTCGAGCGACTTCCGTGCGAGCTCGACCTCGATGCCGAATCGCACGCCGTCCAAGATCACCGCGAGGTCGGGCCGATGCCCTGCGCGGTGTGCGCCCTTGCCGTCGTGCCAGCGAATGTTCCCGCGCCACGACGGATCTTCGTCCACCTCGCGGCAGCCCTGCATCACGCGACCGCGGACGGTCAGCCACGCCGCGACCCAACCGCACGCATCAAGGTGCGCCCACCACGTCGGTGCCGGTGGTCTCGCTGGCGAGACCGCCACGCCAGCCATCCGCACCCCGGAACTCGTCGCCACCAGCAACGAGCCGTGCCCGCGGAGCATCGGATACCTCGCCAGCCACCCCTCGCGTTCTAGCCGCTGCGCGTGCGAGAACCCCACCGAGCGACTCCAGCCCATCGCGCAACCCCACGCCTCGACTGAAGCAGGGCCGACCCGCGCCAGCCAGACGAGCCCCTCGAGCGACGCTGGCCCCGCGCGCCACCCCACGCGACCCGCCGACCCCATCCGACGCGCCGCCTCCTCGGTCACCGCCCACCCCACAAGCCGACCGCGCGCAGCATCACCCCAGCGCCCCCAGCACGCATCGCCTCACCCGACGTTGCCGTTGACTTTGACTTTGACTTTGACTTTGACCACCCAAACCACCATCTGAAACCGATAGCCATTCCAGACCAAAACTGCTGATGTCCCACCCCCACCCCCGCTGACAGATACAAATACTTGGACCCGAGCCAGACTACCCGAATGACCTCGTGGAGGGCGGGTAGTCTGGCTCGGGTCCCTCACCAAAACCCAGATGCAGCGGGGGCGGGGACGGGTTCAGCTACAGACTCACGATCCGTAGCTTAGTCCGTAGTTTAGTCCGTAGCTGGAGCTTCCTTCGGCAGCCTTCTGGCACCCCGAGCAGCTCACGCAGCGTCCGCTAACGCGAGCTTCTCATCGAGAGGAACGATCGATGTCCAAGCTAGGAGCCCGTGTCCGTTGCGACCGCGTCGGCGACCGCGTCTGTGAACGACTGCGTCCGGACGAGGTCCCTATCGAGGACTTCGCCGCCGACGGCCGTGTCGATCGCCGCGGCTGCCTTGGCGAAGGCTGTCCTCTCCGCCCGCTCATCGTGGAAGAGCGTGATCAGCTCGGCGCAAGCCTGCTGCATCTTCCGCGAGTTGAACGGGGGAAGGTTGACGCCGATGGCGGCGTGCCGGACCGCCATCAAGAGGTGGTATCGCGCCGGCTTGTACGTGACATCGAGGAGGCCATTCCGGAAAAGGAACTCGAGTCTGTACTGCGCGAAGGCGCTGACGTAATACATCTCGAGCTTGTGGTCGTCGGCGACGATGCGACCACCGATCTCCTTCAAGAGCGTGGCGAAGTAGCGACCTGCGCGATGGGGCTCGTCGAGGAACATGGAAGCGAACGCGCGGATCTGCAGGCCGCGCGTGACGACCCGGACCTTCTCGACGCCCGGGACGCCCTCATACTGCTTCGACCGGCGCTCGTAGTACAGCCGATGCCGGTCCTGGTACGTTGCGTAGAACGCCTCAAGCCTCTTCTGAAAGCCCGAAAGGGCCTGCAGGTCGTCCATGCCGATCGGGGTCTGCGAGTTCGTCGCGCGAATCACGGCATTCGTAAGGTCGTCGTCAGCGGTGGCGATGACCTTGATGGGGACGTAGACCTCATCGGTAATCTTGTCCCGCTCGCGGTACAGCACGTGGCTCGTCTGGCAGCCGTTGACGATCTGGTAGTCCTCCATGACGAACTTGTTGCCGGTCGTCGTCAACGAGCGCGTCACGATCGTGACGCCGTTGTTCAGCAGCGCGATAGGCGTTGCGCTCATCCGAGGCGAGCGTCTCGCGGATCTGCTCGTTCACGACGTTGAAGTCTTGAAAGTCGCGGACGTTGTCGTAGAACAGGGACCGCCGTAGTTGATCCGCGTCGTCGACGATGAGCTTCAAGTACTCCTTCGCAGGCAAGACGCCGAGGTAGGCCTCAGTGACGTGCTCCATCTCAGGCAGCACGGTCCGAGTCGGGAACTGGAACTCGCTTGAAACCCGGTGCTGCGTGTCGCGGTAAAGCGTCTGGAGGCGATCCGCATCGACGGGCAGGAAGTCGACCCCTCCGGGCGCGAACAGCCCGAGCGCTTCGAGGGCTTGAACCTCGGTCGACACCCGGCCGGTCAGGTGAACGTCGTCAGTCCAGCGACCCGCGGTCACGTAGTACAGGCGGCAGTGCGGGTTGCCGCGCCGGAACCGGGCACTGTTGTCGTAGATCGCGCGCTGGATCGCCTCGGCTTGCTTGATCGCGTCGTTCCGGGGCAAGGTCGGTTCCTCGGGGAAGAAGTCGCGGACCCCCGCGCAGAAGTTGCCAATCTCGCCTGAGTCAAAGCTTGTCGCAGTCTTCGCTTGGACAAAAACGAACGTCGCCTCGATGTAGCCGCTCGCCTCGAGCACATCCTCGAACTCGTCCAGGCTGGTCACGAGGCTGCCGTTCGCGATGATCGCGAGCCGTCAATCGCAAGGTCGTTCCCGCCGGCAACGATCAGGTCCTCGACGTTGAACGTCTCGGGGTGCTCCAGCGAAAGTCGCAAACCGTTCGAAGGCCTCGGGCTCGCCCATCTGCGCGAGGCTTTCGCTCGCCGCGAAGTCTTCCAGGAGGCTTTTCGTGATGCGGTCCAGCGCCATGCCGCGACGATAGCTCAGGTGAGCCACCGCACCTGAGTCGAGGCACCCACGTGCGCGGCGCCAAGCACGTGAAACGTTGCGCCGTACTCGCGTCGGCGGGCGCTTGGGCTTCGGCGAGACACGAGCGTTCAACCGTCCTCCAGCTCACTGCTTGTTTCACGAAACAGCGGGCCTGTCGCAGGATCTGCGGGCGGCCGCCCAGGCGTCCGCTGCCGTAGATTGCGGCTGGCGCGCTGGGCCGCCCGCGGCGGACACTTGCATTCATGTCACGACGCAACGTGTCGGCGGCTGGTCGAGAGACGCGGTTTGCCCGGAACTCGAGCATCACGCGGCCGGCGAGCGCCACGGGTTCGCGGCCACCCTGCGGTACGCAGTGCCACTATCGAGCTAGATGAGTAGTGCCACGGCCGACGGCGCGGTCGTGGCTTTGCAGGGGACATAA
>OCZT010001181.1_pt1 | contig 27055 bp, 24 predicted proteins | sample 1539031 | NCBI WGS metagenome assembly OCZT01 (sample SAMEA3539308, study PRJEB22396) | soil metagenome | biome: tundra; feature: field; material: soil | place: USA | collected 2010-05 | depth 0.15 m | reverse complement strand
ACCCTTGACTTTTGTCAGCATTCCGAATGGAGGCTAGGTATCGTCCGGGTAACCGTCTCGTCAGAGCTGCCCTTAGTGTCGTCTCTGGGCGAGTGCAGGACGCAGAGCTAGCACACCGATGTCGCACTCTTGCGAGTGACCTGGGCAGGCTTGGTGTCGGGGGCGTGGGCCCATCGCGTGGCGAAATTACCGCCGATCGGATTGGGCGCCATGATGCGGATGACCAGCTTATGGTGACGCTGGCCCGGATCGTATTCGACCTTGTTTTGCCGACCGAGGACGCCGGTGATCATGCTTTGACTCAGATTGAGCGTGACCAGGTTTTGGTCCGCCTATTGTTCGAGAAGGCAGTAGGCAATTTCTTTAACGCGGAGCTGGATTCGGCCTCCGGCTGGCGTGTGTATCAGGGGCGCTGGCTATATTGGCCGTTGCAGATGGCCTCGCCTGGCATTGATACGGTCTTGCCGAACATGCATACGGATATCATTCTTGAAAATCCTGGCGCTGGCCGCCGCATCGTTATTGACACCAAGTTCACGCCGATCTTTACCAGTACCCCCTATCGCGAGGCCGTTTTGAAAAGTGGTTATATCTATCAGATGTACGCCTACCTTCGCTCTCAGGAAGGAAACGGCAACCCGATCACTGATACATCTGAAGGTATTCTCCTGCATCCTACGATCGAGAGCGATGTAGACGAGTTTATGACGATACAGGGACACCAAATCCGCTTTGCTACTGTCAATCTCGCTGGCACTACAGCCGATATACTTACTCGTCTTCGTAGCTTGCCGCAGATGATGCCGTTGCATTAAAGATAACGTCGTTGAACGCTCGGAGACTTGCCCGCATTGACCTTGAGATTGACCACCAATCGATCGGCCTCGATCGCGCATCGGAACGCATGGACACCTACATCATTCAACGTTGGGGGGTATCCGCGCAGCTGGCCTCAAGACAGACGACGATTGTACCGACACGGGTCGCACAGTGAATGTTAGGCAAACGAAGTGAGATTGCTGACCCGAAATGACCAAGTCTTTCCGCTCGTGCCCTTTTTGCGGCTGATCCGGATATCGACGGTAGTGGGTTAGCCCGCGGAACGTTTTTAGCGGAACAGTGTCGTTTCATGTTGGAGGCCGCACAAGATAGGCCATAGGTAAGCGCGGTCATAAATCCATTTCGAGAATGAACAGACCGCCGCGCTCGCGATCGACCGTGTAGACGATCTCACGCTCGTCGACTAAGACGTCGTTGATCGAGATGAAGCCCGTGGGCGAATGCGGGGAGGCCGGCGGGACAAAGTAGCCGATCTCCTTCGGCTGGTATGCATTCGAGATATCGAAAGCGCGCAATCCAGCATTGAAGAATGTGCCGAGAATGATCTGATCGGACTTCCAGGTATAAGGCCCCGGCGTATTCTCGTGGATGTTGTGAGCGCCGACCCGTTTGCCGGGCAGACCGAGAGCATCGGATGACGGCGCCGGCAACGTGGCGATCGGAATGGGATTGCTTTCATCGCGGCCATCCAAAACCCACATCAGCTTGGGCAAGTCGGAGCCATCCTCTTTGGTGGTTTCGTCGGTGACGATGAAGAGATTGCGCTTGAACAGCGGAACTACCGTGTGCGTGAAGCCGTAGTATGGCGGTGAATTATCCCAGCGTGAGATCATCCGCGGCTTGGACATGTTCGAAATGTCCAAAATGATCATGCCGGCATCGAGGTATCCCAGGTAGGCGCGATCCGGCCGTTCCGGATAGACGTTGGTGTTGTGTGCGCGGAAGCCGCTGCGCAGGCCGGCCATGTAATCGGGATGCCGCTTCGGCGGCGGCTCACTGTCGCCTTCCGCCGTTCCGGGTAACCACCAGCGGCCGACTTCAATCGGCTTAATCGGATTCTGCACATCGACAATGCGGTAGCACTGATCATCGCGTGGATTGCGTGGCACGAAATCTGCGGCGCCAGAGCTCATGTGCACGTAGCGGCCGTCACAGAACCACAACTGATGCACGCCGCGCGAATGCGGGCCCGAGGCATCGAACGAGGAGATGAGCTTGGGTGTTTCCGGTTTCGAGATATCGAACAAGTCAAAGCCTGCCGGCTTCATGCCCGGCTTATTGCCCTGATAGGCGACAGCCATCACATTGCCGCAGACTTCCAGCGAGTTTGAGCGCATTTCCGACTGCGGCAGATCGGTTTGCACGACGATCTTGGGATTGTGCGGATCGCTGACATCGACGCCGGTAAAATTCTTCGGGGCGCCCCAATGTGCGAGCCACAAGATCCTCCGACCGTCGTCGGCGACCTGGATCGACATACCCTCACCGAGGCTGCCGAATCCGTCGAGCTCGTGATGGGCCAATAGACGGAAATTCCAAGTTCGCGATTGCGCAGCAACGTCTTGAACGGAACTCACGATCGGTATCCTTCCAACGCGAACGGTCTAAGCAGAAGTGCGCTGTTTTTTGGCGTAGGCTATTGCGGGAACAAGAATGCTAGCGACTTAATTTGTTGTTTTCAATCGGTTGCTGCTCTAGCTTTGCGGTCCGTGTGACCGTGAGCATGCGCCACTTGAGGCTGGGCTCAGGAGGCAAGCCGTGCAATCCATTAATGTAACATTGTTTGACGTCCGGCATGCGAGCTTCCAGAACATTGTCGCATGCGATGTCGCGATCGAGCGATTGGCCACCGGCTTCGGCTTTACCGAAGGCCCGGTTTGGGACGCCAAGAACAATCGCCTCATCTTTAGCGATATGAAGCACGACCATATGCGATCATGGAGTGCGTCTGAAGGTATAAAGACTTTTCGGCAGCCCTCCAACAGAGCGAATGGCAATGCCTTCGACGCGTCGGGTAGATTGTTGAGTTGCGAGCATGTCACTAGTCGCGTGGTCAGAGAAAACGCAGACGGGAAACTGGAAGTCCTCGCCAGCCATTACACAGGTAAAGAACTCAACAGCCCGAACGACATCATCGTGAAGTCCGATGGTTCGATTTATTTCACTGATCCCACATATGGACGCATCAGAGGAGATCTCGGATTGCTCAGAAAACCCGAACTGGGGTTCCAGGGCGTGTATCGTATTTCCGCCGAAAACGGGGAACTGAAACTCCTGGCCGACGATTTCGCGCAGCCGAACGGTCTTTGCTTCTCGCTGGATGAGAAGAAGCTCTTCGTGAACGATACCGTGCGCAAACACATTCGCTGCTTCGACGTACAATCGGACGGTAGCGTTACCGACGGCGAGGTGTGGGCCGTGACCACGGGAGATGACCCCGGCGCTCCTGACGGAATGAAAGTCGACAGCGCGGGCAATCTCTGGTGCACTGGTCCCGGTGGGATCCATGTATTTGATTCCGGCGCTGGTTGGCTCGGCGTGATCCGGACGCCGGAAAAATCGGCCAATTTTGTCTGGGGCGGCGAGGACAGGAGCAGCCTGTTCGTGACCGCGACCACCTCGCTTTACCGGGTACGAACAAAGGTACCTGGACGTGCCTAAGGAAGTGACAGGAGAAATGACGCGATGGTGGCAAACACGCGCGGGCCCTTTGTCACTGAGGCTGTTTCGACCCCGAGTCGCCGCGTGGTCTTGCAGGGTTTAGCCGGAACGGCGTTGGCCACGTTACCGGCCGCAGGATGGGGTGAAGCCGAGTATCCCTCGCGCACGATTACAGTGATATGCCCGTTTGCGCCCGGCGGCATCAATGATGTTAGCGCAAGAGTAATTGCCAAGGGCCTTGAGGCCGCTTTCAAACAGACGGTGGTTACCGAAAATCGCCCGGGCGCTAGCACGCTGGTTGCCATGGATCATTTGGCGAGGTCCGCCCCAGACGGCTACATGTTGCTGACATGCTCCGATCGCATCATCTGTTTCCCAACGATCGGCAAGACTACCTTCGACATCGAGAAAGACTTCGCTCCAATTACGCGTCTGATCATTTCTCCGATGTTCTTGGTGACGCGTCCCGGTCTGGAGGTGAAATCGGTTACCGATCTGATCGCACTGGCCAAGGCCAAGCCCACTCTGACATTTGCTTCCACCGGCCCCGGCTCAACCACTCATTTGACCGGAGAGCTATTTAAGGCGCGCACGGGCGTGAACATGGTGCACGTGCCTTTCCGAGGTTCCGGACCAGCACTGACGGACGTGATGGGCGGGCACATTGATGTCATGTTTGCCGACCTCGGCTCGGCCACGCCTTTCATCAGGTCGGGCAAGCTGCACGCGGTCGCGGTCGCCAACCCGCATAGATCAAATACAATTCCGGATGTACCAACCTTCGCCGAATCTGGCCTGAGTGGATTTGAAGCCAGCCTCTGGATTGGTCTCTTGGCGCGCGGTGGCACGCCGTCACCAATCATCCAAAAATTAAATCATGAAGTTGTCGCGTTGCTGAAGAACCCAGAAAACGCGAGCTTACTCACGAATTTGGGCACCGAGATTGCTACCAACACGCCGGAAGAATTCGCCGAGCTGATCGTCAGAGAGCGGACACGGGTCGCGCCTATCCTCAAAGCCGAAAACATTCGGATCGACCAATAGTCCTGGAGAAGAAAGCAAACTGGAAATGAGAAAGTCAGTTCAAATCAGTTTTATTTTGGGCGTCTTCGTGCTCGCGAGCCTCTCGAATGCATTTGCCGACGAGTTCCCGAGCCGGCCGATCACCCTGGTCTCGCCTTACGCGGCGGGTGGCGGCAATGACTTTATGGCGCGGACGGTAGCGCGCGGTTTAGCCGATGTGCTCAAGCAGACGGTCGTTGTTGAGAACAAAGCCGGCGCCGGTGGCACCGTCGGGCTCACATTTGTTTCGCGGGCGCGGCCGGACGGTTACACCATCGTCATGGGCGGCATCGGTTCGGTCGTGTTGCGGCCGGCCTTCGAAGCAGAACGGCTGAAGTTCAATCCGCAAAAGGAACTCACGCCGGTTGCGCTGATCGCGAAGGAATCGCCGGTGCTGATGGTGAACAGTTCGCTGAATGTGAAAACTTTGCCGGAGCTGATCGCCCTCGCCAAAACCACACGCATCACCTACGGCACGCCAGGCGTCGGCACGGCGATGCACCTAACCGGCGAGCTGATGAAACAGGTTACTGATGTGTCGATGGTGCATGTCCCGTACCGGGGGCAGGGGGCGGCCTTTGCCGACCTGCTCGGCGGCACTATCAGCCTGGTGTTCACTGACGTTTCGGTCGCGCTGCCTTATGCCAAAGACTCGCGGGTGCACATTCTCGCGGTCGCCGGCAAGGAGCGTTCCCCGCTTCTGCCCAACGTGCCGACCACGGCGGAGCTGGGCTATCCGAAGCTAGTGATGGAAAACTGGTATGCTGTCTATGCGCCGCCGAGCACGCCGGTGCCGACCATCGCGCGGCTTAGCGAGGCGATTAATGCTGCGATGGCCTTGCCGGAAGTGAAAGACGTGATTGGCAAGACCTCCGGTCTAATTCCTCTGGCCGGAGGACCGGACGCATTGAAAAATCAGACCGCCGAAGACAACGAAAAGTGGCAGCCGATCGCCGCGCGGGCCAGGCGCGAGTAACAGAGCAGGTGAGGCAGCTGCAGAGGTTCGCGGGCCAAAGCTTGGACGCTCGATCCGGCCATCAAAGTCATGGCTTTTTTAAATGGGCCATAGAAAGCCTACGGAAGCGTTCTGAGGTGGTCCAATTTGTTGGAAGATGTATCCGCGATATGGATGACTCGGGAGCGGAACTTCGCCCTCGCCGCGAGGAATTCCCCACTTACCTTATCCCTACCAGCGCAAGTCGGTAGCCGTGCGGAAGTCTCACACGGATGCACATGTTGACCCGCCTCTGACTGCGTGAGATGATCTCACTGTGAGATTAGTGTTCTCATATTGAGAACACCGCTAGCGATAGACGAAAACAATGGACATGCGGAATCCCGCTGCTCCGGCAGTTGACGCCGGCAACGACGCCTACAACACACCGGACCTGCGCGGGTTTTTCGCGCCCAAGACCGTCGCTTTGGTCGGGGCCAGTGGCGATCGCAACCGGTTCGGCGGGAAAGTTCTGCATCGCCTTCTCCACTTCGGCTCGACCGGAGACGTATTTGCGGTCAACCCGTCCGCACGCGAGGTGCAAGGCGTGCGCTGCTACGCCTCGCTGCGGGAGCTGCCGGTAGCACCGGAACACGTTGGCATAGCGGTGCCGGTGCAGCACGTGTTCTCGGTTCTGGAAGACTGCGCTGCGCTCGGTACCCGGTTCGTCACGTTATTTTCAGCCGGGTTCGCCGAGACTGGGACGACTGAGGGCCGTGCGCTGCAGGATCGACTGGCAGCCTTTGCTCGCAGCACCGGAATCCGCATCATGGGGCCCAATTGCAACGGCCTCATCAACTACGTCGACGGGTTTGCCTTCACAACGACCGGAACCATCACCGGCGAGCGGCGGCAGGCGGGCAATATCGGCCTCATCGCCCAGACCGGCGGTGCCGCCCAGGTCAACGTGATGTGGCGGGCGCAGGAAATTGGTTTGAACTTCAGCTACCAGGCAAGCTGCGGAAACTGCGCCGACCTCGACCTACTCGATTTCGCCCGCTTCTTGGTGGATGACGATCATACCGATGTCATCATGATGATTGCCGAAGGAATCTCCAACGGCGCCAAGCTTTATGATGTCGCCAAACGTGCCGCCGACAAGCATAAACCGATTATAATCCTCAAGCTCGGACGCACGGAAGTTGGCACGCGCGCGGCACGATCCCACACGGGGGCGGTGACCGGCTCAGATGCGGTGCACGACGCTGCGTTCCGGCAATGGGGCATCATCCGCGTCAACGACTGCAATGAGCTCTACGAAACCGCCATGCTGTTGAAGGGCGGTCGCGTCCCACAGCGCGGCCGCGCTGCGGCGCTGTCAGTATCCGGCGGCAATGCGGCGATTGTCGCCGATCTCGGGGCAAGCGTTGGCATCGAGTGGCCCGAGTTTTCCGCGCAAACGCATGAGCGGCTTGGTGCACTGCTGCCCAAGCACGGACGCGCGAGCAATCCAATCGACGTCACCTCCGCCGCGGTCGGCTCTAACGATGTCTACCGCCGGTGCATTGAGATCCTTGCCGACGACCCCAATGTCGATGTCATCGTGCCGGTGCTCACTTTCGCCCCTCGCGGCGATGTCGATCAGATACTCGATGCCGCGGCGCAGGTGAAGAAGCCGGTCGCCCTGCTGTGGACCGGCGGCTGCTATGACCGCGAGATCACACCGAAATACGCGATCGAGAAAGGCTTGCCGGTCTATCGAGATGTGCTGAGCTGCATGCGCGCGGTACGCGCCGCGATGAATTACGGAGAATTTCTTGGCGCGCGTGAACGCCGCGCGGCGCGACAACGGCCAGATGATATCGACGTGGCTGCGGCACGGGCCATCCTCGCGGACTTGTCGGGCATTCTCAGTGAGCGCGCCAGCAAGACGGTTCTCGCGGCCTATGGCTTTCCCGTTCCCCCCGAGATGCTGGCCCGCAATGCCGACGAAGCGGTAAAGGCCGCGGCCAAGATCGGCGCTCCGGTGGCGCTGAAGATCGAGTCGGCGGACATTCCGCACAAGACCGATGCCGGCGCGATCCGTCTGAATGTGCAGGGTGCCGATGCGGTCCGCGAGGGTTTTGCGACCGTCATGACTGCGGCCGCTGCCTATGCCCCGGCTGCGAAAGTGGATGGCGTGCTGGTACAGAAAATGGCGGCGCCTGGTAGCACCGAAATCATTTTAGGACTCGCCGACGATCCGACCTTCGGGCCGGTAGTCATGGCGGGGCTGGGCGGTATTCACGTGGAAGTACTGCGCGACGTTGCATTTCGCGTTCCGCCGATCGACATTGACGAGGCGCTTTCGATGTTGCGTGAGCTGCGCGCCTTCCGCGTGCTCGAAGGCGTGCGCGGCCAGGGTCCGCGCGACATCAATGCCTTATGCGACCTGATCGTGCGGCTGTCGTGGCTTGGCTGCGACCTGCGCGACAGGGTCGAGGAGCTCGATATCAATCCACTGCTTGTCTATCAAGCGGGCAAGCCGCCTTGCGTGGTCGATGCGCTCATCTCGCTGCGCGAGAAGCGTGGTGCATCATGACCACAGACAGCTGCGAGAGCGTGGTGCGAGTGACTCGATGCGGCCCCGTGCAATGGGTCACTTTCAACAGGCCGATGGTTGCGAATGCGATCGATGACGGCCTCGCGAATGATCTGGTCGAGGCCTTGCGCAGCGCCGCTGACAATGCCGAGATCGGCGCAGTGGTACTGACTGGTGCCGGCGCGCGAGTGTTTTGTGCCGGCGTCGATTTGAAGAATCCGAATGGCCTGTCGCGCAACGACCTCGGCGAGAGTCGTCGGCTCCGCGTGATGCGATCGCTCGATGCAGTGGTTGCATTTGAAAAACCGCTGGTCGCGGCTCTCAACGGCGCTGCCGTCGGGGCCGGTGGGATGCTCGCCTTACTGACCGACATGGTCGTGGCGGCGCCGACAGCTAGCCTTCTCTTCTCCGAAATCGATGTCGGCATGCCGACATTTCTCGCGCTGGAGATAATAAGTCGGCTTGCCGGTGAGCAGATTGCGCTCGATTTGGTTTTGAGTGGACGTCGCATGCCCGCAGACGAGGCGGTGCGCCGCGGTCTTTATCGCGAACTAGTAGAAGCCGATCACTTGCAGGCACAGGCGCAAGCCCTCGCCGAACAGCTCGCGGCCAAGCCGCCCGTCGCGTATGCGCTGAACAAGCATTGGGTGAACGATCAGCGTCGCGCCGCATTGCAGCGCGCCAGCGCCGAGTCTCTCCGCGTGCGGCAATTGCTGCATGCTGGCCAGCCGGAGGAAACGGGGATGTCGGCGCGGTATTCCAAGAGCTCTTGATCCATCCTGATTCAACAACCATGAGAACGCGTGCTTATGACGACCGACCTGACACCTGAGCTTAACGAGTTTCGCCGAGCCGTTCGCGACTTCACGTCCGGGGAGCTCCGGCCTTGGGCCGAAGAGATCGACAGGACTGGCAAGATCCCTGCCGGGCTATGGGACACATTCGCCAAACAAGGCTATCACGGCATGCGGCTGCCGCCGGAATACGGCGGGGCAGAGCTCAGCCTATTTCAATATTGCCTTACGATGGAGGAGTTCAGCCGCCTGCATCGAGTTTTCACCATCGTCTCGAATTTTACCAGCGGGATGACGCCGATCGCCATTATGCGCCACGGCACGCCGGATCAGAAGGAAAGGTATTTGCGCGGGTTTTCGGCAGGCAAATACAAGGCCGCCTTCGCGCTCACCGAACCGGGCGGCGGCTCGGATCCTGCGTCGATGACGACCAAGGCGGTCCGTCGTGGCGACAAATGGGTGATCAACGGCCGCAAGCACTTCATCAGCGGGGGCCATGTAGCCGACATTGTGATGGTAATTGCTGTCACCGATGCGGAAAAGCGGGCGCGCGGCGGGATCACCGCCTTCCTGGTCGACAAGGGAACGCCCGGGTTCAGCGTCACCCGCGTCGACACGACGATCGCCTCCGATGCGATAAAGCTCGCGGAGCTCACTTTCGAGAATTGCGAAGTACCCGACAGCGCCGTGCTCGGACCGGTCGGCAATGGGTTCAAGGTAGCGATGGGCTCGCTCAACAACGGGCGGCTGTCGGTATCCTGCTGTTGCATCGGCGCGGCCGAAAGCCTCCTGGGCATGGCAACTGAGCACGCCAAGATCCGCGAAACCTTCGGCAAGCCGCTGGCCGAACGTCAGGCTATTCAGTGGATGCTTGTCGATTCGGCGATAGACATCAAAGCAGCGCGCGCGATGACCTACGACACGCTCATGAAGCTTGAAGAGGGCAAGGACGTTGGCAGCGCCGGCAGCATGTGCAAGGTGTTTTGCTCGGAGATGGTCGGCCGGGTGGTTGACCGCGCCGTTCAGATCCATGGCGGCATGGGCGTAATGCGCGGCTTTCCGGTCGAGCGTTTCTATCGTGACGTCCGTCACTACAGAGTTGGCGAGGGCGCCTCGGAAATCCAGCGCATTGTGGTGGCGCGGGATTTGCTGAGCACGGGGGCAGTCACAGCGATGGGTGGTCTGGTTTGATGCGTCGCCGAGCTGTAATTGCAGGTATTGGCGAAAGCCGGGTGGGACGTGTGCCCGGGCGTTCGGCACTGCAGTTGCAGTCGGACGCCGCGCTCGCTGCTGCAGCCGATGCCGGAATCGGGATCGGCGACATCGACGGCTTACTCACGACGCCGGTGCGCGTCGAGCACTGGAACATGCCGAGCGGTGTGGTCGCGAACAATCTTGGCGTCCGCCCGCGCTTTCTTTCGACGGTGGATCTCGCCGGAGCGTCGGGCGTTGCCATGATCCATCAGGCGGTCATGGCGGTCGAATCGGGGCAGTGCGACATGGCGCTCTGCGTCGCCGGACAGAACTTACTGTCGCATCGTTCGCGTAATGAGGCGGTCCGGAGCATGGCGGAATCGGGCAGCGCCCACCCCCAGTTTGAAGTGCCCTATGGTCCAGTCGTGCCCTCCCTCTATGCGCTGATCGCCCAGCGCCATATGCACGAATACGGTACGACGCCGGAGCAATTGGCAGAGGTGGCGGTAACGATGCGGCGCCACGCCGGCCTCAATCCGAATGCACACAAGCGCGACCCAATCACGATTGCCGACGTGCTGGGATCGCGCATGATTTCCAGCCCGTTGCACATGTTCGACTGCGCCATCGTCTCCGACGGCGCCGCCGCGGCGATCGTAACGACCGAGGACCGTGCCGCCGATATGAAAAAACGACCGGTGCATTTGCTCGGGCAGGGTTATGGGTTGCGGCATGGCCATATCGGCGATCACAAGCAACTGACGACCACCGGTGCGGTTGACTCGGGCCGTGATGCATTCGCGCTTGCTGGCGTGGAGCGGGCGGATATCGATGTTGCGCAGATCTACGATTGTTTCACCATCACTGTAATCGTCGAGTTGGAAGATCTTGGCTTCTGCGCGAAGGGCGAGGGTGGGCGCTTCGTCGAAGGTGGCCGGATCGGCCTTGGCGGAGCATTGCCAGTCACGACCCATGGCGGCCTATTGTCCGGCGGCCATCCTGGCCTGCCCGGCGGATTCTTTCATTTGATCGAAGGGGTCCGCCAGTTGCGCGGCGAAGCCGGCGAACGTCAGGTCGCCAACGCTGAGCTGGCGCTGGTCCATGGCAATGGCGGCGTTGCCAGCGTCCATTGCACGTTGATCCTCGGCAATAGGTCGAACTGAGTCCAACCATGAGTGATCCATCGAACGGACGTCCTCTTCCGACCCCAGACCCTGCCACGGAGCCCTATTGGGCAGCCGCACGCGAACACCGGCTCAGCATGCCGCGCTGCGAGGCCTGCGGCGAATTCCATTTCTATCCACGGCCGATCTGCCCGCATTGCGGCACGGCGCGCCTCGCTTGGGCCGAGGTTTCCGGAAACGGCACGGTGTACTCGTTCACCGTCGTTCAGCGTGCGCCGAGTCCGGCATTTGCCGACATGGTGCCTTATGTGGTGGCGATCGTCGCGCTCGATGAAGGACCGCACCTGATGAGCAACATCGTCGGCTGTTCAGCCGAACAAGTGCGCATTGGCATGCGGGTGCGGGTGACCTTTCTCGACGGCGGTAAGGAGCTGAGCCTGCCTCTCTTCAAGGTCCAGTGATATCCGTCGACGGAGCAAAAAATGATTCTGCAATCAATCGCAGGCGAGTTGCAGAAGGAGGGGCACGCCCCGCTGGAGACTGCGGATCGAGCATTGCTTGATCGACCCCTGCGCTCAATAGCCGATGTGGAAGAGATCGAGCGAACGCCGCTGGATGAACGTCTGAAGATCACTAATTTCTCTCAGCGTGTCGAACTCGCTCTGGCTGCGCGTAATCCCGACGACACGGCAATATTCTATGTGGCCGATGGTGAGGTGACGAGTATCGCCGAAGAGGTTTCGTTCCGAAAATTGCGTAACAACATCTATCGCACGTCCGCGCTACTGCGGTCATGCGCAAACGGTCAGGCCAACGTTACAGCGATCCTCCTTCCTGCCGTACCGTCTATCTATTGGTCGATTCTCGGGGCCATGTCCGCAGGGATAGCGTTCCCGATCAACTGGATGTTCGAGCCGTCGCATTTGCTCCAGCTGCTTAGGGAAGCGAAGGTAACGACGGTAATTGCACTCGGCCCTACTCCTGGGTTCAAGATCTGGGAGTCGTTGATGTCGATCGCGGATGATCTTCCGCCTGGGACGCGGATCTGGTCGGTCGTTGGACCCGGTGGGACGGCGTTGCCGGAGTCCGACTTGGACGTGCAAATTGCGCATCAGGCGGATAATGCCGTTGGAATCGCAGACGCGAAGTTGGGCGATGACATCGCCGCTTACGTCCATTCCGGCGGCACGACTGGCTTGCCCAAGATCGTAAAGCTCTCCCACCGCAACCTGTCGTTTCGGCACTGGACACTTCAGCTTGCGTTGAAGGCGGTCCCCGCCGAGATCATCATTCATGATACGCCGATGTTTCATGTCGGAGGTTTGACCGGCCGCTGTCTGCCGCCGCTGGCGAGCGGTGCAAGCATAATGATACCCAGCGTTTTGGGAGCACGCGACAAACGATACATCGCCAACTATTGGAAGTTCGTCGAGAAGTATCGAATTACGAGACTGTCGGCTGTCCCGACCACGCTCGCCGTGCTGGCGAAGTCTCCTCCTCAAGGGGAGGATCTTTCCTCGCTTAAACCCTATTTCATCACCGGTTCGACCGCCATGCCGATGCGGGTGCGAGAAGAATTTGAGCGTATCTCGGGTGTTCGTGTGCTCAACTCCTATGGAATGACGGAGAATACGGCCAGCATCGCCATAGATCCGCGCGACGGAGTACCGAAAGAGGGCAGTTCTGGAATTCGTTTGCCGTACACGAACATCCGAGCGGTGGAGATGGATGACCAGGGCAGGGCCATTCGTCTTTGCGGCACAGACGAGATCGGTATGCTGCAAATCAGTGGGCCCGGCCTGACGCCAGGATATCTAAATCCCGTGCATGATCGGGCCGCCCGTACAGATGACGGGTGGCTAATCACCGGCGATCTCGGTCGCATCGATAACGAGGGTTACGTGTTCGTCACGGGGCGCGCCAAAGATGTCATTATCCGTGGTGGTCACAACATCGACCCTGCCCTCATCGAGGAGCCCTTGGTTCAGTCGCCGGATGTCCTGTTCGCAGCTGCGGTTGGAAAGCCCGACGCCTATGCCGGCGAGTTGCCAGTTGCCTATGTACAACTGGTGCCGGGATCGCGCGCTACCAGCGGCGATTTGCTCGCGTTCCTGGAAGGCCGCATCGCCGAGCATGCCGCTATCCCAAAAGAAATCTATATCGTCGATAGGCTCCCCCTCACTGACATCGGGAAGCCGATGAAAGCCGTTCTACGACGGGATGCGGCGGCGAGAGAGTTTCGAATCGTTCTTTCGCGGGCCATGGGGCTTTCTTCCCAGGATCAACATTGCCGCCTGAAAGTCAGCGTTCGGCCACATCCGATGTACGGAACGCTAGTCGATATCACAGCGGTTTGCTCCGCGGAGGGCGAACGAGCCGTTCTAGCGGCTCGCATCGATGAGGTTATGGGTCAATATTCGCTCGCCTACGCAGTCGAGTGGCGTCCGGCGGCCGAAACAAAGCCAGCGAGCGTATCCGTATGAGTTCCGACTATCAAAACATCACATATGAACCGAAGAGTAGTTTTGCTTGGCTCACTCTCAACCGGCCTGCGGCGCTGAACGCGATCGATCCGTTAATGCTCGAGGAGATCGAGCGTGCGGTGCGAGTGGCTCAAGCGGACGATAAGGTAGCAGCGTTGATAATAACCGGTGCGGGTGAGCGTTCCTTTTGCGCCGGCATGGATTTACGTGCCTTCCAGGAGCGCGCAACCGCATCGACGCCGATGCGGTTCCGCGAGGCACGGCGGGGCTACTCTCATCCGCTCGCAGGCATGCGCAAGCCGATCATCGCAGCGGTCAATGGCCTGGCGTATGGCGGTGGCCTCGAACTTACTTTGTTGTGCGACATCGTGATTGCGGCCGAGCACGCGACATTCGCGGCCTCCGAAGTAACGCGTGGACTCATTCCCGGCAACGGCGCTACGCAGCGGTTGCCGCGCAAGATTGGTCTTACCTTCGCTCTCGAGATGCTGCTGACCGGTCTTCCCACTGATGCCCAAAAGGCGTTGCAGATCGGCTTGGTCAACAACGTGGTAGCGGCCGGGGAGTTGCGACCTGCGGCCGAGAAGGTCGCCCTAGCGATTAGTGCGAACGGTCCCGTGGCGGTACAAATGGCAAAAGAGGCCGCATTAAGAGGATTCGAAATGCCTCTGGAAAAAGGTCTAGAACTAGAACGCGACCTACTGACGCTTGTACAAAGTACCGAGGATGCCAAGGAGGGGGTGCGGGCCTTTATCGAGAAGCGCAAGCCCAATTGGGTGGGAAAGTAAGACGCTACATCTTTGCGTCGTGACGAATCACCAGGGCATCGAGCACGCGAGCGCCGGCGCTTTCTTCCAGGACGAGCAGCGGGTTGATGTCGAGTTCTGCTATTTCGTCGGATAGGTCGTAGGCGACCCATGACAATCGCACCAAGAGGTCGACGACCGCTGCAATATCACGCCGCGGCATACCGCGGACGCCAGTCAGTACGGGAAAGCCTCTAAGCTCGCGCAGCATCGCCATCGCGTCGTCAGGTATGATCGGCGCCAACCGATGACTGATATCGCGCAACACCTCTACGTGGATCCCGCCTAGCCCAACCGACACGACTGGGCCGAATGTCACATCCTGTGTAACGCCAAGGATGAGTTCGACACCGGCCGGCGCCATCTCTTGCACCAATACGCCGTTGATCCGCGCCTGAGGCGCGTAACGATACACGCTGGCGACGATGTCTTCGTACGCCTGGGCTATCTCGTCAGAGCCACTGAGGCCAAGACGGATCCCGCCGGCCTCAGTCTTGTGGGCAATGTCCGGTGAGTCGATCTTGAGAACGACGCGGCCACCGAAGCTCCGGCTGAGCTCGACCGCTGCCTTTGCATCCGTAGCCAGCCCTTCCCGCATAGCTGAAAAACCGTACGCCGCCAGCAGCTGACGGCTTGTCCGTTCGGTGAGGGCGCCACTCTTCGCCGCCGTGAGTAGGTCGCGCGCCTGCACCGGATTGGTGCCCGATGGGCGCTCCACCACGTCCCCTCTTCGGGCTCGAGCAACATAGGCGCCAAAGTCGGCCGCGGCGCGCGCCGCCTTAAGGCAAGCGGTTGCTGCCCGAAAAACGGGGACGCCGCTTTGGACGAGGTATTTAGGGGTCATTTTTGGATCATCACTGCAGCCGCCAGTCCACAACATCGCGGCCATCTTCGGGGTGTTGCGGACGAACTGCGCGCCGACCTCAAGTTCGGCTCGACTATGTATTGAATAAATCGGCAGCAGAATATCGACGGCGGGATCGGCTGCGATGGAATTGAGCGCCTCGGAGAACACGTTGGCCGAACCGATGGCCGCGGCGGTCAGATCGGTCGGGTTATCCACGCGGCCAAAATCCGGGATCAACTTATTCAGCTTGGCCTGCGTTTCGAGTCCGTACTCAGGCCATTGAATGCCGTACGCCGAGCCCAAATCGGCGAGCAATACCGTGTGGCCTCCTGAGACTGCGAGCGTTGCGGCCCGCGGGCTTTGAGGCCAGCGGCGCTGCTGCAGCAACATAGCCGTGTGATAGAGCTCATCGCAGTCATCAACTTCAATTATACCGAGCTGCCGGAACGCCGCGCTATGAACCGCACCGCTGCCCGTTACAGCACCAGTATGGGATGCAGATTGCCTTCGGCCAATCTCGGTACGGCCGAATTTTAGCATGACGATCGGTTTCTCGTGCTCTGCTGCACGCGCGGCCACGCGGCGCAATTTGACGCCATCGGGAATGCTTTCAACGGCCATCAAAATTACGTCCGTGTGCGGATCGGACACCATGTATTCGGCAAAATCGACGACGTCGATGTCCGATTGATTGCCGCAACTCACCTCGTGGCTTATGGTGAGACCGATCTCCAAAGCGCGGTACATGACACTGACCTGGCCGAGCCCACCGCTTTGGGCCACCACGCCGATACGGCCAGGCGCGACCGGAACACCCATCTTGTCGAGCGTGAATGCCGTGGGAGAGAGGGCGAAACGGTTCGCGTAGCTGAGGATGCCATTGCAGTTCGGTCCCATGAGCCGAATGCCGTTCTGCCGCGCGAATGCCACCATCTGCGACTGCAGGGCGACACCGCGGGTCGTGCCGGTCTCCCCGAAGCCTGCCGTGTAGACTGTGACGAACGGTACGCCGCGCTCCGCGCATTCTGCGAGAACAGTCATCACGCGTTCGGCGGGAACTGCGATTCCGACATGGTCAGGTGTTTCCGGAAGATCGCGTATGCTCGGATAGCATACCCGCCCAAATACCTTTTCGGCGCGGGGGTTAACTGGATAGATCGTGCCGGGAAATCCGAACGCAATGCTGCCTTGAAAACAGCGGCCGCCGAATTTAGTCAGATCGTTTGTCGCCCCCACCAATGCCGCCGATAAGGGCGCAAAGAATTTTGACAAGTCGAGCGGATACTTGTCCGCGTCGGCGGCCGGCTTCGGCGTCATGTCATTCGTCCGATGAGAGGAATAAGCGAAATCAAACAAGCCATTGTAGACCGGCGGCGGCTGGTCCAACTTAAATTAGCAAAAGGCAGCGGGGCGAGTGCCTTGCTTAGTCGATACTGATACCGGCAGCTTTTGCTACCTCGGACCACTTCTTGAAGTCGGAGGCGATGAGTCTTGCCAATTCCTCGCTCGTACCGGGCTTCGTTTCAGCACCGATCTTCTTCAGATTGGCTTGCACTTCCGGCGACGCGAGTCCTTCGTTAATTGCCGACAGAAGTGTCTTTACGATCGCCGGCGGAGTACCGGCCGGTGCGACAGCGCCGGTCCAGTTGCGAAGCACAATGTCGGCGAATCCTGCCTCCGCCATTGTCGGTAGGTCGGGAAATTCCGGTGTTCGAGTATTGCTAGTAATCGCCAGCGCTTTCAGTTGTCCCTTACGGATAAGACCGATCGACGCGGACAGGTCGGTAAAAGCCATTTGTACCTGACCGCTCAAGACCGCAATACTCAATTCTCCTCCGCCGCGATAAGGCACGTGCACAATATCAATTCCGGTTTTTTCTTTCATCAGTTCAGCCATCAGATGAGCGGAATTTCCGACACCTGCGGAACCGTATGAAATCTTGCCCGGATTGGCTTTCGCGTATGCGATGAGTTCCTGCACGGTGTTGGCCGGAAAGTCCGGCTTTACAACCAGCACATTGCCGATATCAGAAGTCTGAACGATTGGGACGAACGCCTTGGTGGGGTCGTACCCCGGGTGCTTCATGACCGCCGGCACTATTGCGAAGGTGGAAATGTTTCCAAGGAGGATGGTGTAGCCGTCCGGAGCAGCGCTGGCGACTACGCGTGCGCCGATAGCGCTGCCTGCGCCGGTACGATTCTCGATGATCACGGTCTGGTTAAGTGCTTTCTCCATGTGCGGCAACAGCAGACGGGCAACAGTGTCCGTGGGACCTCCGGCCGCATAAGGAACGATGATCTTGATAATTGTTTTCTCCGGAAATTCCTGTGACTGAGCTGAATCCAACGCACCGAGGCCGAAGGCCATTACAGTGCCGATAACGATTGCGCGCCAAGTTGACCACAAATTCAATTTAAACATCGTCATTACGACTCCCTTGATAGGTCTTTTGCAAACGCAAGCTTAGTATACTTGCGTTCGGCAAAAAATGGAATTGCCGTACGACATAGCATTGATCTGTTCGCGGCACGACTCGTTTGTCTTGACGTGCCGCAGCGCGACTGTGATTGCGCAAGAACGTTCGCTGCTTGAGCCATGTCGAACAAAATCGCGGTTCCCTACGTCGACTTCGGCCGCGCCGAGCTTCGATAGCGTCTGAAGAGCGGTGTCAGAGTATGCCGCGCGAAATCGCGCAAAAGACTTGATGCGGTTCTGTTTTCAAAAAATTGTACAAACACGTGCAGGCAAGAAGAGGTCGGGGGCCTTTATGAGGTAGGGTGCGCTGTGCTGCGCAGGAATCCTCGATTTATCTAATATGGAGGAGATCTAAGGCCATGGAGTTTTCACTGCCGGAAGAGCTCGTGTTGTTGCGTAAGACAGTAAAAGGCTTTGTCGACACGCAGTTGCGACCGCTCGAGAAAGGCATCGAGGAGGCGGGCAAGGTCGAGCCCGAAGTATTGCGCGCGTTGCGACGGCGGGCGGTTCAACTGGGAATCTATGCGCACAACCTTCCAGCCGAGGTGGGCGGAGGTGGATTGACTATGCTTGGCCAAGTGGTCGTTGCGGAGGAACTCGGCCGTACGACGATCGCGCTTAGTCGGACCGCCGGATACTTACCAGCCTTGCTGGCCTATACCCGGCCGGATCAGCGCGAGTGGTTTCTCAACCCGCTCTTGTCCGGCGAAAAATTCGTTACATATGCGGTAACCGAACCGGACGTCGGATCCGACGTGGGTGCAATAAAGACACGCGCAAAACGCGTGGATGGAGGATGGGTGCTCAACGGCGGCAAATGTTTCGTTTCAAACGTAGATATCGCTGATTGGGTTATCGTAGTGGCTGTCACGGAGTCTGCCGCGCCTCTGAGTGGGCGCTTCACGCTGTTCATCGTCGACAAGACGAATCCTGGCTTCCATTTCTTGCGCAACATTAGGAAGCTTGGATGGAGGGGAGCCGAGTTCTGCCAGTTCTCGCTCGATGACTGCAGGGTGCCCGACGACTGCATCATCGGCGAGGTAAACGGTGGCTTTGAGCTGATCATGCTCGCGATTAATCTCACGCGCATTCACCTCGGCGGGATATACGTGGGAATGGGTGATGAGCTCCGGGATCTCGGGCGAGACTACGCCAAACAGCGTAAGACGTTCGGAAAGCGGTTAGCGGATCACCAAGCAATTCAATTCATGCTTGCCGACATCGATTGTGAGCTTGAAGCCTCACGTCTGCTAGTCTACGCGGCGGCGGACGCCGCCGACAACAATCGATCGGATATGCGTATCGCTGCTTCACGTGCGAAAGTATTTGCCAGCGAAATGGCGTTCAGATCGGCGGATCGCGTGCTCCAGATCTATGGAGCTGCGGGTATTAGCTGCGACTATCCCATTGAACGGATGTTCCGCGACTCCCGTGCATTCAGGATCGGCGAAGGCACATCAGAAATTCAACGTATCCAGATCGCGCGCCACCTCTTGCGCTGAGTTTGATCGCGGCAAACGGGGTATGATTATTTTCGCCGTCGCGAAACGGAAACTAATGGGCGAACTAGCGCACACTGGGCGGCAATTGGTCTGGGGATGGTCGTGATGGACAATCAGCCGGAGTTTCTGTCGGATCGGATCGGGGCTCTTCTTCGCCTCACGATCAATCGGCCTCGCGCCGCCAACGCTATCAATGAAGTCGTAGCCGAAGGTATCGTATCCGGCCTTGATCAAGCGAGCCGGAACGATGATATCCGTGCCGTCATCCTTACTGGATCCGGCGATCGCGTTTTCTCCGCGGGCCGTGACCTAAAGAATCCGCAAAATCTCAAACTTGAGGCGTTCAATCAGCGAAGGCGCGAAGAATTGCGCGCATATACCGAAGCCTTGTTGTCGTTCGAGAAGCCGTTAGTGGTTGCGCTTAACGGGATCGCGATGGGTGCCGGTTTGATGCTCGCTCTCCACGCTGACCGAGTCGTCGCGGCGGACCATGCGGCGATGACTCTACCGGAAATCGATATCGGAATAGCAACGTTTCTCGGCCATGCGATGGTGGCGCTGCTTGCCGGTGACGGCGTCGCTAACGAGCTCGTTCTGACGGGTCGCCGGATCGCAGCGGCGGAGGCTTTGCACCGAGGGCTGGTCCATTCGGTCGTTTCATCGGATCGTTTGGCAGTAGAGGCCGAGGCGAGCGCAATAATGCTCGCGGCGAAGCCGATTGAAACATTCCGAGAAATGAAGGGCTGGATACTTAAGCGGCGGCGCGCCGCCGTCAGTGCTGCCTATCAAGCACATGATACGCTCGACGCCAACAAGCGCGTGCCCTCAGCCGTCTAGGCGCTGGCAAACGCGATTTGTCAGTGCGCTTTTCGTTGGCGTAGTTCACCATCATGAAACTGTGCCGTCACCTCGCCCTTGAGCTTCCGCAGTTATCGAACAGGGATTGCGGCAAGCGGAAGACGGTTTTCCATGACTTTCAGGACTGGGGAAGCGGGGCTGTTGCAAATTATGCTTCCAGATTCGGGTCAAAATCACCATCGATCAAGATGAACGCGACCATGCACGGCTCTTTCGAGCGGTTGCTCCAGGCGTGGTTGGTCCCGCATTGAATCACAATGTCGCCCGCCTCAAGGTGCACATCCTGGTCATCCATGACCATGGTAATCTGGCCGGAGAGAACGATTGCGTAGTCGATTGTCTCGGTCCGATGCATGAGCGGATGCCGGCCGCCTTTTCCAAAAGTCGCAGCGGCCGGATTGCCGAGCCCCTCGAAGACGCGCAGCGAATCCGCCGGCGTCATCGTCCGCACCGTTTCCGTTTCCGGCGGGAAGTGATTTATCCGCAGCACGGTGCCGTTCTTAGTCGGCATCTGCCGGCGGGGTCCCGAGGTGGGCTCTTCGGCCCGCGACACGATCTTTGCCGGAGTCTCGTGCGTGCGCCATAGGTCGATCGAATACCAGTCGGGATTGAGCTTGTTGACATGCACGAAAGGAGCGGGCCCATCGGACAGCACGACGGCGCGGCCACGCTCGTCATGTCCGGTGACCACGCGGCGGATCTGCTTACTCATCGTTCACTCCCTTTTTGTTCTCGGAACCGATCATGTGCCCTGTAGCCTGACGATGCGATTGCGCAAGCACCGGAGGCCGTCGACCTCCAGCGCGATGACGTCGCCCGGGTCAGCCGGCGTCCCGGCTCTGACGTGAATGTGATGAGCTTCATCGCGCGTGCTCGCGAAGGCCGAAACGCGTCTCGGAAAATCCGAGGCCGCGCGAAATCTGCAAGGCGCAGTCCATGACCATGGGAGCGAGCTTGGCCACCGCCTTCTTGTCGAGCCGTTCCGCGGGAATTGACAGGTTTAAGGCAGCGATCACATGGCCTTCAGCATTGCGGATCGGCGCTGCCAGTCCGCGGACCGTGTCGACCCACTCGCCCCAGTTGACGGCGTAGCCGCGCTTGCGGATGCTGGTGAGTTCATCCAGCAATTCGGCCTTGTTGCGCTTCGTACGGTCGGTATGACGTTTGATGCGCGTCGCGACGCTCTCGGCGATAGCTTGAGGCAGGAAGGCGAGGATCGCCTTGCCAGCTGCTACGCTGTAGGCCGGTCGTCGCCGTCCGACATCGGTGCTGGTACGGATCTCGCGCGTGCCGTCGATCTTGTAGACGTAGATCGCATCGCCGCCGTCATAGACCGCAACGGTCGATGTCTCTCCGGTCTTTGCCGTGATCTCCTGCATCGGCAGGCGCGCCGCGCTTATGAGATCGGTGCGAGCGAGTGTGCTTGCTCCCAGCTCCCAGAGCTTGAACGTCATTCGGTAAGGGCCGCGTTCATGGACCTGCTCGACATAGTGCTGGTCGATCAGCGTGCGCAGGAACTTATGGGTGTGGCTCTTGATCAAGCGCGAACGCTCGGCGACCTGCGTCAAGCCGAGCGGTTCCTCGGCCGCGGCCAGAATCTCCAGCACCCGCAGTCCTTTAGCGAAGCTGTCGTCCATTCCGCACCCTGTTGACCGGGTCGCCCGGGCCGTGCCACGATCTCAATAGAGAAATAGAGTTCTCAATACAAGAATTCTTTGGAGCGGGGCTATTGGCATCGAGAGCGCGTGCACGAGGATTGCTCTGCGCCAGCGAGCCCTTCGCATGGTGTTCTTCTCCAGATTCGGCAAAACCCGCAAGCGGAGAGCAAGGTCTTGCGGGGGCGCCTGCGCGAAGCTGCGTGCGAGACCGACCTTCGAATCACAGCTGCCCTATGGAGTCGCTATCGCCGCGGATGCAATCCCCGAGAGGTGGCGATCGGCGATCGTGTTAGTGTGCGCTATCTGGATGTCGACGAACGAGACGACTTTACCGATCTTCGCCCGGAAGAGGTCGTGCCGGAGCTCAGAGGATGAAATAAGGAAGGAAGCAAATGTCCGCAAAATTCATCGCAATAAGACTGACGGCTGCCTTGATTCTGGTTGCAGGGGTGGCTCTAGCGCAGCCAGCGGCGGCCCAGAAAATACCGGTGCGCGCGGCCTACGTGCCGGCAGTCACCTGGCTGTCGGCCTGGGTTGCCAAAGATGAGGGATATTTCGACGAGCAGGGGCTCGATGTCTCCTTCATCGTCGTTCAGAACATTTCCATGGTGCCGGGGACGGTCGGCAAGCAGCTCGACATCGCGCCAGCCACCGTCGTCGATCTCATCAATGCGGCCGGTGGCGGCCTCAACGTGGTCGCTGTCGCCGGCAACCATTCGGATATGCCCGGCGCCGTGACCAACACGGTGATCGTGCGCAAGGATTCCGGGATCACGAGCATCAAGGACTTCGCCGGCAAGACGGTGGCGACGCCGACCGTCGGCGCCATCCTTCACATTGCGCTGCTACACTGGATGAAAAAGGAAGGGGTGGATATCAATTCCATTCGCGCCGTCGAAGTACCATTCCCTAACATGCCCGATCAGATGAAGGCGGGCCGTATCGACGCGGCCGAGGCGGTGCAGCCCTTCGCCAGCCGCATGGTTGCCGCGGGCAACATCTCGCTCGGCGACCAGCTGCTGCAGGTCGCGAGCCCGGCACGCTCCACGGTCTGGATTTCCGATCGTGACTGGGCGGCGTCGCACAAGCCGGTCATCGCAAAATGGTCTGCTGCCCTGCGTAAGGCTAAGGCCCTCATCGAAAGCGATCCGAACAAGGCGCGCGAAATCCTGGCCAAGTACACAAAGCTGCCGGTGGAAGTCACGCAATCGATTCCGCTGCCGCATTACGAAATCGCGCTCGAGCCGAAGGAGATCGATGTTTGGATCAAGGTGCTTGCCGATCTCGGCAAGTTGCAGAAGCCGCTGGAGGGCGCCAAGCTTATGATCACGGCGCAATGAGCTAGCTCAGTTATGGCGATCTTTGAGCTCGGCGGGGTCTCGCTCGCCTATTTGGTGCGCGACGGCAAGCGTGATGTCCTCCACGACGTCACCTTTGCCGTCCGGGAGGGCGAGATTCTGACCATTTGTGGGGCATCGGGGACAGGCAAGACGTCCCTGCTGCGCATCCTCGCCGGGCTCACGCGACAGACGAGCGGCACGGCGCGTTTTCGCGGCCAGGACATCACGGGTCCTGCTGAAGGCATTGCGCTAGTCTTTCAGGACTATTCCAACGCGCTGCTGCAATGGCGCACGGTCGCTAACAATGTCGCGCTCGGCATTGAGCGCAAGGTCAAGAGCGCGGAGACCCGCAAACGGGTCGATGAGGCGCTGCAGCTCGTCAACCTGCAGAAGAATGCCGACGACTATCCGTGGCAGTTGTCCGGCGGCATGCAGCAGCGGGTACAGATCGCACGCGCTTTGGCTTTGAAGCCTTCCGTGCTGCTCATGGACGAGCCCTTCGCAGCGCTTGACGCAATGACCAAGGCTTCGCTGCAGGACGAGTTGCTGCGTGTCCGCCAGCAGACCGACGCCAGCATCGTCTTTATCACCCACGACATCGAGGAAGCCATCTATCTCGGCGACCGCGTCGCCGTTCTGCGCGGCACACCAGCAGAGCTCGCTGTGGTGTTCGATGTCGGGCTGCCGCAACCGCGCGAGCAGGTCGCCACACGTGAGCTGCCGGCGTTTCTCGCCCTGCGGCACAAGGTTCACGACGCCATCGGGGGCCACACTTGAATGCAATGCGGACGATGCGCGGCCTTGGCGGCATCCTACTGTTCCTTGCGCTGTGGGAGGCAGCGGTCCGCAGCGGCCTCTTCGTCTACGAATATTTGCCGGCCCCAACTGCGATTGCAGAGAGCTTCTCCGTTCTGGTGACCGACCGTGACGTCGTCGCTGAAACGATCCACACGGTCGGCGCGACGTTGCTCGGCTGGAGCATCGCCGCCTCGATCGGCATTTCACTCGGCGCGCTGCTCGGCTTCTCGAAGACAGCGCGCGATTACGGACTGGCGACTGTCGAGCTCCTCCGACCGATCCCGGCGGTAGCCCTCGTGCCGGTTGCGATGCTGTTGTTTGGGTTTTCGATTAAGACCGAGCTTGTGGTCATCATCATTCCGAGCATCTGGCCGGTGCTCGTGAGCACAATGCGCGGGATCATGGGGGTTCCTGCCCGCCTGGAAGACGTCGCGTCGAGCCTGCGTCTAAGCCGGCTTGAGGCGGTCATCAAAGTGCTTATCCCGGCATCCGCGCCTGCCGTTCTCGTCGGTTGCCGCTTGAGCATGACCACGGCGCTGGTGCTTGCCATTGTCTCGGAGATGCTCGGAAACCCGCAGGGCATCGGCTATGCCGTGGTTCGCGAGGCGCAGGCGCTGCAGCCTGACCTGATGTTTGCCTATGTGCTCATTACCGGCTTCCTCGGTGTCGCGCTTAATTCTGGACTGGTGGTCTTGAGCAAGTTGCTGCTGCCGGGCGAATTCATGCGTCCGGCCGCGATGCAGGAGGAGCGATGAAGAGCGTGACAAACATCCTGTCATGGCTGCGCGGCACGTTGCCCTTCGTGCTGGGCCTCGTGCTGTGGCAGATCGCCGGTACTAGTGCGACGTCGCAGTTTCCTCCTCCCAGTGCCTGGTTCACCGAGATAGCGAGGCTGGGGCAGAGCGGGGTGCTTGCGCCCGCCGTCGCGGCCACAATATCGATTCTAGTCATCAGCCTTGGGCTCGCAACTCTAGTCGGCTTCCTGCTCGGCCTCCTCATTGGCACGTCTCCCAAGCTGCAGCAGTGGTCGGCGCTGCTGCTCGAATATACTCGCGCTATCCCGCCGCCAGTGCTGATTCCGGTGATCGTGCTGCTGCTTGGCTATTCCGACGTGATGAAGATCGTGGTCATCGGGTTTGCTGGGTTGTGGCCAGTCCTGCTCAACACGATCTCTGGTGTTTCGCAAATTCGTCCGCTTACCTTCGACGTCGCGCGCTCTTTGCGTCTGTCGCGCGGCGAGACGCTGATGAAGATCGTCATCCCGGCCACGGTCCCGTCGCTCCTGCTCGGCATTCGCGTCGCGCTGCCGCACACGATCATCATCACTCTGGTGGTCGAGATGTTCACGGGGGCGATCGGCATCGGCGGCCTGATGATTAGCGCCGAGCGCGCCTTCAATGCCGCCGGCGTATTCGGCCTCTTAGTCCTCGTTGGATGCTTGGGCTTTGCCCTGACCGTGCTGTTTGCCTCGACCGAGAGGCTTGTGCTGTGGCGCTGGGCCGTTAAATCCTGATCCAGCTAGCGCTGCAGGAAGTTGAGGGAGAGTTTTTCATGAGTTCTGTGCGTTCGTCGATGCATGCGGGCGAAGCAGTGGTCGAAGCACTTCGGGAAGAACGCGTTGAACGAGGCTACAGTGTTCCCGGATCGCACATTCATCCGATCTACGATGCGCTGAGCCAAGTCAATTCAATCCGGCTTATTACCTGCAAGATGGAGCCGAACGTCTCACTGATGGCGGAGGCTCACGGCCGACTTACGGGCAAGCCAGGCGTGTGTATCGTCACCGCCGGGCCATGCTGTGTGAACTCCATGGCGGGCGTGGCACAGGCCTACGGTGCGGCTTCGCCAATGGTCCATATCAGTGGTGCGGTGCCGCTTAGCGCCAGCCTCGAAGCGTGTCGACGACCCCGCCTTCGTCAACGAGATGTTCAAGCCCATCACCAAGTGGACCACGCGTGTCGAGCGCCTGGCGGACGTGCCGGAGATAATGGCCAAGGCGTTCCATATCGCCCGCAGTGGGCGGCCGGGACCAGTGCATGTCGAGTTGCCCGACTATCGGACTACAGCGAGTTTGTGCTGCAGGAAGAACCTGCTGTGCTTTCTCCCTATAAGTCTATCCCCATCATCGTAGCCAATCCTGATCCGCAGGATGTCGATCGTTTCGCGCAAGCAATCATGGCCGCAAAGTCGCCGGTCCTCGCGGCGGGCAAAGGGGTCATACGACAGGGTGCGATGCAGCAGCTCAAAACGCTATCGGAGAAGCTGCAGGCTGCAGTGATCTTCGCGCAGGACTCAATCGGTGTGATCCCGGAAGACCATCCGTTCTCCGCCGGCTTTCTCTCCGGGTCTCAATCGCACCCGCTGTGTACCGAAGTGCTAAAAGATGCCGACCTAGTGCTCTGTGTGGGTATGCGCATGGGTGCGGCCGAAATGGCGGCACTCTCCAAGATCACGCCGGACGTGAGCAAGATCGTCATTGGTTTCGACGACGTGGCGACGTTAGCGACCGCGCTGCCTATCAGCGTATGTTGCGGAACGGCGAACTGGACCAATGCGGTATCACGCTGCTCGCTGGCAAGGCGGTGGGTGCTCCGTTCGTCGGAGCCGTCGCCGCGTGCTTCGCGATTGCGGAAGTGCTGCGCCTTCTGCACGGCGGCCCGCTCCATCACCTCATCGACCTCGACCTGCAAAGCCCCGAGCACCGCACCGTGGTGGGCCATGCGCGAGCCTTCGAGGCGCTCAACCCGGGCTTCGTGACGGTGCCGACGAATTAGCGGAAAACCGCTCGACAAAAAGACCACAATGGTGGTACACACGACGTATCAAGCCACTCGCTAAGGCTATGATTTTGTTGAGTTATCGTGCCGCGCGGGACAATCCTCTTCTGGGCACCATCCCGGAAATTCGTATCTGATTTTGCTAGGCTTTTTTCCATACAAAGTCCCACCTGACTGTTCGGTGGGACACTTATCTGACCCCTTTTGTTCTTAGGTGGGCGGATTCAAGTTCCGAAGGAAACACCAGAGCCGTTTCCAGCATGTTCCGCGTTGGCCGCTTTGTCCAGCAGGGCGTCGAAAACCTCGTCGGGCGTTGCGTA